>Ga0164242_10002474_pt1 | contig 21369 bp, 16 predicted proteins | sample OricomgcompostMG_FD_108783 | JGI IMG/M metagenome (GOLD analysis project Ga0164242, IMG submission 108783) | Miracle-Growth compost microbial communities from Emeryville, California, USA - Original compost - Miracle growth compost (MG) ... | reverse complement strand
GGGACCGATTTGGACAGCATGTTCGAACCCTACCACAGCGGTACAAAGGCAGCGACCACCAATATCCGATACGCCGGTCAAGACCTCGCGAATCGATATCAAGCCGTCGCGGCCGGTAACGGCACGGCCTATGGAAGCACCAAGATCTACGCGAACGGCAAGGATATCGGAACGCTCTTTATCAAGAAGGGTACCTTTAGTCAATCACTTTCCGTCTCCATCAGTCCCGCGTCGAGTAATGTCTACCAGTCAGGGACTCTCCCCGCACGCCAGTTGAGCTCGGCGACCTTCACCGCCAGCGCTTCCGGCGGTACAGGGAGTTACACTTACACGTGGACTATCACGAATTCCGATAACGATGGCACCAATTACGTGATTAGTGCACCGTCATCAGCCTCTTCCTATTTCAGCGCCACACTCACAGCGCCTGCCAACACCCAGGTCACCACCTCCTTCAGTGCTTTCGTGTCGGTGAAGGATAGCGCCGGCGCCACAGGGAATGCCTCAGCACCTGTCTCGCTGTCCTACCTTTATACCGGTAGCTGCCCTACGGCGTTCACGTACCTTCCCAACGGCCAAACGGCCTCCACCTGCCGCATCGGCAATTATCTCCGCATCACCGATCCCTACGCCGCCGTGGAAGGAAACACGACCAATGGCGAGGTACTCATCGCTGAAGCACGTGAAGCGGAATGCGTGCATGTGGAACTCGCCAATGGCGGCTGGTTCGAGTGCTCGACCACCGCGCCGATCCCTACAAAAGACGCGGGTCATGTCCTGGCGAGTGATCTCCTAGGTCATGCCATCCCCACGGCCACAAAGGCTCAGTTGAGCAACACGACGGTACCCTTCAATTGGACAGAGGTGATATCAGTGGCCGCCATTGGGCTCATGCCGGTCATGCTGATCTTTGTCAATGATCGTGACTTCTGGATGTCGGGTGATGGCAAGGTCTTCGTCCTCCACCACAATGCCAAGGCGATCAACTGATGAAACCGTTTCCTCATGCCACCGGGTGGTTGCCGCCGTTCCAACCGGTCACGCTCTTTCGTGCAGATGAAACCCGGGCTATCCGGGAGCGCATCTTAAAAGAACTACCGCCCATGCTTCCGGCCAAACGCTTGAGTGAAACGGGCGAAGGCTACGTGGACGACGTCCACCGACGCTGTCTGACCACCGACATCTTTCCCAGTGATTCCTTGTACACGCTCGTGATTCAGCGTGTCACCGCCATCTTGCCCGCGTTGCAAGAAACGTACGGATTTGATCTTCACAGCGAACCTGAACGACTACTCCCTTTCTTTCAGGTCAATCGCTATCGCGGCAGTGAGCGAGGGCGCATTGGCTACCACATGGACTTGGACGGTCGTGTGGAATTGGAAGAACGCAAACTCTCACTTTCCATTTTGCTCAACGATGCTTCCTCTTTCCAAGGTGGTGATCTATTGATCCATGACGGGGATGCGCACTATCCCTTGCGTGATGCCGTTGCAGGACAGGGAGTCGCCTTTCCCAGCTTTGCCATGCACGGTGTGGAGGAAGTGACGGAGGGAGATCGTTGGACCATGGTGCTTTGGCTTCACGGGCCACGGTTTCGCTAAGGGTATGATTCCCTCCTTCTGGCACTGAGGTTTTCTGTCCTATGGCCCCTCTGGCGCTCAATTATCAGGGCCTCTTGGGCCTACCTTCCGCAACGGCATTTACCAAGGCCATTCAAGAGGCCATCGGTGTGGATCTTACGTACTGGGAGTCGTACTACGGCGTGACCTTAGGGGCGCCGGAAGACAATCCCACGAGTGATGATCCCCACGCCACCTGGGCCCCGGTGGTCTACACCAATCCCTGTCAGGATCCCGATGATGAGCCGCTGTCCTACACGCGGTTGAATCTCGGCGAGTACTTGGATTGCTGCCTGCGTTACCTGACGGCCGATGATATCGCGTCACCGACGGCGTTGGTCGCGTGGCTTTTAGCCAAGCACGGGCTTTACTTCGATCCAGCGGAGCTCACGATCGGTACCGTGACACCGGATCCGGATCGCAGTGATCGACAAGTCGTCACGGTCACCGTCGTGGACGGTAACTACGTCTGGTATGGCACGGTAACCCTGTACGTGGTGGCCAGCAATCACCTGGCGCTGTATGCCTATCCAGGCACCGCCAAGGGCCTGCAGTGGTCAGACGTTCTCGCTTCGTAAACACCCCTCTCTTCACGCCTCCTCTGGAGTTTTCATGAAAAACATCACTTCGCACGTGATGGGCATTCGCCTGCAGAACTACAAGCTGATGGGCTTGCCCTACAGCGGTGTGGCGAATACCACGCTGAACGAGCTCTTCAACATCCAGTCGGGCGTGCCGACCGATACCGGCATCTACCCCAACATGGCACTGCTGGCCATCGGTAACGGCGGCCATGTGATGGGTGTGACCTCCGACGGTCTGTCCTATCCGCAGCTGGTCAACCATTCACCGCGCGACTGCGCGCTGATCAACCACCTACCCTTCCAGCTGGTCCTGGCCAGCAACGATCTATCGGCGGCGGATCGTGCGAACTACGCCATGCGCGTGCCGACCACGATCAACGGCCAGAACTACATCGCGTATTACCTGCGCGTGATCGATCTGTCGGCGGTGACGGTGCAGCTTCTGGACAACACGGTCGTCAATGGCGATGTGTCCAGCGTACCGTGGGTGCCCACCAGCTCCAATCTGCACCCGACGCCGACCATCCCCTCCGATACCGGCTCGGTGCAAACCTCGAGCGATTACGTGTCGGCCGAGGCGATTCTCAACGTCGCCTTCGGGGATTCGGACATCGAAGCGCTGATGAATGTGGCCAACATCCTCTACGGCACGACCGATCTGGCCATCATCTCGGAAGCGGCGCTGTGCGCGGCGCAAATGAAGGTTGTCTCGGCGCAGGCCTCCGGCGGTGGTACGTTGTCGTACACCGAGGCCATTGGCACGATCCTGTGCTCGTCCATGAGCTGCTACTACCATTTGCCCTCGCTCAACCAGGAGCTCACCCTGTCCTTCGATGTGGGTGGTGCCGAGTCGCTCTACGGCGTGGACGACGGGTCCACCTGATCCCTTTACACGTGAGGTTTCCTTCCCATGTTTCATCTCGAAGACGACGGTGCGCCGTTACGGATTGTAGGGATCGATCCGGGCACGGATACCGTCGGCTTTGCGGTGATCGATCTGGATCTCCTCACGGGTGTCATGAGCATCGGGGACGTGCGCACGCTGGTGGGGTCGGAGCGCTTGCGCTATTACCATCATCGGCGTGCCATCCATGGTGATCGGTTTGTTCGGCTTCAGCTCTTGAAAGAACTGCTCATCCAAGAGTTCTGTCGCCTGGAGCCAAACCTGATCATCAGTGAGTCGCCGTACTTCAACCCACGACGACCGGGCGCCTTCTCGGCGCTTGTGGAAGCCATTACGATGGTACAGCAAGCGGTCTATGCGTACCATCCGTACAAAGCGCTCCAATACGTGGATCCGGCCAAAGCCAAGGCGAACATTGGCGTGTCCGGTAAGAGCGGCGATAAAGAAGCCATTGGACCGGCGTTGGCCAAAGCGCCTTACCTCGCCGGCTCACCGCGCCTCGCTGCCCTCCCCATGTGGGATGAGCACTCACGTGATGCTCTCGCCATCGCGTACTATCAGGCCTGCGTCATTCGTTCGCAGCTTTCTCTTCCGACATCCTGACGGAGGACAACCCTCGTGACTCTCGGCGATCTCTTGCGCCAGATGGGTCGACAGCCCTTAGGAACTCAGCCTTGGACCGAGCGCCTGATTGTCACCCTGAACGCAGTTCTTCCTGAAGCGCAAAGCGTCGATGCATCGACTACGGGTCATGCGGTCTTAGGCGCCATCTTCCTCCTCCCTGAACGTGAGCGACAGCACCTGTTGGAAAGCGACGTCAACCCGCTGGATGGATCATTGGTCTACACGGAAGTCAAAGCACCACCGGCAGCCGCGCCGGTGCCAGCCACAGATGCCAATGCGGAATCCTTCCATCGGCAGATCCTTCGGGATTTGATGGCCGATGGTCGTCGTACCTTTCTGATTGTGCTGGCAATTGGCTTTGTGGTGATCTCGGTAGTGATCGTGGCGCTGACCGCTTCGCTCTACGATCAGCACAGCAAGCACACCAACATCTTCATGAGGATCCTGAGAGCCATCCTAGACTTCCTGGATGCGCTTACAGGCAATTTCCAACCCAACAACGACTACACGCCTCAGTAGAGGCGGCGAAGCGCTCCTAGGAGCTCTACGGAGCTCCTAGGGCCTTTATGCCATGAATTCGGAGAAGGTATTATGCTGACGTCACTGAGCCAGTACACCCGTGACAACATCATCAAGGACGTTGTTGGGATCGAGGGAGGTTACACGAACGATCCTAGCGACAATGGAGGCGCCACACGCTACGGTGTGACACAGGCCGTCGCCATGAAGCATCTGGCTGACCTGAAGCGGCTCTTCCAGTGGGATGGTACCATGCAGAACCTGACTGTCCCGATGGCCGTCTGGGTCTATCAGTCGGATTACTGGGATCCTCTCTCAGGTGATGCCATGATTGCCCTGGGTGGGAAAGCCCCCTTGATGGCCGACTTGCTCTTTGAAGCTGGTGTCAATATGGGGATACAGGTCGTGGGTGTGTTCTTCCAGAACGTGCTCAATGTACTGAATCAGCAGGCTGCGCTCTATCCGGACATTACAGTGGACGGTAATGTCGGGCCCAAGAGCGTGAGCGCCTTTCAGCAGCTGATCGCCAAGCGCCCTTCCGACGGGCTCAAGAATGCGATCTTCCTGGTGACCTGTGAAGTAGGTCACCATTATACCGCCATTGCTCTCCAGACAGCCTCTCAAGAAAAGTGGATGTCAGGATGGGCCAATCGAGCCCGAACGTACTACGAAACCTTCGCCACGTTGTACTGACGGCATACAGCCCTCCCTGAACCCTTAGAGGTTCAGGGAGGGCTGTATGGGCTTTAGGTGTCGAAGGCGACGTCTTCGTTGTCCACTGGCACCATGGTCGGATGGGCAAGGAGATAGACCTTCTTGTTGGTCTGCGCTTTCACGGTACTGTAATCACCGAAGCCGAGCTTGGCTCGCAGCGACAGATAGGCCGTGTAACCGCGCACTGCCATGTACATGAGGTTGCGCTTCCAGCTGGGAACATTGAGCGCTTCCATGCCTTCCTTGAAGGCCTTGTCGGCTTCACGACGAACGATGGGCGTGGCAACACCCTTGACGTCGACGGTAAGGTTCTCGCAGAGCCAATCGTGCACGACGGCCGCTTGACCGTATTGGCCCCACGGTGGCAGCAGATCCCAGAAGAGCCGAGGGACCGATGCGCCGTCCGTCAGGTAATCGACAGGGATGTTGACCCAGCGTTCCTCGGAGGGATCGCCGAGGTAGAAACGAAACGCCTTCCCCACGCGCCAGTAATCCCGATCCAGCGTTTCCGAGGCAGCCTCGTCGTAGATCGTGTCCAGGGGTGCATTGAAGGCCGTGAAAGGAATCGCGGGAGGAGTGGGACTGGGTGTGACCATGGTTGGAGTTCCTTGAAGCTTGAGAGAGCCTGGGGAGAGGCGTGCGCCTCTCCCCTCGACCGTTTACTGAGCGCCTTCAATCGGCTTCAGGTTGTGGTGCAGGATGAACCATTCACCACCGGAGGAAGCCCAGAAGCAATGGTGAACGTGGTCCACCGACAGATGCTGGACCCATTGCAGTCCAATATCTCGTACAGCAACCACTTCGTCCCATAGGAACGGTACATGGGTCGTGCCGTCGCCGGCCATGACGTCTTCGCGCTTACCGATCGGAATCCGCTCACCCAGGAGGTTGGGTGCCACAATGAATTCGTGGTCCATCGTGGGAATGGGTGCCGTGGTCGACATCTTGAGGAGAGCACCTTGAGCCGTTTCTACCTCCACGCAAGGCTGGAGCGTGGGTTTGCTGTGGCAGATCGTGCCGTAGCTGCTGTTCGCCTCGCCTTCGGCCGCGTACGGATCCGTGATCAAGATGCGATCATCGTATTCGAATTCACGCGCAACGCGTCCATCGAACATGGCCGCATCCAGCACCACACAACCGCCGGTACCGCCTCCGCCACCGCCACCACCTGAACCGTAGGTGTATTGGCCCTGTGATCCTGCACCGGCATTGGCACCGGGCCAGATGGACTTATCGGAGTCGGAAGACGAGTAATTTTGGCCCGGCGTATTGGAACCGTAATCTGCCCAGAAGACACAAGCACCCAGTCCAAGCGTACCGGTCACCGACTCACTTCCAGAGGCACTCGAGAGCTTGACAGTGGCGACCGTGTACAGGATCCAACGGAGCACAGCATCCGGTCCCTGGAAGCTACCGAGATTACCGCCGAAGCCACCGGAGGAATTCCATCCGTAGCAGAGCGCGACGCGCTGTCCCAGCGAGACGTTGGTCACCGAACTGTGTATCGAGCCCCCCGTCCCTAAGGGATCGGAACCGCCTACCACAATAAAGCCACCGTTGCAGGCAATGTTCATGCCGGAGGTTGCACCTTTCAGGCCCTGTACGTAACTGTACGAAGCGCCTGTGATGTTGGATGCAGTCGCCGTGTAATCAAACACCGGGCCAAAGGAGGCCGTGATATTGTAATTCGCACCGTATCCCGCGCCGGTGGTCTCCAACCAATTACCGTGCATTTGAACACCCGTGGTGAGGGTGTATCCGGATCCCGAAGAACCCGTCTGAAAGGTCGTCGTGAAGTTACCCGCCGAGGGATTGTACTGCGTCAGATCGGTGTTCACGATGGTGTTGTGGTAGTACCACGCATCATTGAACCGATTAGTGGCACCCACCCAAGCCCACCAGGTACCGTCCGAATAGAACACGAGCTGGACGTAGATCGATACATGATCGGTGCCGTGGGCTGAAGTGACACTCGGCATGATGAGTCCACTGGGCGGCGCATAGACGCCATTACTGCTAGCGGGCGCCAGCTTGTAGCTCGCTTTCGGAAAGGTCGGCGGATTGAGCAGATACGCTACCGAACCTTTCTTGGCCCAGAGCGTGTTGAAATCCGCTCCACTGGCATTCTCATAGCCGGTGGCGGCCACGGCGCTGCCTAAGGATAGCGGTGCATACTGGAGCGCCTTGCCGTTGTCCTTGCGGGGATACTGCGAGACAGACGTGCCAGTCCCTGGCTCAAACACCGCATCGAGATCGGTTGTACCGTCGGAGAGAAAGAAACCGGTAGCCATCGGTTAAGCCTCCGTCCCACCTGGCAGGAGCTTCTGGATCTGCGCCTTCAGGCGATCGATCTCACGACCTGCCGCCAGCGCCATCTCAAACGCCAGGCTCTGATAATCGACACAGTCGTAATCCTGCGACCATTCGGCCTCGATGCCCTTGGACGGATCCCCCGGTGAGCGCATGAGCTTGAAGGTCGACAGGTACTCCTTGAGTCCTGCGCGCTTGACATCCCCTGCCAGGGTACCACAGCTATCACCGTCTTGTCCGGACTCCGGCTTCCAGCCCCACTTCCAGAAATCGAGCTGACGCCATAGCGGACGCGGCTCGATACGCAACGGTGCGTCTTTCAGCGCGATATCCGAGGGCTTGAACGTAGCAGCCGTCATCTGTCCCGTGATGGTCAGACTGCCCGTGGGGCTGAAAGTGCTATAAGCACCGGCCGATGTACCCGTGCGAATCGTGACAGCGCCGGCCGACGACTCGTAGATGAAGCCGAGGGCGCTGCCAATGTGGACAGAGGTGAAGGATACTTCACTGTTCAGCGAGGCCTTGGCATTCAACGCCGTCTGCTGCGCCGTACTCACCGGCTTGTTCACATCGGACGTGTTGTTCACATTGCCCAGGCCCACCTGAGCGGCCGTCACGACATGGGGATTGCTGTGGTTGTTGATGTGGGCCGTGAGCGTGGTACCTACCTGGTACTGTACTGCAGCCGCCACGAGTGCCGGTGTCATGTACGCCGCATTACTCGTACCGGCCTGGGCATCTGCGGTCGAAGCCAATCCGTAGTTCTGGACGTTACCGAGACCGACCTGAGTTGCCGTGACAACATGCGGGTTGGACTGGTTGTTGATGTGCGCGTTGAGCGGCGTCAACGCTTGCGTGGTGATCGCGGCAGCCACGGTGGCCGGCGACATGTACGCGGTGCTGACCGTACCGGCCTGGGCCTGTGCGGTGGTGGCCATGGCGTAGTTCTGCACATTGCCCAGGCCGACCTGCGCCTGAGTCACCACATGCGGATTGCTGTGGTTGTTGATGTGCGCCGTGAGCGTGGTACCTACCTGCGTGGTGACGGCAGCGGCCACCAAGGCCGGTGTCATGTAACTCGTGGTCGAGGCACCCGCCTGGGCCTGCGCCGTGGTCGCGATCGGATAGTTCTGCACATTGCCCAGGCCGACCTGCGTCGCGGTGACCTGGTGCGGGTTGGTGTGGTCGGCGATATGCGCCGTCAGGTTCTGACTGACGGTAGAGATGTTGGTCTGAAGACCGGCCACCTCGTGGTCGATGTACTGGTAAATGGCATTCAGCTGTGCGGTATCGCCGATATAGATCGCCTGCACGATGCGCTCGAGGGCTGCCACCAGATACTCGAACCCGTAGATGTCGCCAAGGTCATGCAAGTGCGGAGCCGGCGGGAAGAGCACGGGCTTGCCGAGGATACCCGCCCACGTCACCGGCTGGTTGCCCAGCGAGAGGCCGTCGATCAGCTGCTGGATCGCGTCGACCGAGGCGGAATACTCACCGCCCAGCATCTGCGCCGTCACACTGACCTGCAGGCCGGCCGGCAGCGTGGTGTCGGTGATCACGATCACCGAACAGATGTCCTTGCCGGTCCGTAGTGTCATGTCCACAAAGAGCTGCGTGGCGACGTACTGACCATTAGGGTTATCGAGCGTCGATGGCGTCAACACGGTGCCATCGGCCGCATTCTTCACGATCAAACCGGTGGTGAAGAAGGGACCGTAGTTCAGCACGAACGCGCGGTTCTGATTCGCGGGGAGGCCCGAGAGATCATGCACCTCACCCGTGATGAGGTTACTGGATGCTTCACCCGTGAGATCCAACGGGTAAACAATCTGCGGTGAAGGCATGGAAGAAACACTCCTCGAAAGAAAGAACGCTTAGTGACCGTCAGAGAGTGAGCGAGGAGGACCCTCGCTCACTCTCTGACTTTGTCGTTGAGAAACACTTACGTGGTCAGAATCGCCGCACCGTCCGGCGTGTACGCCACGAGCTGGATGGGCTCCAGCGTACCGTCGCGCAGCGCGTGGAAGAGGCGGCTGTTGACCGCGCTGTAATACAGGCGTCCGGGTTTCACCATGACCTGATCCACCAGCGAGAAGTTCACCCATGCACTGCCATCGTGGCAGTAGAGCGTGGAGGTCTCATTGCTGTTGGCATCTTCGCTGCGCACGATGTAGCGCTGGTACATCTCCGGGGCGCTTTGCACTGCGTAGCTGACCGACGGCACCTGGAAGGTCGCCAGACCCCATCGTACGCCGCCTTCCGTGATGGCATCGATCAACGCCGCTACGCCTGCATGGCCGGCGTACTGCGTCAAATCGAGCGTCTGGGTGTTGACGTACGTGATGGAACCGGCTGTCGCACCAAAGTCCGACGTGGAAATGGTGAGCGTCGTGCCAGCAATGACGACCTTGACCGCCACGGCACCCTTGCCGTTCCAGCCATTGGTACCCGAGGTCTGCGACTGTGGTACGTACGCGCCGGCGGTGGCACGATCGGCATCCGCCACGCTGTCGCCCCAGGTCAGGTTCTCGTTGGTGTTGATGAGCACCAGGCCGTCGTTCTGCAGCAGGTTGTAGCCGATGGTGAAGAGTCCGTAGGTCCCTTCACCCGGCACCGCGCCATAGGTCGACGCCAGCGTCGTCAAACCACCACAGTCACGCAAGACATGCAGCGTGGCCGGCTGACCGTAATCGTCCGTGAAGGCAGCCACGAGACCCAGTGCCATGTCCGACAGATCGGTACTGGAGACCAGGACCTCGATCGTTGCGGATGCAGGCAGCTTGGTTTCCGACAGGAGAGACGACAGACCCGTTGGCGTGCGACTGTAGGTCACAGCGCTGTTGGTCGCATCCCATGCCCAACCCAACAGGCTATCCGCTCGATAGGCTTGATGTGCGTAAGACGACATGCGGATGCCGTTGGCCCAGGAATGGCCCCAGTCTTGCGCCAGCGCATTGACTGTACTCACGTCATCACCATCGTCAATAACGTTGATGCGCTGCACCAGCGTATCGTTGTCTTTCGCCGTTGGCAGGCGTGCCGAGCCGTAGGGGAGGCCCCACTCGACTTGGCCAGCTACCGACTGAGAGCTGTAGGCCTTCTCACTCACATCGCGCAGCTGCGTCAGGTAGACGATGTCCGTCGGTTCCACCACGTACACGGTGGGCGAGCTCGGGAACGATGCGCCCGGATCGGAGAAGAAGCGCAGTACGATCGGATTGCGCGCACCGTCGGAGCGCACGTAAATCGTCAGGGTCTGTGCGGTGCTGTCGTAGACGGTACCGAGTGCCACCGAGCTGCTGTAGCCTGCCAGGCGCGTGATCTCCAGGCCGTTGGGATCTTGCGCATTGCCGACAATACGGAACGCCGCGCTGTCCGACGAACCCCTTGACGGTTCACCGCCAGCCACCTCGAATACCAGGGGTGCGGGATAGGGATCGGTGGATTCCGCGGCCACGATCGACATCACACACACTGGCGTCCAGCAGTACGGATTGGCTAATGAGGTACCGGGATAGGTCAGTACCAACTCCGCCGCCGCCGCCGCCGCCGCAATCACGTCCGTGAGTGCCTGGCCACCGAGCTTGTCCGAATCGGCCGCCGTACCATCCACCGCCAGATAGACCGTCGACAGGGCATCAATGGCCGCGGCCATGTCATCCGTCGTAGGCGCGCCCACCTGAGCGGCCGTGACCTGATGCGGATTGTCGGTATCATCGATATGCGTGTTGAGCGGAGCGAGCGCCTGCGCCGCAATCGCCGCAGCGGTGAGGAGCGGCGACATGTACGCGGTGCTGACCGTGCCTTCGCTTGCATCATCCGTCGATGCCATCGCGTAGTTCTGGACATTGCCCAGACCGACCTGCGTCGCGGTGACGGCATGGGGATTGCTGGTATCGGTCAAATGCGCCGCAAAGGGTGCTGTGGCATCCGTGATGGCGGCCGACACCAGCAGCGGTGTCATGTACGAAGCGTTGTCGGTGCCGGCCAACGCTTGGGCATTGGTCGCCAGTCCGAAGTTCTGGACGTTCCCCAACCCCACCTGTGTCGCCGTGACTTCGTGAGGGTTGTTGTGGTCGTTGATGTGCGCCTGCAGGTTACCCCCCGCGCCGGTCTGCATCACCGCTGTCACCAGTGCCGGACTCATGAAGCAATCCGTCGCTGTACCCGCTTGCGCCTGGGCCGTGGTGGCCATCGGATAGTTGGGTACGTTGCTCAAGCCCACTTGTGTGGCCGTCACCTGGTGGGGATTGTTGTAATCCGCCAAGTGCGTATTGAGTGGCGCGATCGCCTGGGTGGTGATCGCCGCGGCCACCAAGGCCGGTGTCATGTAGACGTTGTTCACCGTACCGGCCTGCGCCTGGGCGGTGGAGGCGATGCCATAGTTCTGCACCGCACTCAAGCCCACCTGCGTGGCCGTGACGTTGTGGGGATTGGTGGTGTTGGCAATGTGCGCATTCAGGGGAATCAGCGCGAACTGCGCGATCTCCGACTGCGTCAATGCGGGCGTCATGTACAGAACGTTGCTCGACCCAGAGATCGCGTCCGCCGTGGTACCGATCGGGTAGTTCTGGACATTGCCCAGACCCACTTGCGCCGCCGTCACATGGTGCGGATTACCAAAGTCCGCCAAGTGCGCCGCCAGGCCCTGGTCACCGCTTTGCAGGAGCGCCGTCACCATGTTGTCCAGCGCCGCTACGATGTCCTTGGCACCCACCATGTCCACGATGTCCCACGCATGGGCCACCGGCGGGAACTGATACGGCAGGTTCACTACCTCTTCCCAGGTAGTGAGGCGTGGATCCATCAGCGTATTGGCCAGCACCGTGGCGATGGCTTCGCTGTTGAGCGTCCAGTCACCGCCGAGTGTCTGGTAGGACATCTCGATGACGCCAGAGAGCGTCTTGTCCAGGAATGTGATCGAGCCGTACACCGGCGTCGCACACTGAATCGAGGCGTCGTAAAACTTGTGGGTCGGATTGTAATCCACACCCTCCACGAGCTGACGACCGGTGGCCACCAGCGTCATCACCAACGACGCGGCGAAGTACGGCGTGGCCGTCGGACAGATGAAGTAGTAGTCCGTCCAATCCGGCGGCGAGATCGTCTGGCGCTCGCCGGTGATCTTGTTGCTCGTCGCCTGACCCGTCGGATCGAAGGGATATTGGGGGGCTGCAGTACTCATGAGAAGGCGTGACTCCGGCCGTTAAGGGGAGCATCTTCGATGCTATGATAGCTTCAGGAAAGACGCTTTTCTGATAGCCACATACCATCGCCTCGCCCCTTTCTACGGCCCTTTGGCGCTCTTTTCACATCGCTTTTGTATCGCTTCTCATGGGGATCTTGCATGGCCTACACGTATGTTTCTGCTCTTGTACGTCCTGGGCGTACGGACCCTGCGTGGATCGCTGCGGATTTGGGCGATCTCGCCATTCGCGTGATCCTGAACACGTACTACGAGCTTTCGATCAAGCTCAGCAATCCCTTCGAAAGCGGAGATCGTTATCTCACCAAGGATCTCCTGTGGCAACAGGCGCCGATGACGATTCCCTCCACGCAGACGTTGAACCAATGGCTGGCGAGTCTGGGTAATCAGGCGCTCACCACGGCAGCCGATCCGGCGCCGATGACACCTGTCGCCGTGCGTTACAGCGATGCGTGGCAGGCGGGTTTCTCCATTACCCGTGGTGACATTGCACGCAATGCCCAAACGCAAGCATCGCCTGCGTCATTGCCCGATCTGATCCTGACCAAACCCGGCCTGGACATGGTCTCCATGGCCAACTACATGCTGGTCTCGGTCAACGGCTATCTCCATCGTGCGGTAGGTACGATCAACGGCCTCTTCGCACTTGGAGCGGGACTGACGCATGACATCTCGAATGAGAACTACTGCGGCATCTTCTCGTTCCTGAACATCGCCGAAGTGCAACAGATTCCCATCACGCCGGCAATGGTGCACAAGCCGAATCTTCAGCTCCAGTATCAGCAATCGGCGTATATCACGGTGCCCGTCTCCTTGGAGAACAAGATCGTTCTTCTGTCACTGGGTGGCTATCTGCACGTACTGGATGGACTCTACGAGAAGGTGTCCAACACCACGCTCAAGATCAACATCCACAAGCTGCAGCTGCCACAGCGACTCTACGCGTCAGCCCAGCGTATCGATTTGTCTTCGCTGCCCATCTCGACGGGGCTGAAGACAGCTGAGCAGTGGAGCATCGCATCCATTTACTCCGATGCCGTGATCCTGAGCTACTTGACGCTGCCCCAATCGTTCCTGATTGTCGTCGATGCGGAAAGCTGGTACATGCAGCGGCACACACTAGAACGTTCGTGCATTCCCGGTCGTTACTTCGGTTACGTGAATCGGCGGCTGCCGCTCATCGGACCGCTGGGGCGTCTGTATGAGTATCGGCTCTCCAAGGAAGAAGACACCTACGTCTATGGTTGCGAATCGATGCACGATCCGCAATTCAACTTCGAGACCACGATCTTCCAGAACCTGCGATCCATCGGTCCGCACCAGATCTCCTCGGAGCCCTGGCGGCCGGGTCTGGGACAGCTCCTGGAGATGGGTACCTTCCAATGACGGCATATACAGCCCTCCCTGAGCCCAGAGGCTCAGGGAGGGCTGTATGGGCATTACTCAGGATCGACAATCGTTTCGACGTCTTCCGGGACGCCAGGGCTCTCCTCGGGCTTAGGCGCATGCCACGCGGCGATCGCCTGCACGAAGGCTTCGAACAGAAGGCGCATGGAGACCGCCGGCAGATACATGAACGGGATCTCGAGCAGCTCGGGTTTCTCGCGCGTCCCACGAATCAAGTACGCCATGTCCTTGACGTCATCGCGGAAGACAATCTCACCCGTCGCCAATGTGACTGTCGTGTACGTCCCCAGCTGATCGTGCTGACCGCGCTGAACGGAGCACGATTGGCCAATCCCCACTGCACCACCGACCGGTACCGTCATCTCCGGCGTCGACTCCACCACCCGATCGACGTAAGCACGCAGATTGGCCTCCAGCGCCTCGCGTTCTTGCGGATCAAGGAAGCTGCGTACATTGTCCGGGAGTCGATCCAGGAAAGCTGTCTTCACCGCTACATGGACCTGCGTGATCGCCCACTCCAGTGAACCTTCATCGATGGCTAGACCACTGTAGGCACTCACCACCAAAGTACGCTCATTCGCTGAACTGCGATGCAAGGACAGGAATACCCACCGTGCTTCTTCCGGCAAGATCACCAAGGCGGTGGTGAGCGTGATACTGATCAGGAGCGCTGACTCGACCGCGTTGTTGTTGTGGAAGATGGAGGCGTTCTTGACCCACTGCACATGCTTCTGGGTCCAGCCGCGACGAATCACTTCCGCGTACCAATCTTCCAGCTGCTGCGTGAAGGGCTTGACTTCCTTCGGTTCTTCATGCACATGCGCGCCCTCATCCACCGCGCTCAGGAACTCGGTGAAGGCGCTGGGCGTGAGTGCCAGCGGTGAGGGCAGGTAGCGCACTCGTGGCAGGACGCCCATTTCGTGGAGGTAACGCGCGATCTCCTGCGTGAATGGCACCTCGCTGTAGAAGTGACGCACGGCCGAATGGGCACTCGGTCCCGTGAGCGTGCGAATGGCGGCCAGCTCGTGACCCAAGTCACGGGACTGCTCCAGGCGCTGGTTGAGCTGCTGGAGTTCTCCCTGCGTCGACGGAAGAGCCTGGGTCAAGCAGGCCGCCAGGGTGTGTACCGCGCCCTCCAGCGCTTGGAGACGCTGGTCGGTGGCGTAGTCCCACGGCTGAAAGTCTTGAGTCGAATATGGCGTAGGCTTCATGAACGGATCTCTTAAGCGTTGAGAAAAGGGGTTAGCCAATCACGAGGTTCGGATTAGCCGGCGGCTTGGTGGCGAGGTTCTCATCATTGATCACAACGTACTCCGCTTCGGGGAAGACGCTCCAACCGGCGTGGTAGTGCGAGATCATGAAAAGCTGCGTGTAATGCTCACCGTCCATCAAACGGGCAATGTACGGAAAGAGATTCACGCGGTGGGTATCATCAAAGTGCGCATCGAGCTCATCGACAAAGAGGCCGATATCCTTGAACCCCATGTAACGGACATACGTCTGCCGAAAGCCGAAGTTCAAGATTTGCTCGATGGACGTGGAGGTCTGCGATACATCGGACGTGGTGTGATCTGAACCCCCTAAATACACGGGGAAGCGGTAGTTGAGATCACCGGATTCGAAGTTGCACGGCAAGACTTCCAAGTCGTAGCTCCACACCTGACGAAGGGTGAAATTGAACGTACTCACCCATCCCTGCATGAAGGCGTGCATGCGCTCGGCAATCTCGCCTTCCTTCGGCGACAGCTCCTTGGCCAGAAGGATCAAGGCTTCCAGATCCTTTTCGGCCTTGGTTTGATCGGCTTCCAGACTGGCTAAGCGATCCATCCGCTGGGTCTGCTTCTGCAGTCCATGCTGCAAGGCGCCCAGCTGGGCTTGCAGTCGCGCAATGTCCGCGTCCATGATCTCGGTGGCTAGCGCAGAGAGCCCTTCTTGGTAGTCCGTCTCCCAGCGTTTCAGGACCGATTCGTACTCGCTCTGTGCCACTTCGTAACGAAGATAGGCGTTGTACTGCTCGGCAGCACGCTTGCGTTCCCATTGCAATTTCCGCTTTTCCCTCGTGGATTGCTCAATGGCTGTTGTGAGCTTGACTAGCCGTTCGGTGAGAAGCTTACGCTCGCCTTGAGGGGTGGCTTGGAGCAATGCTTCCTGCTCTCTGATGCGATGCTTGAGGGCACGATGCTCGCAGGCTTTCTCCAGCTCACGATACCAGTCGAGGAAAACCTCACGGTGCTCCACGGGTTGATGGGTATCGAAGTGATTCGCGGCAATGTAATCCCAGAGGAGCTTCAATCCCGGATATTGATGGACGTACCCTTTCCACTGGCGGTACTGCACCAGATAGGCGTCCATTTTCTCCATCGCCTGATCGATTGCCGTTAAGGCGTCTTTGTGCTGCTGGAGAAGGACTTGACTGTCACGGAGAGATTGCTGGAGTAGTGGAAGGACCGTGGGATCAAGACCCTGCACCCACTGATACTTACACTCTGGACACGTGATACGCTCAGCATGCTCGATGGCATGGATCTTGGACTTGAGCTCGGCTTCGTTTCGCTCGGTCTCATCGTAAGCTACCTGCGTATGGCGACGATGGTCGAGCGTTGACTGAAGGCGCTCTCGGCTCACCCAGCGCTCACTGTTGTCCGGCAAGAGTGAGAAGACCTCCATCAACGGATGAAGGATCTCCTGCGTAACGGCAAAGAGTGTATCGGGATCCGCAGCGTCCATCAGACCTGGAAACTGCGTGATGGACTTCTCGAGCTCCACCACCATCTCGCGTTGTTCTTGCAGTCGCTTCTCTAGCATGGTCATGTCATCCACTTGCGCGGAATCCAAGGCTCGCTGAATGGTTTCCGTGTCGGAATGCTCGACGCGATAACGCTCCAGTGCTTGATCCACTGCTTGCAGCGCGATGGATTGAGCATCTAGTACACGCTGGAGGCTCTGTGAGCCGCGCTCGGATAAAGTGAGGTCAATGGCCTTCCCTGCGTCTAGGAGCGCCGTAGAGGCGCTCTCAAGAGCTTTCTGGTCCTGTGCACACCGATGGACCCACGACACCGAGCGCTCGGCACTGGGAAAGCGCGCGTAGAGGAGCGCCGTGATCTCCGCTTGGAGCGCTTTGACTTCAGGCTCCAGTGCCTCGATGGCCGGGCCGTCCTTCAGCGCCAGCGTTTCATCATGCAGCCGTTGCTTCACGTGCTTGAGATGACCCTGAAGATCGCGCGCCGCTGTCTTCAAGCGATCGTAGACGCCGAGGGCATAGCGGAAGTCGCCCTGACTCATCCGCGTCATGTGACGCCGACGATCGGCAACGCTCATCTTGGTGAACTCGATGCGCCCGGTCAGGATCCCATGGACTTCATCGCTGTAGCCGTTGAAGTATTGTTCCACCAGCTGGTATTGCACGGCGGCGGTACCACCTTGGTTCATGGAGACACCATCACGGACGAAACTGTGCTCCATCTTAGCCGCGGATGTGCGGTGGGAAGTGACGATGTACTGGTGGCCTTCGTGTTCGTAGTAGGCAGTCTTCTTACCACCCACGTCGTAATTGTCCTTCACCGCAGGTAGCGGCGAACACTCATTCATCAGTGAGCTCTTCCCCGAGCCATTGGAGCCCACGATCACCGCATAGGTGGACTGCGGTGACCAGGTAAAATAACGGATGCCGGAGGTTGCAAAGCGCTTGTAGCCCTCCAGCTGTAACTTCAGAAGGTGCATGAAAAGGCCTTCGTAGAAAGGTGCATACGGTCTCATTGGTTCAGGAAAGAATCGCGATAACTATGACGTTCTCCCTTACTCTTGAAGGATGCTTGCGCCATGGCTGATGTCAGTCGCTTTAAACTCTATTCCATGGGCGTGGCGGCTGAGAATCTGGCCATCGGTGGAACCACCCTTCAGATCGTACCGATCGAGCACATGGTGTTCTTAGATGGTGAGTTGAAATCTGAACCTACGCCGTTGACTGTGGAAGGCACCGATGCCAGCGGTAACAGCACCAAGACCACCGTCACCATGGACAACGCGGTGGAAGCGAAGTGGCTTCCGTGGCACTCCAATCAGATCACAGCGCCGAACATTCGTCGCGGTGAGCGCGTGTTCCTGTGGCGCTATGCTGATCGAGATGAGTTCCGCTGGACCGATACGGGTATGGATCGTAAGTACCGCAAGCTGGAAACCGTCACCTACGCATGGAATGCCACGCAGGATGAATCGGACAACAGCGAAGATCCAGCGAACCATTACTTCGTGGAGGTCTCCGCACACAAAGGCGCCATTACCCTGGGCACCTCACAGGCCAATGGCGAGAAAGCTGCGTACACGATCCAGATCAACGCCAAGGATGGTAATCTTACGATCGCGGATGGTTTAGGGCAGATCGTGTATGTGGATGGCGTAAACCATGTCATCCATGCGATCAATGCCGACCAGAGCGAGGTGACCTTGAACAAGCAGGTCATCACGATTCAGTGTCGGGATACCTTGAACTTCACCGCGCTCAAGGCGTTCAATATTCAGACCAAGACGCTGTCGATCCAGGCTGAGACGATCACCGTCAACGCTTCCTCGCAGATCCAGATCACCACCCAAACGGCCAAGTTGTCGGCGTCTACCGCCAGCATCGATGCCCAATCGACGACCGTCTCGGGAATCACCATTAGCAATGGCCACATCCAGTGTTCCGGCATCACCTCGTCCGGAAATGTCACCGCACCGAACATCGACTAAAATAAGAGTCGGTGCGCAACGTCTAGGCTAGCTTTAGGAAGCTTCTTCACCATGAACCGATTCGAACGCACGGCCATTGCGCCGTCTGCGGTGACGCCCGACGCCTTGGCGGATGATCCCATCCCCAGTGAACCGGACTACGCCGCCTACACGGACCTGGATACGGGGGTCGCCGCGTACCCTGCCTCCACGACCATTGCGGCGCTCGATCGTACCCTGGGTCGACGATTGACCCGGTTCCTCTTGCAGACCGATGCCGAATCGACGCTTCATGCGTCGGCTCTGATCCTGGAAGACCATGCGGTGGGTAGTGATGCCGACAAGGATCTTCAGGCTAACCTTCTCATCAACAGCGTCAAGGAAATCGTGCAGAGCGAACCGGCCGTTCTGGCCGAGCATCGTCGACTGTCCGTAGACCTCCTACGGCGTTGTTCTCTAGAACCCGACCTGAAAGCCAAGGTGACCAAGTCATTGGTGGAGGATAACGCACTGGCCTCCTCACAATTGGCCATTGTGCGTCATTGACGACATAGAGCCCCTCCCAGCGCCCTGTAAGGCGCTGGGAGGGGCGTATGCCCTGAGCCATAGGGAATTTAGCTACCGGCCAGTCCCGCGGCCACCACGATCGCTTCCAGCGCCTGGTACTGCTGGAGCAAGGTCGCATACTGCGCCTGAAGGGCCAATAGCTGCGCGTGATCGGTGGTGCGATTGGTAATAGCCGCCTGGCGCGCCGTCTCGGCCGTGGTGGCATCGTCCTGCGTCATCACGCTGTCTGAAGGGACCGAGAAGAGCGTGACGGTGGGCGAGATGCCGACGATATCCGACACCGCATCTTGCACGGCCTGTTCAGCGGCCGTAAGGTCCAAGCTATCCGGCAATGGCCCCATACTGCAGGCGAGCACGATGGTCGAGTACGCCACATTGCTCATGTCCGGGAAGGATGCAATGAACGTATCGGGAATGTAAAGCGTAGGCGCCGTCGTCGACATCAGGGTGATGATGTTAGCGTTAACGGCGGCATCCGCTTGATAGTCGGTGGTGGTCAGCCCTTTGGGCACGTAGTACGTGGCCGCAATGTCCACGCCATCGGCGATCAGGTCCTGGAAGGCGCGAATCGCACGACAGGTGTAGAGCGTGTTCGGGACCAGGCTGTACGGTGAAGTGACCGTGAAGGTACCGGTCGCATCGATGGGTGGGGTCTTGGGAGTGCGATCAGCCATGAGCGGCCCTTCACGTCAAAAAAAGAAAGAGGATAGAAAGGGCCTGGAGACTCCTTCACAGGAATCTCCAGGCATCGCCTTACGACGCAGCGCTGATCGCCACGTTCCAGCTGGTGGAGGTCTGAGCCGGCGTCGCCGCCGAATCCTTGACCGTGATCGACGCGGTCATCGACTGCGCGGTGGTCGGTGTACCGGAGACTGTCAGCTGGCTCTGGTCGATAGTGACCGTCAATCCAGCGGGCAGGTTCTGGGTAACTACCGAGTACGGCGTCGTACCGCCCGAGATAAGCGCAGTACCGCTGTACGCCACACCCACCGTGCCCGTGGTGGGGAACGAGGCGCCCGTGATACCCAACGCGGAGGTGCCTTCGTTGGGCTGCTGGTAGTTGAAGGTGAAGGTCTGCTGGGCCGCATGGCCTTGCGCATCCACCAGGCTCAACGTCAGGTGGTACAGGCCCACCGTCGGGAAAGTACCGGTGAACAGACCCGAGGTCGCATTGATTGACGGCGAGCTGATATCTGTCCCTACAATTGAGAAGGTGGCTGGCAGTACGGCGTTCTGTGCCACGAACTGAAGGTTCATGGTTGTCACAGCCGAGAGCAGCTGGTAAGCACCGTTCACGTAAGCGCCATCGTAGGAGACCGCGATGGAAGCCGTGGTATTGGTGTTCGCTCCGTACTTAGTGACCATGAAGGCCTTGGTCACGCAGAGGTAGTCGATGCTGTTGTAGGACATGCACGCGTAGGCCACCACGTCGCCGGCGCTGTTGGTTCGCGTCAGTCGTGTGATGCCCGTCGGCAAATCCGACGCATCAGTCATCGTCTCAGCGGCCAAGAGCAGGCCAGAAAGAGCAATGACGAAGTTCTGCGTATCGACCTGCATGCGGTCGAAGTCCGTAGACGAGGTCGGTACCGAGAGATAATCCGTCCACTGCTTGGTGAACTCCGATACCCCGCCTTCGTTCTGCGGACCACCCACCGCAATCATTGCCATGGCCTTGTAAGCCACCGGGACAATGTTCATGTAGTTCTGCACAAACTGCGGCGTATAGCCCGTGCCAACGGCGGTCACCTCAGCGTACTGAAGAGCCTGATTGGGATTCACGACGGGCGAATACATGCCATCGCCCGTGTCCCGATCCGGAATCGCATACTGCGACCAAAAGGGCGTCAGGATGAACTCCGTGGTCTGAAAGATGTCGGGAAAGAGCGCTGCCCATTCCGCGCGACTGTGCGTGGAGTTGTCCAGGATGTACTGCTGGAGTCCCTGCTTGATCGCGTCGACGTTGTTACCCGCCTGACCCCAGATGATGTACGTCCAGTTGGTCGGGATGAGATGCGTCGAGTTGTTGGGGTCCACCCAGTTGAAGATCGAGGCTTCCAGGATCGTGTACGGATCGCCATTGGCCGCCTGCTGAATCAGCGCGGTGGTCTGAGGAAGCGTACGTGCGGCGACGACGGCAGCGACGGCGGAGGCGGAGCTGAAGAAGTCATCCAGGTTGGCGATCGGCGGAATGTACGAAATCTGGTAGAG
>Ga0164242_10002473_pt1 | contig 21371 bp, 19 predicted proteins | sample OricomgcompostMG_FD_108783 | JGI IMG/M metagenome (GOLD analysis project Ga0164242, IMG submission 108783) | Miracle-Growth compost microbial communities from Emeryville, California, USA - Original compost - Miracle growth compost (MG) ... | reverse complement strand
GGCGCCGACCTCGGCGAGCTCGGCGACCAGATCGTCGACGGCCAGGCTCGCAAGCGGGTCGGTGTGGTCGTCGTCGCGGACAAGGTGGCCAGCTGGGACCACCGGAAGATGAACGGCGCGCTTCCCGGCCAGGGCAGCGCAGGCTGATGAAGGAGTCAGTGAGATGGCGAAGGTGAAGGTCGACTACGACCTGTGCGAGTCCAACGCGTTGTGCGAGGCGATCGCCCCCGAGGTGTTCCGCATCGATGACGACGACTACCTGCAGGTCGACGACCCGACGGTGACCGAGGAGAACCGTGCCCGGATCGAGCAGGCGGTTGCCGCATGCCCGAAGTCGGCACTGTCGATCGTGGAGGACGAGTGACCGACCTGACCTCGCTGGACGGAAGGGTCGCGGTCGTCACCGGAGCCGGTGCCGGGCTCGGGCGCGCTGAGGCGCTGGCGCTGAGCGCGGCCGGTGCTCGGGTGGTGCTCAACGACCTGCCGGGCGGCGCCGACGACGTGGCCGCCGAGATCAAGGAGGCCGGGGGAGAGGCGGCGATCGTTGCCGGCGACGTCGGCGAGCGCAGCACCGCCGACGCGATGGTGGCGGCTGCCGTCGATGGCTTCGGCTCCCTCGACATCGTCGTCAACAACGCAGGGATGACCCGCGATCGCATGCTGTTCAACATGTCCGACGAGGAGTGGGACGCGGTCATCCGGGTGCATCTCCGTGGACACTTCCTGCTCTCGCGCAATGCCGCGTCGTACTGGCGCACGAAGTCCAAGGAGGCCGACGCGCCCGTCTACGGCCGGGTCGTCAACACCGCCTCCGAGGCGTTCCTCGGTGGCTCGCCCGGGCAGGCGAACTACGCCGCCGCCAAGGCGGGCATCGCCGCGCTGACGCTCTCGACCGCGCGCGGACTGGCCAAGGTGGGTGTCCGCGCCAACGCGATCTGCCCGCGAGCCCGAACGGCCATGACCGCCGAGGTCTTCGGCGAGGACACCTCGGGCCTCGAGATCGACCCGTACTCCCCCGAGCACGTGGCCCCGCTGGTCGCCTACCTCGCCTCACCGGCCGCGGACAACATCACCGGCCAGGTGTTCGTCGTGTACGGCGGCATGGTCGCGCTGATCGCGGCCCCGGTCGTCGAGCAGCGGTTCGACAAGGCCGGCGCGACCTGGACGCCCGACGATCTGCAGAGCCAGCTCGGTGGGTTCTTCGAGGGCCGCGACCCGCACGTCGGGTTCGCCGCGGACTCCGTCATGAAGCTCACCGTCTGAGATCAGGAGAGACCACGAATGAGCAGACTCACCGGCAAGGTCGCCATCGTCACCGGCGGCGCCCAGGGCCAGGGGGCCGAGATCGCGCGCGCGTTCGTCGCCGAGGGCGCCCGCGTCGTGATCGCCGACGTGGCCGACGAGCCCGGCCGGGCCCTGGCCACCGAGCTCGGCGACGCCGCCCATTTCGCGCACCACGACGTCAGCGACGAGGCCTCGTGGACGGCGCTCGTCGAGGACACCAACGCCCGCTTCGGCCCGGTCACGGTGCTCGCCAACAACGCCGGCATCCTGCGCTTCGGCGAGATCGCCACGGGCGAGCTCGCCGACGTCGAGCTGATGTGGCGGATCAACCAGATGGGCGTGTTCCTCGGGATGCGCTCCGTCGTCCCGACGATGACGGCCGCCGGTGGCGGCTCGATCATCAACGCGTCCTCGGTCGAGGGCCTGGCGGGCATGGCCGGGTGCACCGGATACGCGGCGACCAAGTGGGCGATCCGGGGCATGACCAAGTGCGCCGCCATGGAGCTCGGCGGCAAGGGCATCCGGGTCAACTCGGTGCACCCCGGCATGATCGACACCCCGATGACCCGGGTGCACGGAGGGGACGCCGCGATGGAGTTCGGCGCCTCCAAGGTGCCGATGCGTCGCGTGGGCCACCCGCAGGACATCGCGCCTGTGTACGTGTTCCTCGCCAGCGACGAGTCCGGCTACATGAACGGCGCCGAGCTCGCGGTCGACGGCGGCGTCACGGCGACGCATGCCTTCGGGGGTTAGTCCCTCAACAGGAGGCGGACTGCGGTGTCGAGGTGCTCGTGGACCTCTTCGGTCGAGAAGCGGCCGGTGACCCAGGAGACGAGGCTGGAGAGCCAGACGTCGCTGATCACCCGGGCGATGGACACGTTCTCGTCGGTGAGCTCGGCCTCGGGGTCGTAGGCGCCGCCCTGGATGGCGTGGGTGAGCATCGTGGTCAGCTGCATGCCGACCGTATGAATCTCCCCGGCGACGGACTTGTCGGCGAACATGAACGCCCGGGTCAGGGCCTCGGTGAGGTTCGGGTCGCGCTGCATGCCCCGGGTCGCCCTCCCGAGCACCCAGACGACCCGGTCGGCCGCAGTCTCACCGGGGACCGGGCTCTTCGCCAGCGTGTCCGAGACCTCCTCGAACTGGGAGCCGAGCGCGGAGACCAGCAGATGGATCTTGGACGGGAAGTAGCGGTAGAGCGTGCCGAGCGCCACGTCGGCACGCTGGGTGACGGCGCGCATCTGGACGGCGTCGAAGCCGCCCTTGGAAGCGATCTCGATCGTCGCCTGGAGGATGCGCCGTCGTCGGTCGCGCTGGGCAGCGGAGCCGAGATCGTCAGCGCTCAACGAGTTCGCCGTGGTCACGCTGGTTAGGCTAACAGTTGCGTTCGTTAGAATGGGAACACGTTCCAGTTGCGCTTCGCGCGCCGAATCGATGTGGAGGCGCTCGTTGCGCATCGCACTGTTGTCCTATCGCAGCAAGCCCCATTGCGGCGGCCAGGGCGTCTACATCCGGCATCTCAGCCGTGAGCTCGTCGCTCTCGGCCACGAGGTCGAGGTGTTCTCGGGCCAGCCCTATCCCGAGCTCGACGAGGGCGTGGCGCTGACGAAGGTGCCCAGCCTCGACCTCTACCGCGAGCCGGACCCGTTCCGGATGGTGTGGCCCTGGGAGTTCCGCGACCTGATCGACGTCCAGGAGTTCGCGATCATGTGCACGGCCGGCTTCCCGGAGCCGCGCACGTTCGGCAAGCGCATCCTCAAGGTGCTCGCCGACCGCCGCGACGACTTCGACGTCGTCCACGACAACCAGGTGCTGGCGTACGGGATCGGCCGGATCGAGCAGCAGTTGGGGCTGCCGCTGCTGACCACGCTGCACCACCCGATCAGCTTCGACCGGAGGGTCGACATCGCGGCCGCGCCGACGCTGCGCAAGAAGCTGTCGCTGCGCCGTTGGTACGGCTTCGTGAGGATGCAGGCCAAGGTCGCACGCCGCGCCCGCTGGATCCTGCTTCCCTCCGAGTCCTCCAAGCGCGACGTCGCCGCCGACTTCGGGGTGGACCCGGCGAAGATGCAGGTCATCCCGCTCGGCGTGGACGAGTGCTTCGTGCCCCCGTCGCAGCCGCGGGTGCCGGGCCGGATCGTGGCCATGGCGAGCGCCGACGCGCCGATGAAGGGCATCGCCACGCTGCTGGAGTCGTTCGCCAAGCTGCGCACCGAGCGCGACGTCGAGCTGTTGCTGGTCACCAAGCCGACTGCGGGCGGACGCACGGAGAAGCTCATCGAGGCGCTGGACATCGGCGACCATGTGCACTTCGTGCACGGCATCAGCGACGCCGAGCTCGTCGAGGTGATGGGGTCCGCGGAGGTCGCGTGCGTTCCGTCGCTCTACGAGGGCTTCTCCCTCCCCACCGCCGAGCTCATGGCATGCGAGACCCCGCTCGTGGTGAGTCGTGCCGGTGCTATCCCCGAGGTCGTCGGCCCCGACGGACTGTGCGCGGACATGGTGACCCCCGGCGATGTCGGCGAGCTCACCGCGGCGATCGAGCGGATGCTCGATGATCCGGAGCGCCGCGAGCAGATGGGTCGGGCCGGGCGGCAGCGGGCCCAGGAGATGTTCAGCTGGCGCGCGGTGGCCGTCGCGACGGCGGCTGCGTACGAGCGCGTGATCGAGAGTTTCGAGAAGGAGCAGGCACATGCTGACCGTTGATTTCGACCGCCTCGGGCTGCGACCCGGCGACCGGGTCATCGACATGGGTTGTGGGGCCGGGCGGCACGCGTTCGAGATGTATCGCCGCGGAGCCGATGTGGTGGCGTTCGACCAGGACGCCGACGAGCTCGCGGGAGTGCTCGAGCTGTTCGGGGCGATGAAGGAGGCCGGCGAGGTGCCCGAGGGCGCAGCCGCGGACATCAAGGAGGGCGACGCGCTCGCCCTGCCGTTCGCCGACGGCGAGTTCGACCGGGTGGTGGCCTCGGAGGTGCTGGAGCACATCCACGACGACGTGACCGCGATCCGCGAGCTGATCCGGGTGCTGCGTCCCGGCGGCACGATGGCGATCACCGTGCCGCGCTGGCTGCCTGAGGTGATCAACTGGCGGCTGTCGCCGGAGTACCACAACGCCGCCGGTGGCCACATCCGCATCTACACCGACCACGAGCTCGTCGATAAGGTCACGAAGGGTGGGCGTCCGAACGACGGCACCCCCGGTGCCGCGATGATCTTCGAGGGCAAGGCGCACGCCCACGGCCTGCACGCTCCGTACTGGTGGCTCAAGTCGGCCGTCGGTGTGGAGAACGACGACCATCCGCTGGTGCGGGCCTACCACCAGCTCCTGGTCTGGGACATCATGCGGACGCCGCGCTACTCGACGCTGACCCGCCTGGCGGAGAAGGCACTGAACCCGCTCGTCGGCAAGAGCATGGTGCTGTACTTCCGCAAGCCGGAGTGACCCGCTTGAGCGCCGAACCCACCTGGCCCCTCCCGGCCGTCGACGGTGTGCTGACCGCTGCCCAGATCCGTGACACCGCCGCATCCGTCGCGGCCATGCAGGAGCCGTCGGGCGCCGTGCCGTGGACGCCGGGGGAGAAGACCGACGTGTGGAACCACGTCGAGGCGGCGATGGCGCTGATGGTCGGCGGAGAGGTCGCCGCCGCGGAGCGTGCGTACGAATGGTGCGCACGCACCCAGCGTGCCGACGGGTCCTGGCCGATGGAGATCGTGGTCGGCGAGATCAGGGACACGTCGGGTGAGACGAACATGTCCGCGTATCTCGCCGTCGGTGTGTGGCACCACTGGCTGCTGCGCCGCGACCGCGGGTTCGTGAACCGGATGTGGCCGGTCGTGCGCAGGGCGCTGGACTTCGTGGTCGGCATGCAGCTCCCGTTCGGCGGGATCGCGTGGTCCCAGGAGTGGGATGCGCGCGGGCCGGCGAGGGTCAACGAGGACGCTCTGCTCGCGTCCTCGTCGAGCATCTACCAGTCCCTGCGGGCCGGGGTCGCGCTTGCCGAGCTCGTCGGGGACCCGCAGCTGGACTGGGAGCTCGCCGGCGGCCGGTTGGGTCATGCGCTGCGGCGCCACCGTGACCTGTTCCTCGACAAGTCGGAGTTCTCGATGGACTGGTACTACCCGGTCCTCGGCGGCGCGGTGCGCGGGAGCGACGCGGTCGCACTGATCGAGGAGCGGTGGGACCGGTTCGTGGTGCCCGGCCTGGGCATCAAGTGCGTCGAGCAGAACCCCTGGGTCACCGGAGCCGAGACCTGCGAGCTGGTGATGTCGCTGGATGCGATCGGGGACCGTGCGCGCGCCCTCGAGCAGTTCGCCGCGATGCAGCATCTGCGCGAGGACGACGGCCGCTACTGGACCGGTTGGGTGTGGCCCGACCGGGTCAACTGGCCCCACGAGCACACGACCTACACCGCGGCCGCGGTGGTGCTCGCTGCCGATGAGCTGTCCCGCGCCACGCCGGCCTCCGGGATCATGCGCGGCGACTCGCTCGCCCCGCACTTCGAGGAGATCGGCCTCGAGTGCGGTTGCGAGGACTCCCTCGTCCGGTGATCAGCCGACCGGCTCGCCGGGCTCCCCGGACGTCCGTGTGAGCACGCGCATCGAGCCGACGGTCTCGGCCGGGGTGAACGCGCCCGACGCGACCGCACGCTGCCAGATGTGGAAGGGAGCCTGGCCGCCGTCCTCGGGACTCTCGAAGACGTCGTGGATGACCAGCACGCCGCCGGGCTGGACCCAACGGGCGAAGCCCGAATAGTCGTTCTGGGCGTGGATCTCCGCGTGTCCACCGTCGATGAACAGCAGCGCCAGCGGGGTGCGCCACCGCGGTGCGACGGTCGTGGAGCGCCCGACGATCGCCACGACCTCGTCCTCGAGGCCGGCGCGCGCGATCGTCCTGCGGAACACCGGGAGCGTGTCCATGAGGCCGAACTCGTCGTCGACCAGTGACGCGTCGTGGTGCTCCCATCCGGCCTGGTTCTCCTCCGAGCCCCGGTGGTGGTCCAGCGTGAACACCACCGACGCCGTCTCGCGGGCCGCGGCACCGAGGTAGATCGCGGACTTCCCGCAGTACGTGCCGACCTCGAGCGCCGGTCCGTCGGGCAGGTGCGCGAGCGCGGTGCGATGGAGGAGGTCGCCCTCGTCCTCGGGCATGAAGCCCTTGGCGGCGAGGGCGTGTGGGAGTAGATCGGGCGGAAGCACGGGATCCACTCTATTATGATTGGAACACGTTCTAGTTTTCGCACAGCGCGCGTTCATGATGGAGCAGGTGGGCATGTCGATCGGTATCTCTGACGAGCACGTCGAGCTCGCCAGGAGCTTGCGCAAGTGGGCCGAGTCCACCGGCGGGGTCGAGACGGCGCGGGCCGCTGAGAATGACCCGTCCGCGCGGTTCGAGGAGACCTGGGCCGCCGTCACCGAGATGGGCCTGGCCGCCATCGGCGTGTCCGAGGACAACGGGGGCGGGGGCGGCAGCATGCTCGACGTGGCCGTCGCGCTCGAGGCGTGCGCGTACGCGCTGCTCCCGGGACCCCTGCTGGGCAGCTCCATCGCCGCGGCGGCGCTCGCTGGGAGCCCGGTCGCGCGCTCGCTGGCCGAGGGTGCGGTCGTGGGCGTCGGGCTCGTGGACGGGTATGTGTGGGACGCGCCGAGCGCGAGCGCGTACCTCCTCAGCGACGCGAACGACCGCTGGTATCTCGTTGCTTCGTCGGCGGTCGTCGCCGAGCCGGTCGAGGGCATCGACCTCACCCGGAGGTACGCCCGCAGCGCCCGGATCGACCCCGCTGACGTCGACGGCGCCGAGCCGGTCCCCGGTCTGACCCGCGAGCGACTGGGTCGCATCGCGGTCACCATGGCGGCCGCCGAAGCGTCGGGGATCGCGCGGTGGTGTCTGGACACGGCGGTCGCCTACGCCGGCGTCCGGGAGCAGTTCGGACAGAAGATCGGCGCCTTCCAGGCGATCAAGCACCTGTGCGCGGAGATGCTCGAGGTCGCCGAGTCGGTGACCGCCGCCGCATGGGACGTCGCCTGTGCCGCGGACGCCGACGAGGAGCAGTGGGCCTTCTCCGCGGACGTCGCGCAGGCGACCGTTCTCGACGGCGCCGTCGAGAACGCGAAGGCCTGCATCCAGGTCCTCGGCGGCATCGGGTTCACCTTCGAGCACGACGCCCATCTCTACCTCCGCCGGGCGCTGTCATTGCGCGCGCTCCTCGGTGGCGCCGACTCCGCCGCTGATCGGCTGACCGCCCGCGCGACCGCGGGCGTGCGCCGGCAGGTGGAGGTCGACCTGGGTGGAGCCGATGCCGCAGCACGCCCGAGGATCGCCGCGGAGGTGGACCGGATCGCGGACCTCCCGGAGGCCGAGCGCCGTGCCGCGCTCACAGAGGCGGGCCTGCTGATGCCGCACTGGCCGGCGCCGTACGGCGTGGGTGCCGATGCGGTGACGCAGCTGGTCATCGACCAGGAGCTCGCCCGCGCCGGCGTGACCCGACCCGACATCGTCATCGCGGCCTGGGCGCTGCCGACGATCATCGAGCACGGCACGCCGGAGCAACAGGAGCGGTTCGTCAAGGCCTCGCTGGTCGGCGAGCTCGTGTGGTGCCAGCTGTTCTCCGAGCCCGAGGCGGGCTCCGACCTCGCCTCGCTGCGGACCCGTGCCGTGCGGGTCGAGGGCGGCTGGCGACTCACCGGGCAGAAGGTGTGGAACTCGGTCGCCGAGCGGGCCGACTGGGGCATCTGTCTCGCCCGGACCAACCCCGATGCGCCGCAGCACAAGGGCATCACGTACTTCCTGGTCGACATGAGGAACAGCCCCGGCATCGAGGTCCGGCCGCTCCGGGAGATCACCGGCGAGGCACTGTTCAACGAGGTCTTCCTCGACGACGTCTTCGTGCCCGACGACTGCGTGGTCGGCGAGGTCGACGGCGGCTGGCGGCTCGCCCGCACGACCCTCGCGAACGAGCGCGTCGCGATGGCCTCGAACCGGCTCAGCAAGTCCACCGAGCGCGCGATCGCCCTGGTGGGCCCGGAGACGGCGGCGTCGGTGCGGGTCGACGTGGGCAGATCGGTGGCGCTGGCCACGGTGTGCTCGCTGCTGGGCGTGCGCACGACGCTGCGCTCGCTCGCCGGGCAGGGGCCGGGAGCGGAGTCCAGCGTGGCCAAGCTCCTCGGAGTGCGCAACCGTCAGGACGGCGCGGAGCTCGTGGTCCGCATGCATGGCGCCCGGGCCGTGCTGGGCGACGAGGAGGTCAGGGCCGACGTCTGGGAGATGCTGAACACCCGTTGCCTGTCCATCGCCGGTGGCACCACGCAGATCCTGCGCAACGTGGCCGGAGAGCGGATCCTGGGGCTGCCGCGTGGCTAGCGCGCTCGGTCAGGCGGCGGAGCGCTCGCGCAGCCAGGAGGCACGGTGCCACGCGAGCCATCGGCCCACCGCCCGGATCGCCTGGTAGCTGCGGACCGAGCCGAACACCTCGAAGGCGTGCTGGGCACCCGCGAGCTCGGCGTAGGTGACCGAGCGCTTGGACTCCGCACGCAGCCTCGCCACGAACGCGCGCGCCTGGCGTACGGACACCAGGGTGTCGTTGGTGCCATGGAGGACGAAGAAGTCGGGCGCGTCGGGCCCGACGTGATGGAGCGGTGAGGCCTCGCGGAACACGTCGAGATGGTCTGCGGTGTTGTCGATGCCGAACACCCGCTTGGCGAGGAACTGGTCGCGCAGGCCGACGGTGTAGCGGTCGCCGTCCTCACCGAGCATGTCGTAGACGCCGTAGAACGGCACGCACGCCTCGACATGGGTGTCGGCGTCCTCGAAGCCGGGCTGGAACTGCGGCAGATTCGGGGTGAGCGCCGCCAGGGACGACAGGTGGCCGCCCGCGGAACCGCCGGTGATCACGAGGTAGTCCGGGTCGCCGCCGTACTCCGCGATGTGCTCGCGCACCCACGCGATCGCGCGCTTGACGTCGACGATGTGGGTGGGCCACTTGTGCTTGGGCGAGAGGCGGTAGTTCATGGCGACGCAGATCCAGCCGCGCTTGGCCATCTGGCTCATCAGGATGAGCCCCTGCTGCTCCTTCGTCCCGATCGTCCAGCCACCGCCGTGCACCTGGATGAGGACCGGTGCCCGGGACAGGTCGGCGCCACGCTCGCGGTAGATGTCGAGCCGGGCGCGCTTGCCGCCCTCGGTGTAGTTGATGTTCCGGGTGACCTCCACCTCCGGGTCGAGCATCCGCAGGGGATTGACGAGGGCGCGTGCCGGGGTGGCGACCTCCTCGAGGAGCGATGGGTCGATCAGGTCGCCGTAGTCCGGCCCGACACCGTCACGAAGCGTGGTCTCGATGAACGACTCGGTGCGGTTTGCGCGCATCGTCATCCAGCCCAGGGCGGCTGCGCTCGCGAGGCTGCAGGCGACGCCGAACCGGGTCGCCCGGCCGCGCAGGAGCGCGATCGCCGTGTCGGCCAGCGAGAGCCCCATCAACTGGGGGGCGAGCTCGCTGGAGATCCAGCCGGCGGCGAAGGCCGGGACGGCGGTGATCTCGGTGTCCAGCGGCTTCAGGGCATTGGCGGTCAGGCCCGCGATGACCGCCTGACGGGCGCTGTATCCAGAAATAGAACGCGTTCCAACCATGGCCCTAGGATACGGCCATGGAAAGGCTGAGCGGACTCGACGCGAGCTTCCTCTACCTCGAGAGCCCCCAGCAGCTCATGCACGTGTGCGGCATCATCCTGCTCGACCCCGAGACGATCCCCGGCGGCTACGACTTCGACCGGATGCTCGCCGGCCTCGAGCGCCGGGTGCGGGACATCCCGATGTTCCATCGCAAGCTCAAGCGGGTGCCCCTGAGGATCGACCACCCGTTGTGGGTCGACGACCCCGACTTCGACATCGACCGGCACGTGCACCGGCTCGCCGTCCCCGCGCCGGGCGGGCCCGAGGAGCTCACCCAGATCGCCGGGCATCTCGCGGGCATCAGCCTGGACCGGTCCCGGCCGCTGTGGGAGATGTGGGTGATCGAGGGCCTGGCAAGCGGGCAGATCGCGGTCTTCATGAAGATGCACCACGCGAGCGTCGACGGGGTCAACGGCGCCAACATGATCTCCCACCTGTGCAGCCTCGAGCCCGACGCGCCGATGCTCGACCTCGCGCCCCGCGGGGAGCTCGCCGCGGCGCCGAGCGACGCCGAGCTCTTCGCCCGGGGCCTCGTGCACAACCTCGGCAAGCCGCTCCACCTCGCGAGGCTGATGGCGCCGACGACCGGGCTGCTGACCAGGACCGTCGAGCGGGCCCGCTCCGGCACCGCCATGGCCGCACCGCTCACCGCGCCCCGTACGTCGTTCAACGGCACCATCACCGGCCATCGCTCGGTGGCATACGTCGACATGAGCCTGGATCGCATCAAGGAGATCCGGCATGCGGTCGACGGTGCGACGGTCAACGACGTGGTGCTCACCATCAGCGGAGGCGCACTGCGCCGCTACCTCGAGGATCGCGGCGAGCTGCCTGCGACCTCATTGCTGGCGAGCGTCCCGGTCTCGGTCCACGAGACGTCGTCGCGCAGGGGCGGGGCCAACAAGGTCTCCTCGCTGTTTGCCCGGCTCGGCACCGACATCGCCGACCCGGTCGAGCGGCTGCACTCGCTGGCCGTCAACAACGCGCGTGCCAAGGAGCATCACAAGGCGATCCCTGCGGACACGCTGCAGGACTGGGCCGAGTTCGCTGCGCCGCGTACGTTCGGGCTCGCGGTCCGCATGGTCTCCGACCTCGGCCTCGCCGAGCGCGGTCCGGTGATCCACAACCTGGTGATCTCCAACGTGCCCGGCCCGCCGCTGCCGTTGTATCTCATGGGCGCCCGCATCGACGGGCTCTACCCGCTCGGCCCGATCTTCCACGGCGCCGGCCTGAACATCACCGTGATGAGCAACAACGGCACGATGCACGTCGGCATCATCGGCTGCCGCGAGTCGATCCCGAGGGTGTGGGACCTCGCTGGGGACTTCCCCGAGGAGCTCGACGCGCTCCACGCGGCCACCGTGGGGGGCTGAATCCACCGGTCTGGGCGTGTTCCGGCGCGCGCACCGGGGCGTGGGCGGGGTCTTGTCCGCTCGCGGCTGACGGGTCGCGGTGGCTTGCGGTCATTGGCGCCGACGACGGAGGTGGCAGATGGTCGCGCCCGGCGATCGGCTGAGCGGTTTGCGTCGGTTCGTCCGCGAGGTACGGGACCATACCCCGGCTAGGTGCGGATTCCCAGGCACCTGGCGTCTGTGAATCGCGACCTCGTCGACAAACGTCCTTGCGAGTCGCTGCGTCCTTACCTGGTGCGGACGCAGCGACTCATAGCGTGGGTCCACGCTGCCCTGCGCCCGAAATGCCCGCTTGCACCCGGCCGCGACGACCGACCCGGCGGAAACGGCCGGCGGACCGGAGTCAGGCGTTGTCGCGGACCCGGGCGTTCGTCGTATTCACCGCCTGCAGGAACGCGGGCAGGAAGGCGTCGGCGTTCATGACGCAGCCCGCGTGCCCGCACTCGGCCTCGTGGGCGGTGGCGCCGGGGATCGCCGCGGCGATCGCACGCTGTCTCTCTGGCGGGATGACGTGGTCCTTCGCGGTCACCACGACGGAGGTGGGCACGTCGATCTGGGCCAGCCAGGGGGTCGAGTGGTGCCGGCCGAGCGCGGCCACCGCGGCCGCGACCGCCCAGGGTGAGGTGCTGCGCAGCTCGCCCAGGGCCCATTGTCCGGTGTCGGTCGGGCCGACCTCGAGGGCCCGGGCGGTGCGGCGTGCCGCCGTGCTGACCGTCTTCGATCGCGAGAGCGCGCGCAGACCGCCCATGCCCCACTCCATGCCCTGGTGGAAGGCGCGCTCGCTGCCCTTCGTACGGAAGTGGTCGGTCGTCGCGCACAGCACGAGCCCGCCGACGCGGTCGCGGTGCTGGCGCCAGGCGCGCTGCGCGATGACCCCGCCCATGGAGTATCCCGCCACGAGCGGGCGGTCGAGGTCGAGCGCTTCGATCACCGTGGCGACGTCATCGGCGCAGTCGCGCAGCGAGAAGTGTTCCGAGGCGATGCCGCGTCCGTGCCAGCGCTGGTCGAAGGTGATCACCCGGTAGCGCTCGCGCAGTGGCTCGATGGCCGGGAACCACGTGAGCAGCCCGGTGCAGCCCACGGCGTGCAGGAGCACGATGGCGGGGGAGTCCGGCGCCGGCCCGGGCACGTCGGTCAGCCAGGTGCGGCCGCCGGGGAGGTCGAGCCAGCGACCTTCCGGGATGGTGACCTGGGGAACGTGGGCCCAGGACTCGACGACGTCCTGGACGAGGTCGATCAGCTGGTCGCGCGGGCCGGGCATTGGGCTAGACTAGAACACGTTCCAGATTTGAGGAGGCGGCGTGGCCGATGACAGCGGCACCCTGCTCGGGGAGGATCTCCGGGCGGACATCCGGACGGTGGTCGGCGACGTCCTCGACAAGGGGCCCGAAGAGGCCCGCGGCACCTGGCGGGCGTGCGTCGAGGCGGGCATCACTGCGCTGGGCGCACCCGAGGAGCTCGACGGTGAGGGTCTCGGCGTCGCCGGTCTGGGCGTGGTGCTGCGCGAGGTGGCGAGCCGCGCGGTCGACCTCCCGGTCTGGGCGACGCTGACCTGCGGCCTCTCGGCGATCGACGCGCTCGCGACGGCGGAGCAGCGGGCCGAGCTGATCCCCGCGATCGTCGCCGGTGAGCTGCTGATCAGTCCCGCACTCGACGAGCCCGGCGCCGCGCTTCCCGCGGCCCCGTCCACACGCCTGGAGAACGATCATGTGACGGGCCAGAAGAGCCGGGTGTGGGCCCCGGCAGGCTCGGCCGTCGGCGACGTACGTACCCTGCTCCTGGTGACCACCCACTCCGGCGTGGTGCTCGTGGACCCCGACGCCGAGGGAGTCGACCGCATCGACACCCCGGCCTCGTCGGGCCGGCCGCAGGCGTCGTACGCGTTCGTGGGTGCTCCCGTCGCGCACACGCTCGCTGAGGGTGCGGACGCCGTCGCCTCGGTGAACACCCTTGCGCGCGTCGGCCTGGTGCAGCAGGCCGCCGGCCTGCTCGGTGGCGCACTGAGGCTCACCGCCGACTACATCAAGGAGCGCGAGCAGTTCGGACGGCGGCTGGCCGAGTTCCAGGCGGTCGCCCAGCAGATCGCCGATGTCTTCGTCGCTGCGCGGATGATCGACCTCGCGGCCGACGAGGTGACCCGCCGACTGGCTGCGGGCCAGCCGGTCGAGGACGACCTCGCGGTCGCGGCATTCGCCGTGTGCGACCGGCTCCTGCCCGCACTGCAGACCTGCCACCACCTGCACGGCGGGATGGGGGTCGACGAGACCTACCCGCTGCACCGGCACTTCGCCCGCGCCCACGACGTCGTGCGGCTCCTCGGTGGACCGGCGGCGACCAGGCGGGCGGTCTCGGTCGAGCGCGCGGGGGAGAAGAACCTCGAGCTCACCGACTCCCAGCGCGACTTCAAGGCGCAGGTGCGCTCGTACTTCGCGGGGCTGGTCAGCCGCGCGGACCGGATCGAGATGTACTCCGACCGCCACGGCGAGGCCTACCACCGGGTCATCAAGCAGATGGGCGCGGACGGCTGGATGGGTTTGGGCTGGCCGAAGGAGTACGGCGGCCACGGTCTCGGCGGCGTCGAGCAGCAGATCTTCGCCAACGAGGCGTCGTACGGCGACGTGCACCTGCCCAGCGTGACGCTGCAGACCGTCGGGCCCACGCTGCAGGCCTTCGGCACCGAGAAGCAGAAGGAGATGTTCCTCGGCCGGATCCTCGCCGGGGATGTGCACTTCGCGATCGGGTACTCCGAGGCCGACGCGGGCACCGATCTCGCGTCGCTGCGGTGTGCGGCGAAGAAGGACCCGGCGACCGGAGACTGGATCGTCAACGGCCAGAAGCTCTGGACGACCGGGGGCCACGCGTCGGACTACATCTGGCTCGCCGTGCGCACCGACCCGGACGCCCCGAAGCACAAGGGCATCTCGGTGCTGATCGTGGACACGAGGGATCCCGGATACAGCTGGACCCCGATCATCACCTCCGACGGCTCCCACCACGTCAACGCGACCTACTTCAACGACGTGCGCGTGCCCGCCGACATGCTGGTCGGCACCGAGAACGAGGGCTGGAAGCTGATCACCACCCAGCTCAACCACGAGCGGGTGATGCTCGGCCCAGCCGGCAGGCTGGAGGGGCTGCGGGACATGGTCCTCACGTGGGCTGCCGACAAGCAGACCGCCGACAACCGCCCGCTCCTCGAGGACCCCGACGTGCGCGCCACCCTCGCCGACGTCACGACCGCGTTCCGGCTCAACGAGCTGCTCAACTGGAGCGTGGCCGGCGGCGGCCGCTCGGGCGTCGAGGCGGTCGCCGACGCGAGCGCCTCCAAGGTGTTCGCCTCCGACGAGGTGCAGCGACACGGGCTGGCGCTGCTCGACATCGTGACCGCGCACGGCGATCCGGCCGATCCGGAGACGGCGCACCTCATCGACTACCTCGACCGGACCTCGAAGCGCAACCTCGTGCTCACCTTCGGCGGCGGCGTCAACGAGGTGCAGCGCGAGCTGATCGCGATGTTTGGTCTCGGCCTGCCGAAGGTTCCCCGATGAGCGAGACCATGAGCGGTGCGTACGAGCGGATCCTCGCCGAGGCGGAGCGGATCCGAGGCATGGGCGAGGCGGTGAGCCGGCTCGCCCGCGACCCGATCAACCGGCCGCACCTCAACGACTGGCTCGAGGCGATGGGCAACACCAACCGGCGCTTCGCCGCGGACACCGGCACCGGAGAGGTGCCGCCGTCGATGACGCAGGCGTGGACGATGTACGGCCTCGTCGCGCCCCGCGACCCGAACGATCCGCTGCACGCGATGATGGAGGTGCTCACCGCCGAGGGCTACACCGGGGTGCTCGGCACCAACTGCGAGCAGACCTACGACCGCTACCTCCGGATCGGCGAGCAGCTTCGGGTGACGGTGAGGCTCGCCGACGTCGTCGGCCCCAAGAGCACCGGGATGGGCGAGGGCTACTTCGTCACCTCGATCAGCACCTGGTACGTCGAGCACGAGGACGGCACGTCCGAGAGGGTCGGCGAGATGCTGTTCCGGGTGCTGAAGTTCAAACCGAAGCGCGTCTCGACCAGCTCGACGGCCGACCCGGGGAAGTTCGTCCTCTTCCCGACCCGCAACCGCGACAACGACTTCTTCTGGGAGGGCACCGCCGCCGGCGAGTTGCGCATCCAGAGGTGCGGCAACTGCGGAGCGCTGCGGCATCCCCCGGGCCCGACGTGCCCGAAGTGCCTCACCTTCGACCGGGAGTACGTCGTCTCGCCCGGCACGGGCACGGTGTACTCGTACGTCGTCCATCACCACCCGCCGATCCCCGGCCATCAGCTGCCGATCCGGCTCGCGCTCGTCGACCTCGACGAGGGTGTCCGCATGGTCGCCACCACCGACACCGACGTGGAGATCGGCGACCGGGTGCGAGTGGCCTTCCGGAAGATCGACGACACGCTGACGCTGCCGTACTGGGAGATCGCATGAGCTCACCGAGTGTCGGGCAGGCGCTGCCCGAGTGGAGTCTGCCGCTGACCACGACGTTCGTCGTCAGCTCGGCGATCTCCACCCGAGACTTCCAGGACGTCCACCACGACCGCGACCTCGCCCAGGCGGCCGGCTCGAAGGACATCTTCGTCAACATTCTGACCAGCAACGCCCTCGTGGAGCGCTACGTGACCGAGCAGCTCGGCGGTCCGTCCGGCACGGACGTCGACCTGCTCGGCATCGCGATCAGATTGGGAGCGCCCGCCCATCCCGGCGACACGCTGACCTTCTCGGGGACCGTGCAGGAGGTCGAGGGGGACGTGGTTGTCCTGCACGTGCAGGCAATCGTGCGGCCCACAGCAGCAACCACCGATGGCGACCACCGCGCGCCCGCACCCCAACACGTGACCGGCACCGTCCGGCTGCGGACGAGGGACGCCGCGTGAGCGGCCTGGGCGGCCGGGCCGCGATCGTCGGGATCGGCGCCACCGAGTTCTCGAAGGCGTCGGGCCGCTCGGAGCTTCAGCTCTCGGTCGAGGCCACCAAGGCGGCCCTCGCCGACTGCGGACTCACCCCGGCCGACGTCGACGGCCTGGTCACGTTCACGATGGACACCACCTCCGAGATCGCGCTCGCCCGCGAGCTGGGCATGGGCGACCTGCGCTTCTTCAGCCGGATCAACTACGGCGGCGGTGCCGCGTGCGGGACCGTCCAGCAGGCCGCGATGGCCGTCGCGACCGGGGTCGCCGACGTCGTGGTCTGTTACCGCGGCTTCAACGAGCGCTCGGGCAATCGCTTCGGGCAGACCTCGTTGTGGGCCAACGCCCAGGTGAACACCAACGGCCTGGACAACGCCTGGACCTACCCCCACGGCCTGACCACGCCGGCGGCGACGGTGGCGATGCAGGCGAGGCGATACATGCACGAGTACGGCGCGACCAGCGAGGACTTCGGCCGGGTCGCGGTCGCAGATCGCAAGCACGCGGCGACGAATCCCCATGCGTTCTTCTACGGCAAACCGATCACGCTGGAGGAGCACCAGGCGTCGCGGATGATCGCCGAGCCGCTGCATCTTCTCGACTGCTGCCAGGAGAGCGACGGAGCGGTCGCGCTCGTCGTCGTCAGCGCCGAGCGCGCGAAGGACCTGCCTCGGCCGCCGGCACTGATCGCAGCGGCGGCACAGGGGAGTGCCCCCGACCAGTTCGTGATGACGTCGTATTACCGCGACGACATCGGGGTCCCCGAGATGGGGGTCGTCGGCCGCGAGCTGTGGCGCCAATCCGGGCTCGCTCCCGATGACATCTCGACCGCCGTCCTCTACGACCACTTCACGCCGTACGTGCTGATGCAGCTCGAGGAGCTCGGCTTCTGCGGGCGCGGAGAGGCGAAGGAGTTCATCACCGACGGCGCCATCGAGCTCGGCGGACGGTTGCCCCTCAACACCCACGGCGGCCAACTGGGCGAGGCATACATCCACGGGATGAACGGGATCGCCGAGGCCGTGCGCCAGGTGCGCGGGGATTCGGTCAACCAGGTCGATGACGTACGTCACGTCCTCGTCACCGCGGGCACAGGGGTGCCGACGAGTGGGCTTATCCTCAGCTGACATCACTCGACCCGAGGACGTGCAGTGCTGGATTCGTTGAAGACCCCGTGGTGGCGGCTGCCGCTGACCCTCGTGGGCGGGGGCGTGGTGCTGATCGCGATCGACGTGCTGATCGGCCTGAACTGGATCCCGTTCCTCGTGGGCCTCGCGCTCGTCGTCTACGGCGTGTTCCGGCTCAGCCGGGGCGAGGTCGAGTCGGGGCCGCGGCTGCTGCTGGCCGCGTGCGCCGGCGCGATCGTCGCGATCGCGGGTCTCGGCTGGCTGCATCCCCAGAGCTGGCTGCAGCCGGGCTGGAGTCTCCCCGACGGCGACGGGGTCCTCGTGGGCCGCTCCGGTGGTGTCGTGGTGTTCGCGCACGGGCACCACTACGGTGCCCGCAACCTGGAGAACGGCGACCTGCTGTGGAGTGAGCGCTTCACCCAGCCGGTCTCGGTGTACAAGAACCATCTGCTGGTGCAGCGGGTCGGCAACCCCGACCGCGCGAAGGCCTATTTCGCGACGACCGGCGAGTTCGACCGTGTCCTGCGCTGGCATCCCCCGAGCCAGACCGACGACACCGCCCCGACCGCCGACCAGCTCGCGGTGCTGCCCGCGCTCGGCTCGGACGAGCATGTCCGTGCCCAGGAGACCGGCGACACCGATCTCGCGCGGCTCGTGTCCGCGGTCGACATCACCGGGCACCGCTTCACCCGGCTCGATGTCGTCGCCGACGGCACCCTCGCGCAGTACCGCGTCCGCGGTGCGACCGGCCTCGAGGTGCGCCACCACGTCGTGATTGTCGAGGGCTCCACGCCCAGGGTGGTGCCGGTCATCCGCTGACGCCGACTCCGGTGCCCCTCAGGCCTTGAGGACCACGCAATCGGAGAGGGCGGGTCGCTGCTCGGCGTCGGCGGACGCGCCGACCGTGGCCGAGACCACGATGCGCTCATCCTCGTCCCAGGCGCGCACGCTGATCGTCTCGCCCGGGAAGACCACGCCGGCGAAGCGCGCGGAGAAGCCGCCGACCGCGGCCGCGTCGGCGCCGAGGAGCCCGTCGGTCACCTCCCGCAGCACGATCCCGTAGGTGCACAGCCCGTGCAGGATCGGCGCGGGGAACCCGGCCGCCTTCGCGAACGCCGGGTCCGCATGCAGCGGGTTGCGGTCGCCGCACAGGCGGTAGAGCAGCGCCTGCTGGGGCGTCACGGCGTACGACGTGGTCAGGTCCGCGGCCCGATCGGGGACCGCTACGGCGGTGGCGCCGCCGCGTTCGCCGCCGAAACCGCCCTCACCGCGCACGAAGATCGAGGAGCGCACCGTCCACAGGTCGGCGCCGTCGGGGGACACCGCTGTGCCCTCCTGCCAGATCACCGCCGCCCTGCCCTTGTCCCACACGTCGGTGATCCGGGTTCTCAGGCTCGCGGATCCGGAGGTCGGGATCGGCGCGTGCACGCGGATCTCCTGGGAGCCGTGCACGACCTGGGCGAGGTTGATGTCGCACCCGGGCAGGTCCAGGGGCGGCGGTTCGGTCTCGTGGAAGGTCGGCGCGACGACCCCGAAGCTGGGCAGCACCTGGAGCCGCTCGTCGTCGAGGGTGTAGCGAAGGTCGGTGGCGCCGATGGCGAGGTGGTAGAGCAGCACGTCGGACTCGGTCCAGGAGAACGTGCGCTCGCCGAGGTCGGCGCCGATCGCGACGGAGGGGTCGATGGGCATCAGGCGTCTCCTGCGATGTCCTCGGCGGCGAGGTAGCCGAACACGATGGCCGGGCCGATGGTGCCGCCCGGGCCCGGATAGGTGTTGCCCATGACCGCCGACGACACGTTCCCGGCGGCGTACAGGCCGGGGATCGCGGAGCCGTCGGGGCGGAGCACGCGGGCGTGCTCGTCGGTGACCAGACCGCCCTTGGTGCCGAGATCGCCGGGCAGGATCTTGACCGCGTAGAACGGGCCATTCTCGATCGGCGCGAGCGAGCAGTTCGGCTTCACGGTGGGGTCGGAGTAGTACTTGTCGTACGCACTCTCACCGCGGTGGAAGTCCTCGTCGATGCCCGTGCGGGCGAACCCGTTGAACCGCTCGACGGTCTCCCCGAGCGCGTCGGCGGGCAGGCCGATCTTCCCGGCGAGCTCGGCGAGGGTGTCTGCGCGCACGATGACGCCCTCCTTGTACCAACGACCCGGGAAGGGCTGGCGTCCGGGCACGCCGGCGAAGAGGTAGCGGTTGCGGTAGGTCTGGTCGAAGATCATGTGCGAGGGCACGTGCGGCACGCCGCTGGCCTCGCCGTCGTACATCGCGTGCGTCGCCTCGACGTAGGGCAGCGCCTCGTTCATGTAGCGCCGACCGGCGCCGTTGACGATGATCGCGCCGGGGAGGTTGCGCTCGGCGAGCAGGAACCACGCGCGTCCGCCCGGCAGCTGGATGGTCGGACCCCACCAGGCGTCGTCGAGGAGATCGGTGGCGGCGCCGACCGCCGTGCCGGCGAGGAGCCCCCCGCCGGTGTTGCTGCTCGCCCCGGTGGACCACGCGGAGGAGTTCGGCGCAGGCAGGTGCTTGTCGCGCAGCTCCTGGTTGAACTCGAACCCGCCGGATGCCAGGATCACGCCGCGACGCGCACGGATCTCCTCCCGTCTGCCGTCCCGCTCGACGACGACACCGCTCACGCGGCCGTCCTCGAGCAGCAGCTCGGTGAGCTCGGTGTCGTACGCGACGGCCACGCCCGCGTCGGAGAGACCCTTGCGCAGGCCGATCGCGATCGCATTGCCCATGGCGTACATCTTCTTGTGCGTGAGCATCGCCCAGAGCCGCTTGAGCGCCACCTTCACCATGGTCAGCGGGCCCTTGATGGTGCGGAGGCCGAGGCTGATCTTGCGGAAGTCGGCCTGGGTGACGATGAGGTTGGCCGGTGCTTTGGTGTACGGGGGCTGCAGTCGCGCCAACTCGTCACCGAGGAAGCGGCAGTCCATGGGCACCGGCTCGACGCTGCGGCCGGCGGCGCGGCCGCCGGGGCGCTCGGGGAGGTAGTCGGCGTACTGCGGGACCCACTGGAAGCGGACCGGGGTGTTCGCCCGGATGAAGTCCATCACCTCGGGCCCGCGCTCGAGGTAGGTGTCGCGACGCACCTTCGGCACGACCTCGCCCACGATCGCGTCGAGATAGGTCTTGGCCGCTTCGAGGTCGCCGGGATCGACCTGCCCGGCGGCTCGCAGCGCGTAGTTCCCCGGGATCCAGACGCCGCCGCCGGAGCGGGCGGTGTTGCCGCCGAAGAAGCTGCTCTTCTCGATCAGGACGGTGCTGAGGCCGTGCTTCGCGGCGGACAGCGCGGCAGTCATCCCGGCGCCGCCGGCACCGACGACGACCACGTCGTACTCACGGTCCGATGCAGCGTCGAGGTCGCTAGTGGGTGGGGCCTTCATGGCGCAAAACTGTAACAGGTTCTAGAATGCCGCCATGCTCTCCGCCGACGACCGCACCAACGCCGCACACGCGCTCCGGCTGGCCGAGTCCGAACGGGCCCCGATCGTCCCGTTGCGGGAGACGTGGCCGGCGATCGACGTCGTGGACGCGTACGAGATCCAGCTGATCAACATCCGTCGGCGACTCGCCGGCGGCGCGAGCGTGCACGGCCACAAGGTGGGTCTCTCGTCGGTCGCGATGCAGCAGATGATGGGGGTCGACGAGCCGGACTACGGTCACCTCCTCTCGGACATGGCCGTGAGCTCGCCGGTCCCCACGGGGAACTACTGCATGCCGCGGGTCGAGGTCGAGGTGGCGTTCATCCTCGGCGAGACGCTGCCGGGGGAGGGCTGCACCGAGGACGACGTGCTGGCCGCGACCGAGTTCGTCGCGCCGTCGATCGAGCTCATCGACAGCCGGATCGTCGACTGGCAGATCAAGATCGCCGACACGATCGCGGACAACGCATCCTCGGCCGGGTTCATCCTCGGCGAGGAGCGC
>Ga0164242_10002472_pt1 | contig 21374 bp, 15 predicted proteins | sample OricomgcompostMG_FD_108783 | JGI IMG/M metagenome (GOLD analysis project Ga0164242, IMG submission 108783) | Miracle-Growth compost microbial communities from Emeryville, California, USA - Original compost - Miracle growth compost (MG) ... | reverse complement strand
TTCTCCGGGTTGCCGAAGTTCAGGCAGTTGGTCAGGCCGAGCGGCTCGGCGCCGACGCAGGCGAGGTTCTGGGCGCACTCGAGCACCGCCTCGACCGTGCCGTTGAACGGCTCGCAGGCGACCCGCCTGCCGTTGCCGTCGATCGAGACGCCGATCGCGTTGCCCGACTCGGGCAGCTGCAGCACCGCCGCGTCGGCGGCCTCCGGCCGGCGCACCGTGCGCGAGCCGACGATCGAGTCGTACTGCTGGAAGATCCACTTCTTCGAGGCGATCGAGGGCGCGGCGAGGAGGGCGAGCAGCGTCTCCGCCGAGTCGGCCTCCGGGTCGAGCGTGCGGCGGTTGCCGTAGATCCAGGCGGCGGGCGCGGCCGGCGCCAGGTCGTACAGCGGGCAGCCGTCGACGAGCGCCTCGACCGGCATGTCGCCGACGACCTCGCCGTCCTTGAGGATACGGACGTGGCCGGAGTCGGTGACGACGCCGATCTCCGCCGACCCCGTCTGCCACTTGTCGCAGATCGCCCGCACCGCTTCGACCTGGGAGGGCTCGACCACCGCCAGCATCCGCTCCTGCGACTCCGAGACCATGATCTCGAAGGGCTCCATATCGGCCTCGCGCAGCGGCACCTTGGCGACGTCGATGTCGATCCCGACGCCGCCGGCCGAGGCCATCTCGCCCGCCGAGGAGGTGAGGCCCGCGGCGCCGAGGTCCTGCAGCGACACCAGCAGCCCTTTCTCCAGCAGCTCGAGGCAGCACTCGAGCACCTTCGACTCCTCGAACGGGTCGCCGACCTGGACGGTCGGGCGTTTGGCGTCGTCGCCCTCGCCGAGCTCGGCCGAGGCGAGGACGCTGGCGCCGCCGATCCCGTCGCGCCCGGTCGTCGCGCCCATCAGCACCACCGTGTTGCCGATCCCGGCGGCGGCGGCGCGCACCATCTCCTCGGTCTTGGCGAAGCCGATGCACATCGCGTTGACCAGGCAGTTGTGCTCGTAGGGCTCCTCGAAGTAGACCTCGCCGCCGACCGTCGGCACGCCGATCGAGTTGCCGTAGTGGCCGATCCCGCGCACGGCGCCGTCGAGCAGGTGGCGCGAGCGGACCGAGTCGAGCTCGCCGAAGCGGAGGCTGTCGAGGATTGCGATCGGGCGGGCGCCGATCGCGAAGACGTCGCGGAGGATCCCGCCGACCCCGGTCGCCGCGCCCTGGAACGGCTCGACCGCGCTCGGGTGGTTGTGGGACTCGACCTTGAAGGCGACCGCGTGGCCGGAGCCGACGTCGACGGCGCCGGCGTTCTCGCCCGGTCCCATCACCACGCGCGGCCCCTCGGTCGGCAGCCGTTTCAGCAGTTTGCGCGAGTGCTTGTAGGCGCAGTGCTCGGACCAGAGCAGGCTGAACATCGCCAGCTCGACCGCGTTCGGCTCACGCCCCAGCTTCCGGGCGATCAGCGCGTACTCCGAGTCGGTGAGGCCGAGTTCGCGGTAGCGCGGGGTGTCGGTCGTGCCACTCACCTGGCGAACCCTTCCAGCGCTTCGAAGACCTGGCGCCCGTCGATCGAGCCGGTCAGCGGGTCGACCGCGTGCTCCGGATGCGGCATCAATCCCACGACGTTCCCAGCCTCGTTGCGGACCCCGGCGATGTCGCGGACCGAGCCGTTGGCGTTGTGCCCGTCGGCGTAGCGGTAGGCGACCTGCCCGTTCGCTTCGAGCTGGTCGAGCATCTCCCCCGGCGCGTAGTAGCGCCCTTCCCCGTGCTTCATCGGGATCGAGAGCACCTGTTGATGGGCCGAAAACCCGTCAGATAGTCCGGTTTTCGGCCCGTCAACGACGAGGAGGTCGGCCTGCGTGCAGATGAAGCGGAGGTCCTGGTTGCGGAGCAGGGCGCCGGGGAGGAGGCCCGCCTCGCAGAGGACCTGGAAGCCGTTGCAGATCCCCAGCACCGGGGCGCCCGCGGCGGCGAGCTCGGCGACCGCCTCCATCGCCGGGGAGAAGCGCGCGATCGCCCCCGCCCGCAGGTAGTCGCCGTAGGAGAAGCCGCCGGGGACGACGACGCCGTCGATCCCGGCGAGGTCACGCTCTTCGTGCCAGACCAGCCGCGCCTCGCCGCCCACGACTCGGCAGGCGTTCAGGGCGTCGCGCTCGTCGCAACTTCCGGGAAATTGCAAAACACCCCAGATCACCGAACGGCACCTCCTCCGCTTCGCGTCCGGGGGTGCCTGACCGTAGCGCTGCTCACAGCGGCTGGATCTCGTAGTCCTCGATCAGCGGGTTGGCGAGCAGCTTCTCGCAGAGCTCGCCGAGCTGCTCCGGGTCGTCGGCCTCAAGCTCGACCATCCGCCCGACCCGCACGTGCTCGATCCCCTCGAAGCCGAGCGCCGGCAGCGCCCGCTCGACCGCCTTGCCCTGGGGATCGAGGATCCCCTCCTTGGGACGGATCAACACGCGCGCCTTAGGCATCAGTTCCTCCAGTCATCAGAAGCTCTCCCCGGTGATCCGCTCGTAGGCCTCGACGTATTTCGCCCGCGTCTGCTCGACCACGTCGGGCGGCAGCTGCGGCGCCGGCGGCGTCTTGTCCCAGCCCTGGTCGGTGGCCCAGTCGCGCACGTACTGCTTGTCGAAGGAGGGCGGCGTCTGCCCGGGCTGCCAGCGATCCGCGGGCCAGTAGCGCGAGGAGTCCGGGGTCAGCACCTCGTCGCCGAGCACGATCTCGGCGCCCGCGTCGCGACCGAACTCGAACTTGGTGTCGGCGAGGATGATCCCGTGCTCCGCCGCCCGCTCGGCCGCGCGCTCGTAGACCTCGATCGAGACCCGTCGCAGCTCGTCCAGCAGGGCCCGATCGCCGAGCAGCTTCGCCGCGCGGTCCATGTCGACGTTCTCGTCGTGGTCGCCGATCTCGGCCTTGGTCGAGGGGGTGAAGATCGGCTCCGGCAACTTGTCGGACTCGAGCAGGTTCGGCGGCAGGTCGATCCCGCAGACCGCGCCGGTCTCCTTGTATTCGCGCCAGCCCGAGCCGGAGAGGTAGCCGCGGACGATGCACTCGACCGGGTACATCTCCAGCCGTTTCACCCGCATCGCCCGTTCGGCGACGTCCTCGGGCACGTCCTCGGAGATGAAGTGGTTGGGGACGATGTCCCCGGTCAGCCCGAACCAGAAGACCGACATCCGGTTCAGCACCTTGCCCTTGTCCGGGATCGGCGTCGGCATCACCACGTCGTAGATCGAGACGCGGTCCGAGGCGACCATCAGCAGGTCGCCGTCCCAGTCGTAGATCTCGCGGACCTTCCCCGAGGAGAGCAGCTTCAGGTCGGTGAGGGCGGGCATTGACCCAACATAGCCAAACGATGAGATGATCGAGCGGTGCCGCTGCCGCCCGAACTGCCGCGCAGCCCGCTCTGGCAGACGCTCGCCTGGAGCTTCCGGCCGCTCGCCTTCATGGCCCGGGGTCGGCGGGAGATCGGCGATGCCTTCAGCGTCACCTTCCTTGGCTTCGAGCGGCCGATGGTCCTCGTCTCCGACCCCGCCGCGGTCAAGGCCCTATACACGGAGCGCCGCAACGGGCTGCCGCCGGGGCGGACCGCGCAGCTCGAACCGGTGCTCGGCGCGCGCTCGGTCCTGCTGCTGACCGGGGACGAGCACATCGCCCGCCGCCGGCTGATGCTGCCGCCGTTCCACGGCGAGCGGATGCGCTCCTACGAGGGGGTCGTCGGTGAGATCGTCGGCGCCGAGATCGACTCTTGGCCGCTCGGCCGCGAGTTCCCGATCCACGCGCGGATGCGGGCGGTGACGCTGGAGGTGATCCTGCGCGCGGTCTTCGGCGTGGCGGAGGGGCCGCGGCTCGACCGCCTGCGCGGGATGCTCGGGGACCTGCTCGCCGAGACCGGATCGCCGGCGATGCTCCTGCGCGGGCTGCTCGCCCGGCGCCGCGGCCGCGACCCGCTGGAGTCGGTCCGCGCCCGCATCGACGCGGTCGACGAGCTGCTCTTCGCCGAGATCGCCGAGCACCGCCGCCGGCCCGACCTGGAGGAGCGCGACGACATCCTCTCGATGCTGATGACGGCGACGTTCGAGGACGGCACCGTGATGGACGACCGGGAGCTGCGCGACCAGCTGATGACGCTGCTGCTCGCCGGGCACGAGACGACGGCGACGGCGCTCGCCTGGACCTTCGACCTCCTCCTCCGCCACCCGGTCGAGATCGGCCTCTTGCGCGGCTCGCTCGAAAACGGCGAAGACGCCTACCTGAAGGCGACGATCGCCGAGTCGCTGCGGCTGCGGCCGGTGGTGCCGCTGGCCGGGCGCCGCCTCGCCGAGGATCTGGTCACCGATGACCTCGAGCTGCCCGCCGGCACCGACGTCACCGCGGCGATCTGGATGACCCACACCGACCCGAAGCTCTACCCCGAGCCCTTCGCCTTCCGCCCGGAGCGCTTCCTCGAATCGGCGCCCGAGACCTACGCCTGGATCCCCTTCGGCGGTGGCATCCGCCGCTGCCTCGGCGCCGCCTTCGCCGAGTTCGAGATGCGCATCGTCCTCCGCGAGGTCCTCCTCCGCTGCGACCTCCGCAAGGTCGACCCCCGTCCCGAGCGCACCGGCCGCCGCAACATCACCCTCTCCCCGGTCGCCGGCACCCCGGTGGTCGTCGACGCCCGTCGCCCGGCGACGAAACCCGCCTTCGCCTGACAACTGACACACAATTGGCCCGCAAGTGTCACATCTTGCGCACCACCCGTTGCAATTTTTTGTCTACGTTGCTAACCATGGCAACGGTGACCTGGACGGACGAGAAAATCGACGGGCTGGCGGAGAAAGTCGACGGCCTCTCCGCCCGGATGGATGAGGGCTTCAAACGGGTCGACGTCCGCTTCGCCGAGATGGATGTCAAGTTCGCTCAGGTGAACGGTCGCATCGATCTGCTCGAGCGGAGGACGGATGTCCGCTTCGACCACGTCGACGAACGCCTCGACAGGCTCGACGCCGGGTTCGTCCGGATGGAGGAGAAGTTCGATGCGCTGCAGCGCACGCTGATCCAGATCGGCGCCGGGATGATCGGGACGCTGGCCGTCGCCGTCGTGACCTTGATCGCCACGCAGTGACTCGCGCGGAGGGTCGGGCTCAGGCGGCGGAAGGCTTCGCGCGGCTCGCGGGGTGCTCCTTCGCCCAGCGGGCGATCGTGCCGGAGCCGGAGATCACCTCGCCGTCGTCGAGGACGAGGATCGGGACCTCGTCGGTGCCGCTCAGCTCGCGCACCTCGGTGCGGTCGGCCTTGCGGCTGCCCCAGGTCCACGGCATCGCCCGGTATCCGTCGACGGTCTTCAGCTCGTACTCGTAGCCCGCCGCCTCGAGCGCCTTGCCGGCTTTCGCGCAGGGATGGAGGAGGCCCGGCCCGGTCGTCTTCTGTCCACAGGTGTAGAGGATCACACCGGCAGCGTACCCGAAAAAACAGCCCCCGACCCCGGCTCGCGCCGGGGTCGGGGACGTCGGGACGGCGCCCTCGCGTCGCCTTACTTCTTGACCAGCGCGACCGTGGTGGTCTTGGTGGTCGTCTTGCCTTCGGCCGTGAGGGTGATGGTCACCTTCACCGACACCTTGCCCTTCTGGTCGAGGGTCGTCAGTGCCGCGCCCTTGGCCTTGATCGGGACCTGGACTTCGCCAGGGCCGGTCTCGTGGCGGGACACCTTGACGATGCCCGGGCCGCTGACGACCAGGGAACCGCCTCCGGAGACGGTGACGCCGAGACGCGCCGTCCCCTTCTTCGTGTCCTTGGTCACCTTGCCCACCTTGGCGGTCGGGCTGGGAGTGGTCGCGGTGACTTCCTTGACCACTTCCTTGGCCGCCTTGAGTTCTTCGGCGGCCTTTTCGACCTTGGCTTCGGCCGCTTTCACGGCGGCGTCGGCCGCTTTGGCGGCAGCGTCGGCCTCTTCTTCGGCCGCCTTGGTGGCGGTCGACGCGGATTCTGCCGCGGCCTTGACCGCGGCTTCCGCTTCGGCCTTGGCTTCCGCCAGTTTGGCTTCCGCGGCCGCCACTTCGGCAGCCGCCGCAGCTTCCGCCGCGATCGCTTCCGCTTCGGCCTTTTCTACTTCTTTCTGCGCTTCTTCTTTCGCTTCTTCCGCTTCGCGTTCGGCCGTCGTCCGGGCGTGCTGGACGACGGGGACGGTGACCTGTTTGGTGGTCACGTTGCCGCCGCTGTCGACGATCGTCGCTTTCAGGACGACCGAGGTGCCGACCGTGTTCTGAGCCGGCGTCCATTTGAACGCGTAGGGCGCTTCGGTGATCGTTTTGATCGTCGATCCGTTCGCCTGCAACGTCACGGATTTGACTCCGTAATCGTCTTCGGTGAACACGATCGGTTCTGCCGTCACTCCGGCTTCGACGGCTTCGCCGGCGATCGGAGCGACGATTTCACCCACCGGTGCCGCGTCGGGCATCAGCGAGGGAACCGCGGGCACGGACACCGTTGCGCCCGCCACCGGCGAGGTCGTCACCGGTCCACCCACACCCTCGACACCCGAGGTGAGGTCGGTCTGCGTTTCGGCGGCCGGGGTGCCGCCGGTGCCCCAGAAGTCGCCGGTGGCGACCAGCGGGGAACCGGTGCTTACCGCGGTCGCGGCGGCATTGCCGTTGTACAGGCCGTAGCCCGTACCGCCGTTGCCGGCGATGTCACTGCCGGTGACGGTCACGGTGCCGGCGTCCGCGGCGAGGACGCCGTAGGAGGCGCCGGACCCGGTGCCCGTCTGGTTTTTCGACACGGCGCTGCCTTTGACTTCACCGCGGGCGCCGGAGCGATACGCGATGCCGGTCTGGGGACCGGTGGAACCGGTACCGGCGCCTTCGATCGTCGAGTCGAACACGTAGCCGACCTGATTCATCAGCGACCGTTCCGTGTTCGTCGCGGCACCGTCGGCCTTGCCCTTCGAACCGTCGAACAGCACGCCGCCGGCTCCGTAGCCTTTGATCGTGCTGTTGTCGATCGTTACCTGACGTTCGGGCGAGCCGACACCGGTGCCGATCTGCGAGTCGGTCTCGACCACACCCCAGCCGTTTCCGTTGGCGGGCTTGATCGATTTGATCACGCTGTCGGCGATCCGGCCGGAGCTGTTGAAGAAGGCGACGCCCGCTTCAGCTTCGGTCGAACCGGATTCGATCGTCACGCCCGAGATATCGACGTACTCCTCGTCGTATTCGGTCGAGCCGAGCGACTGCCGCGACACCGTGATCACGTTGCCGCCGCCGTCGCGCAGGGTGCCACTGGCACCGCCGAGCGACGTCACCGTCGATTTCGGCTTGATGGTGACCTCACTGGCCCCCGCGCCGATGATCTTCAACGGCTTTTTGATCGTCAGGCCGTTCGTCTCACCCGTCGCCAGGACCGGGTTCAATTCACTGTTGACCGGGGTCGACGATTCTTCGTAGACGCCCGGGCAGACGACGATCGTGTCCCAGGGGCTGGCGTTTTCCACCGCTTCCTGGATGTTGGTGAACTCGGCGTTCGGGCACTGTGCTTTGTCGTTGTCGACGGTCCACACGTTGGCCCCCGGGACCGTGGTCACGTTGGGGATTTCGTATTCGCCGTTCGCACGCACGTACGTGCCTTCTTCCAGTTCTTCGACCGGGTTCGGGCCGCTGGTGATCCCGGTGGTACCGGGGCCCGCGTTGGCCGTCGTCGATTCGAGGAACACGTTCGAGTAACCGGTGGCCGGCTGCTCGAAGCGAACGTCGGCCAACTGGATCGAACCGCTCTGTGGCATTTCTTTGCCACCGAAGCGGAGTTCCACGTGCCGCACTTTCTGCAGGTTCACGCCCTGTCCTTCGAATTCCGCAAGCGGGACGCGAAGGTCTCTGAGGATGACGTGGACTCGGTCCGAGGTCGACCCGAGGGTCTGCTGCGTGGCCGTGCCGAAGTCGGGGTTGGCCGCTTCGACCGTGCCTTCATGGCCTTCCGCATCGGTCACCGCGATGGTGAAGTTCTGCGGAGCTGCCTCTGGGTTCCACTCGCCTTCCAGGCCACGCGCGGGGTTGCGCGAGTCGAAGAAGTTCACAGCGGTCGCCATGTACAGGGCCCGGTATCCACTGACGTTGCCGTCGGCGGGCGGGATCGGCAGACCCATGGTCGCCTTGCCTTCCCAGGCGAGGGAGAGCTGGCGGCCGTAGGAGCCGTTGACCGGTGCCTGTTCGCGCGGCGAGGCGGCCGCGGATTCGGGATCGGTCGGTTTGTAGGTGCCCTGGCCACCGAGCGTTTCGGGAGCCGGCTGGGGGCACCACCGCTCGGACGTCGGCCAGTTTTTGCTGTTTTCGTTCAGGTTCGCCGGTTCGGCCTGCTCCGGGTCGGGATCGCACCAGGTGATCCCGTTCGGGGTTTCGGCCGGGACGGGCTGCACGCCGCCGCTCGCCTGATACGGGTTCTTGAAGCCGCTGGCTTCGATCTTCGTCCCCAGCGCGTCGACCGTGGTCGGGTGTTCGGTGTCGGGACGGAGGACGTCCATCCGTTCGGCCGGCGGCGCCGTGTAGCTGTCGGCGACGCGGTCGATACAGGGGATGCGCATCCCCGCTTCACTCGTCGGGCAGGCCGACTGCGGGATCGACGGCTTGCCTTCGGCCGCCAGTTCGCCGGTCAGGTACGGTTCGAAAGCGCCCTCGCCGCCGACGTAGCGACGGAAGAAGGCGGCCACCGTGGCCAGGCCCATCTTCTCCTGGTCACCCATCAGAGCGGGATCACCCGACATCCGGGTGTTGACGGACGGATCGAGCTTGGTGATCCCTTCGGGGAAGCCGGGTTCAACTTTCCCGTTGCCCCAACGGTAGGGCTTGGTTTCACCTTCGACCGCCTCGAAATGCGGACCGGCTTCACCGGAGAGGCGGATGTTGTGCGGGTCTTCGGTGTTCAGTTTGCCGAGCACGTTTTCGGAGAAGCCGTTGGCTTCCGTGCCGACCTGTCCTTTGGAGCCTTTGGCGTCGGGACCGCAGGCCACGTCGGCCTGGCTCGAGTCGTCGCCGTCGGCTTGCCAGACGGTGTTGTAGGCGTCGTGGTTGCCGCCGACCTGGACCACCTGGAAGCGCGGGTACGGATCGTTCGACTCGTACTGGCTCCGTTCGTAGAGACGGGCGCCCTGGAGGTTGGAGACGTCACCGTCGCAGCTGCCGAACACGGTCATGTACGGGACGCCGTAGGGGGCGTGCCGTTCGTAGTCGACCGGCGCGATCGAGACCACGGCGCGGAGCGGGAAGCGTTCCCCGGCCGGCAGCGTCTGGTTGTAGAGGACGAAGCTGGCGACCGCGTCACCGCCGCGGGAGTGGCCCATCAGGCCGATCCGGGTCATGTCGAGGTTGCCGCCGAGCAGGGTCGCCATTTCGGGGTCAGCCCCGGAGACGACGGTTCCTTTGCTCGCGGCTTTCAGGTCGTCGAGCATCGCCATGATCAGCAGGCGCCGGGCGTGCATGCCCTTGCCGAGACCGTCCTGGCGGGCCATCAGTTCGTCCTGGTCGAGCGAGACGACCGTGTAGCCCCAACTGGCGAGGTTTTTCGCCATGTAGGCGTAGCCCTCGTCGTTGCGCTTGTAGATCGTGCATTTCGGGCCTTTGCCCGAGTCGCATTCGCCGTGGTTGCCGTGCACGAAGAGGAGCAACGGCGATTTGCCGGAATAGCCTTCCGGCAGCCACATGCTCCCGCGCACGGGCAGCGTGATCGACGAGTTGGCGTTTTCGCTGGGTGCGACGCCTGGAGCCGCGCCTTTGCTGCTCGGTTCCTCGATCGTCGTCGTCCCGAAGACGGCCGGGTTGATTTCTTTCGGGGTGTAGTGACCGTCTTCGAGCGGGTCGGGTAGTTCGCTGTACTTCAGCGGTCCTGAGGACGCGCCGCTCGCCGTCGAGGCGAGCACCACCACTCCGAGGAGGCTCAAGGCCGCCACCAGCGGTAGCAACTTCCTTAAGAAGGATTTGGGGATCAAGGCTTCTCCGATGAGTCCGGTTAGCTGGATAGGTGAAGAGGGCCGCCAAGGGAGGGCGGCCCGCAAGAGAGCGGAATCTAGGTCGGCATCGACGGCGCGGATAAGGCCCACTGTCCAGTGTCGGGTGACGGTGGTTTAGCCCGCTGTACAGCGAAACCAGCGCCGGCAGGAAATGGCTCGCGCCGCTATGTACGCGGCGTCCAAACTCGCGTTCGCCTAACTGTCAGCAAGTTCGCAAGAGACTCACCGAGCGTTCGACCCTGTTGTCAACGTTGAAGTGGAATTCGCGCTCTAGTGACCTGAGTCGTTAATCCGTTGGCAGTATGCCGCCAGCCCGTCGAGGATCTCGTCGGCCTCCTTGTGCCAGACGTAGGGCCTGGGTTCGTCGTTCCAGTTCTGGATCCAGGTGCGGATCGAGGCGACGAGGTCGCGGACCGAGCGATGGGACCCTCGCTTGATCCACTTCGTGGTCAGCTCCGCGAACCAGCGCTCGACCAGGTTCAGCCAGGAGCTGTAGGTCGGCGTGAAGTGCATGGTGAAGCGGGGGTGTCTCTGTAGCCAGCGCCGGATCTGCGGCGTCTTGTGGGTCGAGGAGTTGTCGAGGACGACGTGTATCTGCAGGCCGTCGGGGACCGAGCGCTCGATCAGGTTCAGGAATTTCCTGAACTCCTCGGCCCGGTGGCGCTGCGTCATCTCCGCGATCACGTTCCCCGAAGCCGTGTCGAGGGCGGCGTAGAGGTTGGTGGTGCCGTTGCGGACGTAGTCGTGGGTCGTCTCTCGGGGACGCCCGGCATCAGCGGCAGGATCGGGGCGGAGCGCTCGAGCGCCTGGATCCCGGACTTCTCGTCGACGCAGAGGACGACCGCGGCCTCGGGTGGGTTGAGGTAGAGCCCGACGACGTCTCTGACCTTGTCGACGAACTGCGGGTCGGGCGAGAGCCTGAAGTGCTCCGATCGATGGGGCCTCAGCCCGAAGGCACGCCAGATGCGGCCGATCGCGGTCTGGTTCAGGCCCGTCGCCTGCGCCATCGAGCGGGTCGACCAGTGGGTCGCGTCCGCCGGTTGCTCCTCGAGCGTCTTCACGATCACCCGCTCGACGTCCTCGTCGGTGATCTTGCGCGGCTGGCCGGGTCTGGGTTCGTCGTGGAGGCCGTCGAGGCCACGCCGGGCGAAGCGCCCACGCCACCTTCCCACCGTCTGGGTCGTGCAGTCGAGGCGCTCGGCGATCTCCTTGCTCTGCCGTCCTTCGGCGGCCGCCAGGACGATCCGGCACCGCAGCGCCAGGGCCTGGGCGCTCTTGGGCCGCCGGGCCCAGCGCTCCAGCACCTCGCGCTCGGAATCGCTCAGCGTCACATCCACACGTCGGGGCATGAGGCCTCCCATCGTCGCCTGTGATGGCGACGACTTCGACGTCGAGAGAGCTATGCCTGCGCTCTAATGACTCGGGTCACTAGGTGGTCGATTCCATGGGGCCGGGAGAGCCGCGCTCCGTGGCGCCCGCCTCGCCCGTGCTTCGCGGCCGCCGCGGCCGTCCGAGGTCGGTCCCGGGCGTCTCGTGGCGGCCCGGGCAGGCTGTGGCCGCCACGAGACGCCCGGGACGTGAGGGGGATTACGGGAAGGCGCCGAGGGTCCGCCACGAACTCCGAGCTTCCGTCACAGGTCCGGCACGAGGTCACAGGTCCGCCACGAACTCCACACTTCCGTCGGAGGTCGGGCCGGGAGGGCCTTTCTGGAGGCCCTTTCCGTGACGAAGACGCCGGGAACGCGACGAAGCACGGGGAGAGACGCCGGGAACGTCACCGCTCCTCATGCGTTCCGGGCCCCGACCGGAGGGACCGGAACGCGATGCATGGATTCAGGGTCCTATAGGCCCCCAAAACCATGGTCACGTGTTTGCAACGTCTGAAGAAGCCAGGAGGACCTGTGAACTTCTCCGGGTCTTCGTGCCCTACCTGTGACGCCCCGGGCGATCCGGGGCGGCTGCGTGACGGGACACCCGCCCCTTGCGTACTTCCCGCACCCCCGGCCATCTCGACCACGACCACAGCCTGCCAGGGTCGTGGTCGAGATGGCCGCGTCCCTTGTCCGTCCCGTCAACCCCTTCCGGCCCCCGCACCTCCGGGCACCAGCTTCAGCCGGCCGGGGACCAACCATCTAGCCCTGGAGGGCTTCGAGGCGGGCGAGGATCTCGGGCACGTGGGTCAGGTAGGCGCCGTAGTCGAAGACCGCGTCGAGGTCCAGCCGCGGGGCGGCCGCGCCGAGCAGGTCGCGGAATTCGGTGCCGGTGTCCCAGGCCTTCTGGGCGTTCTCCTGGACCACGCGGTAGGCGTCGTCGCGGCCCATCCCGGACTCGACCAGCGCGGTCAGGGCGCGCTGGCTGAAGAGGGCGCCGTGGGTGATGTTGAGGTTGGCGAGCATCCGCTCGCGGTGCAGGGTCATGCCCTGGGCGACGCCCTCGCCGAGCCCGTGCATGTAGTCGAGCAGGATCGTCGAGTCGGGCAGGATCACCCGCTCGGCGCCGGAGTGGGAGATGTCGCGCTCGTGCCAGAGGGCGACGTCCTCGAAGCCGGTCTGGGCGTAGCCGCGCAGGACGCGGGCGAGGCCGGTGATCCGCTCGGTGCGGATCGGGTTGCGCTTGTGCGGCATCGCGGAGGAGCCCTTCTGGCCCGCCCGGAACGGCTCCTCGACCTCGCGCACCTCGGTTTTCTGCAGGTTGCGGACCTCGGTGGCGAAGCGCTCGAGCCCGGCGCCGGCGAGAGCCAGCGTCGCGGTCAGCTCGGCGTGGCGGTCGCGCGGGATCACCTGGGTGGCGACCGGCTCGATCCGCAGGCCGAGCTTGTCCATCACCCGCGCCTCGACCGCCGGCGGCACCGAGGCGTAGGTGCCGACCGCGCCGGAGAGCTTGCCGTAGCGGAGTTGGTCGAAGGCCGCTTCAAGTCTCTCCACGTTGCGGTGAGCCTCGAAGGCGAAGCCCGCCAGGCGCAGGCCGAAGGTGGTCGGCTCGGCGTGGACGCCGTGGGTGCGGCCGACGCAGAGCGTGTCGCGCTCCTCCAGCGCCCGCGCGATCAGCGCGTCGCGGTAGGCCTTCGCCCCGGTGACGAGGATCTCGCCCGCCGCCTGCAGCTGCAGCGCCAGCGCCGTGTCGAGGACGTCAGAGGAGGTCAGGCCGTAGTGGATCCACCGGGCGCCCTCGGGGCCGATCGAGGCGGCGACGACGTCGACGAACGCCGCCACGTCGTGATCGGTGATCTTCTCCCGCTCGTCGACCGCCTCGACCGTGAAGGCGGCGCGGTCGCGCGCCGCGGCGGCGACCTCGGCCGGGACGACGCCCTCGTCGGCCCAGGCGTCGGTGGCGGCGAGCTCGACCCGCAGCCAGGTCTCGAGCTTCGACTGCTGGGTCCAGACGGCGCCGATCGCAGGGCGGGTGTAGCGAGGGATCACGCGTTGATTATCCGTGCCGCGAGGGCACCCGCGTTTTCCGCCCCGTCGATCGCGACGCAGGCGACCGGCGTCGCGGCCGGAACCTCCGCCGTCGCCAGCAGGACGTCGGGCGCGTCGAGTCCCTCGCCGAGGAGCGGCACCCCGATCACCGGCAGGTCGGTGTGCCCCGCGGCGATCCCCGGCAGCGCCGTACTCATGCCGGCGCCGACGACGATCACCTTCAGGCCGCGGGCCCGGGCGCCCTTGCAGTACTCACCGACCGCGCCCGCGCCGTCCATCACCCGCACCTCGGAGCCGATCCCCCGTTCGGCGAGGTACTCCTCCGCGGGCAGCATGCGCGCCAGGTCCTCGTCCGATCCGGCGATGATCCCGACCAGCGGCCCGGAGGCCTCGAAGCTCTCCTCGATCTGCTCCAGCTCCGCCTCGAGCTCCGGGTCGGGCTCGGGCAGCTCGGCGGTACCGATCTCGGGCGGGTCCGGCTCGACGATCTCGCTCATCGGGTGCTCCTCTCGGGGCGGGTTGGCTCAGGGACTTGACACTCGGGCGACCGCGCGGGCGGCGATGTCGCCGCGGACCTGCATCCCCTCGAACGAGATCCGGCTCGCCGCATCGTACGCCCGGTCGCGCGCCGCGGCAGGGTCGGGGCCGAGCCCGGTGACGCCGAGGACGCGGCCGCCGGCGGTGACGATCTCGCTGCCCTCGAACGCGGTCCCCGCGTGGGTGACCTCGGCGATCGCCGCCGCCTCGTCCAGGCCGCGGATCACGTCGCCCTTGGAGGAGCTCTCCGGATAGCCGGCCGAGGCGAGCACAACGGTCACCGCCCAGTCGTCGTCGAAGTCGGCGCTCATACCGGCGAGGCCGCCCGGCTCGCGCGCGGCGCGGAAGAGGTCGACCAGGTCGGAGCGCAGCCGCGGCAGCACCGCCTGCGTCTCGGGGTCGCCGAAGCGCACGTTGAACTCGATCACCTTGGGCCCGTCGGCGCAGATCATCAAGCCCGCGTAGAGGATCCCGTGGAAGGGGGTGCCGCGTTCGGCCATCGCCGCGACCACCGGGCGGTGGACCTTGTCGACGATCTCCTCGACCTCGGCCGCGCCGAAGCCCGGCACCGGCGAGTAGCTGCCCATGCCGCCGGTGTTCGGCCCCTCGTCGCCGTCGAAGATCCGCTTGTAGTCCTGGGCGGGGGAGAGGGGGACGACGTTCTCGCCGTCGCAGAGCGCCAGCAGCGACAGCTCTTCGCCCTCGAGGAACTCCTCCATCACCACCGCGGTGGTGCCGAAGCGGCGCTCGGTGAAGTAGACGTCGAGCGCGGCGCGCGCCTCGGCCTCGTCGGCGGGGAGGATCACGCCCTTGCCCGCGGCGAGGCCGTCGGCCTTCAGCACGGTCGGGTAGCTGGTCTCGGCCAGCGCCGCGATCGCCTCCTCGTGGGTGCGGAGGAGGACGTGGGACGCGGTCGGCACCCCGGCCTCCCGCATCAGCTTCTTGGCGAACGCCTTCGACCCCTCCAGCTCGGCCGCCGCCCGGGTCGGGCCGAAGGCGGGGACGCCGGCCGCCTCGAGCGCGTCGACGACGCCGACTACGAGCGCCGCCTCGGGGCCGATCACCGCCAGGTCGACGCCGCGCTCCCGGGCCAGGGCGACGATCGCCTCGACGTCGTCGGCGGCGACCGTCGGGAAGCACTCCGCGTCGGCCGCGATCCCGGCGTTGCCCGGCGCGCAGAGCAGCTCCGGCGCCGCCGCCGAGCGCGCCAGCGCCCGCACGATCGCGTGCTCGCGGCCACCGCCGCCCACTACCAGCGCTAGCGCCTTCAAGTCAGCCGGTGAGATCCGAGGCCGGCATCGCGGTCAGCGTGCGGCTGGTCATCGTGCCGCGCGAGCCGAGCTCGACCGAGATCTTCGCCATCGTCTGCTCGTCAGGCGCCTCGATCACGGTGACGAAGTCGTAGTCGCCGAGCGTCGCGTACTGGGTGATCACCTTTCCGCCCATCTGCTCGACCTCGCGGTTGACCTCGGTCACCCGACCGGGGTTGTTCTTCAGGGTCCGCAGTCCCTCGGCGGTCAGGGTGGTGAGCATCAGATAGGTCGTCATGGCTCCTCCTCAGCATAGTGGCCGATCCCCCGGCGCACACTAAATGGTTGGTTTTCGGCGCCGTCCTTCACGGCGCTCCGCGCGCGCCGCCCGTGCTTCGCTGCGGGGGCACCCGTCCGAGAGCGGTCCCGGGCGTCTCGTGGCGGCCCGTGGCAGGCTGTGGCCGCCACGAGACGCCCGGGACGTGAGGGGTTCGTAGGGAAGAGGACACAGGATCGGCGGGAAGAGGGCACGGGTCGGGCACGAAGTCACAGGTCCGCCACGAACTCCACGCTTCCGCCCGAGGTCTCTCCACGAGAGGCCTCCGGAAGGCCGTTTCCGTGACGAAGACGCCGGGAACGTGACGGGGCACGGGGAGAGACGCCGGGAACGTCACCGGTCCTCATGCGTTCCGGGCCCCGACCGGAGGGCCCGGGACGCGCTGCGTGGATTCAGGGTCCTATAGGCCCCCAAAACCATGGTCACGTGATTGCAACGTCTGAAGAAGACGGACGGACCTGTGAACTTCTCCGGCTCTTCGTGCCGAACCTGTGACGCCCCCGGCCCTGTGACCCGCTCCCCGCACCCCCGGCCATCTCGACCACGACCACAGCCTGCCAGAGGGTCGTGGTCGAGATGGCCGCGTCCCTTTCCCGTCCCTTTCATCCCCTTCCCGTCCCTCGCGGCTCCGGGCGCCGGCCTCACCCGGCCTGAGCCCAGGGCCCGCCCGCCCCGGCATCAGCCATCTAGTACCCAGCGGGGTGCCGAACCACGAAGCCCTGCGGATACGGGGGTTCGGCGTGCCAGCGGGGGCCGGTGCCGTTGGCGTCGCCGACGGTGTCCCAGCGCAGGCCGCCGATCACCATGTAGGTGTGTTCGGCGTTGGCGTAGATCGTGATCCACTTGCCGGGGCCGGGTTCGCCGTAGCTCTCCAGCGCGCCTGAGGTGAGCGGCGTGTCGAGCAGGCCGGCGCCGTAGAGGGCGAAACTGACCGCGCCCGAGCAGTCGTAGCCGTAGGAGTAGAAGCTGGCGTGGCCGCCGCCCCAGACGTAGGGGGTGGTGGCGATCGAGTTGGCGGCGGCGATCGCGGCCTTGACCGCGGGCGGGGCGGAGGCGGGCGCGGCGGCGAGGCCGTTCGGCTGGATCACCGCTTCGGCCCCGGCGACGGTCGTTTCGGCGGCCAGCGGGGCGACGCGCCAGTCGACGTAGTGGGTCTGGCAGCCGCCTTCGATTTCTTCCGCCTCCGACATCACCTCTTCGACGTACCAGGCGGCCTGGTTGTGGGCGAAGACGCCGGCTTCGAGCGACCCCTTCGCCCAGATCTCGCGGGCCAGAGTGAGGGCGGAGTCGAAGATGTCGGCGTGGCGGATGTGGCCGTCGTCGTCGCCGTCGACGCGGAACTGCCGCCACTCGCTCGGTTCGAGGCCGAGCGGGCCGGTTTCTTCGAGCTGCTTTTTCGACATCCCGCGGCCGAAGCTGGACTCGAGCCGGGCGATCGCGGCGAGCGCCCAGACCCCGCGCTTGCCGAGTTCGTAGCGGGCGGCGGCCCCCTCGAACGCTTCCAGGTATTCGGCCGGGATCTGCTTCTTCCAGCCCGGCGCCGCCTGGCACTTCAGCACTTCGATCTGCGGGGTCAGGCCGGCGGCGGTGAAGGAGGTGTCGCCGACTTCGGCGGCGTAGCAACCGGCGTCGGCGAGCACCTCGGAGACGTACCAGTCGGCGTGGTTGTAGGCGTAGATCGCGCCGTAGGTGTCGGCGGGCATCCCGGCCGCGGCGAGGTAGCGGGCGGCGGAGTAGATCGCGTCTTCGGGGTTGTTCGGGTCGGCGACCCCGTCGCCGTTGGCGTCGACGCCCCATTCGGCCCAGGTCGAGGGCATGAACTGCATCCAGCCCTCGGCACCGGCAGAGGACGGCCCGAGGTTGGTCCCGAAGCCGGTCTCCACCGCGTTGATCCCGGCCAGCACCGCGGCCCCCTGGGACCCGAGCCCGTACCGCGCCGAGGCCCGCTGGTAGATCGGCACCAGCTCCTGCGGCACCGCGGCGGCCGCGCAGGCGGAGGCGCTGAGCGCCGGGATCTGAAGCACGGGAGCCGCTTTGTCGGCGTGTTCGGCCGCGACCTTTTCCGCGGCTTCATCGGCTTCCAGTTCCGATTCGGCCCCTTCGAGTTCTTCTTCCGCCGCGCTCGGCACTTCCCCGGCCGTCGTCCCGCCCGAGGCCGGCGGCAGCTTCGGATGCCGCACCGCTTCGCCTTCGGGGGTGAGCGGCGAGTTTTCGGTGACTTCGGCTTCGGGCGCCGATGCCGCCCCGGATTCGTCGGCAGCTTCAGTCTCGGGCGCCGCGACTTCGGTCGCCGGCGCGAGCGGGCTCGCGGCACTCGCTTCGCCGAGGCTTTCGCCGTGGACGGGGTTTTCCGCCGCCGCGGCGACGCCGATCGGCAGGGCGAGGGCGACGCTGAGCGCGCCGGCTGCGGCGAGCGCGCGGAGCTTGCGAGAGCAGGAGGGCATCAGCCGAGGACGTCGGTGACTTGCCATTTCTTGCCGACGCCCTGTTCCAGCTCGAGCCGCAGCTCGCTGGTCGCGCCGACCCGCAGGAGGGAGACGCTGACCGGGTAGACGCCGTTCTTCGACGGCCCGGCGACGACGTTGACGACCTTCGCCCGCGGCACCTTCACCGCGGCGGGCTGGCGCGGTGGGCGATGCAGCAGCGCCCGCGAAAGCTGTTTGGTCGAGGTGTGGCGGAACTCACTCCGCACCTTCCCGTCGACCCCACCGACCTCGTAGACGACGAACGCTTCGGCGAATCGCCGCGCCGTGATCTTGGCCGCCTTCGGCGCCACCGGCCCGACGACTCCGGACCCACCCTTGCCCTTCTCGGCGAGTCCGACCCCAGTGACTCCGGCCCGGTCGAGCGGCTGCGCCTGTTCGTTGGCCGAAGCGCTCGCCTGCGGCGTGGCGCCGATCTTCGCCGTGGACGCGGCAGCGTCGCCCGCGCCACGGGCGGCCGGCGCATCCCCCGTGGTGGTGGCGGGCGCCTTCTTTTCAGTCTTTTCGACAGCCTTCCCGCCGCCGACGCCTGCCTTCACGTTCTTCGCCGGCGAGAAGTCCGGCGGCGCCCCATGCAGGGTCGGCCCCTGCGGCTTCGCGGGCGCCTTCTTCGTCGGCTCGGCCGCCGGTTCGGGCGCGGTCTGCACCACGGGCGGCGGGGTCTGCTTGACGACGAGCGCCTCGGTCGTCGCGGGCGAGCCGCCCGACCCGCCGCCGCTCGTCGCCACGATCACCGCCGCGACGACGGCGCCGAGCGCCACCGCGCCACCGCCGAAGATCCCGATCCGCGCCCACCGGTCGAGCCCGCCGACCTTTTCGCCGAGCCCTTCGACCTTGTCCTCTGCCGGCCAGAGCACCCGTTCGCGCGCCAGCCAGGCGGCGTCCTCGACGCCGTCCCGGGTCCGCTCAAGGCCGTCTTTGGCCGCGCCGACGCCTGCCCGCAGGCGTCCGGTGCCCTCGGTTTCCGCGTCGATCGCCTGCCGCTGCTGATCGCGCTCGTCCATCTGCTTCTTCAACCAGTGTAAGCGCACGTTCCGAGAAGAAGTTTCGGCATCCCAGAGCGCTTTCCTGAGTCTGAAGCCGCCCACCCACGCCGGTTTCTCGGACGGCACCCAAATCCGGTCGTAACGAATACGTAAAAGTGGGGAGGGGAGGGGCCCGATTGCCGGGCGCGGGGACCGGCGCCCCGGGGGCGGTGTTCCGGGCGGGTGCGGCCGTCCGAGGTGCGCCCGGCCTTCTCGATGGCGGCCCGGGCAGGCTGTGGCCGCCATCGAGAAGGCCGGGTCCATGGGGAAGTGATGAGACTTCGTCACGAGCGCCGGGGAGAGGAGCGGGAGATGCCACGAAGTGCGCAGGTCCCGTGACGAAGAGTCCGGGAACGTCACACATCCTCATGCCCCGTGGAAGCGTGGTCGACCTGGGTTAGCCATAGGTTCACGTAGGTCGACCGCACTCGGCAGGGTGTTGAAGAACTGTCACGGAAGGGCGGAGATCGTGCCGTCCTCGTGACCTTCCCGGCCTATGCGTGCCGTCCCTGTGACGTTCCCGGCGCATGCGTGCCGGACCCTCGGCGTCTTCTCTTCATCTCCCTCACGTCCTGGGCGTCTCGTGGCGGCCACAGCCTGCCACGGGCCGCCACGAGACGCCCGGGACGCACCTCGGACGGGCGGGGGCTAGGCCGCGGCTGGGGTGTCGGCGGCGGCCCGGTCGAAGACCAGGTCGCCGTCGAGGGTGTCGACGCGGACGGTGTCGCCCTCGCCGAACTCGCCCTCGAGGATCTTCAGGGCCAGTTTGTCGACCAGCTGCTTCTGGATCACCCGCTTCAGCGGGCGGGCGCCGTAGACCGGGTCGTAGCCGAGGTTGCCGAGCAGGGTGCGGGCGTCGTCGGTCAGCTCGATCGCGATGCCGCGCTCGGCCACCCGGCCGACCAGGGCGTGGACCTGCAGCTCGACGATCCGGCCGATGTCCTCCTTGGAGAGGCGGTGGAAGATCACCGTGTCGTCGATCCGGTTGAGGAACTCCGGCTTGAAGGTCGCCGCCAGCACCTCTTCGATCGCCGAGCGGATGCCCTCGTCGACCTGGTCGCCGACGATCCGGTCCGAGCCGATGTTGGAGGTCATGATCAGCACCGTGTTGGTGAAGCTGACCGTGCGGCCCTGGCCGTCGGTGAGCCGGCCGTCGTCCATGATCTGCAGCAGCGTGTTGAAGACGTCCGGGTGCGCCTTCTCGATCTCGTCGAGCAGCACCACCGCGTAGGGGCGCCGGCGCACCGCCTCGGTCAGCTGGCCGCCCTCCTCGTAGCCGACGTAGCCGGGAGGCGCGCCGACCAGCCGCGAGACCGTGTGCTTCTCCATGTACTCGGACATGTCGAGGCGGACGATCGCCCCCTCGGAGTCGAACATGAACTCCGCCAGCGCCTTCGCCAGCTCGGTCTTGCCGACCCCGGTCGGGCCGAGGAAGAGGAACGAGCCGATCGGCCGGTTCGGGTCCGACAGCCCGGCTCGGGAGCGCCGCAGCGCGTTCGACACCGCTTCGATCGCTTCCTGCTGGCCGATCACCCGGTCGTGCAGCCGCTCCTCCATATGGATCAGCTTCTCGACCTCGCCCTCCATCAACCGCGTGACCGGGATGCCGGTCCATTTGGCGACCACCTCGGCGACGTCTTCCTCGGTCACCTCGTCGGCGAGCATCGTGCCGCCGGAGCCGGCGTGCAGCTCGCTCAGCCGCGCTTCCGCGTCCTTGACCTTGCCTTCCAGCTCCGGGATCAGCCCGTACTGGAGTTCGGCGGCGCGCTGCAGGTCGGTCTCGCGGTTGGCCTGCTCGACCTGCACCTGCGCTTCGGCCAGTTCGGCCTTCGCCGCCTTCATCGCCTCGATCGGCTCTTTCTCGTTCTGCCAGCGGGCGCGCAGCTCGGTCTCCGTCTCGCGCAGGTTGGAGAGGTCCTCGCGCAGCGCCTCGAGCCGCGCCTTCGACGCCTCGTCGGTCTCTTTGCCGAGCGCCGTTTCCTCGATCTGCAGCTGCTGGATCCGCCGCGCGACCTCGTCGATCTCGGTCGGCACCGAGTCGATCTCGATCTTCAGCCGCGAGGCCGACTCGTCGATCAGGTCGATCGCCTTGTCGGGCAGGAAGCGGTCGGCGATGTAGCGCTCCGACAGGGTCGCCGCGGCGACGATCGCCGAGTCGGCGATCCGTACCCCGTGGTGCTCTTCGTAGCGCGGCTTCAGCCCGCGCAGGATCGCGATCGTGTCCTGCATGTCGGGCTCGCCGACCAGCACCGGCTGGAAGCGCCGCTCCAGCGCCGCGTCCTTCTCGATGTGCTTGCGGTACTCGTCGAGCGTCGTCGCGCCGACCGCGCGCAGCTCGCCGCGCGCCAGCATCGGCTTCAAGAGGTTGGCC
>Ga0164242_10002471_pt1 | contig 21376 bp, 19 predicted proteins | sample OricomgcompostMG_FD_108783 | JGI IMG/M metagenome (GOLD analysis project Ga0164242, IMG submission 108783) | Miracle-Growth compost microbial communities from Emeryville, California, USA - Original compost - Miracle growth compost (MG) ... | reverse complement strand
TCATTGCGAGAAGCCGAAGGAGAAGCAGCCCAAACCGCCGCTTAGCCTGTCATTCGAAGCTTCTTCTGCCGTCGCCGCTGGACCGAGGAGCCGATACCGATCGCCTCGCGATATTTGGCAACGGTGCGGCGGGCGAGGTCGAAACCCTTGGCCTTGAGCAGATCGACAAGAGCATCGTCGGAGAGGATGTCGTTCGGGTCTTCAGCGTCGCACAACGCGCGGATCTGGGCCTTGACTGCTTCGGCCGAGACGGCACCTTCGCCGTCGGACGAGGCGACACCGCTGGTGAAGAAATATTTCAACTCGAACGTGCCGCGGTCGCAGTGGAGGTACTTGTTCGAGGTTACGCGACTGACAGTCGATTCGTGCATCTCGATCGCTTCAGCCACCGTGCGCAGGGTCAGCGGGCGCAGCAGCGAGACGCCCTCGCGGAAGAAGCCGTCCTGCTGCTTGACGATCTCGGCAGCGACCTTGAGGATCGTCTTCTGCCGCTGATCGAGCGCCTTGATCAGCCAGTTGGCGTCGGCGAGTTTTTCGCCGAGCCATGATTTCGACGCCTTGTCATGGCAGCCGTCGCGCAACTCCACGTAATAGCGGCGGTTGACGATCAGCCGCGGCAGGGTTGCTTCGTTGATAGTGACCGACCAGCCGTCCTTTGGCTTTCGAGCGATAAGGATGTCCGGCACCACCGGCTCGCGCCCGCTGCCGCCGAAACGCAGGCCGGGCTTGGGATCGTAGCCGCGCAGCTCGCTGAGCATGTCGGCGAAATCCTCATCGTCGACATCGCACATCCGCTTGAGGCGGGCGAATTCTCCGCGTGCTACGAGGTCGAGATTGGCGATCAGCCGTTCCATGCACGGATCGTAGCGGTCCGCCTCCTTCGCTTGCAGCGCGAGGCATTCCGACAGGGTGCGGGCGCCGACGCCTGTAGGATCGAGCGACTGAATCACGGCGAGGGCCTGTTCCGCTTCGGCCAGCGAAATCCCGAGGTCGTCGGCGACTTCGCGCAGCGGCACCGGCAGATAGCCCGCCTCGTCGAGCAATCCGATCAGGTAGCGGGCGATGAACCCGGTTCCTGCATCGGGCGCGACGGCGCCGATCTGGGCTTCGAGGTGCTCGGCAAGAGTCGGCTCGTCGCCGGCGCGCTCGGAAATGTCCGGCAGGTCGTCATCCGCCGCGCCGCCGGCCGGTTGGGCCGACCAGTCGCCGGTGTCGCGATCGCGATCGAGCGTGTCGGGATCGATGTCGAGCGGCGCGTCGGATTCGCCGTGGCCCCGCTCGATCAACTGGTCGGCGGTAGGATCGTCGGGCGCTTCCTCGCGCACTTCTTCCGGCGTCGCGGAACGCTCGGCGCGCATCTCGCCGGCTTCCAGCAGCGGGTTGGTTTCGAGCGCCTCGCCGATGAAGGCCTCGATCTCGAGGTTCGACAGCGCGAGCAGCTTGATCGCCTGCTGTAGCTGCGGCGTCATCACCAGCGATTGCGACTGGCGTAAGTCGAGGCGCGGACCCAGCGCCATGGCTAATACCTATAAATCCGTTCGCCCCGAGCTTGTCGAAAGGCAGCTTTTCACTTCCGGCCATGGTGCTGAAAAGAAAAACGATGCTTCGACAAGCTCAGCACGAACGGGGGAAAGGAAATACCCGAGCTTCACAGCGTGAAGCTCTCGCCGAGATAGAGCCGGCGCACGTTCTCGTCGGCGACCAACTCCTCGGGGCTGCCGGCGAACAGCACCTGGCCGCCGTAGATGATGCAGGCGCGATCGACGATGTCGAGCGTTTCACGCACGTTGTGATCGGTGATCAGCACACCGATGCCACGGCGCTTCAAGTCCTTGATGAGGTCGCGGATATCGCTGATCGACAGAGGATCGATGCCGGCGAACGGCTCGTCGAGCAGCCGGTCGAGTTCCGCCATGCGGCTCTCCTTGTCCGGTTCGACCATCTCGAGCACGCAGGCGATGTTCTGCGCCACGGTCATTCCGCGAAAGATGCTGGTTTCCTGAGGCAGATAGCCGAGCCCGAGGATCGCCCGGCGATACATCGGCAGCCTGGTGACATCGACGCCGTCCATCAGGATGCGGCCCGAATCCGGGCGAACGAGGCCCATGATCGAATAGAAGCAAGTCGTCTTGCCGGCGCCGTTGGGGCCCAGGAGGCCAAGCACCTCGCCCTTGCCGACTGTCAGCGAAACGTCGGAAAGAACATTGCGCTTGTCATAGCTCTTGGCGATCGAGATCACCTCTAGCCCACCTTGCGGAATGGGCGGCGCGGCGTTGACCGGCGCCTCGGCCATCTTGCCGGCGAGTCCGGCGTTATCGATCGTCGGAGTGTCGAGGTTGTTCATCGCCTTGCCGTTTAACATGGAACTTCGGGTGTTGAACCCCGATTGGCAAGATTCCTGCATGGCGTTTCGCACTTGCGCCGGGACGCGCCCAGGCCGGCGACATTATCTTCCTTGCCAGCGCCGGGCAGCTCTGGAATAGTTTCGCCAGGCAAGGAGAGGAGCCAGCATGGCCAAGGCGCTGTGGGAGTCGCCGGTCGAAGAGACCGGCAAGGACCGCAAGGCAATCGATTGGAAACGGCGGATGAGCAACCACGTGGCCTACGCCTTGCTCGTCTATACCGGCCTGCAGATTTTTGTGACCATGGGCGCGCTGAAGACCGAGCATGGTTCGATCCTCCCTTATTTTGCGCTGGTGCTGCTCGTCGCCGGCATCATTCCCGGCTGCCGTTTGTTCGAGAAGCGTTGGGAACGCCTCGCCGCGACCCACGCGCCGCGGGATGAACTGGCACCGCTGTTTACGCGTGACATCGCCCTTCTGTGGGTTGTCGCGATTGGCTTGCCGTTCGTGGTAACGGGTATCGTCAAGCTCCTTCTGCAATTCCTCTGATCTGCGCGGTCGCGGGAACCAATCCATCGCAAGAGTCGCTTTGCCCGCCATGAAGGTGAGTCGTTTCGTTACCGTCAGTCTGGTCGTGCTGGCGTTGTCCTCACCTGTTATCGCTTCCGCGACACAAATTCTGCCGGTTACATCGCCGGCGTCCAAGCCGAGTCCGACACCGTCATCAGGCCCGACGATCGAAGCCGAGACGGCGCCGGTTTCCGATGCCCGTATCGCCCAGCGAATTCGCGGCATATTTTCCGAGCTGCCGGCGCTCGCTTATGTGACCGTGCGCGCGCAGCAGGGCGTGATCACGCTGGGTGGCCGGGTCGAAACCGATGCCGACAAGGCGCGCGCCGAAGGCATCGCCAATCGCGTGTCGGGCGTGGTGACCGTCGAGAACGGCATCGCTATCGACCGGTCGGTCAACAGCGGGGTCGCGGGCCTCAAGAAGGTTTCCCAGAAGTTCGCCGGCATCGTCGACGAGTTGCCGCTGATCGGCACGGCCTTGCTGGTCGCGCTGCTGATCGGCGCGCTCGGCTATTTCATCGCCGGCCGGCGCGGCCTGTGGCAGCGGGCCGCCCGCAACCCCTTCCTTGCAGAGTTGATCGCCAGCGCCATTCGCTTCGTTTTCGTGCTCGGCGGCGTAGTGATTGCGCTCAACATGATCGGCGCGGCAGCCTTGCTGGGCGCGGTTCTCGGCGGCGCCGGTGTCCTCGGACTCGCGCTCGGTTTCGCCATGCGCGACACGATCGAGAACTACGTATCCTCGCTGATGCTGAGTCTGCGCCAACCGTTCCGCGCCAACGACAAGGTCAGGATCGACAATTGCGAAGGGCGCGTGGTCCGCCTGACGACGCGGGCGACCATCCTGATGACCGATGACGGCAATCATCTGCGGGTGCCGAATTCGACCGTCTTCAAGGCGGTGATCGTGAATTACACCCGCAATCCCCAGCGTCGGTTCGATTTCGTTCTGCAGATCGACACCAAGGCGGATCCGGCCAAAGCGCGCCATTGCGGTTATCAGGCCCTGAAAGCGCTCGATTTCGTGCTCGATCAGCCGGCTCCGGCGGCCGTGATCAAGGACATGCTCTATCCCAACATCGCCATGCAGTTCATCGGCTGGCTCGATCAGTCGAAGACGGATTTCGGCAAGGGCCGCAGCAAGGCGATCGAAGCCGTCAAGCGAGCGCTCGAAGACAACGGGCTCGGCATTCCCGATTCGATCACCCACGTGCGGATCGAAGGCGAGGAGCGGCCCGCGAAGCCCGCGCCTCCGCCAAATCAGTCGCCCAAACCCGCCAGCCACGAAGAGGCGGACGTCGCGCCGGAAAAGATCATCACCGAAATGGTCGACAAGGAACGCGCGGGGAAATCCGGCAAGAAGGACCTGCTCGACGCGGGCCGTCCGGAGGAATGATCAGGCTTTCGCGGCTTTCGCCCGTTCGATCGCTTCGAGCACGATCCGGCGGGCTTCGGCGGCATCGCCCCACTGGCCGATGCGGACCCACTTCTCGGCCTCGAGGTCCTTGTAGTGGGTGAAGAAGTGCTCGATCTGCTGGAGCACGATCGACGGCAGGTCCTGCCGCTCGCCGACGTCCGAATAGTAGGGGAAGGTGGTGTCCACCGGCACGCAGATCAGCTTCTCGTCGCCGCCGTGCTCGTCTTCCAGGTTGAGCACGCCGATCGGCCGGGCGCGCACGACGCAGCCGGGGATGAACGGGCTGCGGGCGATCACCAGCGCGTCGAGCGGGTCGCCGTCGGGACTCAGGGTGTGCGGCACGAAGCCGTAGTTCGCCGGGTAGCGCATCGGCGTGTGTAGGATGCGATCGACGAATAGCGCGCCCGATTCCTTGTCGAACTCGTACTTCACCGGCTCTCCGCCGACGGGCACTTCGATGATGACGTTGAGGCTTTCGGGCGGATTGCTGCCCGCGGGAATCAAATCGATGCGCATGGCGGGCGCCCTAGCGGCGGCTTGGCGCAATGGCGAGCTAGGAATTGCGACTCGCGGCAAAAAGGCGCAGATTGACTTTGACAAAGTCCGCGCGAGCGACCGGACCAAAGGAGAGAGACATGCACGTAGGCCTGGCAACCGGTTTCGCTTATCAGGGGCGCAAGAGCGGATCCGACGCGGACTTCATCCGCGAGGAAGTCGATAACCTGGTGATGGCCGAGGATCTCGGTTTCGATTCGGTGTGGATCACCGAGCATCACTTCACCGACTATTCGATGTCGAACGATCCGCTGCAGCTCCTGACCTATATCGCCGGCAAGACCCGCCACGTGAAGCTCGGCACCCAATGCATCATCGTGCCGTGGCACAACCCGGCGCGGCTGGCGGAGAAGATCGTCAACCTCGATATTCTCTCGAACGGACGCGCGATCCTCGGTTTCGGTGGCGGGCTTGCCCAGCACGAGTTCGCCGGCCTCGGCGTCGACCAGAACAAGAGCCGCGAGCTTTACAACGAAGGGCTGGAGCTGGTCTGCACCGCGCTCGAATCAGGTGTGATCGAAGGCGAGGGCGCTTACGGCAAGATCGCCCGCAGCGAGCTGCGCCCCAGGCCGATCAAGAGCTTCGAAGGGCGCAAGTTCTGCGGCAGCCTCTCGGGCACATCGATGTATACCGCGGCCAGGATGGGTTGCGGCAACATGGTGCTGATGCTGCCTCAGCGCGGCAAGGACGTAGCGCCCGACAAGTACACCGAGGTGTGGAAGGAAGTGAACGGGGCGGACTCGAACCCGCCGCCGCCGATGCTGAGCGGCAACTTCTACATCGACGAGGATGCGGACTACGCGGAAGCGCAGGGCCGCAAGTACCTCGGCAACACCATGCGCGCGGCGATCAAGAACTACGGGCTCGATACCCCGGGCAAGTTCCCGCAGATCAAGGGTTACGAGCACTACGAGAAGATGGTCCTCGCCCCGGAGGCGATCGAACCGTACATCGAGGACTTCTCGAAAGGCGTGGTCGCCGGAACCCCGCAGATGATCCTCGATCGGCTGTGGGAGCTGAAGGACATCTTCAAGCCGCAGGGCTTCTTTCCGCACGTCTATTTCGGCGGCATGCCGCCCGAGGAAGCGCGCAAGAATATCCGCCTGTTCGCCGAGAAGGTCATGCCCGAGCTGAAGAGCTGGGAAGCCGAAACCTCGATCGATGACCGCTTCCTCGAAGCGGCGGAATAGCCTTCCCCCTCCCGCTTGCGGGAGGGGAATCACTAACCTCCCGCGCCGCCGAGTACGTTGATGGTGAAGGCGATCACGCCGATGTTGAAGACGAACGCGGCGAATGAGTGAAGCAGGGCGATCCGCCGTATGCCCGTGGTTGTGATATCGGTGTCAGAAGTCTGGAAGGTCATCCCCAGAGTGAACGAGAAATACATGAAGTCGTCGTAATTGGGTGTCTTGGTGCCGGGGAAATCGATGCCGCCGGCATCCCCGTCGGTTTCGTCGCTGTGGGTGTAATAGGCGTGCGCGTAATGCAGCGCGTAGATGCTGTTGGCGAACAGCCAGATCAGGAATAGCGTCCCGACCAGTTTGATGACGGCGGGCAAATCGCCATTCCCCGCATCCTGGAGCTCTCCCGAAATGGCCGCCATGGCGACGAACGTCAGGAACGTGGTGACGACGAGGATCAGCGGCCGGTTGGCATTGTTCTTCGCGGCGTGGTCGCGGATCGTGTCGGCGTCGCTGTCGCGCAGCAGGGGGATGAGCGAGCCGAGAAAGACGATCGCCGCCGCATCGAAGGCCATCGCCGCGGCATCGGACCACTTTGCCATCGGCCACACCGCGCGATAGGCGAAATAGCCGGCGACGAGCAGGGCGAGGAACAGCAGGAAGCGCCGGGGCGCGATCCTGTTGCCCACCGTCAGGGCCTTGGCGGCTTCGCGCGAGGTTTCCGTCACACGCGCCGGTCTAGCCGTTTACCGGCTATTGCGCGAGAGGCTACTCGTCGTCCGCCTTGTCCGGCGTCTGCGGCGGCAGCGGACCGGTGCGCGGCGCCAGCAGGCGGTCGAGGGGCTGCTCGCCGGCGCTTGCCGGCTCGATCCAGGGATAGCGCAGGCCGCCGTGATAATCGACCGGCACCGTCATGAAGCGGTCGCCGCGCTTCACCAGCAGCTCGATCGGCTCCCTGGAGGTCTTGGCTGCGATGACCGCGTCCTTGATCACGTCGCCGGAGAAGGCGCGGCCGTTGACGGCCATGATCTGCGCGCCCGTGACGACGCCGGCGTTGAAGGCCGGGCTGTTCCACAGCGTGCCGGAGACCTTTCCTTCGCCATCGGCCGAGAAGCCGAGCGAATAGGTCAGGCTGGTCGATTTGCCCTTTTTCTCGCGTGCGGCGGCGTAGGGATTCGGCTTGTTCTTCCAGACCAGCTTGTAGCCGGCCATTTCGATACCTTTCACCGGAGCGGCCTGGCCGGGGCGGTAAAGCCGATCCTTGAGCAAAGTCGCCCAGTCATAGCGATAGATGCCGTTCAGCGTGCTGACGATATCGTCGAAGGTATAGGTCAGCTGGCCAATGTCGCCCGGCCGCACGCCGAAGAACGCCTTGGCGAAATCGTCGAGGCCCTTGGCGCCCTTGGTGCCCCGGCGGATGATCTGGTCGACTTCGAGCCAGACCAGCATGCCTTCGTTGTAGTAATCCTCGTTGCGGCTGAGATCGCTGTAGGGCTGCGGCCGGCGCCAATCGATGATCGGGTCGAAAGTGGTGTCCTCGACCGAGCGCCACTCGCGGCCGGCCTGGGTCGAATAGTAACCCGCCGAATTGGCGATTTCACCGAGCACCGTCTCCTTGGTCTGGGTGCCCGAACGGGCGGACAGGACATGCCCCCAGAACTGGTCCTGCCCCTCGTAGACCCACAGGAGCTGGTTCTGCATCGGCTGGCGGTAATCGGGCGTCCACAAGCCTGCCGGGCGGCGGTACTTGCCGTCCCAGCTATGATTGAACTCGTGGGCAATGACGTTGCGGTCGTAATCCTTTGCCTGCCACTTGATGAAGCTCTCCGGATCGAGCGAACTTTCGTTCGAGCGTTGATGCTCGAGCCCGATTCCGCCGAGCTTGTCGGACAGGGCGACGAGGAAATCGTAGTGATCGAAGTGGAAGGCGCCATGCACGGCGTAGGCTTCTTCGACCAGCTTCTTGAACGCTGCGAGATGCTCGGGCGCGAGTTCGAGCTGCTTCGCCTCATCGGCGACGGCGTCGAGCTTGACGTTGTGGCCGAGATCCCACTGGCGGGCGTACTGGCCGGCGAAGACGGGCGAATCGACCAGTTGCTCGTAATCGACCTTCGCCCAGGTCACGGTGTCGCCCTTGCGTTGCTGCCCGTCGAGCGCGGTGAATACCTGCCAGCCGGCAGGGAAGGTCACGGTCGGCTTGACGGGAATCCGCCGCACGAAATAGCCGGCCGGATAGAGGCTGACGGCGTTCCACTGCAGGTTGAGCATCTCCGGGGTCATCACGATGCGCCCCTCGCTCTTCTGCAGCGGAGAGGTGTGGATGAACCGGGCAGTGACTTCCTTCGTGCCCGCGGGAACGGTCACGTGGAAGGCGTAAGTCTCGATCGGATCGCGGTTCCAGACCAGCTCCTTGCCGCCGGCCAGGAAGTGGACGTCCGCGATCAGGTTCATCGGGCCGCGCGGGCTGTGATGCCCCGGAAGCCATTCGGGCAATTGCAGGATCAGATCGGTCTGTCCGGCGGGAACCGGGACGGTCTCGGTCACGCGGAACAGACCGCGCTGCACGTCGGTTGCATCGATGTTCAGCTCGATCGTGCCCGGATAGGGCACGTCGCGGGCCGCCGGGACGTTGCTGACGGCCGGAATCGGCTCGGGCGCGGAGCGCGGCACCTGGCCGATGGCGGGGGAAGCGGTCATGGCTATGAGCAGCGGGGCGAAGAGGGTGGCGAGCCCGGAGGGAAGTTGCATGGGCAACGACTTTGCCGCGTGCCGATCCGATCCGCAACCCCCTGACAGCGGCCGCTTTGCGAACCGGCGCATTTGCATTAAGCGCGCGGGCGCCATGGTAGCTATCGAAACCCCCCGCCCGATCCGCGGCACGCAGGACATCTTCGGCCCCGAGGCCGAGGCCTTCGCGTTCGTGGTCGAGACGTTCGAGCGGGTGCGCAAGCTCTACCGCTTTCGTCGGATCGAGATGCCGGTGTTCGAGAGGACCGAGGTGTTCTCCCGCTCACTCGGCGAGACGACCGACGTGGTCTCGAAGGAAATGTATTCATTCGAGGACCGTGGTGGAGAATCGCTCACGCTGCGTCCCGAGTTCACCGCCGGCATCGCCCGCGCCTACCTGACCGATGGCTGGCAGCAATACGCGCCGCTCAAGGTCGCGACCCACGGCCCGCTGTTCCGCTACGAGCGCCCGCAGAAGGGCCGCTACCGCCAGTTCCACCAGCTTGACGCCGAGATCATCGGCGCCGCCGAGCCGCAGGCGGATGTCGAGTTGCTGGCGATGGCCGATCAGCTTCTGAAGGAACTGGGCATCGCGGACGGGGTGACGCTGCAATTGAACACGCTTGGCGACGCGGAGAGCCGCGAGGGTTGGCGCGCGGCGCTGGTCTCCTATTTCCGCGCGCACCGGGCGGAGTTGTCCGAGGACAGTCAGGACCGCCTCGACCGCAACCCCCTGCGCATCCTCGACAGCAAGGACCCGCGCGACAAGCCGTTCGTGGCGAATGCGCCGAAGATCGACGATTACCTCTCGGGCGAGGCGCAGGACTATTTCGGCAAGGTGTGCGAAGGCCTGCAAGCCGCCGGCGTCACCTGGACCCGCGCCCCGGCGCTGGTCCGCGGCCTCGACTACTACCGCCACACCGCGTTCGAGTTCGTCACCGACCGGCTTGGGGCGCAGGGGACGGTGCTCGGCGGTGGGCGTTATGATGGGCTGATCGAGACGCTCGGCGGGCCGCATACGCCGGCCGTTGGCTGGGCTGCGGGGATCGAGCGGCTGGCGATGTTGGTGGATCAATCCATTGAAGCTGCACCCGATGTGGTCGTCGTGGTTGAAGATGATCGCGCGATGGCGGCGGGGCTGGCCGCGATAAGCCGATTGCGCGAGGGTGGCATGTCGGCCGAAATGGTCTGCACCGGCTCGCCCCGCAAGAGATACGACAAAGCCGTCAGACTGCACCCGGAAGCGATTGTCGCTTATGATGTTCGCGATGGAGAGGTTGTACCGAGACTAAGCGCGATCGGTAGCGCTGGCGCTCGGATCGAATTTGTACTGCCGGAATTGAAATGACCGCCTTTAACGATTCTCGTCACCCTGAACTTGTTTCAGGGTCCATTTCTCCTCACGCGCGGTCGGTGCTTGGGGCGCGATGGATCCTGAAACGAGTTCAGGATGACGGTTGTGGGATGGGTGGGGGAATGGTGTGGTGACCATCCCCGAAGAGCGCCTGGCGCAGATTTCGCATCGGTTTGCCGAGCTCGAAGCGCGCCTCGCTTCGGGCACGCTGGCGGCGGACGAGTTCGTCGCTGCCAGCCGCGATTATGCCGAGCTGGAGCCGGTGGCGAAGGCGGCTGCCGAGGTGCGCGAGATGCGCGCCGAGATCGCCGAGCTGGCGGCGCTGGGCGACGATCCGGAGATGAAGGCGCTGGCCGATGAGGAGCTGGCCGAGCTGCGCCGGAAGCTGCCCGAGGCCGAGCACCGTCTTGCCGTGGCCATGCTGCCGCGCGACAGCGCCGATGCGCGCCCGGCGATGCTCGAAATCCGCGCCGGCACCGGCGGCGACGAAGCGGCGCTGTTCGCGGCGGACCTGTTCCGCATGTACGAGGGCTATGCCGCCGAGCAGGGCTGGAAGGTCGAGACGGTCAGCCTGAACGCCAACGACCTCGGCGGGTTCAAGGAGATCGTCGCCCAGGTCAACGGCACCGGGGTGTTCGCCAAACTGAAGTTCGAGAGCGGCGTGCACCGCGTGCAGCGCGTGCCGGTGACCGAAAGCGGCGGGCGCATCCATACCTCGGCGGCGACGGTCGCCGTGCTGCCCGAGCCGAGCGAAGTCGAAGTCCAGATCGACGACAAGGATTTGCGGGTCGACATCTACCGCTCGTCCGGCGCGGGCGGGCAGCACGTCAACAAGACCGATTCCGCGGTGCGCCTGACTCACCTGCCGACCGGTATCGTCGTTGCCATGCAGGACGAGCGCAGCCAGCACCGCAACCGCGCCAAGGCGATGGATGTGCTTCGGGCGCGCATCTACGAAAAGATGCGCAGCGAGGCGCACGGCGCCGAGGCCGAGGCGCGCCGGGCGATGGTCGGCAGCGGCGACCGCTCCGAACGCATCCGCACCTATAACTTCCCGCAAGGCCGCGTGACCGACCACCGCATCGGCCTGACCCTGCACAAGCTCCCCGAGGTCCTCTCGGGCAATGGCCTCGGCGAGATGATCGATGCGCTGATCGCCGAGGACGAGGCCAAGCGCCTCGCGGCGATGGATGGCTAGGGCTATTCTCGACTCCAGACCCTCCGCCCGGGATTGGAAGTGAAGGTCGGGGAGGCCATTCGCGAGGCGGCCGGTCGCCTCGAAGCTGTCTCCGACACCGCGCGGCTCGACGCCGAGCTATTGATGGCTGAGGTGGTCGGGGTGTCCCGCTCGGAGCTGCTGCTGCGGCACACCGGCGATCCCGTTCCGGATCTTTTCAATGCGCTCGTCAACCGGCGGCTGGCGCATGAGCCGGTCGCGCAAATCCTCGGGCGCAAGGAATTCTACAGCCGCGAGTTCCGCGTTTGCCGCGATGTCCTCACCCCGCGGGCGGACAGCGAGACCACGGCGGCGGCGGCGCTCGAAGCGGCTCCGCCCGATGCCCGCATTCTCGATTGCGGCACGGGTTCGGGCGCGCTGCTGCTGACCCTGCTTGCCGAACGGCCCGGTGCCACTGGCATCGGCATCGACCGCTCACCGGCCGCGCTTGCGGTGGCGCGGGACAATGCCGAGCGTCTTGGCCTGGCCGATCGCGCCGAGCTGCACCTGCTCGACTGGCGCGAGCCCCGCTGGCGCGAAAGCCTCGGCCTGTTCGATCTGGTCGTCGCCAATCCGCCCTATGTCGAGAGCGCGGCCGAACTGGCCCCGTCCGTGCGCGACTACGAACCGGCAGGCGCGCTCTACGCCGGGCCCGAAGGGCTCGACGACTATCGCGTGCTCGTCCCGCAATTGCCGGCCTTGCTGCAACCCGCCGGCTTGGCGGTGCTGGAGATCGGCGCGACGCAGGCCGACGCTGTCGGCAGAATTGCCCGGAGCGCCGGATTCCGCAGCGAATTGCGCCGCGATCTCGGAGGACGGGCGAGGGCGTTAATTCTGCGATTAGGGCTTGTTTAATCGCAACCGAGTAGTTACCTCTAGTGCCAGACCAGCGGCATACGGACCTTTGTCCCGGCCGGGTCTAACTCCATCATTTGCGTGCTGGGCAGCCGGAAAGTGCTGCTGGATTAAGCAGATGTGGGGACCACGAGCGTATTGGCGCCGTGGCGAGGGGTCATGGCGGCCCGGACGGGATCTGGACTGCCGCACAAGCAAGGAATCGTATTCCCTTGAACAACAACAACCGTAACAACAATCGCCGCCGCGGCCGCAACAATCGTGGCCAGGGCGGAGGCAACCAGGGCAACCGGATCGACAGCCGCGCGCGCGGCAACGCTCCGCAGATGCTCGAGAAGTACAAGAAGCTGGCGCACGACGCCTCTTTGAACGGCGACCGGGTGCAGACCGAATATTACCTGCAGTTCGCCGATCACTATTTCCGCGTGATCGCCGATACCCGGGCGCAGAAGGACGAGCAGCGTCCCCGCCGCGAAGAGCGTGACCAGGACGATTTCGGCGACGACGAGACCGAGTTCGAGGATAATTCGAACCGGCGGGACCGCGATCGCCGCGAGGCTCGCGAAGCCGAAGGGGAAGACGTTCGCCGGGGCAGCGAGGGCGAAGAGACCTCGCAGGAGGATGAGCAGAATCCCTTCGTTCGCGAAAGCCGCCCCCGGCGCAACAACCGCAGCCGCAACGGACGGGCGAACGGCGTTGAAGAGCGGCAGGAGGAAAGCGCCGGCGGACTCGATCCGGCCAGCCTGCCTCCGGCGATCGGCGCACCAAGCGATTCTGCGGCGAGTGATCCCGAAGAAGCTCCGGCGCGTCCTCGCAGGCGGACTCGCAAGGCCCGCGAAACGGGTGATGACGAGGCCGTCGAAGCGGTCGGCTGACCCGTCGAACGATGACGCGCCCGGCTGACGCGATCGCCATCGTCCAGTCCCGTCCGCGCCTTCTCGCTCCGGTGCTCGGCGCGATCGCGGCCACGGGATTCCAGCCGCTTGCTCTCTGGCCGCTGGCGCTTCTCGCCGTGGGCCTGTTCCTCTGGCTGATCGAGCAGGCGCCCGACTGGCGCCGGGCCGCCATGCTCGGCTGGCTGTTCGGCCTCGGCCATTTCACGGCCGGCAACGCCTGGATCGCCACGGCCTTCACTTATCAGGCGGAGATGCCCGCGGCGCTCGGCTGGGCGGCCGTGCCGCTGCTTTCGTTATATCTCGCGGTTTATCCTGCGCTGGCGGCAGCCGGAGCCAGGCTGATCGCCGGACGCGGCAGCCGCATCGCCATGCTGCTGGCCTTCGCCGGTTGTTGGACGGTCAGCGAATGGTTGCGCGGCTGGGTCTTCACCGGCTTCCCGTGGAATCCGTTCGGCGTGATCCTGCTCGGGCCGTTCGATCGACCCGGCCTGGCCGCGCTCGCGCCGTGGCTCGGCACTTATGCCTTGTCCGGTCTCGCGGTATTGTTCGGCGGCGGGCTGGTGCTGACCTTGCGTGAACGGCGCTGGCTTTCCGCCGCGGCAGTGGCCGTGCTGCTCGCGGTCGGCATGTACCTCCCGGCCGGCAAGGGCGCCGAGGGCCACTTGCGCTTCACTCTGGTCCAGCCCGACGTGCCGCAAGGGCAGCTCGACGATCCGCGCCGCTACGAAGCCAATTTCCAGAAAACCGCCGCGCTGACGGTGCCCAAGGAACCGGGCACACGGCGGCTGGTGATGTGGCCGGAGTCCGGCCTGCCCGATTATCTGCGCGACGGCTATCCGCAGCGTTACTACGATGCCACGACCGCGTTCGCCAATCCCGCGGCGGCTCGCCGGCGGATCGGCCGGCTGATCGGCCCCGGCAGCTTGCTGCTGAGCGGCGCGGTCGATCTCGATATCGTTCAAGACCATGCGGTTGGCGCCTATAACGTGGTCACCGCGCTCGATGATGCAGGCCATATCGTCGGCAGCTATGCCAAGGCCCACCTGGTCCCATACGGCGAATATCTCGCGCTCAAGTGGCTGCTGGAGCCGCTCGGCGCGCGCCGGCTGGTCGCGGGCTCGATCGACTTCATCCCGGGCCCGGGGCCGCGCACGCTGGACCTCGGCGCCTGGGGCAAGGCGGGCGTGCAAGTCTGCTACGAGATCATTTTCTCCGGCCAGGTCGTCGATCCGAGGCATCGGCCGGACTACATCTTCAACGATTCCAACGACGGCTGGTTCGGCGAATTCGGTCCGCCGCAACACCTCGCCCAGGCGCGCCTCAGGGCGATCGAGGAAGGCCTGCCGATCCTGCGCGCCACCACCACCGGGATCAGCGCGGTGATCGACGCGCGCGGCGTCGTTCGCCAGCACTTGCCGCTGCGCCGCGCGGGGCGAATAGATGGCACTATCCCGCCCGCTGCCAGGACGACGCCGTTCGCCCGCCTCGGCAACATTCTGCCGCTTGGCTGGGCTGTCGTAATTCTATTGCTCGCCTGCGTTGCCATGCGCAGGCGCGCCCGTTAGACCCGCACGCTAACCCGTCCGGGCGAAGTCAATCTCTGAGAGGATCGAAGGGCAAATGCGCAACAGCTATCTGTTCACGTCGGAAAGCGTTTCGGAGGGGCATCCGGACAAGGTTTCGGACCAGATTTCCGATGCGATCGTCGATCTGTTTCTCGCCAAGGATCCTGAAGCGCGGGTCGCTTGCGAAACGCTGACGACGACTCAGCTCGTGGTGCTGGCCGGCGAAATCCGCTGCAAGGGCGTGTATGAGAACGGCGAATGGGCGCCGGGCGCGCTGGAGGAAATCGAGCAGACCGTGCGCAACACCGTGCGGGAAATCGGCTACGAGCAGGAGGGTTTCCACTGGCAGACCCTGACTTTCGAGAACCATCTCCACGGCCAGTCGGCGCACATTGCGCAGGGCGTCGATGCGGGCGAGAACAAGGACGAAGGCGCCGGCGACCAGGGCATCATGTTCGGCTTCGCCTGCGACGAGACGCCCGATTTGATGCCGGCGACGCTCGATTACAGCCACAAGATCCTCGAGCGCATGGCGGCGGACCGCCACTCGGGCGCGGCGCCGTTCCTCGAGCCTGACACCAAGAGCCAGGTGACGCTGCGCTTCGCCAACGGCAAGCCGGTCGCCGCGACGGCGATTGTCGTCTCGACCCAGCACGCCAAGGGCTATGACCAGGGCGACAAGGAAGCCGAACTCCACGCTTACGTGAAGAAGGTCGTCGCTGAGGTGCTCCCCGCCGATCTTCTGACCGAAGAGACCGAATACCACATCAACCCGACCGGCAGCTTCGAGATCGGCGGGCCGGACGGCGACGCCGGCCTCACCGGCCGCAAGATCATCGTCGATACCTACGGCGGCGCGGCCCCCCACGGCGGCGGCGCGTTCAGCGGCAAGGACCCGACCAAGGTCGACCGTTCGGCTGCCTACATCTCCCGCTACCTCGCCAAGAACGTGGTCGCGGCCGGTCTTGCCAGGCGCTGCACGATCCAGCTCGCCTACGCGATCGGCGTGTCGAAGCCGCTGTCGCTCTATGTCGACACCCACGGCACCGGCACGGTCGGCGACGACGTGATCGAGGCGGCGATCGGCAAGATCGGCAAGCTCGGCGGCCTGACCCCGCGTGGCATCCGCACGCACCTTCAGCTCAACAAGCCGATCTACCGCAAGACCGCGGCTTACGGCCACTTCGGCCGCAAGGCGGAAGGCGACTTCTTCCCGTGGGAGAAGACCGACCTCGTCGAGGATTTGAAAGCCGCGGTCGGCTGATACCGTTCGACTAACGGCCAGCGGCGCTCGTCCAGCGACGGCGCCGCGCTTGCTCTGTCACCTCTAGCGGCTAGGTTGCGGCATTCGCCGCACTCGCGGCCCAAGGGACTGACAGCCATGTTCGCAATCGATCGCCGGGGCGTGCTCGCCCTTACCGCCGTCCTGCCGTTCGCCGGCGCCGCGAAGGCGCTGGCGCAAGGCGCTGCTGCCGCGGCTTCGCCGGCCGCATGGGACCTGACCGACCTCTATCCCGACTGGAATGCATGGGACGCCGCCCGCAAGGGCGTGCTCGCCGCGCTGCCGCGCCTCAGCGCCTACAAGGGCCACCTCGGCGACAGCGCCGAGGCGATGGTCAAGGCGCTGAGCGACATCTCCGACGTGCAGAAGACCGACGCGCGGGTGTACGTCTATGCCGAGCTCAGCGCCGACGCCGATTTACGCGTGTCGGAGAACGAGGCCCGCCGCGGCCAGGCGCAGGATATGGACGCCGCGCTCGGCGAGGCGACCTCGTGGGTCGCGCCTGAAGTGCTCGCGCTCGGCAAGGACAAGGTCGAGCGCTTCATCGCCGCCAGCCCGGTGCTGCAGAAGCGCTTCGCCTTCGGCTTGCGCAACACGCTGCGCACCGCCGCGCACACGCTCGACGCCAAGGGCGAGGCGATTCTCGCCGCGGCTGCCGCGCCGCTCGCCGGGCCGGAGGCCATCCGCGGGCAGATCGTCTCGTCGGACATCCCGTGGCCGACGGTGACCCTGTCCGACGGCCGCAAGCAGCGGCTCGACGACCAGGGCTACACGCTCACCCGCGATGCGCCCAACCGCGACGACCGCAAGAAGGTTTTCGAGACCTTCTTCAGCAAGTACGGCGAGTACAGCCACTCGCTCGGCGCGGCTTATGCTGCGAAGATCAAGGGCGACATCTTCCGCGCCAAGTCGCGCGGCTACGCGAACACGCTGGCCTATGCGACCGACGGGCCGAACATCCCGGAAAGCGTCTATCGCACGCTGGTGAGCGAGACCGACGCCGGGCTGCCGCAGCTTCACCGTTACTGGGACCTCAGGCAGAAGATGCTCGGCCTGCCCGACATCGGCTATTACGATATCTATCCGCCGCTGGTGCGCCTGGACCGCAAGTTCACCTTGCCGGAGATGCGCACCACGGTGCTGCAGGCGCTGGCGCCGCTCGGGCCCGACTACGTCGCCGAACTGTCGAAGGACACCGCGGCGAAGTGGATGGACCCGCTGCCGCGGCCGGGCAAGGCCTCAGGCGCCTATATGGAAGGCGGCGCCTACGACGTGCATGCCTACCTGCTGCTCAACCTCGGCGAGGACTACGAAGGCATGACGACCTTCGCCCACGAGTGGGGCCACGCGATGCACACCCAGCTCGCCCGGAGCGCGCAGCCGTTCGAGCTCGCCAATTACGCGACCTTCATCGCGGAGATCGCCTCGACCTGCAACGAGGTCCTCCTCGCCGAGTATATGTACCAGCGGGCCAAGACGAAGGACGAGAAGGTGTTCTACCTCGGCCAGAAGCTCGAGGGCCTGCGCGGCACCTTCTTCCGCCAGACCCAGTTCGCCGAGTTCGAGCTGAAGGCGCACGAGCTGGCCGAAGCGGGCGAGGGCGTATCGGGCGAGAAGTTCGGCCAGGTCTATATGGACATCCTCAAGCGCTACATGGGCCCGAAGATGATCCTGCCGGACTACCTCGCCAACGAGTGGGCCTATATCCCGCACTTCTTCCGCTCGGACTTCTACTACGTCTATCAGTATGCGACCTCGATCACCGCCGGCACCTGGTTCGCCAACTCGCTGCTCAAAGGCGGCAAGGCGGAGCGGGAGAACTACCTCAACGTGCTGCGCGCGGGCGGCTCGGACTATCCGGTGGCGATCCTGCAGAAGGCCGGGCTCGATATGACCAGGCCCGATCCCTATCGCCAACTGGTCGCGGGTTTCGGCGAGACGATCGATAAGATCGAGGCGCTGCTCTAGGCTCTTGAACTCGCACGGGAACTTCCGTCCGGCGGTCAGCAGCGGTTAAGAGCCGCCGAGCGATACTCGGCGAACAGAGGGAGACAGACGATGAAACTCGACAAGCTGATTCCCGCAACGCTGGCGCTCGCCGCCCTGGCTGCTTCCATTCCCGCCGCCGCGAAGCAGGAGCAGGGGGAGGTCAAGCTGGCCAAGCTGCTCGACGGGCGCGTCGCGGGCGCGCCTGTCCACTGCCTCAGCTCGTTTCAGCGGCGCGACATGCAGGTGATCGACCGGACCGCGCTGGTGTTCAAGGACGGCGACACGATCTACGTCAACCGCCCCGCCGGCGCGAACTTCCTGACCTGGAGCGACGTGCCGGTGTTCAAGATCTGGGGCGACCAGTTGTGCGACAAGGACCTGGTCCATCTGCGCGACCGCTCCAGCGGCATGCCGGGCGCCACGCTCTCGATGGGCGAGTTCGTGCCTTACAAGCGCGCCGGCTGACGCCGTCAGCTCTCGCCCGCCCGCACCCGCGCCATGTCGGGGCCGACATGGCGCGCGGCGAGCAGGTAATGCGCCGCTGCCCACAGGTAGATCGCCGCGGTGATCGCCATCGCCAGGGCAAGCCCGCCGGCGCTGCCGTATTCCGGCGCCAGCCGGTCGCTCAGCGCGCCGACCAATAGCGCGCCGAATCCCTGCCCCACCAGCGTGTAGATCGCGTTGAGCACGGCGGAGGCTGTTGCGCGCATGCGGGAATGCAGCAGGTTCTGGAACACCCCGTAAGTGACGCCGAGATAAGTGTACTGGAACAGCGCGGCGACGAAGACGAGGACCAGCATCGGGGTGACGCTCTCGCGGGTGATGCCGAGGATGTAGAGCGGCGCGGAGAGCAGCAGGCAGACGCCCGGAATAGCCGCATAGAGCCCCGGCCGCGCCGGCCCGAAACGGTCGGCCAGCTTGCCGCCGGCGATGACTGCGATGGCCCCGGGCAGGCTGCCGAGCAGGGCAGCGAAGAACGCCGCCTGCGCCAGCGACATCTGGAACTTGCGCACCAGCAGGAAGGTGATGAAGCCGTTGAGGCCGAAGCCGACCAGCGAGGCGATGGTCGAGCCGGCGAGCAGGTGGCGCGCGCTTTTCAGGCCGAGCAGGCGCTGCAGCACCGCCCACAGAGAAGGCACCGCGTCGCTCGCCTCGCGGTCGTGGCGCCCGCGCGGCGGCTCGGCGACGAACAGCCAGGCGGCGATGGCCAGCAGCGCGCCGGGGATCGTGGCGATCAGGAAGGCGTCGCGCCAGCCGAACTCCTGCCCGATCCAGCCGCCGCCGGCCGCGCCGATGAACGCGCCGATCGGCGGTGAAAGCATCAGCACGCTCATCGCCGTGGCGCGCTTCTCGGGCGGAAAATAATCGGCGATCACCGACTGGTTGGCCGGCAGCCCGACCGCCTCGCCCACGCCGACGCCGACCCGGGCGAGCAGCAACTGCGTGAAGTTGCCGACGAAGGCGCAGGCGGCGGTGGCGAGCGACCACAGCAGCGTGCCGACCGCGATCAGCGACAAGCGATCCCCGCGCTCGGCATAGCGGGCGACGGCGACGCCGAGCAGCACGTTGAGCACCGCGAAGGCGAAGCCCGTCAGCAGGCCGACTTGCGTATCGCTGAGCGCGAATTCCTTCTGCACCGGCACCGCCAGCACGTTCATCACGATCCGGTCGATGAACCCGACCGTGGCGATGGCGGTCAGCAGCGTCAGCGCCAGCCAGGGCGCGTCGCGGCGTGTGGTCATCGGTGTTTGTCTCCCCGTCCCTTTCGAACGGCATAGCACGCTCCGCGCGCCCGTCACGCGCCCGGCGAAGAAGAAGTTGAATATCGTTACAGTGTCTTAGGGAAAAACGGCCCTTTTCCGTCACTTTCCGGGTCCGATTGCGTCACCTTGCGCGGGCCGGGCGTCGCCTTCTTCGCCGGAGTGTCGCCCTGGCCGGTCCGCAGCGTCACCGTCCGAGCCCGAAGATGTCGCTTTCGGGTGGTAAGACCGTCGCTTTGGCCGCTGGACGCCGCCGCGCGCGGCGCTTCTCGCGGCCCGCCGCCTGCGCCCGGTCCCACGCCGCAGCGAACAGCCCGTCCTCGCCCAGCCGCTCGCGCAGGCGATAGGCCGATTGGCGGCTCATCCCCACCATGCGCGCCGCCTCGGCGACTTGTCCGAGATCGGCCAGAGCACCGAGGAAGACGCGGGCCTTGACGGTGGTCCGATGATAGCTGGGGGCCGGCAGCGCGGACTTGTCGATGCGGGGCGTGCTCATCGAGCAGCTTAAGGCACAAGTGGGCGCGTGTAGGAAAGCGTTTTCTCAATCCCCCCCGAGCTTGCTCGGGGAGGATTTCATGGTCGTGCCTATTTCGCGGGGGCGCCCAGATCGACCAGTCGCAGGTAGGGCTTCTGGGTCTCGAACCCTTGCGGATATTTCGCCTTGGCATCCTCGTCCGACAGCTTGGGCGAGATGACCACGCGATCGCCGGGGTTCCAGCCGACGGGGGTCGAGACGCTGTGCGAATCGGTCAGTTGCAGGCTGTCGATCGCGCGAATGATCTCGGCGAAGTTGCGGCCGGTGCTCGGCGGATAGGTCAGGACCAGGCGGATCTTCTTGTTGGGGTCGATGACGAACACGGAGCGCACGGTGATCGTCGGGTCGGTGTCCGGATGGATCATGTCGTAGAGCCGGGCCACCTTGCCGTCGGGATCGGCGATCATCGGGAAATCGACCTTGTAGCCCTGGGTTTCCTCGATATCGCCTTCCCACCCGTGGTGCGATTCAACCGGATCGACCGAAAGACCGATGGTCTTGACGTTGCGCTTGTCCCACTCGGGGCGCAGCCGCGCCACTTCGCCGAGTTCGGTGGTGCAGACCGGAGTGAAATCCTTCGGGTGGCTGAAGAACAGGCCCCAACTGTCGCCGAGCCATTCGTGGAAGCGGATATGGCCCTGGGTCGTGTCCGCTTCGAAATCGGGGGCGATCTGGCCGAGCTGAATGGTCATGGGGACTCCTTTCGCGTCGATGATGATAGCCGAAAGGTAAGTCTTCGGCTGGGCGCAGACCAATGAATCATCTTTCCCGTACGCTAAGAAATGCTTGGGTCGGTCTCATACCGGGCGGTGGTCTTGGCCGCGACTTCCTCCGCGCTCACGCCCGGGGCCAGTTCGATCAGTCTGAACGGGCTCTGGTGATCCGGCCGGTGGAACACGCAAAGATCGGTCACGATCATGTCGACCACGTTCCTGCCGGTCAGCGGCAGCGTGCATTCGGGGATGAACTTGGGGCTGCCGTCCTTGGCGGTGTGCTCCATCACCACGATGATCTTCTTGACCCCGGCGACGAGGTCCATCGCCCCGCCCATGCCCTTGATCATCTTGCCCGGAATCATCCAGTTGGCGATGTCGCCGTTCTCGCCGACTTCCATCGAGCCGAGCACGGCGAGGTC
>Ga0164242_10002470_pt1 | contig 21376 bp, 18 predicted proteins | sample OricomgcompostMG_FD_108783 | JGI IMG/M metagenome (GOLD analysis project Ga0164242, IMG submission 108783) | Miracle-Growth compost microbial communities from Emeryville, California, USA - Original compost - Miracle growth compost (MG) ... | reverse complement strand
CCACGCTCGTCGTCGGCCAGGCCTGAGCAGGCGCGCCGCAGCGAAGCCCGCGCTCGCCCCGCCGCGCGTTGCCACCACGGCGGCCTGCCGAGGAGAGTCGGCACGCCGACGGCATCGATGACGGCTGCGACGTCGTCGCCTGCGCGAGGTGGCTCGAACCTCGCCTGGGTCCGCGCCCGCTGACCCGGCAGCAGATCGCGCCACGCCGAGCCGCGAGCCAAGACGAGCACCGGCGCGCTGACCGGTCGCCAACCGCCAGCCATGACGCGGACGACGGTGGCATCGACCACGAGCAGGCTCGGGTTGCTCGCGGCCGGCGCCGGATCTCGGACCAGCTTCACGACCACGTCAGCCGCGGCATGACGACTCGCGAGGCGCGCGACCTCGCCCGAATGGAGGCGATGGACGTGCCACGCCACGCTTGGCGCGACGATGGCGATCCCGACAGCGAGAGCACCGACCATCGCAGGAGCACCGGTCCGCCGGCGCAGGGCCGCAGCGATGCCGGTCGCGACGAGCGCCGCCCACAACGACCACCGCGCAGGGATGGTGGTGCCGGCAGCAGCCCCGACCCACGCGCCCAGGGCGACGACGCCAAGCCGCCTCAGGGCGTCACGAGTGGCGAGAGCTGCGAATACCGAGCCGGACCGATGCCCGACACCTGCTCCAGCTGCGAGACCGAGGTGAACCCGCCGTGGGTCGTCCGCCAGTCGACGATCTTCTGCGCAGTCACCGGTCCGACACCGGGAAGCGTCTCCAGCTGCTCGAGCGACGCGGTGCTGAGGCTCACCGGCGCGGCGGACCCGCCGCCGGAACTATCGGCAGCGGCCGGTACCCCGACCATGAGCAGCTGCCCGTCCGCCACGTGGGCGGCCAGGTCGATCCGGGCCAGCTCGCGGTGGCGCAGCGGCCCACCAGCGGCACGGATGGCGTCAGCGACCCGGGCGCCGATCGGCAGCGTGACCAGCCCGGGATGGTGAACCCGGCCGCCGACGTCGACGACGATGGAGCTGCCGTTCGCAGTCGGGTCCGAGGGGGCACTGGCAGCGGGCGCATCGTCGTAGGACGGCCCGGCGTAGTCCTCGTAGCCCTGGGTGTGGTGGCCATGAAGCTTCACGGCGAGCACCACGATGACCCCGATCAGCAGGGCCGCCCAGGTCAGCACGGTGCCGTTCGTCGCCTGCTCGATCCGTGCGCCGAGCGGAACCGGCAGCCGGTCGGCGAGCGCCAGTCTCAGATCGTCAAGTCGCGACGCCGGCGGCACCTCAGCCTTCTCGTCATCACCCTCGACGACGGGAGTAGGAACGCTGGCGGGTTGATCGGGCACCCATCCGGCAGCACGCGGCGGCAGTCCGATCGCAGTGAGCCGAACGACCGGATCCGCATCAGGGCTGGGCACGGCGTGAGGTTAGGCGCACGACCTTTCATCACCCGACGTGTCGCGGCCGATGTGGAGACCCGGCGGCAGGTGGGGGCGCTGTGGATCTCGCGCTACTCCGGGACGACGTTGACCAGCTTCGGGGCGCGCACGATCACGGTCTTCACGCCGCGACCTTCCAGGGCTCTCGCGACGCCCTCGGTGGCCAGGGCCTGCTCGCGCAGTGCGTCCTCGGTGATGTCGACGGGCACGGTCAGCCGATCACGGACCTTGCCCGCGACCTGGACGACACAGGTGACGGTGTCCTCCACGAGCAGCTTCTCGTCGTACGACGGCCAGCCGGCGAAGACGACCGACGCCTCACGTCCCAGCAGTGACCAGACCTCTTCGGCGGTGAACGGCGCGAACACCGACAGCATGCAGGCCAGCGCCTCGGCGCCCTCCCGCACTGCGGCAGGCCCGGCAGCGTTGTCCAGCGCGCCGCCGTCCACGGCCTTGCGCAACAGCGAGGTCAGCTCCATCAGCCGCGCGATGGTGACGTTGAAGCGCTTCGACTCGGTCTGCGTGGTCGCGTCGGCGATCAGCTTGTGCACTGCGGCGCGCAGCTCGGCGTCACCGGTCGCGGGATCCGCGCCGACTCCCTCGGCGCCGATGTCCTGGCACAGCCGCCATACCCGCGCGAGCCACTTCACCGCACCGGTCGGTGAGACGTCGGCCCAGTCGATGTCGTCTTCGGGTGGCCCGGCGAACAGCATCGTGATGCGCACCGCATCGGGGCCGTATTTGGCCAGCTCGGCCTGCAGGTTGACCAGGTTGCCCTTCGACTTCGACATCGCCGAGCCGTTCATGATCACCTGGCCCTGGTTGGTCAGCCGGGTGAAGGGCTCGGTGAACGTCAGCAGGCCCATGTCGTGCAGCGCCTTGGTGAAGAAGCGCGAGTAGAGCAGGTGAAGGATCGCGTGCTCGACGCCGCCGATGTACTCGTCGACCGCCAGCCAGCGCTTCGTCGCCTCGGGGTCGAACGCGACGTCGGTGTGGTTCGACGACGGGTAGCGCAGGTAGTACCAGGACGAGTCGACGAACGTGTCCATCGTGTCGGTGTCGTGCTGCGCGTCGCCGCCGCAGCTCGGGCACTTGGTCTGCACCCAGTCGGTCGCGGACTCCAGCGGTGACTTGCCGCCCTCCGGGCGCAGCTCATATCCGGAGGTCGGCAGCTCGACCGGCAGCTGGTCGTCGGGGACCGCGACCTCGCCACAGCTCGGACAGTGCACGACCGGGATCGGGCAGCCCCAGTAGCGCTGACGCGAGAGCAGCCAGTCGCGCAGCCGGTAGGTCACGGCGGCCTCGCCGCTTCCGGTGGCAGCGAGGTCGGCGGCAATCGCCTCGATGGCATCGGTCTTGGTCATGCCGTCGTACTTGCCGCTGTTGACGATGGTGCCCTCGCCGGACGTCGCGACGCCGGTCTCAGCCGGGTCCGGGCCGCCGGTGTCGACCACGATGCGGACCGGCAACGAGAAGGCGCGCGCGAAGTCCAGGTCGCGCTGGTCGTGCGCGGGCACCGCCATGATCGCGCCGGTCCCGTAGTCGGCCAGCACGTAGTCGGCGGCGAAGACCGGGATCTCCTCGCCGTTGACCGGGTTGATGGCGGAACGTCCGAGCGGCACGCCCGTCTTCTGACGGCCTTCGGCGAGCCGGTCTATCTCCTTGGTACGACGAACCTGCTCGACGTAGGTGTCGAACGCGCCGCGCTGCTCGGGGGCGCACAGCTCGTCGGCCAGAGCGGAGTCGGCGGCGACCACGAAGAAGGTCGCGCCGAACAGGGTGTCGGGGCGCGTCGTGAAGACGCGGACCGGCTCCTCACGACCAACGATGCGGAAGTCGACATGCGCACCGGTCGATCGTCCGATCCAGTTGCGCTGCATCGTCAGGACGGGGGTCGGCCAGACCCCCTCGAGCTCCGCCATGTCCGCCAGCAGCCGGTCGGCGTACTCGGTGATCTTGAAGAACCACTGCGTCAGGTTCTTCTTCGTCACCTCGGAGCCGCAGCGCTCGCACTTGCCTTGGATGACCTGCTCGTTGGCCAGGACCGTCTGATCCTTGGGGCACCAGTTGACCGGGGCGGCCTTGCGATAGGCCAAACCCTTCTCGTACAGCCGCAGGAACAGCCACTGCGTCCAGCGGTAGTACTCGGGGTCGGAGGTGTGCAGCCGGGTGCGCCAGTCGAAGGACATGCCCATGCGCTTGAACGACTCGGCCTGGACGTCGATGTTGGCGTAGGTCCAGTCGCGCGGGTCCATGTTCCGCGACAGTGCGGCATTCTCGGCGGGCAGCCCGAAGGAGTCCCAGCCGATCGGGTGCAGGACGTCATTGCCGCGGGCGCGGGCAAAGCGGGCGACGGCATCGCCGATGCTGAACGCCTCGGCGTGACCCATGTGCAGGTCGCCGCTCGGATACGGGAACATGTCGACGACGTACGTCCTCGGCCGACCGTCGTCGACGGGCTCGAAGACGCGCAGGTCGTCCCAGACCGGCAGCCACTTGTCGACCACGCCCAATGGGTCGTAGCCGCCGTCGGCGGGCTCCTCGCTCACCTGTCCGTCCTCCCTGCCAGCACCGAATCCGCCCGCACATGAAAACGGCCCTCACACATGGGAGGGCCGCCGCGCTGAGATGACTTGCTCAGCGCGGCCCGAGAAGAAGCTCGAACGTCACGGCCGGCACGACTCGATCGTAACGCGCCTACAGTTGACGAGGGTTGGGATATCGGACAACGGCGTGAAGGGCTGGCGATGCACGGGGTTCGATCCCTTCGCCTGACCGGCCTCGTCGTTGCCGGCCTTCTCGCCGCGACCGCCTGCAGCGGGGGAAGCGAGAGCGTCTCCGACGCCGGCCGCGCCAGCACGACCGGCGGGGCGGCTACCGCGGCAGCCACGGCGGCCACCCCGCTCAAGGTCGTGTCGGTGGCGCCCGCCACCCTGACCGGGACATCGCGGATCGTCGTCACCTTCCGCCATCCGCTGGCGGATGACTCCGTGCTGCCGGCCATCTCCCCCACGACGCCCGGACAGTGGGAGCGCGACGGTGTGACCGCCACCTTCATCCCCGCGCAGTCGTATCCACCGAGCACGCACTTCACCCTGACGCTCCCGCAACCGAACGGCATGGCGACCACGATCGGGCAGGCGGTGTCCGATGCGGGATCGCTGCGTTTCGCGGCGCAGATCCTCGCCCGGCTGCACTACCTGCCGCTCGACACGAAGGCCGTGCAGCCCAGCGACGCCGCCGCGGAGGCCGCCGCGGTGTATCTGCCACCAGCCGGGAAGTTCACCTGGCGCTTCGACAACACCCCGTCCGAGCTCGTCACCGACTGGAAGCCCGGCCAGGAGAACGTCGTGCTGCGAGGCGCGGTGATCGCCTTCCAGCACCAGGAACATCTCGCCCAGGACGGCGCGATCGGTCCGGCCACCTGGAAGGCCCTCCAGAAGGCCGACCTCAGCGGCGAGATGAACCCCGACAAGTACAGCTACATCTCGGCCAACCTCTACCTTCCGCAGCGCCTGAACGTGTGGGTCGATGGCAAGACGGTGTTGACCACGGCCGTCAACGGCGGCGTTGCCGCGGCGCCGACACCACTCGGCACCTATCCGATCTACCTCCGCTACACCGCAACGACCATGCAGGGCACCAACCCGGACGGCACGAAGTACAAAGACAAGGGCGTGCCGTGGGTCAACTACTTCTCCGGCGGATCGGCCGTCCACGGCTTCGTCCGCTCGTCGTACGGGTACCCGCAGTCCGTCGGCTGCCTCGAGCTTCCCCCCGACACGGCGAAGCGGGTCTTCGACCTCGTCGACTACGGGACGCTGGTCGATGTCGACGGCCCGTACGTGAAGCCACCCAAGGTGGGCAAGCCGGCCCCGCCGAAGCCGAAGCACACGAAGCACCCGGGGCCAACCCCGTCGCCGAGGCCGACCGGCTCGATCACGGCCTCACCGAGCGCGACACCGACCAAGTCCGCGACCGCGGAGCCGACCCGTAGCCACAACCCCCGGCGCTAGGCGGGAAGCAGCTCCCCCACCGGAACGTGCGCTGTCGTGCGGTTGCCCTCCGGAGCGAGCGGACACGCCCATGCCTCGTCGTAGGCGCACGATGGGTTGTAGGCGAAGTTGAGATCGACGATGAGACGCCCGTCGGCGCCCCCGAGATCCGCGCCCTTCACGGTGTCAAGCACGTAACGTCCGCCGCCGTAAGTGTCCGGATTGGCGTCACGCAACGGCAGCCAGATCCCGCCGCCGTACGAATCGAGCCACCACACATCGAGCGTCCCGACCGGCGGCAGCGAGACCCGCCCGATCCGTTCGAACGGCACGAGTCCGTCGGTGGCTGTCGCGATCTCGATCCGCAGCGGGGCGGCCGGGGCGACAGGCACGTCGAACCGCCAAGCCGGGTCGTACGGCGCGAAGCGCAGCTCGGCAGTGCGACCGGCCGACTGCGCATGCTCGCCGAACAGCCTCCGCCGCTCGCGGCACCAGACCTGATAGGCGTGCTCTGGCGTCAGGTCCTCGCGGACCGTCCGGTAGATCTCGGCAGTCTCACGTCGCCAGTCGAGCAGCTCCAGGCTCACGACTCCCGACCCTAGCGACCGCTATACCGCCTGGAGATCGACGACGACTTTGATGTCATCCGGCTGTCGCTCGAGCGCTTGCGCCCAACTGGCCATCGGCACGGTTCGCGTGATGATCTTGGCAAGCCAGTCGTTGTCTGCGGCCGCCAGAGCATCAGCGGCCTGCTGGTAGTTCGCGAGCCCGGCGTTCACCGAGCCGAACACCACCTCGTTGGACAGCACCATGGCCTTGTTCACTGCGGCCGCGGCAATGCTCACCTCGCGGGTCCCCGACGAGATGCCGGTCAGGCAGACGGTCGCATCCGGCGCCGTCCGGCCGATCACGTCGAACACGAGCTGGCCGACGCCGGTCGCCTCGATCACCACGTCCGGCGCGACCTTGAGATCGTCGAGCGAGGTGATGTACGTCGCGCCGAGCTCAGCGACCATCGAGGGCTTCGGGCCTTCCGTCACCCGATCCAGAACGGTGACGTCGAGACCCTTCTGCCGACCGATCAGGGCGGCCAGCAGCCCGATCGGGCCGGCGCCGGTCACCAACGCACTCGTGGCCGTGGTCGCCGATCGGGACGAGATCTTGGTCACCTGGTCCCACGCCTTCGCGACCACCGACGTCGGCTCGAGCAATACGCCCAGCTTGTCGAGCGCGGTGTCCAGCTTGATCGCGAACTTCGGCTCGACCCGCCACCGTTGCGAGCCGTAGCCGTCATGACCCTTGATACCGCGCTCGGTGAACTGCCCGTTGCGGCAGAAGTCCCACTGGTCCTCCGCGCACGCATCGCACGGCACCGGGTCCGGGCGCCGGACCACACCGGCGATCAAATCCCCTGCAGCCAGCCCGCAACCGTCGGGGGCTTCGAGCACGCGGCCGAGCGACTCGTGAAAGAGGACGAGTCGCTCGTGACCGGCCGGCGGCTCGCCGTAACCCTCACTGGAGATCTCCACGTCCGTCCCGCAGATCCCGACGAACAGCCCCTCGACCAGCACCGCGCCGTCGGACTCGGGCGGGTCAGGGATCTCCTCGACCGACGCAGAACTGAGGTCACCGGGTCTGACTGTGCACGCCTTCACGAAGTACCCCTACCCGGCGAGCCGATCAGGAAAGCGGATGAAGATCGAGTGGCAGCCCGTCGGCCGGCATCGGCAGCGAGAGCAGGTCCCACGGCACGACGTACCCAGGGGGTGTCGTCCAGCGGTAGCGCCGGAGCAGGTGGTGCACCAGGATCTTCACTTCCTGGGTACCGAAGTACATCCCGATGCACTTGTGTGCGCCGCCGCCGAACGGCACCCAGGCGTAGCGATGGACCTTGTCCTCGCGTCGAGGCTCGTCGAAGCGTTCCGGATCGAACTGCTCCGGATTCGACCAGAGCTCCGGCATGTAGTGGCTGAACCACGGCGACACCGACACGAACGTCCCTGCCGGCACGAAGTGGCCGAGCAGGTCGGTGTCCTTGATCGCCTTGCGAGCCATCGACGGCACCGGCGCGGTGAGCCGCAACGCCTCCTTGATCACCAGGTCGAGCACGGTCAGCTCGTCGAGCGAGTCCAGCGACAGCTCACCGTTGATCGCCAGCGACTGCTCCCGCGCTCGCTCCTGCCACTCCGGGTTGGCGGCAAGGGCCGCGAGAACCGCCGACGTCGTGATCGTCGACGTGTCATGGGCCGCCATCATCAAGAAGATCATGTGGTTGACGACATCGTCGTCGCTGAACGTCTCACCGGAGTCGGTCTGGACGTGGCACAGCGCCGAGAACAGGTCCTCGGTCTCTGTCGCCCGCTTGGCAGGCAGCTTCGCCGTGAAGTACTCCTCGAGCACCTGCCTGCCTACCAGGCCCTTGTGCCAGCGCAGGCCCTTCACGTCGGCGCGGATCACCGAGGTTCCGGCGCGGACCGTGTCGATGAACGCGGTCTGCAGCTTGGCGTCATCCTCACCGGTCGAGTCGCCCATGAAGATGTGCGTCGCGATGTCGAGGGACAGCCGCTTCAACGTGGGATAGGCGAACATCTTGCCTTCGGCCGGCCAGCCGGAGACATCCTTCGCGACCAGCTCGTCGGTGCGCTCGAGATAGCCCTTGAGCCGGGGGCGAGTGAAGGCCTCCTGCATGATCCGCCGATGCATAAGGTGCTCGTCGAAGTCGAGCAGCATCAGTCCACGCTTGAAGAAAGGCCCGATGAACCACTCCCACCCCGTCTGGGAGAACGCCTTGTCGGCGTTGACCAGGACCGCCTGCGTCGCGTCGGGTCCGAGCGCCATGCAGATGTCGAGCCCGAGCGAGGAGATCCACGACACCGGGCCGAAGCGGTCGTACTGACGCCGCGAGAAGTCCGGCCCGCTGAGCATGAAGCTGAACGTCGAGCCGAGCAGCGGCATGCCCTTGTTGCCCGGGACCGGCTTGAGGCCAGACCCGGCTGGTGGCGTGGCCAGCATTCGGGGCCGCTGCGAGATCCGGTCGATTGCCGCGCCGGCGCGCCCGGCACCCGGCAGGGCAGCTGGCCGGACCTTGTCCGGGTGCTTCCACGTTGTTGCTACGGAGGCTTCTGTGCTCATGCGGCGGGCTCCTCGACGACGTCGACACCAAGAGTGAATGCGGTCGGTGACACCGGCACCTCGGCCTTCTCCGGGAAGGTCCGCAACGCGTGATCGGCCAGATGGACGGTCACGCCGTACCAGTAGTTCTCGTTACGGAAGTGGTGCAGGCGGTGCGCCTTGTAGATGTAGCGGTAGTACGAACGTCTGGGCTTGTAGCTCGAGTGGATGAGGAAATGCACCCACTCGTAGGTAAGGAACATGCCATACGCCACCACCAGCCAGCTGGCCGCCAGCCGCCAGTCGAGTCCGGTGACCAGCCAGTAGAGAGGTACGGCGGCCAACACCGAGGTGATGAGAGCGCGCCGCGGCACGAGGACCAGGCTGATCAGCTTCGGGTTCGCGTGGTGCTGGCGGTGCTTGCGCGCGAGCAGCCCGTCGATCGTGACCCGCCCGAGGCGCTTCGGCCTCGCATGGAGGATGAAGACGTGGATCAGCCACTCGGTGAACGGCTGCATGCCGAGGACGATCCCGGCGATGCCGAGGTCCCACCACCGCCAGCCGCCGAGTGCGATGCGGGTCCCGAGCGCTGCGACGAACGCCAAGGCGAGCAGCCTCGCGTTGAATGTTTGTGCAAACGTGCGGAACGCAACGCCGAGCGTCAGCCCAGCGGAACTGTACTCGTCAGGCTGGACGTCAGGTCCGCGCGTCGGAGCGACATCGACAACGGTCATCCATCGGATTGTGACACGTCGATCCGGCGCGCATCCGTGGCGGCGAGCAACCGGCTGCGGTACCACGCGGGCCGCGGCCGGCCGACTACTCGGTGCGCGCGAAGAACAGACAGGCAATCGACAGCAGGCCTACGCCGATGCCTGCCACGACGATCACGTCCAGCCATGCGGGCACCGGCCAACCGAGCCAGGTCAACGGGTGGGAGAGCTGGCGGGTGGGATCATCCGCCGGCAGGTGGTGGACGACGATCGTCCTCGCTGCGGTCACCGCGTAGCTGAGCGGGTTGTAGCGCGCGACCAGGTCGAGCCACTGCGGCGCCTGCGGGCCGAGCGGGTACAGCGAGCCGGACATGAAGGTCAGCGGCATGAGCAGCATGTTCACCATGGGCATCAGGGTCTGCACGCTCTTGACGCGCGCGGCCATCACCAGCCCTACGGCAGTCATCGTGAAGGACGTGACGAACACGATTCCGAGCAGACCGATCAGGAGCGTGAATCGGTACGGAATGTGCACGGTGCCGGCTAGCGCGATGATGAGCACACTCTGCACAGTGGCGATGGTCGCGCCGCCCAGACACTTACCGATGACGATGCTCGATGACGAAATCGGCGCTACGAGCATCTCGCGCAGGAAGCCGAACTCGCGGTCCCAGACGATCGAGATCGCGGAGAAGACCGCCGTGAACAAGATGCCGGTGATAAGGACGCCCGGGAACAAGAAGGTCTTGAAGTCGGCGCCTCCCGTGCCGCCGCGGACGGCGGCCGTGAGGCCTGCGCCGAGGATGAACAGGAACAGCAGCGGCTGAAGCAGGCTCGACACGAGTCGCGCCGGGTCGGCGAGCACGCGAACCATGTCGCGTTGCCACACAATGCCGATGGCGCGCAGTTCGTGCAGCAAGCCGCCGCCCACTGCGGCGACAGGTGCGAACTCGAGATCGGGTCGGCTCGCTGTGGTGGTCATCGGTTCATCGCCCGCATCCAGTGTCGTGGCGCGGCGGCGGCCTCCTCGTCGCCCATTCGCCGCCCGGCGTGCGCCATGAACACGTCGTCGAGGGTGGGACGAGAAATGCTGATCGACTGCACTGATATCCCGATGTCGAACAGGCGCGGCACGAAGCCCTCACCGTCAGGGACGGTGATCAGGAGAGCGTCGCCATCGGGCGCCGCCTCGATCTTGAGTCGCTCGGCGATTCGCCTCGCCGACGCGGCGTTGTCCGGAGTCACCAAGCGGACCCGGTCGTCACCGACTTCGGCCTTCAGCTGCGCGGGAGTGCCGAGCGCGACGATGGTGCCGTGGTTGATGATCGCGATCCGGTCACACCGCTCTGCCTCGTCCATGTAGTGCGTGGTCAGGAACACCGTGATGTCCTCACGCCGCCGCAGCTCGTCGACGTAGCGCCACAACACCTGTCGCGAGTCGGGGTCCAGACCAATGGTCGGCTCGTCGAGAAACAGGACGCGAGGCGAGTGCAACAGCCCACGTGCGATCTCCAGCCGTCGCTTCATGCCGCCCGAGTAGGTCCGTACGGCGGAGCTCTTCCGATCGGCCAGCCCAACGAGATCGAGCACTGAGTCGACCCGGGGTCCGACGATGCGACGCGGCATCCCGTAGATCGCGGCGTGGAACTTCAGGTTCTGTTCGGCGGTCAGGTACTCGTCGAGCGTCGTCTCCTGGAACACCAGGCCGATCTGCCGGCGCACCGCAGTGCGTTGCGCGACGACATCGAGGCCGGCAACCTGCGCGCTGCCTTCGGTCGGCGCAACCAGCGTGCAGAGCATCTTGATCGTGGTGGACTTCCCGGCGCCGTTGGGGCCGAGGAAGCCGAACACCTCACCGGGCTCGACGTCGAGGTCGATGCCCCGCACTGCTTCGATCGGTCCGTATCGCTTCACCAAGCCACGGACGCGGACCGCCGCTACCTTGCCCGCCCCTGGCGGCTTAGATCTTGCCAAGTCTCCGTAACCCCGCTTCGTACGCCAGAGGCCACGCTACCGGCGATGCCACGCTCCCTGTCATGCATTTGCGTTCGCTTGTGGTGGACGCGGGCAACGTGGTCGGCTCACGACCGAACGGCTGGTGGCACGACCACTTTCCCTCGAAGTAGCACATGAAGTCGCTCCGACTGGGTGGCTGTGCGCCTGACTGTCCGATTCGGGGCGGGCAACATGTGCTACTTCGAGGGAGAGCTAGGGGTGGATCCGGACGCTCACCTGGTGGTCGGTTGCGCCTAGCGGCACGCGGATGTGAAGGCGGCCCCGCTTGTCGGGCTTCATCAGGCTCGAATGGCCGCCCACGACGACCTTGTAAGGCTGGCCGACATTCTTGAAGGCCGGCGTCACCACCGTCGCGACACCGCTGCCACCGAAGGTGAAGCCACTCGGACCGGCGTTGCGGAGCTCGCTGAACGCGAGATGGTCGGCGCGCTTGATCGAGACGGTCCAGCCCCACTGCTTCCAGCGCGGGTTGATCGTCTTGTAGGAGATGGTGCGCGGCCTCGCGGGCGGATCGTTGAAGGTTCGCATCAGTGTCGGTACGAACCTGCGGAGGTCGCGGGCCCAGTACGGCCAGGTGTGGGTCCCGGCGCCGTAGTCGTAGACCACTGCCGTCATGTGCGCCTCTCGCAGGTGCTTGAGGAACAGGTCCGTCGAGGTGTGGGTGAGACTCTCCACCGCCGCAGAGCCGGCGAAGCCACCCGGGTCGGTCACCGGGTCGTCGTACACGCCTGGTCGACCGTCGGCCGTGGCGAACCAGAGTCTGACCGGACGCAGGTTGTCGATCAGCCGAGCGGGATCGTGACCCTGCCAGTTGATCTCGTTGGTGACGTGGTTGCCGAACGGCGCGTTCGCCTCGACGCCGTTGAGTCCCACCATGGTCCCGCCGATCACCGCCTCGGCGCCGAGCCGGGCTTCGAGGTCGCGATCGATCTCGGGGGCGCCAGAGAACGACGCCTGCTGGACGAACAGGTCGGGGTGACGAGCGGCGAGCTCGGTGGCGCCGTAGCCGCCCATCGACAGACCCGCGACCGCGCGACCGGTGCGGCTCCTGATCGTGTTGAGGTTCGCATCGATCCACGGGATGAGCTGGTGGATGTCGTAGTACTCCCACTGCGACTTGCCCAGCGCCGTGTGCTGGTCGACCCAGTTGGTGAACCAGCTCCCGCCGTCGCCGTCGAAACCGATGTCCGAGCTGACGGTGATGAGGCGGTACGGCTTCGTCGTCTTCGGTGCTTCCCCGGCGGTCATCCAGTCGTAGCTGTGTCCACTGGTCCCCGGGAACAGGTACAGCACCGGGTAGGCGATCGCCGCGTCCGGCTGGTAGCCCACGGGAAGCAGGATCCGCACGGTGATCGACTTCGGCGCGAGCGCCGTCGGGGCAATCGAGACGAGCAGCTGGCGGCTGCCGATCACCTTGACCGACTTGACCTTGATGCCGTGCCCGTCGCGCAGCGTGATGACGCGACCCTTTGCCGGCAGGTGGCTGTCCGAACTCGCCGCACTCACCCCGCCCGCGAGCGACATGCTCGTCGCGAGCACCGTGGCCGCGACAAACGACTTCTTCGCTGCCATGTGCATGCGCATCCTCATGATGTTGCCGGGTAGATGCCGGTCCCCTTCGGGACCCGGTGGGTGGCGCGGCCGTCCTTGGTCGTGTCGACCTCCGCGTAGCGCCACAACCCGTGGTACCCGTCGTGGCTGGTCATCCCGCGGCACCCGCGACGCAGCGTCTCGCAGACGAAGCGACCGCCGCCGGGCGCGTGGATGTCGAGCCGTGAGTGGTAGTAGAAGCTGAACATGTTCGGGTCGCCGAACGCGTCAATCTGCGCTTCCTGCCGGTCGTGCTGCCACCGCGTCGTCACGAGCCGGCGGAAGGCCGAGTCGTCGTGCTTCAGGTAGTAGTCGAACCATGCGACGGTGTACCAGGCGATCATGTCCGGTCCGTAGAGCGATGCGCCGAACGCCGGGTTCGGGATGAACGAGAAGTCGAGATGGCTGCCACCACGGACGACGATCTCGCCGGTGTCGATGTGGTGCTTGGAGTAGACGAGCGACTCCTGGGTCTTCTCGTCGTAGCCGGGAAGTGACGTGTGCGGCGTGGGTGGCAACCCGTAGTCAGCCGACATCCCGAGCGCCGGGACCCGTGGCTTCGCCGGCGCACGCGCCGTCTTGTCGACGCAACCCTTCTCCCGACCGCCCGCTTCCGGCTTTCCCAGGTTGTCCCATGCGACGACAGCGCGCACTCGCTTGTCCCACTGCCCGATGTAGGACACGGCCCCTGCGCCGTAGGAGTGGCCGGCAAGCCCGACCTTGTGACGGTTGAGCAGACTCCAGAACGGGTTGTACGCCGCGTCGAAGCCCGCCTTCACCCGTGCGCTCTGGTAGCTCGCATGGCTCGTCCCACTGTTGCAAGACTTCACAGGGACGTAGCGGTGCGAGGGCGTGGAAAGAAAGAAGTTGAGTGCGTCCTCCGTACCGTCGTAGAACGGTCGCCCATCTGTCTGTGCCGGCACGCCCTCGAGTCGATCGGCTCCTTGTCCGAGGGTGTCACTGAGGCCTTGGCCTTGCGGGTCGAACGTCATGACGACGTAACCGGCCTTCGCAAGCGCCTGGGCGACAAACCAGTACAGCTCCTCGTCCGCCTGTACCGACCCGTCGGTGATCACGACACCCGGCCGCTTCGCCGGACCACTGCGCGTCGCCCAAACGTGACCGGAGAGCTGCGCCCCATTTCTCGCCGTGAACAGGAACGGCGTCACGATGCCGTAACCCTTGGCCTGCCAGTCGTAGAGCCGGGTGTCCCCGGCGCATGCGTCATACCCGTTCCAGCACAGGTCGGACAGGAACTCCCGCTGCGGGTCGTTGATCGCCATCTGCGCCGCGGCCAAGACGTTCTGCTGGCCGACCAGGCGCAGCTGGAGCTGGTAATCCGGCGAGAGGTACAAGCTCTGCCGCTCGAGGGTGTTGGAGAAGTCCATGGCCTCGACCAAGGGATCGAACGACGTCGCCCGGTACTTCGGTTCGGATCCGATCGCCGCCGGCCGGCCGGCGGCTCCCGCGGTGGTCGGCGCCAGCACCCCCAGCAGAGCTGCCGCCACGATCGCCAGCCCGAAGCGGCGGGTCCTGATCTTGTTCACGGGGACTACTTCGCGCCCGACTCAGCCGACACCTTCAGGGCCGCGCCCCTCGACGGAGCGGTAGCGTGCGCCCGTGAAGGGGATGGTCACCGCCCCCGCCGGTGAGTTCGAGATGGGCAGCGACGCTCACTATCCCGAGGAGCGGCCCGCCCACCGCCGCGCGGTCGACACGTTCCTGATCGATGAGCACCCGGTCACCAACGCCGAGTTCCGGCGCTTCGTCAAGGACACCGGCTGGGTGACGACGGCCGAGCAAGCCCCCGACGCGGCAGAGTTCCCGGACGCTCGCGATGGGGACCTGGTCCCTGGCTCGCTCGTGTTCGTCCCCACCGCCGGGCCGGTGCCGCTCGACGACTGGCGACGATGGTGGCAGTGGACGCCCGGCGCCGACTGGCGGCATCCGACCGGCCCGGACAGCACGCTGCACGGAATGGAGCGCCACCCCGTCGTGCACGTCAGCTATGAGGACGCGGCCGGCTACGCCACTTGGGCGGGCAAGTCGCTGCCGACCGAGGTCGAGTGGGAGTACGCCGCCCGCGCCGGCCGCGCGCCCACGACGTACTCGTGGGGCGAGGAGTTCCTGGTCCGCGGCAAGCGGATGGCCAACGTCTGGCTCGGCGAGTTCCCGTGGCGCAACGACGACGCGCGGCACGCGCGGACCTCGCCGGTCGGGACGTATCCGCCGGACCCGTGGGGGCTGCTCGACATGATCGGGAACGTCTGGGAGTGGACGACCACGCCGTGGGTGCCGGGACACGTCGCCAACCCGGCGGGCGGTCCCACCTCGTGTTGTGCGCCGACCCGGCTCGAGGAGTCCGACCGCCGCACGATCAAGGGTGGCTCCCACCTGTGCGCGCCGTCGTACTGCCATCGGTACCGGCCCGCGGCGCGCCAAGGGCAGGCCGTGCGAAGCAGCACGAGCCACCTCGGCTTCCGCTGTGTCGCGCGGGAGGACTAGAACGGTCGGGTGGCACAACTCGTCTACACCGCCATCTGTTCGATCGACGGCTACACCGAAGACGCCGGCGGCAAGTTCGACTGGGCCAGGCCCGACGAGCAGGTCCACGCGGCCGTCAACGCCGTCGAGCGCGAGATCGGCACCTACGTCTATGGCCGCCGGATGTACGAGACGATGCGGTACTGGGAGACGGTGGACACGGCGTCGGCGCCCGCTGTCGCGGCTGAGTACGCCGAGATCTGGCGCGCCACCGACAAGATCGTCTATTCACGAACGCTCGACGACGTCAGCAGCGGGCGCACCAGGCTCGAGCGTCATTTCGACCCGGACGCGCTGCGCGCACTCGCACGCGCCGCGGACCGGAACGTGTCGATCGGCGGCGCGACGCTCGCCGGCGCGGCGCTGGCCGCGGGCGTTCTCGACGAATGCCATCTCATCGTGGTCCCGGTGGCGGTGGGTGGCGGTCTGCCCGCCCTCCAGCCGGGCGGACTGGTTGGCTTCGAGCTCCTGGACCAGCGGCGGTTCGACAACGGCACCGTGATGTTGAGCTACCGGGTGGCAGGCGGCGCGCCACGCGTGGCGTAGTAGATCGTTAGACCTTGCAACCATCGCTCGGAAGGCCTGACCGTGTTCCTCATCCGCCGTGCCCTCGTCGCGACCCTCGCCGCCGTCACCCTCGGCGGGACCGCATACGCGCCGCACGCGGGCGCCACGGCAGGCGGCACTTGGGTCGCGACCGCCACCAGGGCCATCCACCTCACCGACGCGAAGCTGCTCGGCAGGCTCGCGGCAGACCGGCCGCTGCACGTGTCGGTCGCGCTCCAGCCACGTGACCGCGCCGCCGTCGACCGCGCGGTCAAGGCGATGTACACCCCCGGCAGCGGGAGCTTCCACCGGTTCATCACCCCGGCGCAGTGGAAGGAGCGTTACGCCCCCACGCCGTCGTCGGTGGCGAAGGTCACGAGCTATCTGAGCCACGCCGGGATGCGCAACGTGCAGGTCAGCAGCAACCAGATGCTCGTCTCGGCTGACACGACGGTACGCGGCGTTGAGCACGCGTTCGACACCTCGCTGGTGTCCTACGTCCTGGGCGGCGCGCACCGGTTCGTGAACGTCAAACCGGCCATGGTGCCGACTGCGTTGGGCGGGATCGTGCTGTCAGTGCTCGGACTGAACAACCTGCCGCTCAACCACGTTGCGGCGCGCGTCGTGAAGAACGCCGGCCCGCCCGCGATCGAAGCCGGCCTGTTCCCGGCTCAGTTCAACACGACGTACCAGTCCAAAGGCACCGCCAAGGGCACTAAGACATCCATCGGGATCCTGACCCAGGGCGACACCAAAGGGGTCATCTCGTCGTTGCGCTACGCCGAACGCAAGGAGCACCAGCCACGGGTGCCGGTCACGGTCGTCCCGGTAGGCCCGCAGTCCATGGACACCTCCGGCGCGGATGAGTTCGACATGGACAGCCAGGTCTCGACGATGGTGCCGGGCGGCGTCAAGCGGCTGTACCTCTACAACATGGGGTCGCTGGTCGACACGAACCTCGTCGCCGGCATGAATGCCTTCGTCGCACGCGACGAAGCACAGGCGATGTCCGCGAGCATCGGCGGATGCGACCTCGTACCGTTCCTCGACGGCGCGATGGTTGCCGGCGACGTCGCCCTCCAACAAGGTGCGCTCCAGGGCCAGTCCTTCTTCGCCTCCTCCGGAGACAACGGCGCCGGCTGCGGATTCGTCGCCGCAGTCGGCGTCCCGTTCGGGTTCCCCGAGGCAAATTGGCCGTGCAGCGGCGAGTTCGTGGTCTGTGTCGGCGGCACGAGCCTGATCGCCGACGCGAAGGGCAACCGCATCTCCGAGCTCGGCTGGATCGGCAGCGGAGGCGGGTTCAGCCTGGTTGCGAACCCCGGCTTCTGGACGCAGCCGACCGACCCCCTCTACGAGGCAGGCCTGATCAGCGGGGGTCGGGCGACCCCTGACATCGCCCTCGACGGCGACCCGAACGTCGCAACCCCGGTGAAGGTGTACGTCGGGAAGACGATCTCGTTCATCGGCGGTACGAGCCTGTCGTCGCCGATGATGCTCGGCTTCTGGGCGCGGCTCGAGTCGAGCCATCGCAACCTGCTCGGCTTCGCGGCGCCGGGGCTCTACGGGCTGTACGAGAAGGTGAACCCGGGCACGTCGGTGACCCTGCCAGTCGAGCCGATCACCGTGGTCGTCCCGAACATCCCGGGAAAGCCGGTGCCGACCTTCACCGACATCGTGCTCGGCGACAACGGACCGTACCCGTGCCTGCCGGGCTACGACCTCGTCACCGGCCTGGGGGCACCGAACGTTGCCGCGATCAGCAAGGCGCTGAAGACACTCCGGGCCCCCGCTCGCCGGTAGGTCCCGAAGCGGCATGTGACCGGCGCACGCTCTGCGGCTGATGAGGAGAGGAGCGCGCACAGCTCTCGTGGGTCTTCGGATGGTGCCCGCCCCCCGAACCCGCAGAATGCGCGCCGGCTATCGGCACCAGCACTGTCGCCAGCAATGTGACGAACGGCAGTGATCTGCTGAGCATGCGGGCAGGTGTGCCCGCCTGGCGGCTCAGATAACGAAGCCGTCAGGCAGGCGTCCACTCGAGGTGCAGATCGGAGAGACCGCGCAGGATCCACGTCGGCTCGTAACGCAAGGTGCGATTGCCCGGTCGGCCGTGATGCTCCTCCGACAGCCGGATGTCGTGCATCCGGTCGAGGATCCGCTCGATGCTGATCCGGCCCTCGACCCGCGCCAGCGGCCCACCGGGACAGGAATGGTTGCCGCGACCGAACGCGATGTGCGTACGCACGCCATCGCGGTCGATGTTGAAGTCGTGCGGGCAGTCGTACTGTCGGGGATCGCGGTTGGCGGCGCCGTTAAGCAGCATGACCGGCGTACCGGCCTTCACCTCGACGCCAGCGATAGTCGTCGTACGACGCGCCATGCGGAAGTCCGTCTTCACGGGGCTCTCCACGCGAAGCGTCTCTTCGATGAACTCCGGGATCCGCTCCTTGTGAGTGCGCAGGTAGTCCTGCGTCTCCGGATTCTCGGCCAGGTACTTCAGTGCAGCAGCCAGGAGCCGAGCCGTCGTCTCCTGGCCGGCGGCGAACAAGAACGTCGCAGTCCGCACCACGTTGATCACCGGCGGCAACGAGCCGTCCGGGTAGGTAGCGTGCGCCAAGTCGTTGAGCACATCGTTCAGCGGCGCCTCACGGCGATCCTCGATGTACTTGGAGAACTTCTGATCTGCCCAGCCGAGCAGGTTGGGGTCGGCATCGTTGCGAGCACCCTCGGTGCCGAGCTTGCCCGGCGTGCCGGCGAGCCCGAAGCCGCGGCGGAACTCCTCGAAGTCCCCCTCGGGCACGCCGAGCAGGTCCGCCACGACCAGCATCGCGAACGGTTGGGTGTACGCGCGGATGAACTCGCACTGGCCGTCTGCGACGAACTCGTCGAGCTGGCGGTCGGCCAGCTTCCAGATGAACTCCTCGTTCTCCTTCAGGCGCTTCGGCGTGATGAGGCGCATCAGCAGCGCTCGCTCACGCGTGTGATCCGGCGGATCCATCGTGACCATGTGCTCGAACATGGGGAGCTGGTCGCGATGCTGATCGATGATGTCGCTGACGTCGTCGCCCTCGAGCGGCACCGGGAACATCGCGTATGGCCCGATGACCGAGTTGCACGACGAGAAGGTCTCCGCGTCACGGTAGACCTCGCAGATCTCGTCGTAGCCGGTGACGGCGACGACCCCGAGATGTGGCATCGGCAGCACCGGGGCCGCTTCGCGCAGCTCGTCGAAGTAGTCGTAAGGGTCGTCGTTCAACGACGCGTCGTTGAAGTAGTCGATCGTCTCCCAGCTCACGCGATACCCCTTCGGCTGCTATGCGAGTGCACAGCATGACACATCGACCGGCGGACGCCGGGCGGGCTCAGATGACGAAGTCGCCCTCACGGCGATGGAACCGCCAGCCCTCGTCGGTGCGGCACAACGTGTCGTTGTAGCGACCGACCAGCTGCACCTTCCAACCCCCGTCGCCTCGGACCAGGAAGACGAAGTCGCTGACCGCCAGCGCCGAATCGGCGTCCCACCCGGTGATCAGGGTGTTCACCACGAGGTGGCGCTGCGGCACTCTCGGCTCGACCTTCGCATAAGCCACGCGGAGCGCCTCATGACCCTCGTGCGCGCCGAGCGCCTTGATGTCGCAGCCGCCGTCCGGACAGTACGTCGCCACGACGTCGTCGGTGCGACCGTCGTCGACCGCGTGGTTGTACGCCGCGATCGTTGCCCGAACACCCGCGTCCACGTCGGCGTACGTCATCGCGCCACTCACCGGATCAATGTACCGATCGGTACACTCTGCGGCCATGATCGATCCGGATGTCGACGTCGTCATCGTCGGCGCCGGCATCACCGGGATCTACCAGCTGTACCGCGCACGTGAGGCCGGCTTCTCCGTTCTCGGGCTCGAAGCCGGGTCCGGCATTGGCGGCACCTGGTTCTGGAACCGCTACCCCGGCGCCCGGTTCGACTCCGAGAGCTACACCTACGGCTACCTCTTCTCCCGCGAGCTGTTCGAGGAGTGGGAGTGGTCGGAGCACTTCGCCGGGCAGCCGGAGATCGAGCGCTACCTCAACCACGTCGTCGACCGCTTCGACCTGCGTCGTGACATCCGCTTCGACAGCCGAGTCGTCGACGCGACGTACGACGAGGATTCGGCGACCTGGCTCGTCACCACTCACGACGCCTTCAAGGTGCGCACCCGCCATCTCGTCGCCGCGACCGGCGTGCTGTCGATCCCGTTCTTTCCCGACATCGACGGCCGCGAGGACTTTCGCGGCGTGCAGCTGCACACCGGGCTGTGGCCTGCCGAGCCGGTCGAGCTGGCCGGCAAGCGCGTCGCCGTCGTCGGCACCGGCTCGAGTGGCGTACAGGTCGTCCCGGCGATCCTCGACGAGGTCGACTCGCTCGCCGTCTACCAGCGGAGGGCGCACTGGTGTACACCGCTGAACAACTCGCCCATCACGGCGGCGGAACGGGAACAGCTGCGCGCGGACTTCGAGTCGATCTGCGAGACGCTGAACACGTCAGTCAGCGGGTTTCTCCACCCGGTCGGCGAGCGGGGCTTCGCTGACGACTGTGCGGAGGATCGGCTGGCGTTCTTCGAGGCGCTGTGGGCCAGGCCCGGCTTCGGCAAGCTGATCAGCAACTACTCCGACGTCACCTTCAACCCGGAGGCCAACGCGTCGTGGTGCGCTTTCATGGCCGACAAGATCCGGGCGCTGGTGCACGACCCGGACATCGCCGGGCAACTGATCCCGGACGACCACCGGTACGCCGAGCACCGGCCGCCGTTCGTCACGAACTACTACGAGGCCTACAACGACCCGAAGGTGTCACTGGTCAACCTGAAGCGGACGCCCATTCTTCGAGTTACCGAGACGGGTATCGAGACCGCCGACGGCATCCGGGAGCTCGACATCATCGTCTGGGCCACCGGGTTCGACTTCGGCACCGGCGCCCTGGCCCGGATGGGCATCCGCGGTCGCGGCGGGCTTGCCCTCGAGGACGCGTGGGCGGACGGACCCTCGACGTACCTCGGGATCCAGACCGCACACTTCCCGAACTTCTTCTTCCCCGGCGGGCCGCATGCGGCCGCCGGCAACAACCCCCGCTACAACGGCGATCAGGTCGACTTCGTCATGGACCTGCTGATCGCAGCCCGTGACCGTGGCGCGCACACGGTCGAGGTCACGACCGAGGCCGAGGACCTCTGGACGTCGAAGATCGACAAGGCCGCGCGCCAGCCGCCGTCGTTCGGCGAGTCCAGCTACTACTTCGGCACCAACATCCCCGGCAAGCCGCGCAAGTACCTGCTCAACGCCGCGGGCCGGCCGAAGCTCCTCGAGCTGATCGCGAAGTCGAAAGCCAACGACTTCAGGCCATTTCTCCTGTCGCGGGGTACCAGCACCGCCTAGCGAGATCCGGTACGATCCGCTCAACCCCAGCGTTT
>Ga0164242_10002469_pt1 | contig 21376 bp, 11 predicted proteins | sample OricomgcompostMG_FD_108783 | JGI IMG/M metagenome (GOLD analysis project Ga0164242, IMG submission 108783) | Miracle-Growth compost microbial communities from Emeryville, California, USA - Original compost - Miracle growth compost (MG) ... | reverse complement strand
AGGTATGTGAAAATTAGCACCGTCCGTTCTTAGAGGCCTTGCAGAATGATGTCTTGTCAACAACATGGATTCTAGAATAGTATACGCAGCGAGGAAAAGCGGGGGTTTAATACTAGTACTTCCGTGCTTGGGTGAGTTAATCGTGACGTCTTCACTCGCTGAGCTATAAACATGACAAAATTCTGTACTTGTCTAGGTGCCTGCTTATCTCTTATTGACCTTGTCTCTATGTGCATGAGTATTCATTTTAGTTTCATAGATGGGATGTCCTCAGAGATAGGCGAAATGGGGCTCCATTCCCTAGATCGATTTGATTCTTTACCTAATTGGCTAATATCTCTATCCTTTTATACCGAAGGACCATTTTCGCGGCCTAGTTTCATTCTGGTTGATGAACTTCAACCCTCAAAGTCCAGCTCCTCGTAGTAGCGATAGATGCCCTGCGAGTATTTCTGTCGCTTGGCACTAGCGAGATACTTCTTAATGTTGGGCCTCTCCTGGACTGCGCTGTGCAAGGCGAAGACGCCGGCGTAATCGCCAGATTTCTCCAGTTTTGTCATCGCCTTCGGGAACATGAACTTGATGCCGTCGACACACTACACATCCCCAGCCACTTTAGCACAGTGTCCAAAAGAAGAAACGTCAAGTTTTAGGATGATAAATACGGGGTGCACATACCTGGAACAAGACCAGATCCGCGTAGGTGAGCTGGCCACCATACAACCACGGGCCCTTCCCGCTAGCTTTGGACTTGAGGACGCGCTGGAAGTAGCCGAGGAACTTCGGGAGGCGGTTCGTGACATAGTCCTGCGCCCTTCGCTTACTCTCCTCCTTCTGATCCTCGTACACTAGGCCGGACGCAATGGGGTGATGGCAGTCATGCGGCTCGTCGCTGAGGCCGTCGAGCGCCGTCAGGGTGAGGGCATTAACCCTGTAGGCATCCCCCTTTCCGCTCGGCACGAGTCCGAGCTCGGAGCCCAGATACATGAGGATGTTGGACGTCTGGTGGATCAAGATATCGCCGTGTTTGAGGATCGGCGGAGCGCAAACCGGGAGATTGACGCTATCGTCGGGGGAGGGGGCGGTACCCTTGACGTAGGCTAGGACCTGAGGTACGCCGTCCTTCATGTGTGCCGTGTCCGTGTACTCAGCGCCGGCCTCTTCGAGGGCGAGGCGGATGTGCTCACCGCGGCCAGGAATGCCGGGCCAGTAGATCAGTTCGTAAGGGGTGGTTGAAGCCATTGAGCTCGAAAGACGGTTTGGGTACCAGATAATCTGAGGCTAATGAAGGGCTTAAGTAGAAGCTCCAATTGTGAATTGCGGGTGAGGGCGAATGTGTCAAGACAATGTTGAGGAAGGGAGGGAAGCTGCCACGACGAGGTGACGTCGTTATGTATTAATAGCTCGGCCCAGAGCGGGGTGGTCGTCGTATCTTGAGCATTACCAACCAAGCTGAGGCGATCGGCGTATCTTTCGCACCCCCAACTCGAAATCTTACTGACATGGTGTTGTGTCACCACGAAGCAGCCTGATATCCAACCAGTTAGTCGTGTTGGATGTGTTCATGGAATGTAGAGTTGCCCATAATCCCTCCTACTGTGGCTCGGATGTCGGGGTCAACGCACCTCCGTCCGGCATTCTATCGGCCGAGACTTACTAATTCAGCGCTTGGTCGCTGTCCGTGGTTTACCTGATAGGCCGAGGAGTTGCTCGCCGACAAACGTGTCGGAGAACCCTACCAGCCTACTAACCACCTATTGCGGGGAACTGCGGGACGCATTCAGGGGACAGGTTCACCACTCCAGTCACAGAATGACGCATCAATGTAGGTTTAATAAGGCACAGTCGGCTGCAGGTAAAGTCTAATTATTAAGCTATCAGCGCAACTAGGAGAAAACCGAGTAATAACTTATGTAGTAATACAGTTGTACGTAGCATCGAGGACGGGGAAGTGTTCCAAAGGTACATGTACACAGCCTGAAAAGGGGTATCCGGGTCGTTGCAATCATATTCCAAGCCCCCAATAAAGAAAAGGAAAACCTAATAACCGCGCAAGATATCCCGTCTACCGAATTCCCATCAATCCATGGCATCCTGAATGATCTCGCGGCACTCCGCCGGGTCCTCAAACACGTGCCAGACCGACCGTGGCACCCCCTCGAACGCCTTCTCAAACCGCTCTGGCTCGTTCTTCTCCTTGATACCGACGGACGCGATATCGGTGACCTTGCGGATTAGAATGATGCGCACCCATCCCGGGAACGCCCGACACACTTCCCCGTAGGCCTCGGGGTCGCTCTGCGTCGAGTCCCCGATGCAGATCATCTTCTTCTTTGGCAGCCAGGACTGGATCTTGCGCATCCTATCAACCTTGTATTCCTCAGTATGCATTGTCAGGTTGGCGAGCAAGCCGGGGATGCTCATCCAGTTCGAGTCGCGTAGGATCATCTGGCCGAAGGGGTAGTACTGCTCGCGGAAGTCGCGAAGGAACGGATAGAGGTTGTAGGGCGACGCGGAGAGGTAGAAGAATGGAGACTGCGGGGTCAGCAGCTTGTGGATATAGGCGTACAGGTCCGGCATCCCGGCGACAGGGGCCGGCGGGGAGATGAAGGTCGAGCGGAGGATGCCGATCGGGTCGCTGGTCTGCGTGATCTTGATCGTGTCATCGATGTCTAGGCGCGGAACGGTTACTGTTAGCGATCATCATGGTGGTGACCTTGGATGCTTCGTGGGACAACTCTTACCTGAGATGACGGCCCAGCCATCGGGCTCTGTGTATTGCGTCTTCATCTGCAGGAGGCCGTTCGCCCCTTTAGGAACGTCTGCATCCGTGAACACGACGTCGCCGGCGTAGGCGGCGGGGAGCGTTTTGATCTCGCTGCTGATCCCATTCCGACCGCCTGGGCCCAATCGGAGCTGGTCATCGTCGCCGAACGAAGCGTCGACTACCCTGCCAGGTTTGATATCCATGAGGAAGGGCATTATCCTCTCCTCGATCGTCTCTTCGTCGCGCTCGCCGTCAGAGAGTCCAATTTTGTCCGCTAGTTCGGAGACGACATCGACGACCTTGCACGAGGGGTGCTGGGCGAAGACGGCAGCGATGAACTCGGCCTGCCAGCCGCCATTTTGCCCGCGGAAGGCGATGTTGTCAAAGAGCCAGACGGCATCCTTGTAGGTTACCGGGATCGGTCGGGGGTTGTAGGGGCCGAGGTGGGAGAGGAGCTCGGACAGCTTCGAGGAGGCCTTTAGTTTGGCCATGGCGGGGTCGAGTAGGTCGAGGGAAGAGTATTGAGAGAACGTGGGGAGGTCGGCCTCTGTCTGGGAGAAGTTCCTTTCCTTGCGCGTTCTTGTTTGCATATCGGTCGCGTACGACGAGGCTTTAGGCGGCGACATGATGGGCAGGGTTGCGTGACTCCTCTAGGTAGAAGGCTATGTAGGTGGTAGGTACTCGGGAAGTGTTCAGTCGGAGGGCGCCTGACGTTAATGTTGGCGAGGTTGTGCGACTCGGAGGGAAGTAGATAAGTCGTATATGCTCACGAGGAGGGTGTTGGGGGGGTGTTAGGACAGGCGGTGCTGACGAACAAGGCTGGCGGGGAGGGGGGTTAGTACTTGTTAGCAGTTTCCCTCTGTCGCATCGCGTCCTTTGCCAGGAATACCTCGGGCAAGAGCGTCATATGTCAGATTGGGGCTGATCATTTCCCCAACCCAGGCTCTTGGCTCCCCTCAGCCACGCATCTCTTCAGCGCTGCCTCTAACCCATCGGTCATCTTGCGAAGGTGGCTGCAGACTAGCTGATGTGCTGACTGCTGACTACGCGCGCAGGAGACGGGCAGACCGAGCTATGGGAGCCCAGGTTCTCGAGGCCGCCCTTCTCAGCCGTCAGGTGGCCCAGAAATACTGGCTGGGCAAACCCAGCGTCAGTTGGGGCGCCCACGCACGCGATTGGGCGATGCTTGGCGCCCTCCTGTCAGACACCAACCAGGGATCATGTGCCCATGTGCGACGGTATTCGACCTTTTTACGAAGCTGCCCCGTCCCTCTTGGCTCTGGCAGCCTAGGAGGGCTGAAAATGATGACACACCAAGGACCACGATCATCGGCCACGGCCGATTACCTAAGATCGTATTGGTGGCACCTACCCGCATACCCTTGTCACGTGGGGCCTGGGAGGACGTCGCCGACACATTGCGGCTCCCCTGCACCATCCCCCTCTTGACCATCGGGATGTAAACCAATTAACAGTCTAGCCCGAGCGCTAGAGGCCTCAGCAAGCCACCGCGTTGTGATGCCCTATCAGCTACCTGTTGCTCAGTTGCCAGTTACTGGTCCGCACAAGAGCTGTCCTTTGCGACGTATTCTGCCAAGGAGGAACGACTGCAAAGCTCCGTTACCGAGACCGTCTAACTGCGGAAAAGGCTTATTGCAATATGGCCGAATTTTTCGAGCATACATGAGCAGAAAAGACGCATGAGAAAGATACGACGAGAACCACGCCAGACGCCGTCCTACCAGAGCGAAGCCCGACCGAAGTTATGGTACTCTGATCCAGGCATAGGATAATGGGAAACTTTGTGACCCGCCGGCGCACCTACGATAGAGAAAGAGTTCGATTTTCGCAAAATCAAACCCAAACCCTACCATATGGGGGTGACCTGGTCGTTGAGGCAGGCGGTTTTGGCTTCCCCCTCCGGTTTTGCACCAAAATAGCCCAGGAAAGGATTTCAACAACACAATAACGTTTTCTAGCCCTTGAGAGAATGACAAAACCTTATCCTGTCCTGCTGACTGCTACCAGCGATATTCAACAAGATGTCGAGGGACGCAATGACCATACCAACCTCCATCTTCCCCCTTCACCTGCGTAACAGTTCTTCTTACAGTATTGGGCGCTCAGCTGCTCGACAAATATTACATATGCAGGTAGGTACCTAGGTAAGTGCCAGTCCGCCGACGGGGACGATTACAAAATGGTACCCCCGTAACCACCCCATCACTTCACAAGACCGATTGGAACTAGACTCCCTTGATGCCGCCACAGCAGGCTTACAAACCGCAACGCATGTCACCCGCGGCTACATACGCGACTGGCATACCTACCTCGCTACCTAGGTCCCGGGAACGAAGACGTTTGAATTAGGCAATCACTCCTAGCTAAGATGCTGGAGAGGAACAGAAGTCTAATGTCTACCTAATCAACTCCTACCGTGCAGCTAGCGGGGGCAACCGGGAGCGGACCGGCTGTCGATGCCCGCCGAGTAGTGTCTATTTGGCTCCTCTCTGAATTGGTCTTGCCGTGATGGTGGCTCCTCCCCTCCTTCCTTACTATCCCTCCGAAGTGACCTCCCGTCCTGCCCCAAGTACCAACATTAGTCGTACCTGTAGCCGCCTCGCTTCTTATCGACAGACCTCGTAGCAAGTTTAATCTGCTCGCAATCACCTCTCTCCAGGTTTTCGTACGTCGGCGCGTAGATACGGAAGACCTTGCCGGTCCCGGGGACTCCGCCTGGTAGCGTTCGCAAGCAGGCGAGCCAGTAATGCGGCATGCCATCGTACACGAAGAAGCCGTTCTCGTAGACTGTTGTTTTGCTCCAAAGTCAACATCAATTCAAAGGGTAACAGATCAAATGCCGGGAGGCAAGCTGCTCACCTATGACCTTCTTTCCCGCGATATCCTTGCCTGGCCCTGACGAATTCCCGGCTGGGGTGTACTGAAGAGCCCCATCGTGTGCGGCAACGTACCAGTATTGGCCGCCTGGAACATCTGAAGCCTGTTCACGGTCCATCTAGTCAGTGTGCTGGCTCTTTCTCCTCACGCAACGCCCACTTCCTACTGCACATTTTTGCTGCCAAACGGCACTCGAAGACTTACCATCTCCCCATTGGGAAGCAGAACAGTATCATTCTGATAGCTCGCGCAGTCCACATCCGACCCCGCCCCTGAACATGAAGTGCATTCCCTCGCATTGGCGCCGATGGCCAAATAGGTCGCACACGCCTTCACAGTCAGGTTCTTGTACGTGTTTCGCGTCCCGTGCGCCTCCATTACAAAGGGGGTTGTTGCTTCGGGGAGCATTTTTAGCTCTCCGCCTTCGCACGAGAACATCTCGCCTGCATAACAACCGCTCGTACCGTTGCTACACGGGAGGGTCGGCAGGTTGTACATTATTGGGCAGATCGTGCTATTGTTGTAGCAGTTATACTCGGAGGGGAAGTAACTCGAAGTTCCGCAAGTTTCCAAGTCCTCAGCCCATATCGGCGTGATCAAGCCGGCGGCGAGAGCCAAAACGGTCACCGTGCGCGTGACAGCCATCTCGGCGTGGTGACGGGAACTAGAGATTCCTCGGTGGAAGCGACTGTCCTTGAGATCTATGCGGGCCCGGTAAGTCTAAATCCCTCAAACAGGGGCCTAAAATTCGAGGGCTCTCCTTCTTCTTATACCCCGTAGAATTGTTGTCACGTCGCTTATGCTCCATATTGATAATCTAGTCGCATCTGATTTGTATCCTGGTAAAGCTTCGAGGAAATGGCTATTCCCCCCATGTTTCTCCAAGTTGGCCCGCCCGGCAGGCGGTTAGTTATATGGTTAGCGGACCAGCTGGATCCGGATGCTCGGCACAGTATTGCGAATTCAGCATGAGATGACACCTAAGGGTGGCTAATGGAGGTTCTGCTCTGAAGAACTCGCGGGTAAATAAAAGCCTCCAAGCCGCACCCAATAGCAGAGAGATCCCGGACGAAGCTCTCCCCACACTCTCCCCTCTCTAATTAACTTTATAAAGCTTGATTGGCCTGAGTGCCCTACATAGTACGGCTAGGATAATGCAACAACATCCAATTCTCAACCGTCCTCCTCCCTAATTATCTACCATCGTTTCCTCTACTGAATAACTTCACAATCAAACCCGCTGCCCGTGGTTAGGCTGGCAATTTTGTAGCCGAAAGAAATCCGCGTTTCTCGAACCGACGGGCTTGTAGGCAATGCCAGAGTATATTTGCGGCTGTCCCTGCATTCGTTGTTGAATGAGGTCCCTGTGAAGCCACTCGCTCGGCTGATCTAAGCCAACTAGATCTATCCAAATAACTCGTTGCTTAACTCTCTAAAAAAATCTTCTGGCGACCGTCAGATGCTGCTCTGATCTACTATTTCAGTGGCGCGATGTAGGCTAGATCACCTCATCCACAACGGACCCGTGTTAGCGTTTGAACTAGCTGTCGCCTACCCAGGCAAATAAGGCCAAGATTCGATATTCCTGTAGCCAGATCTTCGTCCATTCGCGGAGGATCCAGTGGGCACACCAAGGTGGTGTGGCCGGGTAGAGCGATGATATGTAGTTGGCGAAACCCGATGGAGGAGGAGATAGTGGGATGGCCTCTTAATGAGAAATTTTAAGTGTAGGTACAAGATACTATGCAAAGGAGGGTCCCCTAGCCTATCGACCTTAGGTCACGATTCTCTCGTATTCATTTTACACAGTGCACATTGGCCTTCTACAATACGCGCAAGCCATTATCTACCATGGGATTTACGCAGACGAGCCCAGTAAACGAGTGAAGTTGACGCGAGGAATGAAATAGTTGATGTTCCCCAACTGTATCATGGAATCGTCTATTGCCACTCAGTGGTTGTCTATAACGGTGTTCCTACAACATGCGCTTTGTAAACCAGATCTCTCTTTGCCCCGTTTTGGACTTCCGTTACGTTTCCCACAACAATGCCCGTCTCATCCTCGGACTGAGCCCAAGCGCTCTTCAACGACCAGACAGCAACATCAACCCTTGTTCCTACCGGCAGCTGTTCCGTCCCTATGCTCACCACCGTCAACGGCTGTGTCGGGTAAAACAGCACCGTTCCGGCATGTATCCCGCCGTCGACAAACACCTCGTAGACGCTCCGGTCAATGATGGCCGTCATCCCCCAAGACCCAGATGTCGCGTTCCATATATCTGCAACAGACATCTTGTCGGTAAAAAAGACGTTATCGAATCCACGAACTCCGCTTCTGTCCACAAAGAACGGAGTATCGCCCCCGAAATAGTAACCCGACCGTAGACTCTCCCCAGACTCGGGAGCCGTGAACAAGATGTTCAGCATCGATAATCCGGTTATCTTTGCTGCATCCAGGCCAGTGACATTAACCTCAACATAGAGCGCATTGCTCTCCACGGACGCGAAATCCACCTTGATACTCCCATTCCCTTCCCATGTATCTTCCTTTAGAGGGAGATCAAGCACGGGGTTAACATCCCAGACTTCAGAAGCCATAGTCCACCCGATTCTCGTCGCATTAGTAAGATAATTCCTCCTCGGCAGCGTCATGGCACTCCGCCACTCCTCCAGCTCCCCCGTCGGTACATCCTGCGCATACTGCCAGTTGCTGGCCCAGCCGATGCTCACAGCATCGGACCCCGTATCTACGCCGTAGAAGAATTGCGCCGCGTAGTTGTCCTTGGCAAAATCGGCTAGGCGCGTAACGTCGTCAAAGGGCTCAAAGTGCGTACCGTTGAAGGATCCCGGGAAGTACTGGGTTGCGGAGCCGCCGAGGGGTGCGCCGGGCTGGATGGAGATGGTCATCACGAAGGCGGTATCGATGACGGCACCGCCGACGGTGTCACGGACTGGGATAGATACGAGGTTGGGACACTCGTATTGTGTCCCGAGGAGGCCGTGGTGGCTGAAGTTGGAGGCGTGGGTCCATTCCTTGAGATCGGGGCTGGTATAGATGCCGATAACAAAGTCTTGGGCAAAGGAGACGACCATGACCCAGTGATCTTCATGGCGGATGACTTTGGGGTCGCGGAACTGGTCGCTGGTACTGTCGATGACGGGATTTTTGTTGTAATACTGGAAACTGTAGCCTCCGTCTATGGAGTACGCTATTGCCTGGGTCTGGGTTGCTGCAGAGTCCTGTTTGTAACTTGCGAGGGTGAAGATAGCAACCACGCCGTTGGTCTGGTCCGGGAAGAAGCCGGACGTATTGTTGACGTCGACAACCGCGCTCCCGGAAAAGACGAAGACACTCTCCTCTGGTGGGAAGAGTGCAATGGGCTGGTTCACCCAGTGGTATAGGTCTTTGCTCGTGGCGTGACCCCAGTGCTGATTACCGGCCACGATGCCAGTGGGGTCGTATTGGTAGTACAAGTGCCATGTGCCATTGGCGTCCACGAACATTCCGTTTGGATCATTCATGAAGTTCTGGGGCGGGGAGAAGTGGACCTGCGGCCGGAGAAATCCTGTGTAGTTGCCTGGGACCGGTGTACCAGTAGGTACCGCTGGGTTGGTGTAGGTACTGACATTTTGACAGCCAGCTAGTACAGCGTGAACGATGCCGGCGGTTATAAAACTACGGAGGGCCCACATGTTGGTGAAATGGACAAAGGGAAGCTTATCTGGGAAGCTTGTTAGTAGACCGGCGGTACCAAAGGATACTACTTATAAGACGCTGCGTTTTGAATTGTTGGGCTCCCAGTCGACTTAAGGTTGCTCTTTTATGGAATGATCGACGCGGAGATTGGCGCCCTTTTGGGGGGGGGGGCTTTGAAGATAAACGGGTCCGGGTTCTGATGGATAAACTCACAAGCGTTAGGGGCGGTTCAATCCTTCGTAGCAAGCGAAATCCGCATTCGCCGAAACGGGATGAAAAGGAACGGAAGGAATGAGGAGATAAAAGAAAAGGCGAGAATGTAGACAGGGGGGACAATTCCATGTTCAATCTTGAGATACATAGTAAGGTATCTAACAAAAAGGCACCCACCTACCTAAAGAGTCATCCTCAGCAACTGCTTGCCCAAATCTGCGTTGGATGTAAAGCCTAGGTTGTAATTGTAAGGAGCACACCAATGTCAGGCAAGACGGCTCGATGACTCAGTGCAGGGAGTGACAGACGCGTCTCCGGAGGTTCTCAGGTGCATCTCCAGTTAGTTGGAGACTGATTCTTGTCAGGGAGAAGGAGTCTTCCCCTCTCAGGTGCAGGGCCGGAGACTAAATACAAGTGGAATTCATGACGTAGTATTGAAAAGAACGATAGCCTGACCCGACACGCTAGCGAGGATTTGGCGATACCGTGATGACAGTGATGGTAACAATTATCCTCCCCTTTCCTCATAGCCTGTCCTCGGGCGTCGGATGAAATGCGAGTAGTTGAGTAGCCGAAGTTATTTGCGTCTCGACATGCTCTAACATGTAGGTAGGGTGCGTCGCTACTAGAGAAAATAAAGGGTCGAGCATATCCTCTGTCGTCTCCCTGACGATAATAATAGAAGTGATAAAATTTCGAACCTCAGACTGACCTTGACCGCTTTAGCCTGGGCACAGGATGGCCCAAGCTGGGCATGAAGTGATTGTCTCTGTGGCCAACTCTTAACTGCGGATATGTGGTTGCATGGTGCTGCATCCTGACAATGTAACAGCAACACGTCAGACCGGCCCTCCCGGCCCCTACGCCAGGCGGTAATGCGCAAACCCGTCGTCAGACACAACCAACCCACCTGTCCCTTTTGATAGTGAGATACGAGCTATTGTACAGCAAGGAATATTAGATCCCTCCCCAAGATTCATGTTACCCATAGACTGGCCTGGCTAGTTGTAATGCTACTACTTTAAAACCAGTATATTGCATCGCTTGGTATTGGATGCATATTGGCGTCCAACCGGAAGTCATCCAACGGGGCCAAAAGAGAGAAGTCACAGTTAGTTCCATATTGAGCTGACTTATATATCTGATACTTGGAGCGTCTCCCTCGCCCCTTACACAGGGACTCTCGGGCATCATTCTTCAGCGTTATTATAGCGGTAGTTTTCAATCAAGTTGCAGAAAAGAACAGACAACGAGAGAAAACAGCAAAAGTTCAGTTGTAAGTGACATGGAAAGAACGAATCCCGGCAGTGGCCGCGTCGTAGAGGTATGACCATACAATGGGCACCCGAAGTTGCGGGCTTGGAGAGTGCCAGGAGCCGGCGGTGGGCGAGTCCTCGTTCACAACAAGAGTCGCATAAATTTGACAAAGTTGGGGAAGGACGAGGCAATCACGGATGTGAGTGGACGTCTGGCATGCACCTAATGGGTGATTTAAGTCCCGAGGATTACTGAGCTGGGGTAACGAGATCCCCCTCGTTTTATGGCTAACTACACCGAGGTCGGGGTCTTAGCCGAGGATATGGCAGATGCTGTTCACATGAATTCTTTTGTATGTGTATTAAACCTCCCAGACTCCTGGGTCTTGTGTGTGGGAATGTTCAAGGACTAAGATGCGAGTAAATTTACGAGAAGGAACGTTAAGCCTGAGGTGAAAGATGCGGCCGCAAGTTTGGGTTTTTCGGCGGTCAGCCCTGTCCGCCTGTCTCCCCAGAACACCAGAAGTTGCACGTAACCCTTGGTTCGATTCAGTGCACATGCTTCCATTGTTTCTCAGGCCGTGGCGGCTATTTTTGCATTTGCACCGCTCCTTCTGATCCAAGGAGTTTTGGTCAATTTCTAACGTTCGACACCTAATTAGCACATCATCAGGCCATGGTTTCTGCTGTTTTGCCTGCGGCGCTTCACACTATTTGAGTCGGGAGGTGGACAGTACACATATGGCCCTAGCTTTTACGCAGTCTACGTGGATAGCAGACGTGGTTGAACAAGAATGGCCCATGTCACTTGAGCTGGAGTCTCTCGGTAAGTATTGTGCAAGTCCAATCCTATTTGATGATGCGACAACTAGTTGTGTTACCAACAGACGCTGGGAGTGGATGCTGGATCGGTATTGCCGCAAGGGGGCTCTATGGGCGCTATTACCAAATTTACGAGGGGATCGGAGTGCTCATTTTCCTTAGTAAGTTCAGCGTCAAGCAAGGAAAGGGGGGTGTCTATAAGAGGCGTGGAGACCCAAGACCTCGGACACATTACATGCACTACCTACTTGCTTTAGTAAGGCTCGAGGCTTGAACACGGGAAGTCGTTCGTTAAACCAGGCACACAACCGGGGGCAGCGAAAGCAGAGGTGTTATAGTGGCTAATCACGTTAGGTAGTTTGAAGGAGACTATTTTCGCTATTCTCGGCAAGGCACGCAATCGCTGAGAAATCTAGTAAAAGAAGGGGGTTGTACGTGGTCTTTTGCCCCTGTGCTCCATGCTATGAAACCAACCTAAAACGCTTCTGGAATATGCTAGAGAAGTCTGGTCTCAAGAGTACTTCTTGTCTAGAGACTTAAAGAGCCGCACACGCCCCACTAACGCAGATATAGTCATCCGAGCAGTCGTCAAAGGTCGTGCAAGGGCAACCTAATCGATGTTTGTTAGTAATTACCTCTCGGGGGTTAAACGACGGTTATGATCTAACTCACCTATGCAGTGTCCTGCCCAGCTGCATCCGGTCTGGCACCCGCCGCCGCCGCCGCCGCCGCAAGAACCGGTGGCTCCCGGGAAGACGTGGTCCGTATGGCACGTGTTGCCGCTCCACAATGCGGTAGCTAATGAGGCAGTGAGTACGTATTCAGCTACGTGGAAGGATAGTTATCAAGAGATGCACTTACTGTCTACCGCAAGGTTGTTCGGGGGGGCGCGGATGACCTGCTGGCCGTTGTCGGGGGTCAAGGCATTCTCGCACTGGATCTGGGCGTTTCCACCACTGGTGCTAGGGGTGCCTGTCCAGATGTCGATGTGCTTGATGTTTCCATTGTTCCAGTCGTCAACTAGATTGTTGCGTTAGTATATGCTCTCACAATACACAATTTACATGGGTACTACGCACTGCACTGGGCACAGTCATCCTCCATGCGGAGATACTTCTTCATGTATGGCACGTAGATTATCTCGCAGACACTATATTCGGCCGAGGAGCTGGCGAAAGTGAGCGGGTCTGAGTAGGTACCCGTGCCACCGGCGATGAAGTTGCGGCCGCCGCAGTTGTGGGCTGTTGCGCCACCCGGGGGGTCGTTGTCTGGGGCGCCGTAGAAAGTGATGGCTACACCATTGGTAGTAGAACAACCGATGGTCATACCAAGAGTAGATAGAAACACGCTGAGAACCGTCGTCGTCCGCATCTTGTTTTGAGTAGTCTGGTCAGGGATGTTGTCTGATTCTAGGTTAAGTGTGGGGAGGGAGAGTTAGGATGTTCCCATGGGACGAGAAGCATACCTTTATATACGCCGGGTTTGGCTTTAAGAGCATCAAGGTTCTGCCTCGCAGACAGGCGTGCATATAGTCCTGCGTTTTTTCTAGCAGAACGCGACAGTAAGTGTCGCTATCTGACTCAGCTGATAGGTTGCCGGATTCTCAACAAGATGCACGACAAAAGTTACGGCAACCCAGCCCGCATGTTTCCCAGCCCGTAAAGTCAATTAATTATGTGCATTTACACTTTTGCAGCTCAGCTTACAGGGCTCTTACTCCACGGTCAACGTAGCAATCCCGTCTTCCCCCCTCGGCGGGGTACAGCCCCCGACTTCTAATTTGCTAGCAAACGTGGGCTGCGGCGACCTCGTGGCTGAAACCCCAGCTTGCAAGTGGTGGTTGCGACTTAGATCCGCGTTTGCCCGCAGATTATTCATCCTAGAAGCGGTCTGCGGCTTAGGTTGGGGGCGGCTCATCAAGGGGGCCATGAGTAAGGCACAAGCAAAGTGGTGTCCTCGTACTTGGGGACTAAATCATCTGGGTAGGACGGGACTATCGACTCTCAATGGTTCGGCCGGGACATCTTACCGACATCCAGGAACATAGCCTGCCTACAATCGCCTTGATTTCCGGGAGGCTTGAGAATCTCCGAATAATTTGTTTTTGAGTATACATCCGGGTAGAGGTAGTAGGGGTGAAGCGGGCCACACATTCGCCTAGACCAGTAACAACGCATTCCGGGGAGCATGGCTGTGGTTTCCCTCATCTGGTTGGACCAGCGCCAAGCTATTCTTAAATAACGCCATGGCGCGAAGCTGGAGCTCGGGCTGTTTTCCGGGGGTGGTGGCGCAGTGAACGACCCGTCCTTGCACCGAGTCGCCTGAGTCTAGACTCTCCGTGATATAGTCCATTAATACCCATTATTCTATCTGGCAGTTCCGCGCCATTACAAGACTCTAAGAAAGACAGCGCTTCGTGATCCCACCCCACTACTACCGTGCAACCCCGAGGAGTTAAGTGGTTGGTTGTACGTCGTCGGGATATTCACCTCAAGAGGAGCACATGAAGATGCAGCGTATCAGTACTATCAGATTTAATTATTCATCAATGAATGCCTCGCCAAACTATAAGCGTAAGACCCGCCTCCACGAACTGCACGTGAAAGGTTTGATTTCCCCTCACAGGAACCCTTGCTGTCACTAGGTTAAACGGCAAGGCCTAGGAAACGTATCTGCTCCTTGGGCTAGGTGTTGATAAGTGGGATGGTACAGTTACCCGCACGGCACATTTTCAACCTGCTTAGAAAGAAAGCGAGACAGTAAATTTATTAACATGCTGTGCTACAGCTTTCCGGACCTCGTTCTTACTTCGTGGGCTCAACTTAGGAATAGTGTTACTCACTTCTTCTCCAAAGGTTTAATCCCTTTCCAGCCTTCTAGAGTGCGCTGCCATTTGGATACTTTTTGGACCGCTCATGTGTGTAGGGGGTAAAGAAGAGGTTGCGTGACATGCAGCACCATTACTCACGAAGGGCCGCATGTGTCCTAGTTCAAGTCAAGGGGTATGGTCACAACTTGACGGACGCCGGATAGTGTTTGGTTTAGCTAGCGATTTTATATCTAACCCAGTTCTAGACAATATAATTAACTCTCATTTTCTTTGGCTTCTTGGAGTCCCTCTTAAAATATCACAGCCTCAACGTAATTACCTCTTTTAAACAATGTCCATATTGTAGCGAACATTTTCCGTAACATTTGGACTCCCTTAGACCCCTGTGCCAGCCGGACGCACCAAACCAGTACAGTTGGTTAAAAAGCTCCAGGATTTTCTCAATGACTAGCTGGTATCGAAAACGTGAAGGGGGTGGGGGGTGAGGTGCGGAGGAGTGTTTTGGGCCTCTCGAGATCATAGTTAGGTCGCTTTAGAGGGCCACCACTGCGGTTAGGAATCTTACCAATCATGATGGGCGTGTCAGATTGCTGGCCTCGTCATTCGTCTTGCCTTACCTGAACTTCTCCGACATGTCGCTGGAGACACCGCTCAGAAATCTCAGGAAGACCGGGCTCACGGGGTGGCAGACAGGACTAATGGCCAGACATGTTTGGATGGCAGATGTAGTGTGAGGAATGACGACCCTTTGGCTTAGGTTTTTCGTCGGCGCCCGGGTGGAAGATGCAGAAGAGAGTAAGACGTGAGAGCGAGGCGAGCACAAGCTGTTGGGGAGTATTATTAGTAAAGGCACCCTAAATGTTAGGTTATCCTAAATGGAGAGTAGCAGGGGCTGACTTGCCTACCACTGAGGAGGAAGACGCCGGTTAGAGCGGGTTTTCGTCCCTACCCAGTTGCAACCACCAGACCTCGTGAACAGGTAGGACAACATTAAGAATATCGAAGGCCGGGTCAGGCACGGTTATGCCAATCTAGAATCTACCCGAGTCAATATATGTGCTAGGAACAGACTGGTCCAGCAGTGGAGAACTAGCGATGCCGAGAAAATGCGGTAGCAATTACATGGCAAGGACGGCTAGTGTTACCAACGAGCAGGCGATACCATACGTAATTAAATCGCCAGTATACCCTACGGCAACGCTAGCCTTGGGGAATCTTTGGTTTATATCCCTCCCTGGTCCGAAATGCGCAGCTATGACGCTGTTAGTCACGGTCTGCACGCTCCCAAGGACACGCAGAAGCCTTCGCTAATAAGCATGATGGTTCGCAATCTTGGGAATATCTCTAGTAGGTCAGCAGCCTCTATCCCCTTGTGATGTTGAAACAAACTCGCCGAGACCACAGTGCATACATCTTCGTCCATAGTCAAGGGTGATTTGGACACAGCGCGGACTGTGAAGAAACGCAAGCAGACGAAAACGGTAGGAATCCAACTGAAGATACCATGCAGCACTGACAGTATTGCGGCGATGTTCCTAGTGGTTTACTACGTGACATCATCCATGCTGGTATTTAACGACACGGTTATTCTGCCAGAAACGCAAACCAGTTACTTAAGTATGCGACCATTCCTTCCTACTTTATGTGGCTACTAAAATTTGTAAGAAATGCAAAGTACCCCCCTCTAATGATCGTCGGCGGCTCGAGACTTAGGCACCCTAATATGACAATCGCCATGCGCCAGGGAAGTTCAACAGTGCCCGATTCCTTCACTTTCCGGTGGAAGGTAACCCATTCCCAGACTTACATTCGGGAATGGTGTACGCAGTGTACGTCTAAGTATTACTCAATGGTTTGGGAAAGGTTGACCCCCAAGCCTCCCTCCCAAATGCATATGTAGCCCGGAAATATCCCCGACGCGTCACATTGTTGAATTCGTGTCCAATTATTACTCCGCACTAGGCTGCATCTTGAGAGTCCGTGGGGATTAGTTGCTTTATTTATCATTTCTCTGTTCTCTGTCCCCAAAGCTAACTTCAGCTAGTTAGGTCTTCCTGCAGGAGCAGGGAGGGACAAACGCGGGAGATGATGAGAGGTTGCAGTGCCACAATGTAGCCAACCGGGATGTGGGTCCTGACTCCAGTACCGGTGAATGAAGGCGCTCCCGGGCCTACGTTTACCAAGGGACACACGGATGACATGCGCAAAGTATCCTATTTGAGTCCCGCTTACCAGTGGTTTCTTACCGTGTTCCAATGATTCTGCAAGAAACAGGGATCCAGAAATTGTGTATTAAGCGGCCCAGCCGAGAGACTGACGGTAAAAGCCTGTGTCACCTCGCGACTCTATTTACTTCTTCTCCCGCTTCCTCCTCCGTCAGTCACAGTCGGATTGATTACATCCACTTGCTTCCATCCCATCCAAACGATTGATTGCCACATACTCCAAGGTGGCGTGGGACCAAGCCCATTCTAGCAACATGATAAAATTTCTGCTACTCCTCCTCTGTGCTTTCCAGTTGCTCAGCGCGTCTCCAATGTCTCTACAGCGTCCCGGCGTTGTTGAAACTAGCGATGGCGTCCATCTGCGCTATAACCAAAGTGGACCACTTGACGGCCAGCAGATCCTCTTCATTACTGGTTGGCGCCAGGCTGCTGTGGAATGGCGCAAACAGGTGGACTACTTTTCTGCGGCCGGCTTCCGAGTCACGACATACGATATGCGCGGTCACGGCGAATCTGAAAAGCCCAATTTTGGCTATCGCATTAGCCGGTTCGCAGCAGACTTGAACGACCTCTTGAGACAGCTCTGTCTCACGGACGTTACTATCGTCGCGCACTCTATGGGATGTTCCGTCACTTGGGCATTGTGGGACCAGTTTCCCGGCGCTCGCGACCGTATCAACAGCCTTGTCTTAGTCGATCAATCGGCAGTTATGGTCAGAGATCCTCATTGGACTGACGAACAAGCGGCGCAAGTCTCAGCTATCTTTACCCCGGACGGTGTATATGACATCGCCGACGACATGGCTGCCCAAACACCACCCCTCGTGAGGAGTATGTTTACCGACGCTGTCTCCGAATCCGACTACGAATGGGTCCTGTCCGAAAATGAGAAGATGAGCGACGCAAATGCCGCCACCCTACTGATTGATCATTCATTCAGAGATTGGCGTGATGTACTCCCGCGAATCAATGTTCCTAGTTTGGTTCTCGCAGGAGAACTCAGCATCTTTCCGGCGCCCGGGATCGAGTGGGTGGCAACTCAAATTCCCGGCGCGGAGCATTACACATTCTCAGCTGAAGAGAAAGGCAGTCACTTCGCCTTTTGGGAGAACCCCGACAAGTTCAATTCTGTAGTTGAGGGCTTTGTTACCAAATAAGTGTACAGGGCCTATCCTTAAGCTTATTTGACATAAACAGCCCAAAAACGTTTTTAGTTTGGGAGTCTCGTATTGGTCCAAGACTTGCATCATGATATTACGAGTTGTGAATCTAGATCCTAGCTATTGCCTCCAACGTAGGTAGACCGGCGGTGTAGCAACAGCTTTACCTACTGCGAGGAGTACGTGTCCTACGTGCCGGATGTGGGTGGTGTGGTAACCAGGGGGCTGCTAAGGAGTCATAATCTGCCAAGCTAGGTAGGTATAGTTCCGTGATGGTTGCTGCCGATGATTGCTGGGGTTTTGGGTAGATCTACATGGTACTCGCAGTTGCGCAGTTCCTGCCGAATTGAAAGGTATGTCTGTGGGTGCCGACCTGCTTTCGCTGAGCATCCTCTTCCTGGTGGTATAAAGAATAAGTCCTCCTCCCCGCGTGCTATTTCCCAGCAGCTCGGCCTTATCTTCTGTCTCAGCCCCGAAAGCATCCTCCACTCCATGCATCTGGGTTGCCTTCGTCGATCCGGTTCCAGTATCCGGATAGCATTGATGAGGGAGGTCTAGCGAGACCTATCAGGAACATCTGAGGGTATATAACGTCTCAAAGAGTCGACTCCTCCGGCATATTTGTCCTCCACCTCATCATCGCGTGCTCGTTCGCCCACTCTAGCAATTGATCGTAATCCGTACACTCATGTTTCGAGCCCCAACCCGGGCCGAGTTCGGTATCTCCCTCGAGAGTCGTATCTGCAGAGCACATGATCCCCTGGCGGAGGTAGTCGAAGCAGTGAGCTGAGTGATGAGCCACCTCTTCTGTCAAATTGGCACCGCCATATCCACGTTGGAAGTGTTTTATGATGTACGACTAGCGAAACCGGTCAGGAAATGGCTCTTAGTACAGGCCGCAGCCTTCATGGCGCTCTGAAACGAACGAACAACACATACCAAGCAATGGAGCTGGTGAAAGACAGTCGTCATATAGCCTGGCCCATCCGTCATACGGTCCACCGCCGTTATGTACGGTTTCGGCAGGTTATACGAAGCCGCATCGTGGAATTGGACATAGCCTCTACTATCTACGCGAGAACCCATCGTCAGCCCGCCGTTTGCCCACGCTAGTCAAAGAACGTAGTTCACTTACCCGAGCTTAATGGAATCCAGTTATGGAGTGTATGAAGGGTATCGTTCTCGTTGAAGAACATGTCCCCGCGCACATACTTTGGATCTTCGGCGAATGTGTACGTCTTTCGTTGAACTGGAGTTTCACATTGCCATTGTTAGCCACACGATCGGGTTTACAAGTGATACAAGAGGAAAACGTACACCTCGGTACCGGAGATGCCTTTGTCCTTCCGTCGTTGGCAACCGGACGGGCCAGAAGGACAGCTATAGTAATTGCCATCAGAATCTCGACAGCCCATCGCACATACCGCGCCGCCTTTTGCCGGTTTGCATTTGTGGATTGAGAGACATCGCGGGTCTCTCCCGTCTGTTCGAGAAATGCGTGCAGCTCCTCGTCATCGTCACTCTTGCTGCGATCCATGGTAAGATACGGCCCGCGGGCACTGGAAACAAAGTTCCAGAAAGTCGAGCGTGGAAGCTCAAGTACGGATGACCAAGTAATGAATAGCACGAGGTTGCATTGTCAGCTATTTAGCCTGAACACCTCGATGTGGACCAAGAAAGCAACACGGAGGGTGATGTAGCGCCTTGCCACTCAAACCCAGGTTCGTCGATCTCAAGGATAGCGCATAGGAAGGTAATTATAGGTAATTATCTAGCAAACAATAATTTCCGTGGTGGCATATCATGAAGCTGATATATGCCGGCGAGCTTCATCATTAGCTCAACTACGAGTCGCGTTTCCCGAAGGGCAAGTATCGGTAGGCAGACTGGGTTGTTGAGAGGTTTCAAGTTCAAGCTCAAGGGATTAAATCAAGTACGGGTCTGCACTGAAGAGTGGAGGGCGGGCAACGTCCCGATAGCGAAGGTAAACCAACGGAGTTGTGGGTGGGCTCTTTCGCAATTTTGGTGGGAAGGTTTAGCAAGGACGGAGGAGGTAGTGGCGCGTGCTTGGAGGTGCCCCAGGACTGGTCAGTCGACAGTTTCCTCTCTAGCGAGTGGCCTATCGCACCGGCGGCTTTGACCCGTGATGTGGTTATACAGGCGTGGCGGTTGTTTCGCAAGGCTAGCACTACGCGTTATATTATCTGCCCGCAGCTTGATCGCAAGACGGGATGGCGGGTGGGAGATGTGGTGTGTTGTTGAGCCCCCTATGCCCGTGCATGGCAACATTCTTCGGGGAGGGGTAATCAGAGCCAAGAAAGGTTCAATCAGTAAAAGCAAGAAACAGTTAAACAGCCACGTAATGATCCACGTGATCAACAGCGTTTCAGTAATAACCGACTTCCCCACCTCGCCGCCCGTGTGAGGCCAGCCCCTTCGAAGTCTTCATTCACTCACCCATATATACAATCCAGGCAAAAAATTTCCTCATCCAGGCCAGTTCGGCAACGTACTCATTGAGGAACCGAGGAACCCACATGGGCCAGTCATCCTCGAGACCCGATGTCAGCTGGATGAGACAATATTCCCAGTAGCTTGGATACCAGCCCGAGTATTGCCGGTCAATTAACACCAGAGATTTGTCTTCGCGGACAATTATGTTGGTTCGAACGAGGTCGCCGTGCGTAAAGACCGGTTTGTGGCCGCGGAAGATGGAGTGGAAGACATGCTCGTTGAAATTGAAACGTGGGGGCTCCAAAGGGTAAGCGGCCTGCGCGGCTCGCAGCATACCGTCGACCCATTGCTTCTCCGTGTCGAAAGGTCCCGCGGTTCCAAGACTGGCGACCTGTTGCCGACTGTTTGCTCCTCTCATGAAGAAATCCAAAGCGGGTTGCCGCCACAAGCCACCGTAACTGGCGACGGGAGGCTACGCAACTCGTCGAAGTACTACCGCAACTGCACGACTGTAGCCTCCTTCTCGTCCTCGCTAAACCCTTTCCAACACGTTTTCAAGACCTCGCCCAGGATTTACTCTTACGCAACGAACTTGTTATCCGTTCTTTCGTCCTGGAAAAGGGCGTAGAACGTCGGAACTGGTATCTTGGTTGACTGCCGAACGAAGAGCATGTTTTCGCCTTCCTCAAGATTCACCAGAGGCCCGTATTTGACAACGAAATGCTGGTCAACACGGACAACCTTAGGCCCAAAAAAAGTTTGGGAGGAAGTCCTTCGAGGCTAGGATCTCGGCGACGGTCGGTAGAGGAGCGGGGAGGCAGTCTGGCGACGCGAAGTAAGGGAGGGTCGGTCGGGTGGCCATTGTGGCTTTGTAATGCTTCTCCGTCTCTATCTCCCTATGTACGTCGGTGTGTCTGTGTAAGTGTGAAGGTGTGTGTGTTTCTATGCGCAAACTAGAAGGGATCTTGATGAGTGAGAGTGATCCGAAGTGACGCAGGACGGGGGATATATACCTATCAGCGCTGGGTCATTGCCCCCGGATCCAGCAATCGTT
>Ga0164242_10002468_pt1 | contig 21379 bp, 12 predicted proteins | sample OricomgcompostMG_FD_108783 | JGI IMG/M metagenome (GOLD analysis project Ga0164242, IMG submission 108783) | Miracle-Growth compost microbial communities from Emeryville, California, USA - Original compost - Miracle growth compost (MG) ... | reverse complement strand
CCACCGCCCGGGCCGAGTGGGTGATGGCGCCCATCGAGACGTAGTCGACGCCGGTCTGGGCGACCTTCGGCAGCCGCTCCAGGCTCATGTTGCCGCTGGCCTCGAGCTTCACCCGACCAGCCGCGCGCGCCACCGCCTCGACGAGCATCGCGTCGTCCATGTTGTCGAGCAGGATGATGTCCGCGCCCGCGGCGATGGCCTCGTCGAGCCCGGCGAAGTCGGTGACCTCGCACTCGACCTTCATCAACGGATGCACGTAGCCCTTGGCCCGGCGAATGGCCTGGGTGATCGAGCCGCAGGCGGCGATGTGGTTGTCCTTGATGAGCACGCCGTCGAAGAGGCCGATGCGGTGGTTGAGCCCGCCGCCGGCGCGCACCGCCGCCTTCTCCAGGCCGCGCAGACCGGGCGTGGTCTTGCGGGTGTCGAGCAGCCGGGTCTTGCTGTTGCCGAGCGCGGCGACGGCCCGCTGGGTGGCGGTGGCAATGCCCGAGAGCCGCTGCAGCAGGTTCAGCGCGGTGCGCTCGGCGGTGAGCAGGCTCCGCGCCGGCCCGAAGACCTCGCCGAAGACCTCGCCCTTCTGGACCGAATCGCCCTCGGCGCGCGACCACTTCAGCTCCACGCGCGCATCCACCGCGCGGAACACGCGGGCGCAGGCGTCGAGGCCGGCGAGCACCAGCGCGTCCTTGGCGAGGAACCGCGCGCGGCCGACGAGGTTCTCGTCGATGACCGCGAGCGAGGTCACATCACCCGAGGTGCCGAGATCCTCGTCGAGCGCGAGGGCGATGAGCTTGTCGATGGCGTCCACGGGGAGCTAGCGCCGCTTGGACTTCGCGCTCTTGCCCGCCTTCTTCTTCGCCGCGGGTCGCTTGGCGGCCTTCTTCGCCGGCTTGCGCGCCGCCTTCTTCGCGGCGGCCTTCTTGGCCGCAGGCTTCCTCTTGGCCGCAGGCTTCTTCTTCGCAGGCTTGGCGGCCGTCGTCGCTGCCGGCTTCTTCTTGGCGGCAGGCTTCTTCTTCGCAGGCTTGGCCGCCTTCTTCACCACCGGCTTCTTCTTCGACTTGGGCCGGTACGCCGGCACCGCCTTGGTCGCCGGCCCGCTCGCGTCCGCGCTGGCCTTGAACTCGCGGACGGCGTCGTCCACCAGCCCCATCTGCATGTAGGCCACGCCGAGATCCTTGTGGTCGTCGGAGGAGAGGCCTTCCTGGGTTCCCTCGCGGAGCTGCGCCAGTGCGGCGTGCACCTGCGCGTCGGGCTGGCTGGGGATCCGCATCTGCTCCAGATCGCCCGCCAGCTCCTTGGCCAGATCCACGCTGTCGTCGCCCGCGGCGCCGCCGCCCTGCACCGTCAGCTTGCCCTGCCCTGGCAGCTCGTCGTTCTTCGGGTGGTTCATTTTGGCCTTCTCCGCAGGCGCGTCCGCGCCACCGATGCGGGCGAGCTGCGCTTGCAGCTTGCCCCGCTTGTCCAGAAGCTCTTGCACGCGCGCCCTGTCTTTGGAAACCACCTCGGCCGGCGCGCGCTGGACGAAGTTGGGGTTGGCAAGCTTCGCCTCCAGCTTAGCCAGATCCGCCTCCACCTCCGCCACCTGCTTGCCCAGCCGCTTGGCCTCCTCGCCCCAATCCACCAGCCCGGCGAGGGGCACGAAGATCTCCATCCCCGCGCCCACGAAGGTCGCCGCCTGCTCGGGCCGGTCGCCGCCGGCCGCGATGGCGAGCTCGTCGATGCCGACCAGGGAGGTGAGGTAGCTGCGCTGTCGCTGCAGCGTCTCGCGCAGCGCGATCTCGGGCGCGTGGATCAGCACCTTGAGCTTCTTGCTGAAGGCGATGCCCATCTCCCCGCGGATGTTGCGCAGCCCTTCGATCGCGGCCATCACCGGCGCCATGGCCTCCTCGGCGGCGGCATCGCGCATCCGTGCGTCGGGCTGGGGATAGGCGGCGATGACCAGGCTCTCCGGCGCATCCGCGTCGCGGGGGAGCTTGGTCCAGATCTCCTCGGTCACGAAGGGCATGATCGGGTGGAGCAGGCGCAGGCTCTGATCGAGCACGTGCAGCAAGGTGTGCTGCGCGGCGTGCTTGGCCTCGGCGTCGGTGCCGTAGAGCGCGCCCTTGGAGAGCTCGATGTACCAGTCGCAGAGCTCGTGCCAGATGAACTGGTAGAGGGTCGAGGCAGCCTCGTTGAAGCGGTACTCCTCCAGCGCCTTCAGGGTCTCGGCGATGCTGCGGTCGAGCCGCGAGAGGATCCACCGATCGGCGAGCGAGCGCGGCCGTTCGTGCAGCGCGCTGCCATCGGGCCGGTAGTCGGCCAGGTTCATCAGCGCGAACCGGGAGGCGTTCCAGAGCTTGTTGGCGAAGGCCTTGTAACCCTCCACCCGCTTGAGGCTGAGGCGGATGTCGCGGCCGGCCGCGGTCTGGGCGACGAGGGTGAAGCGCAGCGCGTCCGCGCCGAACGCGGGCATGCCCTCGGGGTACTCGTCCTTGCTGCCGAAGATCTTCTTGAGCGCGGGCGGCAGGTTCTCGAGCTTCTGGCCCTGGATGACATCGAGCGGGTCAATGACGTTGCCCTTCACCTTCGACATCTTGTCGCCGTTCTCGTCGCGCACCATCGCGTGCAGGTACACGGTGCGGAACGGCACCTCGCCCATGAAATGGATGCCGAACATCATCATCCGGGCGACCCAGAAGAAGATGATGTCGTGCCCGGTCTCCATCACCGAGTTCGGGTAGAAGGTCGAGAGCGCCGCGGTCGGGTCCGGCCAGCCCAGCGTGGAGAACGGCCAGAGCCCGGAGCTGAACCAGGTGTCGAGCACGTCGTCGTCGCGCTTGAGATCACCCTTGCCGCACGTGGCGCAGACCGAAGGCGCCTCGCGGGCCACGGTGACGTGGCCGTCCGCGCAGTACCACGCGGGGATCTGGTGGCCCCACCAGAGCTGGCGGCTGATGCACCAGTCGTGGATGTTGCGCATCCAGGCGAAGTAGGTGTTGGTCCAGCTCTCGGGGACGAACTTGGTCTTGCCCTGCTCCACCGCCTCGATCGCCGGGCGCGCCAGGGGCTCTATCTTCACGAACCATTGGTAGGAGAGCATCGGCTCGACCACCGTGCCGCAGCGCTGGCAGGTGCCCACCGAGAGCTTGTGCGGCTCGGTCTTGATGAGCAGCCCGCGCGCCTCGAGGTCCTCGAGCACCTTCTTGCGCGCCTCGAACCGGTCGAGCCCCGCGTAGGCGCCCGCCTCCACGTTCATCTTGCCGGTCTCGTCGATGACGTTGATCTGCTCCAGGCCGTGGCGCTTGCCGGTCTCGTAGTCGTTGAAGTCGTGCGCCGGCGTGACCTTCACCGCGCCCGAGCCGAACGCCATGTCCACCAGCACCGCGTCGGTGATGATGGGGATCTGCCGGTCGGTGAGCGGGAGCGCGACCTTCTTGCCGTGCAGGTCGGTGTAGCGCGGGTCGTCGGGGTGCACCGCCACCGCGGTGTCGCCGAGCATGGTCTCCGGCCGGGTGGTGGCGACGATGAGCTTCACCTCGCTCCCGACCACCGGGTAGGCGATGTGCCAGAGGCTGCCGTTCTTGTCCTCGTGCTCGACCTCGAGGTCGCTGAGCGCGGTGCGGCAACGCGGACACCAGTTGATGAGCTTCTTGGCGCGGTAGATGAGCTGCTCTTCGTAGAGCCGCACGAACACCTCGCGCACCGCGCGCGAGAGCCCTTCATCCATGGTGAAGCGCTCGCGCTGCCAATCCAGGCTGCAGCCCAGGGTGCGCAGCTGCCGGGTGATGCGCGAGCCGTACTGCTCCTTCCACTGCCAGACCCGCTTGACGAACTCGACGCGCCCCACGTCATGCCGGGTCTTGTGCTCGGTGGCTTTCAGCTCGCGCTCCACCACCATCTGGGTGGCGATGCCGGCGTGATCGGTGCCGGGCATCCACAGGGTGTTGAAACCGCTCATTCGCTTCCAGCGGATGAGCAGGTCCTCCACGCTCACGGTGAGGGCGTGCCCGATGTGCAGTGAGCCGGTGACGTTGGGCGGCGGGATGGAGATGGCGAACGGCGGTTTCTCGCTCGCATCCTGCGCGTGGTAGTAGCCGCGCTCTTCCCAGAGCTTGTTCCAGCGGGGCTCGACCTCGAGCGGGTCGTAGGCCTTGGGCAGCGGTTCGGTCTCGGTGTCGGCGGACATGGGGCCCTATCAATGCAGCGCCGACGGCGCGAGGTCGAGCGCAAAAGCGCCGTCCAACGCGGCCGCCGGCGGCGGTCTACCGGCCTGGGTGCGCGGCTAGCTCTTGCTCTCGCGGTCCTTGACCAGGCGATCGACCTGCTCGCGGATGATCGCCTCGGCGAGCTGCGGCACGACCTCCCAGGCGATCTTCTCGATGAGCTCGCGCGAGGCCTTGGAGAGCGCGTCGCGGAGCGTGGCCTCGAGCTGCGCGTCGGCGCTGGCGGGAGCGGGCTGCTGGCGCGAAGGCGGGCGCGGTACCACCGGCGCGGGCGGCGGCGGCATCGGCGGGTCGAGCTCCAGCTCGAACTTCGGCGCGGCCGGCGCGTGGAGCTCGAGCTGCGTCTTCGGTGCGGCTTCGACCTGGACCTCGGCCGGGCCGTCGAGGTTGGAGAAGTCGGCCTCGGCCGAAGTCGCCTGCAGCTCAGGCTCGACCTCGGGCGCAGGCGCCTCGAGCTCCAGCGTGGCCTCGATGGCCGGCGCCGTCGCCTCGGCGGCGGGCTCCTCGAAGACCACGTCGTCCTCGGGCAGCTCGGGCGAGACCACCACGTTGCTGGGCAACTCAATCTTGGGGACGTCGACCTTGACGTCGATCGGCGCGACCTCGACCGCGAACTTGGCCTCGGCGGGCGCGGGCGCGGGCGGCTCGGGTGCCTTCGGTGTGGGGATGGTGATGCCCAGACCAAACGGATCCTTCTGGGTGCGCGCGGCGGGCGGCATCGGCGCAGCCGGCGGCGCGAACGGCCTGGGCGCGGCGGGGACAATCGTGTTGGGCGACGACGTCAGCGCGCTCGGCGGCGGAATCGCCGGGCCAGGCGGACGCAGCCCGGCGGGCGGCGGCGGCAGACCCAGGCCAGCGGGCGGCCTCAACCCTGCCGGCGGCGGGATGCCGAGCGGAGGCTTGAAGGCGGGCGGCGGCGGCAGCCCAATTCCCGGAGGCGGCTTGAGCCCAGCCGGCGGAGGCATGCCGAGCGGCGGACGGAGGCCGGCGGGCGGCTGAATCGCGCCCGGCGGCGGAATGCCCATCGGCGGCTTGAAGGCAGCGGGCTGCGGCACCACCGCCGGCGTGCTGGCGGTGAGCGGCTTGGGAATGCCGGCCACGCCCGGCCCGGCGATGGCGCCCGGAACCGGAGCAGGCTTGGGAGCAGGCGCAGCCACCGTGGGCGCCGGCGCGCTGGTTCCCGCGCTCGCGCCGACCAGGTTCTTCACGCTCTCGATGAGCTTGCCGCTCTCGAACGGCTTGACGATGTGGCCATCGGCGGCGGCGGCCTTGGCCCGCCCCTCGTCGAAGGCCTCGAAGGTGCCGGCGAGCAGCAGCACCGGAATGTGGCGGAGCGAAGGGTCGCCCTTGATCGCCTCGCACACCTCGTAGCCGGTGAGCTTGGGCATCACCACGTCGGCGAGGATGACGTCGGGCTTGAGCTCGCGCGCCTTGGCGACGCAGTCCTCCCCGTTGTCCACCGAGGTGATCTTGAAGTCTTCGTTGGCGAAGGTGAGGGCGACGACTTTCTGGATGGTGATGCTGTCGTCGGCCAGGAGCAGCTGCTTGGGCATTGCGTCCTCGGGCTTTGCGGGCCGCCGCGGCGTCGAAAGAGGCCGGCCGCGCGCGCGTGCTGCGACCCAGGGTTAAACCGCATGATCCGCGCTCCGTCAACGAACTGGCCGGCGAGGAACCGGCCTGGCGCACAGGCGGCGGCTACCCTTCGAGCAAGGGGAAAAGCGCTCGCTCGCCTCGCTCGCCCTGCAGCCAACCGGGCTCGTCACCGTCCACCGCGCGGAAGCCCTGCCGCACCCCGAGGATCGCGTCGGCGAGCACAAGCAGCGCCCGGCCATCTTGATCGACGAGCACCCCCAGCTCGCCCGGGCTCGGCCGCCCGAAGTGACGCGCACCGAGGTCGAGCACCGGGTAGAGCGTTTGGCCGTGCTCGACCACGCCGCGGACGCCCAGCCCCGCCCTCGGCACCGGACACACCGCCGGCCTGGCCACCACCGAGAGCACCTGCGGCAACGCAAAGCCGATGCTCCTCCCGGCGGCGGTGAAGAGCAGCGCCCGCGGCGCCGGCTCGGAGGTGCCGTGCAGCGCCGGCGGCGAACCCATCGCGCGCGGCGGCAGGTCGTCGAGCGCTTCGGGACGAAGCTCCAGAGCCAGCGCGCCGTCCATCTGGAAGGCGCCGCGAAAGAGCTCCGGTACATCCACCCCGACGCCGGCCGGGAGGTTGAGCGACGGCGAGTCGCCGCGCGGCCGCACGCCCTCCACCGCATCCACCCGGAACCTGCGCAGCGACTTGGCCTGCAACGCGACCGCCCACTCGCCCGCGACGGTCTCCGGCTCGCCGAGCGCGCGAAGCAGCGACTCACCGTCGCCGGCGCGCACCACCTCCCGGACGGCCTCCGCGGGGAGCGCCAACCGGTACGGCCCCGCGCGGACCAGCGCCACCAACCGCGCCGAGGCAAGTGAGTCGGCCATCGCCGCGGAGGCTAACACGCCCTTTCCGCTCCGCCCGGCGCTGTGACTACAATCTCGCGCGGGCTGAACCTGGCAGCAGCGAGGCGTGATGCAAGCGAAGGTGCTGGTCGTCGACGACGAAGCGGTCGCGCGAAACCTCTACTCCGACGTGCTCATCGCCGGCGGGCACCAGGTCCGCGCCGTCGCCAGCGGCGCCGAGGCCCTCGACGCCTTCGCCCACGAACGCTTCGACGTGGTGGTCACCGATCTCATCCTCCCCGGCATGGACGGCATGCAGCTCCTCAGCGAGCTCAAGCGCCGCCGCAGCGACGTGGAGATCATCGTCGTCACCGCGTTGGAGAAGGTGGAGCCCGCGGTGCGCGCGCTCAAGAACGGCGCCAGCGACTACCTGGTCAAGCCGCTCGCGCCCGAGGTGCTGCAGGCCGCCATCTCGCGGTGCCTGCTCACCCAGCGGCTCATGCTGGAGAACAACCAGCTCCGTACCCACGTGGCGCTGCTCGAGTCGGGCCAGAAGATTGCCACCACCCTCGACCGCACCGCGCTCTACCCGGTGGTCCTCGATTCGATCGAGTCGGCCCTGCAGCCGCGCGCCTCGGGCATGCTGCTCCTCGCGGGCGGCAAGCTCTCGGTGGCCCAGACGCGCGGGCTCGACGAGGCCGAGCAGGCCGAGCTCCTGGCGCAGCTCGACGCCCGCCACCTCGAGGTCGCCGAGGGGCGGCCGGTGAGCATGACCGTCGGCGGCCACTCGGCGCTGGCCTTCGCCGCGCGCGATGCCCACGACGTCCTCGGCGCGGTGGTGGCGGTCGATCCCGCGCACGCCGATCCGGCGTCGCTCTCGGGGGCCAGCTTCCTCACCAGCCACGTCGCGCTGGCGCTGCGAAACTCGGAGCGCATCGCCGCCGTCGAGGACCTCGCCTACCAGGACGACCTCACCAAGCTCTTCAACACCCGCTACATGCACCTGGTGCTGGAGCGCGAGCTCAAGAGCGCGCTCTGCACCGGCATGCCGCTGGCCCTGCTCTTCCTCGATCTCGACAAGTTCAAGAAGGTCAACGACCAGCACGGCCACCTGATGGGCTCGCGGCTGCTCTGCGAGCTCGCCGATCTGCTGCTCGAGTGCGTGCGCGAGCAGGACATCGTCACCCGCTACGGCGGCGACGAGTTCGTGGTGCTCTTGCTCGGCGCCGACTCGAACCTCGGCGTGCAGGTGGCCGAGCGCATCCGCCGGACCGTTGAGACCCACGCCTTCCTGGCCGCCGAAGGGCTCACCGTCACCCTCACCACCTCGGTGGGCGTGGCCAGCTTTCCCGAGCACGGCATCGACAAGCAGGCGCTGCTCAACCTCGCCGACCGCGCGCTCTACGCCGGCAAGCGCACCACCCGGAACGTGGTCTTCGTCGCCAACCCGGAAGACCTCGAGCGCGCCGAGAAGGCCGCCGGCTGAGCGCCATCGCAAACCCCGACGCGCTCTCGCTCTACGCCGTCGCCATCGTCTTTCTGGCCTCGCTCATCCGCTCCACCTTCGGCTTCGGCGAGGCGTTGGTCGCGGTGCCGCTGCTCGCGCTCAGGCTCCCCGTCGAGGTGGCCGCGCCGCTCGCGGTGCTGGTCTCGGTCACCATCGCCGCGCTCGCGCTCGTCCAGGATTTTCGCCAGGTGCAGCTTCGCAGCGCCGGCTGGCTGGTGCTGGCCACGCTCGCCGGCATTCCGCTCGGGCTCTGGGTTCTCGCGGCGGCCGATGCGCGGCTGGTGAAGGCCGCGCTGGGGCTCACCATCGTCGCCTTCGCGCTCTACGCGCTGCTCGGGCGCGCGCCAGGCCACCTCGCGAGCGATCGCATCTCCTGGCTCCTCGGCTGCGGCCTCTGCGCCGGCGTGCTCGGCGGCGCCTACGGGATGAACGGCCCGCCGCTGGTGGTCTACGGCTCGCTGCGCCGCTGGTCGCCGGTGCAGTTCCGGGCCACGCTCCAGGCGTACTTTCTGCCCGCGAGCGCGCTGGGGATGCTCGGGTACGGCGTGGCGGGGCTCTGGACGGCGCAGGTCACGCACCTGTTCCTGCTGGCGCTGCCCGGCGTGCTGGTGGCCACGCTCGCGGGCCGGCTCATCAACCGCAGGCTCTCGGGCGCGACCTTCCTGCGCTTCGTCTACTTCGGCTTGATGGCCACCGGGCTGGCGTTGCTGGCCCAGTCGCTGCCGAGAACCTAGGCTCGCTGCTCGGCGGAGATGACCGGCAGCCGCACCTTGGAGTTGGCCATCGAGACCCGGCCGGCCACGCGCGTGGCCACCTCGAGCAGCGCCTTGGCCTGCTCGCTCTCCGGCGCCTTCACCAGGAGCGGCACGCCCGCGTCGCCGGCCTCGCGGATGGCGAGGTCGAGCGGCACCGTGCCGAGGAACGGGATGCCCATGGCACCGGCGAACTTCTGGCCGCCGCCGGCATCGAAGATGGCCGTCTTCTGCTGGCAGTGCGGACACACGAACGCGCTCATGTTCTCCACCACGCCGAGGATGGGCACGTTGAGCTTGTCGAAGGCGAGCTTGGCCTTCATCACGTCGCTGAGCGCCACGTCCTGAGGCGTGGTCACCAGCACCGCGCCCGCCGCGCGGACGTTCTGCGCCAGCGTGAGCACCAGGTCGCCGGTGCCTGGCGGCAGGTCGAGCACCAGGTAATCGAGCTCGCCCCAGTTCACGTCGCGCAAAAGTTGGATGACCGCGCCGTGCAGCATCGGCCCGCGCCAGATGACCGCCTGATCGGGATCGATGAGGAAGCCGATGCTCATCACCGCGATGCCGTGGGCGGTGAGCGGGTCGAGGGTCTTGCCATCCTTGCTCACCGGCCGGTTCTTGATGCCGGTCATCATCGGGACGCTGGGGCCGTAGAAGTCGGCGTCGAGCAGCCCGACCTTGGCACCGAAGCGCGAGAGCCCCACCGCCAGGTTCACCGCGACGGTGCTCTTGCCCACCCCGCCCTTCCCCGCGCCCACGAGGATGACGTTCTTCACGCTGGGGATGAGGTCCTGCGGGCCCATCTTCGAGCTCTTCACCTGGGCGCCCATCTCGATGGCCACCTCGGTGACGCCGGCGACGCCGCGGACGGCCTTCTCCACGTCCTTCCTGATGAGGTCCTTCACCGGGCAGGCGGGCGTGGTGAGCTCGACCTTGAGCGAGACCTTGCCGCCGTCGAGGACGAGGTTCTTGATCATGCCCGCCGAGACCAGGTCGCGGCCGAGTTCGGGGTCTTGAACCTTCGACAGCGCGGCGAGGACTTCGGTTTCGGTGGGTGCGTTCATGGCGCGCAAGATCACGGCCGCGCGGCGCCAAGTCAAGCGCATGAACGCCGAGCGCTCGCTGGGCTACCCGCGAGCACACCGCCTCGACTCAGAATCGAAGTCCGAGGTTCAGCGCCTGCGGCACCGACCGGGCCGTGGCGAGCGCGGGCAGCTCCGAGCGCGCCTGCATCGCGGGCGAGGCTTCCGGCACCGCAGGCCCCGCGTGCATGCCGAACGACGCGGCCAGCGGGACGCCGATGAACTCCACGATGCCCAGGATCACCAGGCCCACCACCGCCGGGGCTTCCTCCGCGTCCCCGAGCACAATCAAACCCAGGGAGAGCAGCACGCCGCCCACCTGGACCAGGCCCGCGCGGAGCAGCGCCTTGAGGAACGATCCGGCGGCGTTTTGCGAGGCGACGGCCCACGCGATCAACGACGACACCACCGGGACCGAAAGCAAGCCCACCACGGTCAGCGCCGCCTCCTCACTTCCCTGCGCGACGCCAAACTGGCTGGCGGCAACGCCGAAGCCGATCCAGGTGACCAGGTTGCCCAGGGCGGCCAGGCCGTACTCGGCGAAAGAGAAGCTGCCCGCGAGCAGATCGCCTTCAGGCGATGGAAGCAGGTGGAGGTTCGGCGGCGCCGGCGGCGCAGCCTCGACCGGCGGCGGCTGGACTTCGAACGGCGGCGGCGCGATCGGAGCATCGTCGGCCAACGCGACCGGCAGGACCCGGAGGTTGTGCGCGGGCGGCCGCGGCAGCCCAAGCTGCGGCGAAATCAGGTGCAGGGTGAGAACGAACGCGAGCAACGGTCGACCTCGAGCGGGGCATCCAGCCTTACCACGCACCGCAACCGGGTCGGGCTATTCGAGGCTCAGGATCCTCCAGGCGCCGTCCTCGCTCACCAACTGCACGGCGCGTCCCGGACCGAGCGGCAACCGCGCGCTCTCGCCCGACACCTCGAACGGCACGCCCGAGGCGAGCGCCGCGCGAGCCCGGGCCAGCTTGTCCGCGGCGAGCGCCTGGTCGCGCTGGTAATCAGCTTGGAGTCGCCGGGGCGTGTAGCGGGCGCGGAGCGGCGCGGCGAGCAGCGTGTACGCCTTCTCGAAATCGCCGGACTGCTGCGCGGCGAGAAATTGCGCGAGCGCCGCGCGCGGTGCCGCGTCGGCATCCGGCGTGGGCGGCGTGACGTGCGCGCAACCGCACACGGCGACCGACAATGCCAGCGGCAAGGCTTTGAGCAGCGCGTCGAACATTCGCCGTTCTCCGGAAAGAACTGCCGAGCTTTCGGCCGCTTGCAGGTGGCATGGCGCGAGCAACCGCTGCGATAGTAGCCGACACGTCGCGCGAAGCCTGTTGGGGAGGTGCCCATGTACTGCCCCCGATGCACCGAGGAACGCGGACCGAAGAAGCGCTTCTGCGTCGCCTGCGGGGGCCCGCTCGAAGCGCGGACGCGGGAGGCGGTCGAGCGCGATGTGCAGCAGCACGTCTTCCTGCTCGATGCCATCGAGCGCTGGGAGAAGTCGGGCGACCTGCCGGCCAAGTTCGCCACCCGCCTCGCCGAGCCTTACAAGGCGCGGCTGGAGAGGCTCGAGGGCGCCTTCGACGAGGCCCTGCCGCGCGTCGAGCCGGCGCCCCGCGTCGAGGCCGAGCCGAGCCGCTTTGCCGAGGTGGTCGCCGAGCCGCTCGTGCGCGTCGAGCCGCCGCCGAGCCAGCTTCAGGCCGCGGTGGTTCAAGCGCCGCCCGAGCCGCTGCCGGTGCCGCCCGCTCCGCAGCCGCGCAACGAGGTCGCGGTGGGGCGTGCTGCGGCCCCCGAGGCGGAGGCCATCGATGCCGCCGCCGATGCGGTCGCGCTCGGCTCCAGCCTCATCGAAGGTCCGCTCGCGCTCGCCGAGCTTCGCGCCCCGGCGCCCAGCGCGCTCGAGAAGCTGGTCGAGCGCGAGTCCACCTGGTCCAAGGTCTGGAAGCCGTTCCTCTACGACAACGCCGTCTGGTTCGTGGGCGCGTTCTGCATCGTCTCCGGCTCGCTGTACGTCGCCTCGCAGGCCTACGCCCACGTGGGCGACACCGCGCGCTCGCTCATCGTGTTCGGGATGATGCTCGCCTACGCGGCCGGCTTCGGCGCCGCCGGCTGGCTGCTGGGCGAACGCAAGCAGCTCCTCAGCGCCGGACGGATCCTCGGGCTCATCTCCGCGGCCATCGCGCCGGTCGCGCTGGTCACGCTCGAGCCGCTGCGGCTGCACGCGCCGTTCGCTTTTGCCGGCGCGGGCGTGCTCGGCGTCGCCGGCGCGAGTTGGCTGCTCAAGCTCGCCTGTGACCGCTTCGACGAGCGGATGAGCCTGCGCGTCGCCGCCACCGGTCTGGCGCTGCTGGGCTGGGAGTTGCTCGTTCCAGCCGCCGCCGCCGAGGCGGGGCTTTGCGCCGCGGTGCCGCTCGCCGCGCTCTTCTCGGCGACTGGGATGCTGCGTCGGCGCGAACCGCCGATGGAGCGCGCGGCGCAGGCGTTCGGCGCGCTGGCCCTGCTCTACCTGACCGGCTTCGACCTCGCGCGCATCGCGTTCTTCGCGCCGAGCGCGCCGGGCCTGGCGCTGTACGGGCCGGTGGTGGCGGCGCTCGGCTGGATCGCCTTGCGCGCCGACCGCGCCCGGTTGGGAGACCTCGAGGACCGGCCGCGGGTGCCGGCCACCACATTGACCGCGCTGGCGCTGCTCGGTGTGGGCGCGCTGGCCTCGCTGGTGGCGGAAGCCTCAGCGGCGGCGGCAGCGATGATCGCCACCCTCGCCTTCGCCGACGCTGCGCGGACCTACAAGCGCGCGCCGTTCGTGGCGGTCGCGGCGGTGCTGGGGCTCTTCGCGTACTACCTCTCGCCGGACCTCATCCCGCACGGCATCGAGGCGCTGCTCGCGACCGCGCGCCATGCGCTGGGCTACGCGCCAAACGCGTCGCTGCCGGTGGCCTACGCCGGCGTGAGCACCGTGCCCTACCTGCTGCTCCTGGGTGTGCTCGCACGGCGGGCCCGGTCGCGCGGACTCGCCTGGGTCTACCGGCCTCTCGCCTGGACGGGCGCCGCGCTGACGGTGCTGCTCACGCTCGTGGCGCACAGCTCGCTCGAGGTTCGGCCGGGGCTGTGGTCGTCGGTGGCCCTGCTGGGCCTGCTCGCGGCGGCGCTCTGGCTCGCCGACCATGCCGCTGCCGGCTACCTCTTCGGCTACGTCGTCGCGCTGCTGGGCTACGACCTCTCGCGGAAGTTCGATCCCCAGGCGGATGCGGTCGCTGTCTTCGTGATGGCGGCAGCGGTCGGGCTGCTGGTCATCGCGCGGCTCGCGCCGGCCCGACAGCGCGACGGGCTCATCGGCGAGGCGCTGCTGCTCGCGCTGGCGGCGCCGTTCGTCGCGTTCGCGAGCCCACCCGGGTTGGAGCAGCTCGAGCTCGTGGCCGCGGGGGCGGTGCTGGTGGTGCTCGCGTTCGAGACGCGCTCGCGGCTGCCGGCGTTCGCCGCGGCGTTGGCGCTGGTCGGCGCCGGGCTCACCTGGGAGGCGATGCCTTCGCTTCCGGCGCTGGCCCTGGCATTGGGCTGCGTGCTCGCGGCTGGCCTTTCCTGGCAGCCGGCCAGACCCTGCGATCCCGGCGCGAAGCCGTTCGGTCTGGCGCTGCCGCTCCGCGCGCGCGGCTACGCGCTTCTTCGCGATCCGCTCGCCCTTCTGGGCGGCGCGCTCGCGCTCATCGAGATCTTCGCGCCAGCGGGGGATGCGCTCGACGCCTTCACCTCGCCCGGAGGCGATGCGGTGGCTCGGCTGGCCATCGGCGCCGTGGTCGCGCTGCTGCTCTCGCGGCGCTACGCCTTCGGTTGGGGCGGGTTCGCGGCGGTGCTGCTTGGCGCGCTGGCCTGCTCGCGGTCGGCGCCCGCCTTGGCGGTGTTCGGGCTGGCTTCCGCGGCGGCGGCGGTGGTCTTCGAGCTCTGGCCTGCGGCGTCGCGCGCGGTGCTCCGGAGTGAAGGGCTCGCGGCAACCTCGCCGTACGCGGTCTGCGCCATCCTCGCGCCGCTCGCGGTGGCGAACGGAAGCCATCCCGGGTGGCTGGTGGCGAGCGCGGCCGGGTACCTGCTGCTCATGCGCTGGCGCGATCTCGCCTGGGTCTGGCTGCCGCTCGCCGGCGCCTCGCTGTGGTGGGCGATGGGGCCTTCGCACCCGCAGCCAGGCCTCGTGCCCGGCGCGCTCGCGCTCGGGTTCGCGCTTCTCGGGCTCGTGGCCGACCGGCGGCCGGCGGTGGTCGAGCTCGGGCTCGGCGGGAGCGCAAAGCCCATCGCGTGGACCTCCGCCGCGCTGGTGCTGGCGGCGACGATGCTCGGCGCGACCGAGTCGTTCGCGTTCGGCGGTCACGCGGGTTCATCCCAGGCCTGGCTGGCGGCGACGTTCGCGGTCTACGCGCTCGCCTGGCTGCTGCTCGCCCAGCAGACCCGCCACGCCGTCCCGCTCTTCGTTGGGCTGGCGTTCGCGATGGCCGTCGCGGACGCGTGGTGGTTCGATGCGTTCGGTCAGATCCACCTCGCCGAGGCCCTGGCGCTCGCGGTGCTCGCGAACGGCGTCCGCGTGTTCGGCACGCTCGCGGAGCCGCTGTTCGGACCCAGGCCGGCGCGCACCAGCGGCTACGCGCTGGCCTTGTTGGCCCTGCTGAGCCTCGGCCTCGGAGCGCTCGGGCTCCTCGACGCGCACAACCTCTGGACCCAGCTCTTGCCGTACGCCGCCGCGCTGGTGGTCTTCCTTTCGGCGCGCGCGCTGGGTTGGTCGGTGCTGCAGCCGGTGGCGCTCGGGCTGGCGCTCTTCGATCTCTACGACCACCACGGCCACGCCGCCCGCGTCGCGGTCTACCTGGGCGCGGCCGGTGCGCTGATCGCTGCCGTCTCCGCGCGGCGCTGGCCCGCGGCGCTCACCTTGATCTTCCTCGACCGGGCTCCGGATCGCGGCCGCGCCACGCTGCTGCGCGGCTCGATGCTGGCCGCGATGCTGCTCGCGCTCTGCGGCGCGGCCTGGCTCGCCATGGATCTGCAGCACGCTGCGTTCGCCCTCGCGGTCGCGGGAATCGCGGCGCTGCTCGCCCTCGCGGTGTTCGCGGCGCCGAGCCCGGCGTGGTGGACGGCGGCCTCGCTGGTGGCGCTGGCCGGCGCGCTGGAGCACTCTGAAAACCGCGACTTCATCGCTGCCTTCGCGGTGCTGAACGGAATCCTCGCCGCGGCTGGCCTGCTGCGAGCCGAGCCCTTCGCCCGGGCGCTGAAGGCACTCTTTGCCGCGACCGATGCGCAGGGGCGCGCGCCTCGAAGTCTGCGGCCCTACGCGAGCGCGCTCTCGCTCACCGGCGCGTTCGTCCTCATCGCACCAGCCCTGGCGCTGCTCGGCGCGCTCAGCGATCGCATCGAGTTGCGCCACCCGGTGGATCCCGGCGCAGCCCAGGTCGCGCTGCTGGTGGTACCGACGGCGCTGCACCTGCTGTGGCGGCGCCGCGGCCTTTGGTCGCTGGCCCTGGTCTTTACGCTGCTGGTCCTACCGGTCGCCTATCTCGCGCCCGCGTCGCTTCGCGCGGTGTTGGTTGCGGCGTGCGCCCTGCCGTTCGCGCTGCTCGCCTGGAAGCTGCCCGCTCGCGGGCTGGCCCGATTGCTCACCCGCGTCGCGCTCTGCATGCCCCCACGCCGGCGAACCCACGCGGCCTCGCTCGCGTTTGGCTTCACGGTGACCATGGCCTGCTGCGCGGCGCTGGCCACCGGTTTCGAGCTCGGCGCCTGGCAGACGCCCGCCACCGCCGCCATCCTCACCGTGGCGCTGGGGATCGCCAGCCTTCGCCAGCGCAGCGGCCGCGTCCTCGCGCTGGCGCTGCTGCCCGGGACCGCGCACCTCGGCCTGGCCTGGCTCGGCATCCAGCTCTCGACGGGCCGGCCGCAGGTGGCGATCCTCGGCGGCTGGGCCTTGGCCTCGGCGCTGCTCGCGGTGGCTGCCGAGCGATATGCGCGCAGCGAGAAGTCGCGTCGCGATGTGCTCGGGGCCGCGCACCTCTACTTCGCGCTCGGCGTCTTCGAGCTGGGCGGCGCCATCGCGCTGATGCCCGGGATGCGCTCGAGCGAGCTGCTCTTCGCCGGGCTCGCCGCGGCGCTGCTTGGCACCTTCGCCACGCTCCGCGCGCTGGAGACCGGCCACGAGATCTACGCCTACCTCGCCCAGGGCGCGGCGCTGGCGCTGTACCTGCTGGTCCGCGTCCAGACCGACTGGCTCGGCGCCCACGGCGACCGCGATGCGCTCTCGAGCGTGCTGCTGGGCTTTGCGTTCCTCGGGCTGCACGCGCTGGCGCGGCGGGCCGAGGCCGAGGTCTTCGAGCGGCCCACCCGGGCGATGACCTACCTGTTGCCGCTGGTGGGGCTGGTCTTCCTGCCGCAGCTCTCGTTGAGCCAGGGCGCGCTCTACGGGCTGGGGCTGGCGCTGCACTTCGCGGCGGTGAGCGCGACCCTGGGCGGTTCCAAGCTCGCGGCCACGCTCTCGGCGGTGGCGCTCAACACCGCGCTCGCGCTGACCTGGATAGGCCGCGGCATCCACGACCCGCAGTTCTACGCCATCCCCTTCGGCGCGACGCTGCTCACCTTCGCGCGGCTCTTCCGCGACGAGCTCTCCGAAGACGCGCGCTTCTGGATGCGCAGCGCCGGCATCCTCAGCGTCTACATCGCCTCGATGGCCAGCACCTTCCTCTACGCCAACCCGCTCTACGTGCTGGTCTGCGCGGCGGTGTGCGTCGGCGGGGTGCTCCTGGGAATCGTGCTGCGGGTGCGCAGCTACGTGTACCTGGGCAGCGCGGCGCTCATCGTGGACGTGCTCGGGAACATGGTGCGCTACAGCCTCCACGAGCGGCTCTTGCTCGGGCTGATGCTCACCTTGATGGGCTTCGTGCTGGTCGGCGGCTGGGTGTTCTTCCTCAGCAAGCGCGAGGAGCTGCTGCGCCGCTACGCCGCCATCCAGGCGCTGATGCGCGAGTGGGAGTGAACCGGCCTCAGGACTCGACGCGGTAGTTCGGCGCTTCCTGGGTGATGATCACATCGTGCACGTGGCTCTCGCGGAGCCCGGCCTGGCTTATCTGGATGAAGCGCGCGCTCTGCTGCAGCTCGCCGATGTTCCGGCAGCCGAGGTAGCCCATTCCCGCGCGCAGCCCGCCGAGCATCTGGAAGACGATCATCGCCACCGGGCCCTTGTACGGAACGCGGCCCTCGATGCCCTCGGGCACCAGCTTGAGCTCCTCCTCGACGTCGCCCTGGAAATAGCGATCCTTGGAGCCCTGCTTCATCGCGCCCAGCGAGCCCATGCCCCGGTACGCCTTGTAGCTGCGGCCCTGGTAGAGGATGACCTCGCCCGGCGCCTCCTCGCAGCCGGCGAAGAGCGAGCCGATCATCACCGTGCTCGCGCCCGCGGCCAACGCTTTGACGATGTCGCCGGAGTACTTGATCCCGCCGTCGCTGATGACCGGCACGCCGGCGGCGGCGGCGACCTTCACGCACTCGTCGACCGCGGTGATTTGAGGAACTCCCACGCCCGCGACCACTCGCGTTGTGCAGATGGAGCCCGGACCGATGCCCACCTTCACGCCGTCGGCACCGGCGTCGATGAGCGCGGCGGTGCCCTCGGCGGTGGCCACGTTGCCGGCCATCACCTGCAGGTCGGGCCACTTCGTCTTCACTGCCTTCACAGCGTCGAGCACGCCGCGGCTGTGGCCGTGGGCGGTGTCGACCACCACCACGTCCACGCCCGCGCGCACCAGCGCCTCGACGCGCTCCTCGTAGTCGCCCGCGCCCACCGCAGCGCCGCAGAGCAGCCGGCCCTGGGCGTCCTTGGCCGCGAACGGGTGCGCGCGCGTCTTCTCGATGTCCTTGATGGTGATGAGCCCGCGAAGCCGGAACTCCGCATCCACCACCAAGAGCTTCTCGATGCGGTTGGTGTGGAGGAGATCCTTGGCCTCATCCATCTGCACGCCCTCGCGCGCGGTCACCAGCTCCCGGGTCATCACCGCCGAGACGGGCTGGTCGAGGTTCCGCTCGAAGCGCAGGTCGCGGTTGGTGAGAATGCCCACCAGCTTCCCGGCCTTCACCACGGGGATCCCGCTGATGTTGTGGCTGCGCATCAGCTCGTCCGCCGTCGAGAGCCGCGCCTCTGGCTCGACGACCACCGGATCGCGCACCAGGCCGCTCTCGAACTTCTTCACCCGCAGCACCTCGCGCGCCTGCTCGGCGGGCGGCAGGTTCTTGTGCACGATGCCGATGCCGCCCTCCTGGGCCATGGCGATGGCGGTCCGCGACTCGGTCACCGTGTCCATGGCCGCGGAGAGCAGCGGGATGTTCAGGCGGATCTTGCGGGTGAGCGGCGTGCCCAGCTCGACCTGCTTGGGAAGCACCTCGCTGGCGGCCGGGACGAGCAGCACATCGTCAAAGGTGAGGCCGAGCTTGAGTTCATCGCGCTTGAGCATGGCAGGCTCCCGAGGGCGCCTTCCATACACCAGCCGAACTGACCTCGCCATGAGGGTCGGACGCCCGCTCGGCTCCCGGCCGCGCGGTCAGGTGAACCCGAGCGCCGTCGCCGACCTGACGGGCTGCGCGCCGCGAATTTTGCGCCCGAACCATGCTGGGCAAAGATGCGCACATGGCCGCCGCACAATCCGGCTCTCCCATCATCGGCATCGACCTCGGCACGACCAACTCGTGCTGCGCGGTGGTCAAGGATGGTAAGCCGTTCGTGATTCCTTCGCGCGAAGGGCACAACACCGTGCCCAGCGTGGTGGCGCTGAACCACAAGGGCAAGCTGCTCGTCGGCCACCCGGCCAAGGCGCAGATGCTCACCAATCCCGCGCAGACGATCTACGGGTCGAAGCGGCTGGTGGGCCGGCCCTTCGCCTCGCCCATCGTCAGCCAGATCAAGGACCGCTTTCACTACGACATCGTCGAGGGGCCGCAGGGCGACTGCGCGGTGCGCCTCGGCGACATGACCTTCACCCTCCAGGAGATCGCCTCGCTGATCCTGAAAGAGGTGAAGGAGATCGCCCAGAACCACCTCGGCGGCGAGGTGAGCCGCGCGGTCATCACCTGCCCGGCCTTCTTCAACGACAACCAGCGCGAGGCGGTCCGCGAGGCCGGCGCGCTGGCGGGCTTGAAGGTGGAGCGGGTGCTCAACGAGCCCACCGCTGCGGCGCTGGCCTTCGGCTGGGGGCGCAACCTGGCCCAGAAGGTCCTGGTCTACGACCTCGGCGGCGGCACCTTCGATGTCTCGCTGCTCGACCTCAAGGGGACGGTCTACGAGGTGCTGGCCACCGGCGGCGACACGTTCCTCGGCGGCGTCGACTTCGACAACCAGCTCGTGGACCACCTGCTCCTCGCCTTCCAGCAGAAGAACGGCAAGGTCTTCAACGGCGACCGCGTCGCCATGCAGCGCATCGTCGATGCCGCCGAGCGGGCCAAGTGCGCGCTCTCCGAGCAGACCCAGACGCGGGTGCACGTGCCGTTCGTCACCCTCATCGACGACCAGCCGTTCGACGTCGACGTCACCGTCAGCCGCGAGGAGTTTCACGAGCTCACCGACGGCCTCATCGAGCGCACGCTCGCGAGCTGCCGCGACGTGCTCGGCGCGCGCGAGCTCAAGCCGGAGAACGTCGACGAGGTCTTGCTGGTGGGCGGGCAGAGCCGCATGCCGCGGGTCCGCGAGAAGCTCTCCGCGTTCTTCGGCAAGGTCCCGCACAAGGGCGTGCACCCCGACGAGGCGGTCGCCATGGGCGCGGCCATCCTCGCCCACTCGATGCAGGTGGCCGAGGGCATCACCCTGCTCGATGTGCTGCCCATGAGCGTGGGGCTGAGCCTGCCCGGCGGACGGTTCAAGCCGGTCATCCCGCGAAACACCGCGCTGCCGCACACCAAGAGCTACAAGCTGCGCACCACCCGCGACAACCAGACCGAGTTCGAGCTGGTGGTCTACCAGGGCGAGGCGGAGAAGGCGGCGGAGAACGAGTTTCTGGGCACGGTGAAGCTCACCGGGCTGCCCAAGGCGCCGCGCGGGGTGGTGGAGCTGGTGGTGGGCTTCACCATGTCGAGCGAGAGCGCGCTCACGGTGAACGCGCGCGAGCTCTCCACGCGCCGCGAGATCTCCACCGAGTTCAAGACCCGCCGCGCCGAGACCAGTGGCACCGGTGCCGGAGAGATAGAGCCCGGCGTGACCCTGCCCCGCATGCCGGCCATTCGCCTGCCCGAGGATGGCCCGGCGCCCGCTCCGAGCGGCCGCAACGAGGTGGCTGGCGCGGCGACGCGGTCGCCGATGCCGCCCGCGGGATTCTGGGCGCGCATCAAGAGCTGGTTTGTGGGGCCGAGCGCTTAGGTCGGGGAAAAACGGCCGCCGGGTCCCTGGGGGGGTTGGGCCCCGACGGCCGCCAGGCCCAGGTTGCCCCGAGCCCGCGCGAATGCTGCACGTCACCACGACGGGCAACCACGGACTCTCAGTGAACTCGAATTTCCTTAGAGTGCCTGGCCCGAGGTCGTCGCCGGCGCGGCGAGAACGCTCGAAGGACTTGGAAGCAGCGAGAGCGGATCGATGGGCTTGGCCGCGCGGCGCACCTCGAAGTGGCAGTGCGGCCCGCTGGTGCGCCCGCTCTGCCCCACCCGCGCGATCACCTGGCCGCGGGCCACGCGCTGGCCGTCGGAGACCAGGTTCTCGCGGTTGTGGGCGTAGAGCGTGACCAGGCCGTCGTCGCCCTTCACGATGACCAGCGTTCCGTAGCCGGGCTGATCCCCGGCGAAGAGCACCACGCCCGCGTCGGCGGCGGCAATGGGCGTGCCTTCGGGCGCGGCGAGATCGAGCCCTTCGTGGATGCCGTTGGCCTGCTCGCCGGCGCGCGGCCCGAACCGCGCGTAGATGACGCCGCGCAAGGGCCAGTCCAGGCAGGCCGGGCCCACACAGCCCTTCGCGTGGTGCGGCGTGGGATCTCCGGCGCTCGCCGCATCCACCACCGCGCCGTCGTGATCCAGATCCGGCAGCGGCAGCACCCGCGGCGCGCCGGGGATGAACAGCTTCATTCCCACCGGCAGCTCACCGGGGTCGGAGATGGCGTTGGCGGAGGCGAGCGCCTCGGGCGTGGCCCCGTAGGCGCGAGCGATCCGGTAGAGCGTCTCGCCGGGCGCGACGAGGTGGTAGACGCCGCCGACGGTCGGCGCATCGTGGGCGCGCACCGCGGCGGCCTCGGGGGTCAGGTCCGGACGCGGCGCGGCGTGGTGGCACCCGACCAGCGCCAGCGCCAAAAGCGCGGTCGAGGCGCTAGCGGCCCGCATATCCTTCGATGCGAAGCCCGCGGACCTCGTCGAGAAGGCGGTAGTGGGTGAGGTCGAGGTGAAGCGGGGTGATGCTCACCAGCCCCTCGTCGTAGGTGGCGTTGCAGTCGGAGCCGGGGACGT
>Ga0164242_10002467_pt1 | contig 21383 bp, 19 predicted proteins | sample OricomgcompostMG_FD_108783 | JGI IMG/M metagenome (GOLD analysis project Ga0164242, IMG submission 108783) | Miracle-Growth compost microbial communities from Emeryville, California, USA - Original compost - Miracle growth compost (MG) ... | reverse complement strand
GTTCGCATAATATATATTATGTAAAATACGGATGGGGACGAAACGAGGGCTTTGGTGGTGGCCCCTCTTCCCGGCCTGATTCCGGGCTGAGGGCGGCATGGGGAAAAACCGGGTCTCTGGGAGGCGATTTGCGCGGGTTTTGGATGGCCGGCTTAGTCTGAGTTCATCCCCTCTTGCAGGCTGCCTTCTGGAGCTGGGGGTTGGGTAGTGTCTTGCGCCACGGGAACCTCTGCGGCGGCGCCCTGGCCGAACAGGTTGGCAAGATTGAGATTTGTGATGGCTATAACCTCTTTTTCATGCAAGACCAATATTTTGGATGATGATGTTAAAGTATTGCGCAAGAAGCGCGGCTGGTTGAAGTGCCCGGAAAAGCCGTGGGGTGCCACCAGTGCGCTGCCGGAGGCGAGCAGCAGGCGCTCTTGCGGGAGATTGCGGTAATAGCTGCCGCCGATGAAATCCGGCGTGGTGACTTCAGGCCTGAGCAGCGCGTGCATGTTGAAGCGCTTGACCACGTAGGCCTCGTCTTCGGTATCGAGGACGTCGAGCCAGACCAGCGGCGGGAGTTTGCCGTTCATGCTTGCCAGAACCTCCACCACGAAGGGCACGCTGTTGCGGTGGTTGATGATGGCGGGAAGGTTGAAGTCTGCCGCGATTTCAAGCTGGAGGGCGAATTGGCGCTTCTGCTGCTCCACCTGGTAGGGGGCGTAGGGTTCGTCGATGCCGATGGGGCCGATGGCGATGAGCTTGGGGTTATCGTTGATGAGGGCCGTGAGGCGGGCATCGAGATCTTCAAGGTTGTGCCAGAGCTGGCGCGGGCCCGCGCCCACCGCGCCGTAGAGACGCGGTTCGGCAAGGGCGCCGAGGAGACTGGCGAGGAGGATGTCGTCGGACTGAGTGGGAGCCCCCTCGCCTGCACCCGTGTCCTCGCCCTCCAGCGGGGCTTGAATATTGACGGCGATGAGGCCCAGCGTATAGGGCGGCGTCTTTTCAGCCGGGAGGGCCTTGCGGTAATTTTCGATATCGGTGGGCGTGAGCGCGTGGAAGCAGGCGTCGGCGTGCATCAGCGTGGTGAGGGTGGGATTGGAAAGAGCTTTCCACGGATGGGCCGGAAGCTCCTGGCTGAGGGGTTTCTTTTCTTCGGTGGATTCTTCCGGAGGTGGGGTGTTTTCGTCGTATTCCTCATATATGCCGGAGGTGGCGGACTGCGCGAGGCGGGTGGCGCGGTCGGCCGCGGCATCGCGCTCCTGCTGGCGGCGCTTGGCTTCGCCGTCGGGCGGGGTCATGGCGGCGATATCGGCCTTGACCTCCTTGACGACATCGTTGATGGCGCCGGTGATTTCGCTGAAGAAGCCGCTCTTCTTCTTGGCGGGCTGGTTTTGCTGCTGCGGTTGCTTTTCTGCCATGGGGCAAGCCTATGACAGGGTGAGGCGCGTGAACAGCCGCCGCGTGTTGCGGGCGGTGATTTGGGCGGCTTCGGCGGGGCTTGTTTGCCACACCTCGGCAAGGCAGGCGGCGGTGTGCGGCAGCAGAGCGGGCTGGTTGCGCTTGCTGCGGTGAGGATGCGGCGCAAGATAAGGCGCGTCGGTCTCCACCAGCACGCGATCGTGCGGTAGGGTAGCGGCGATATCGCGCAGGGATTGGCTATTCTTGAATGTGAGGATGCCGGAGAAGCTGATGTAGCCGCCCAAGCCCAGCGCCTCTTCCGCCAGCCATGCGCTGCCGCTGAAGCAGTGCAGGACGAAGGGCGCGCCTTTATGCTCATGCAGGATGGCGATGGTGTCGGCCTCGGCATCGCGGGTGTGGATGACGGCCGGAAGGTTGAGGTTTTTTGCCGCGTTGAGGTGGGTGTGGAAGCTTTGCTGCTGGAGGCTGCGCGGCGAGTTTTCGTAATAGTAGTCGAGCCCGGTTTCACCCAGTGCGACCACGTGGCGATTGTGAGCGGCCTGCTCCAGTTCCTCCACCGTGGCGAGGGCTTCTTCCGCGACATCCTGCGGGTGGATGCCCACCGCCACGCTGAGGCGGCCGGGATGGGAGGCCGCGAGTTCCAGCGCCGGTTGCCATTCCGCACGGCGGCAAGCGATGGTGATGAGATGGCCGACTCCTGCCTTGGCGGCTTCATCCATGAGCTGGACGGGCGACAGCGGTGGTTGTTCCTCCGCAAAGCGGCGGTGCTGGAGGTGGCAGTGACTGTCAATCAGCGTGGGTATGGACATGGGCGATGGCCAGTGCGGTTTGGTTGGTGAGCGCGAGCGGCAGGTTGATGGCCTGCTGGCGGCGGCGGAGATCGGCCAGTTTTGCGTAGGCGTTGGCCGTGGCGAGGCTGGGCGGCTGGGCCGCGAGGTATTGCATGAGCGCGGGGATGACCGCCGGGCTGTTGAGCGGCGGTTGCGTGCCGCTGCCGATGGCCTGCACGGCCTGTTGCATGGCCTTGGCGGCATCGCCACTGACGCTGCCGGGGCTGCCCGCGGCGAGGGATGCGAGGGCCGGGTCTTCGCCGATGGACTTCAAAACCTGTTCGGTTTCCTGCACTGAAAGCGGCGCGAGGCGCAGCAGGCGGCAGCGCGAGCGGATGGTGGGCAGCACCGCCGAAAGCTGGTGGCAGACCAGCAGGAAATAGATGCCGGGACGCGGCTCCTCCAGCGTTTTGAGGATGGTGTTGGCGGCTTCGGCGGTGAGGTCGTCGAGGCTATCCACAATGACGACGCGGGCGGTATCGGCCGAGCGCAGCAGGATTTCCAGCAGCGCTTGCACCTGCTTGATGCCGATGGATTTCTTGCCTTCTTCGAGCTCCATTACGTGGTAATCCGGACAGGAACCGGCCTGGAGCTGGGCGTATTGAGGGCTGGCGGTGTTGGGCGCGAGAGGGCCCCCTTCCCCTGTTTGCGGCTGGGCAGGGGACGTGCCGAACATGTCCTCTTCCGGTTCAGCCTGCGCGGGGCCGCAGATGAGGCGGGTGGCGAGGGTTTGCGCGAGAAGGCGTTTGCCGATGCCCCTTGGCCCGTGCAGGATGAGCGCGTGCGGAAAACGGCCCTGTGCCAGCAGGGTGGCGAGTTGGGTTTGGGCTTGGGCGTGGCCGATAAGCATGGGTTCAGTATAGCAGGTTGGCGCCCGGCCCGCGAGGTTGCGGCATGAAAAAAGGCGCCCTTGCGGGCGCCTTTTAGGCAGGTTGTGCACACGGCTTAGACCGGAAGGTCGAGCAGCCGGGTGCGGAGGTGGTGGAAGGCTTGCTTAAACACATCCTCGGGCGGTTGAGTACCATCCATGAGAACGGTGGGATATTGCCCCGATTCATGCAATGCCCGGAACGCCTTGCGTTGCCGGTTGAAGGCCTTGGTGTTGCGCTCGAACCAATCCGTATGGTTGCGTTTGGAAACGCGTTCTGCCGCGATCTCGGCCGGGACATCGAGGATGATGATGAGTTCCGGCAGCACGTCGGCAAAGGCGACGCGGTTGAGCTTGCGCACCCATGAGGCTTTGCCCCTGACCGTCATCCACTGGTACACCAGCGTGCCGAGCATGGACCTGTCGGTAGCGACGTGGCTTGCGGCCAGTGCCGGACGGATGCATTGCTCCACCAGCAAAAGATGCTGGGCACCGATGAGCAAGGCTTCCCTGTGAGGGCCGATATCGCGGCGGGCGGTATCGAGCAGGTAGCTGCGGATGTGTTCTCCGGCAGGGGTCTCCCCCAAGTCGCGGAACAGGGTGAGCGGGATGCCGTGGTTGTGGAATGCGGGTTTCAGCCACGTTTGCAACAGCGTGGTTTTGCCCGCGCCGTCCATGCCATCCACGGCGAAGAAGCGGTAGCTCATGGTGATTCTCCATGGTGAAACTGGACGGAAAGTGCCGCCATCTTACTATGTATACGAAAAACGGTAAAGGCTTATGCGCCGTGGGGTTTGAGCGCGAGGCCGTAACGGGTGTTGATGGCCTCCACGATGGCGGCGTGCACCTCTTCAGGCGGCTGGGCGGCGTTGATGAGCTGGTAGGTTTCCGGGTGTTTTGCCACCTCCGCCAGGTAGCCGTTGCGGTTGCGGGTGTGGAAATCCGCCCCGATGCTTTCCATGCGGCTTTCGTTCAGCCCGGCTTCGAACAACGGGTCTTTGCGCTTGAGACCCACGTCCACGGGAACATCGAGCACCAGCATGAGGCCGGGGCGGGTGTCCTCCACGGCGAAGTCCGTGAGGCTTTCCAGCATGGGCAGCGGCAGGCCGCGGCCGTAACCCTGGAACACCAGCGTGGTGAGGAAGGTACGGTCGGAGAGCACGTACGTCCCCTGCTGAAGCGCCGGACGGATGAGGGTGCGGATGGTGTGGCGCCTGTCGGCACTGAACAGCAGGGCCTCGGTGGTGCCGTCGAGTTTATCGGCATGGCCGGTGAGGAGGATTTCGCGCAGCTGCTTGCCGACATCTGTGGCGCCGGGTTCCCTCACCGTGATGTGCGGCACGCCCGCGGCGGCGAAGCTTTCCACCAGCAGTTTAAGCTGGGTGGTTTTACCCGCGCCGTCAGGGCCCTCGATGGCGATATACGGAACCGCGGCCACTAGGCACCGAAGCCGAGCTTATCGAGCAGGCTTTGGGTGAAGCGGCGCACGAAGCCGGCCTGGTGGATGGGATGATCGGGCACCAGGGCGGTGGTGAACTGCTGGCCGGACGGCAGGGTGACGGTGAGCTCGCCCACGGGTTTATCGGCCGCCATGGGCGCCATGAGCGGCTTGTTATAGGTGACCTGCGCCTTGATCTTGTCGCTTTCGGTGTAAGGATTGATATACGCGGCGATGGGTTGCAGCGGCATGAGGTTGACCTCTCCCGACGCGCCGTGCCAGACCGGGACGTTCTTCACCACCACGTCTCCCGGCTTGAAGAGCGTGCGCGTGACGTAGTTGTTGAAGAAGGTGCGGTAGGCCTGCATGGACTGCCCTTCCCGCTCGCCGAAGCTGTTGGTGCCCATGACCACGACCACCAGGCGTTCGCCGTGCTGCACCGCAGTGCTGGCGAGATGGTAGCCGCTTTCATCGGTGTGGCCGGTTTTGCCCGCGTCGATGCCGATATCGGTGTGCAGGAGGCCATTGCGGTTGTTCTGGTGGATGCCGTTGAAGGTGAAATCCTCTTCACGCAGGTATTTGGTGTCTTCCGGGAAATCGCGGAAAATGGCGGTGAGGAGCATGGCGATATCGTGCGCGGTGGAGACCTGCTGGGGATTCGGCAGGCCGTTGCTATCCACATAGTGAGTGTGGCTCATGCCTAGTTCACGCGCCTTGGCGTTCATCTGCTCGGCAAAGCCGGCTTCGGTGCCGCCGAGGTATTCCGCGATGGCCACGCAGGCGTCGTTGCCGCTATCAATGGCGATGCCCTTGATGAGGTCTTCCACCGAAACCTTGGTGCCGACTTCCACAAACATCTTGCTGCCGCCGGTGCGCCACGCTTTTTCGCTGATGGGCACCATATCGGTAAGGTGGATGCGGCCGGATTTGAGGGCGTCAAAGGTGAGGTACAGGGTCATCAGCTTGGTGAGAGAGGCCGGACCCATTTGCTCGTCGGCGTTTTCAGCCTCCAGCACCGTACCTGTGGCCGGGTGATAGACGAAAATGGCATGCTTGTAGACCGGTTGCGGCGCCGTATCGGTAGGGCTGGTGGTGGCGGCGAGCACCGGCTGGATGACGGAAAGGGTGAGGGCGAGGGCTGATAAAACGAACTTTTTCATGCGCGCAGCATGGCGTTTTTAGCCATGTCATGCAAGGGCGGCGCCAATTTGTAGGGCAATTTTTGCCCCCGCCGTGTAAGTTTGGCGAAACTATTTGTTTTCCACCTGGATTTGCGCGGCGTTGAAGCCGAGGGCGACGATGGCGTCGAGCGCGGTTTCAGCCTGCGCGATGGTATCAAACGGCCCGGCGCGCACGCGCATGAGCGTGCGGCCATTGGACTGCACCGGCGTGACGGCCGCCGAGCTGAAGTTCTGCGCCAGTTTCTCCTGCTGGCTGCGCGCGCCCATGGGATTGGCGTAGGCGCCCACCTGCACGTAGATGCGCGTGTTGTGCAGGGGTTGAGTATCGGTGCTGGGGAGTTCGCTTTGCGGCGGCGGCGCCGGGATGTTGGTGGCGGGGTGCGGCAGGCCGAGCTGGTGTTCCGCCTGCTGGACATCGGCCACCTTGGCGGCGGCCTGCGGAGTGGCGGGCGCCATGACGACTGGTTGTTGCGGCTGGCCTTCGGGCGGGAGGTTTTCCTCGCTGATGGTGGAGGGTACGCTGCTGGGAAGGGTTTGAGCCACTTCATCCTGCGGGCCGAGGGTGTTGGCGAGGCGGCTGTCCGGGTGGTAGCCGTCGGCATAGTTGAAGGGGCCGCCGATGGCCTCCACCAGCACCGGGGCGGTGCCGTGGCGGATCATGCCGAGAGCATGGGCGGCGGCGTAGGAAAGATCGATAATGCGGCCGCGTACGAAGGGACCTCGGTCGTTCACCTTGACCACGACGCTGCGGTGATTCTCCAGGTTGGTGACGCGCACGATGGTGGGCAGCGGCAGGGTTTTGTGTGCGGCGGTGTAGGCGTACATATTATAGCATTCGCCGTTGGCGCTGGCGTGGCCGTGGAAGTCGTCTCCATACCAGCTGGCAATCCCCTTCTCGCTGTAGCCGAGGCTGCTGCCCATGGGCTTGTAACGGATGCCATCCACCCAATAGGGGCTGCCGACCTTGGGGGTGCCCTCTATTTCGCAACGGCCGCTGGCGCTGGCGCGTTTGAAAATGTGCGAGGCGACCTGGATTTCGGTGCAGCCGGACAAGGTGACGGCGAGCGCGGCAAGGGCGAGCAGGCTGCGTTTCATGGATTAGGAACCGCCCTGCCCTTCCTCCTGCGCGAGGATATCGGCAAGGGAGAGAACCGAGAAGGCGAAATAGCTGGAGTTGTTCCATTTGAGAATGGCATCGAAATTGGAGCCGAGCAAATAGGCCGGGCCGCCTTGTTCCGGACGGTAGTAACGCAGCTTGCTGCCTTCGGTATAGCCACGGATGTCCTTGGGCAGAATAAAGCCGCGGGCTTCCCAATCGCTGAGCGGATAGGCCGAAGACAGCCCGCGGTTATTCAGCTTGAGCCCGCCGAGGTTGATGTGCCCCGCTGGCAGGCGCCATGCCTGTCCGCTCTGCCAGTCGCCCTTGGCGCGGAGGAAATTGGCGGTGCTGGCGAAGACGTCGGCGGTATTGTTCCAGATATCAACCTTGCCGTCGTTGTCGCCATCCACGGCATAGGCAAGGTAGCTGCTGGGCATGAACTGGCATTGACCCATGGCGCCCGCCCAGCTGCCCTTCAACTGGGCGGTGGGGGTGCCAGTTTGGTCGGCTACTTTGAGAGCCTTGAAGACTTCGGTGCGGAAATAGCTGGAGCGTGGCGATTGCCATGCCAGCGTGACCAGTGCCGGAATGACTGGCTGCGTGCCCTGCGATTTGCCAAAGTTGGTTTCCACGCCCCACAGCGCGACGATCACGCTAGGCGATACGCCGGTTTTGGCGGCGGCGGCTTTCAGTTGATCGGCGTGGAGTTCCATGTTCTGGCGCCCTTGCGCGATGCGCGTGCTGGAGAGCATGGCGCCGACATAATCTTCAAAGGTACGGACGAGTTCCGGCTGGTTGCCTTCCGCCTTGGTGACGCTGAACAACGGCGCGGGTTTACCCTTGAAGGCGGCATCAAGGTCGGCAGGGTTATAGCCTTTCGCTTGCGCCTGCCGCCTGAGCTGGGCGTAAAAGCTGGAGAAGGTTTGCCCCTGCCCGTTGGTGGGGCCCTGCAGTATGCTACAGGCGGCCATGGACAGGCAAAGAGAGGCGACAAGGAATGAGCGGATACGCATACAGGTACGATAACCGCCCTGCCCCGCCAGCGTAAACCCTGCAGCGGTTTTTATGGGTACCGATGTGGCGGCGTTGCCAGTTTGCCCGCAAAAATGGGCTTGGCAGCAGACCCGCGTTTGGGCTATGCCTTGCGTGGCCGGAGGAGTGGCAGAGTGGTCGATTGTGGCGGTCTCGAAAACCGTTGAGGGTAACACCTCCGAGGGTTCGAATCCCTCCTCCTCCGCCATATTTTCAAAAATTAATGCCTGCCGGGTGCGATGCAGGCCGCTTCCTCACTGATTTCCACCTGGAAGGTGGCATGGTGGATATCGAACCGGTTTTTAAGAACGGTGGCCGCGGCGAGCAGGAAATCGTCTCCCGGATGGCCCTGCGGAATGACAAGGTGGCAAGTGAGCGCTGTGCTTGAGGTGCTGAGCGGCCAGATGTGAAGATCGTGCACCTGGCGCACACCGGAAAGGCCGGAGAGATAGCTCCTCACCTCTTCCAGGCTGATGCCGCGCGGCACGCCCGCGAGGGAAAGGCGCAGGGAATCGCTGAGCAGGCCCCATGTGCCGAGTACGATGAAGGCGGCGATGAGGAGGCTGATGGCAGGGTCTATCCACAGCCACCCCGTATAAAGGATGATGGCGCCCGCCAGTACCACGGCGACGGAGACGCCGAGGTCGGCCATCATGTGCATGTAGGCGCCGCGAATGTTGAGGTCTCTGCCGCCGCGCGCCAGCAGCCAGGCGGTGAGACCATTGACGAGGATACCCACCGAGGCCACGGCGATGATGGTGCCACCCGAAACCGGCCCAGGTTGCGCGAACTTCTGGATGGCTTCCAGCGTCATCATGCCCACCGCGAACATGAGGATGATGGCGTTAAACAGGGCCGAGAGAATGGAGGTGTTGCCGAGGCCGTAGGTGAAACGTTCGCTGGGCTGGCGGTTGGAGAGGATGAAGGCCACCCATGCGACCACCAGGCCGAGGACATCGCTGAGGTTGTGCCCGGCATCGGCCAGCAGGGCCATGGAGTGCGCGGCGAAGCCGAAGGCGCCTTCCACCACTACAAACAGCACGTTGAGCGCGATGCACAGGGCGAAGGTTTTACCAAAGCCTAGGGGAATGTGCGCGTGGTCGTGGTGGTGGTGGTCGTAGTGGGTGAGCATGACCGCACCATATATGCTGCCATGCGTTTATGCCAAGCCTCTTGGCAGGGAGCCACTATTTAAGCTATGCCTTGCGTGGCGGAGGAGTGGCAGAGTGGTCGAATGCGGCGGTCTTGAAAACCGTTGAGGCGCAAGTCTCCGGGGGTTCGAATCCCTCCTCCTCCGCCATTATAGATGGTCGAATGCGGCGGTCTGATTTTGTAATAGCGCGCCTTCGGGCAATACCGTTGAGGCGCAAGCTTTTGGGTTCAAATCCTCCTCTTTCGCCAAATTTGTGCTTCGTTACGGCCAAGTTTCGATTTGATTTTATTGGGTTAAATCCAAGCTTACGGCCAGCTTTCAAAATAAGCAGGGATGATTGGGCCCTCCATGATTCCTCTTGCTGGGGGGATTGGGCGGGCTTTATCATGTCATCACCTTCCACAAACAAAAAGGATCACGACAATGAAAACCCTGTTGCTGCCCGCAGCCCTGCTGATGGTGTTTGTAACCACCGCCGCCATGGCCCAGGACGACTCCGCCGCGGACACCAGCGGTGCCGCCACCACCGACAGCACCTACACCCCGTATACCGGCGATGACAGCGCCGCGGCGCCGGCCGCCACCGACGATGGCGCGATGCAGGCCGCCCCTGCCGATACCAGCGGTGACAGCGGCGATGCCGTGGCGCCGGCTGACGACAGCGGCGACGCTGCCGGCGAATAAAATTGCCATGATAAAAGGCCCCCGGTTGGGGGCCTTTTTTGTGCCTGAAATTAGAATATGAAGGCCTCTTGGGTGCGCAGGACGGGGTGCGGGAGCGCTTTTGTCTCAAACAGCACTTCCTGCACCAGGGATTGACCGTGGCGGGTGAATACCGAGGCTTCCGCCAGCCCTTCCGGGGAGTAGAAAACGCCAGCGAGGCGGCCGCCTTCAGCAAGCTGGGCCTTCCATTCGACGGGGATGGAAACGGCGCAGGCGGCATCCACCAAAATGAAGTTATACGGAGCGTTTTTAGCGTATCCGTGCAGGATATCACCTTCCACGAGAGCCAGATTCTTAAGATTGCGGCTTTGCAGCAGGTTACGGGCCTTTTTGGCTAAGCCGGCATCGTCTTCGAGGGCGGTAACATGGCGGCAGAGGCCGGATAATACAGCGGCAGAATAGCACGTTGCCGCGGCAATGACGAGGCAGTTATCGGCAGCGGACGGCATGAGGGCCTGGATGAGCCGGGCTTGCGCCATGGGGGTGTACATCTGGCGCCCCGGCGCGAGGGTGACGGGCTGGTCGAGGTAGGCCTGGGGGCCCTGCCCCGTGAACTCTTCACGCGGGAGATGGGTGAACTGGTGCAGCACCGCTTTATCGTTGACCTTGTTGGGGCGGAGCTGGCCTTCCACCATGTTGATGCGCTGCTGGCTGAACGGGAGGGTTGTCATGGCGCGACCCTAGCGTGTTTGCCCCGGCCGCTCAAGCGTGATTGCCTGCGGCAAAGGCGTTTTGGTGAGCCGTTGCCAGAGCGGCCCTTCACCCGGCAGCGCCGCGACGATGGAGCCCAGCAGCGGCCTGAGCGCCGGATACGGGTGCACATGATAGAGGGCGCGCGGGGCGTTGATTTGCCAGAGCTCTTGCACGTTGGCGGCAATGGCCGCGCGGTTCTCGCCATCCATGGCGGGCCACAGGAAGAGCATGAGCGGCAGGCGCGCGTAAGCGAGGCCGGGCTCGTAGGGGCCGGTGAGGATGCTGTTGGTGAGCGGCACGACGGCCTGCCCCGGCGTGCCGAGGGTGGATTCGATCTGTGCGAGCTTGTACCAGCCGAAGGGGTCGGCGGGGTTGAAGGTGAGGGTTTGCAGGTAGGTGTGCCGCGCCATATTGAGGTATACCAGCCCCAGCCCCCGGTTGTGGCCGACGATGCCGTAGGTTTGCGCCAGCGCGAGCTGCACCGCGGCGAGGCCGCGCCCGCATTCCACGCTGACGGGGTTGATGGCGAGACAGGACTGGAGGTTGACGCGCGCCGCCTGCATTTGCGCGGTGCTGACGGGATGGTTGGCCAAGACCGCCTTGACCGTGGCGTGGGCGCGCATGGCGTAGATATTCGCCAAGCCCTGCCAGCCGCCCAGGCCCACCGCGACCAGCGCCACGATGAGCAACCCCTGACCCGCCGGGGTGGTGATGAAGGCATTTTGCCGGGGTGTGGGCACGCCCTGCTGCGGCAGCGGGGTGAGCGATTGCGCCAGCGCGGGCATGAGCAGGCCGAGCGCGGCCACCGTGACCGCGGGCATGGACAGGCTGAAATCGGCCATGGCATGCAAGGCCAACTGCGTGAAGACGCCGAGGCCCATGGCGCAGTAGACCACCGCGCGGCGGCGCACGAACAGCCCGTTGAGGTAGAAGGCGAGCAGTGCGGCCATCGCCACCAGCCCCGCCGCCGCCGCGGGAAGGCCGAGCTCCAGCGCCAGTTCAAGATAGGTGTTGTGGGCGTGGTCGATAAGCCCTTGCAGCGGCATGAGCATGCCCGGCGTGCGGGCGAGATGGAACGCGGCCTCGAACGTACCGAAGCCGCTGCCGAGCCACGGCGCCTGCAGGATGGCATCGGTGGTGGCCTGGTAGATGAGGCCGCGGGTATCGGCCGCGTGGGCCAGCGAGAGCATGTGGTAGCCGAAGTAGCCTCCCAACGCGCCGATGAGCGCGCACAACAGTACGGCAAGCCCGGCCATGATAACGAGAAGCGGCAGGCGCACCGCCGGGCGGGCCACGAGCAGGCCCAGCAGCATGGCGGCCAAGCCCGCGAAGCTGGAGGCAATGCCCGCGCGCGAACTGGTGAGAATGAGCGCCAACAGGCACGGCACGGCGGCGGCGAACCACGGCCAGCCTTGCCGGACCACCAGCAGCCAGAACGCGTGCAGGCGCTGGCGGGTGGTGAGGCGGCTGCTGATTTCGCCCACCCGCTGGAGGCCCATGGCGGCGCAGCCGATGACGCCCATGCCGGCCAAGGTGGCGAAGGAGTTGCGGTTAATAAACGTGGCAGAAAGGGCATGCGGATAATAGTGCTTGGGAAGCAAGAACACCACGTGGTTGCCGAGCGCGACCACGACCAGCCCGTAAAGGCTGGCCAGCACGACGATTCCACACACGATTTTTATGACGGCCGCGGGACGGGTATAGCCCAACCAGAAAAGCGCCCATGCCGACGCCGCGTAACCGGCTGCCAGCGCCAGTTGCATGAGGGTGGAGCCGGGCTGGATGGTGGTGGCGGGCCATGGCGCCAGCTTGGGTGTCATACCGTAAATGGGGTGCGGCCACACCGGCAGGAGCTGTACAGCGGCCCAGCCCAGCACCAGCACCACGGGCAAGGCAACAGCCAGATAAACCATGCCTTTATCTTCCCGCGTGGAGGGAAATTGCGCCGCGGGCGAGGTGGCGAGCGCGAGGGCGCCGAGCCCCATGGCGACAAGGTTTGCGGCAAGCGGAAAATTGCCACCGTACCAAAGGGTTGCCATGAAAAGGACGATGGTATAAATGCCCAGCGCGGGAGCATGGACATCATCGCGCAATTTTGAATACAAAGTCATGGATTTACCTTTACAATTACACGTAACTTACTATATTCATGTTCACGAAACGGTTATCCGTCAAGGTTGCATAAACGAAAGGTTTACCCATGAAGCTTACCTCTTCCGTAATGTTTGCCGCCAGCGTTTTTATGCCGGCCGCGATGACCCTGCCCGCCCATGCGCAGGACGACAACAAGGCCCTGCCCGCCATCTGCGCCCAGAACCAGGACGCAAACGCCCAGATCATCGCCCGTGCCGAGAGCGCCAAGGATGATGCCACCCGTATTGCCATCATTCAAGAAGCCCTGAAAAAGAACCCGGAAAACGCCATCTGCATCATCAACATGCTGATGCAACTGGCCAACGCCCAGAACGTGAACCCGGCCGAAGGCCCCGAAAACACCGGCGGCAGCGACGTGGGAAACACCACCAACGGCACCGGCGGCGTGCCCGGCGAGAACCCGAGCCAACTGAACTCGGTAAGCCCGAACAGCATCTAGGCTGTTCCTTATTTCATTTTTAACCGTAACGAATGATAAACAGATGATGAAGCCGATTCTAAGCGTATCCGCCCTGGCCCTGCTGGCCATGGCACAAACGGGCTGGGCCCAGAGCGATGCCGATGCCACCACGGACAGCATCGTGATCCCCGTAAAGGACCAGATGGCGGCCGACCACGCTCCGCTGGGCATACGCGCAGGCAGTTTCCTCGTCATCCCCAAGGTGGATGTGGAAGAGACCTACAACGACAACATCTACGCCACCACCAACAACGAGAAGAGCGACACCATCACCACGGTGCGCCCGCAGATTGAGGCCCACAGCAACTGGAGCCGCCACGCGGTGAACGCGCTGGCCCGCGGCGAATTCCAGAAGTACAACAACCACGGCGACGAAGACCAGAGCAACTACCTGGCCGCCGTTGACGGCCGCCTGGACGTGCTGCGCGACACCACCCTTGGCGGCGGCGTTGCCTACGCCCGCAACCATGAAGACCGCGGCGACCCGAACTCCATCGGCAGCACGGTGAAGCCGGTGGCCTATGACACCACCACCGCGCGCGTGGGCGCCTTCCGCGGCCTGGGTAAGTTGAACGCCCGCGTGGACAGCCAGGTTTCGCACATCGACTATAAGAACGGCTACACCAGTGCCGGCGGCGTAGTGAACGAAAACGTGCGCGACCGCAACGAATACGCCCAGATTCTGCGCGTGGGCTACCAGCTTGATCCGCGCTTTGAAGCCTTTGTGCGCGCCACCTTCGATACCCGCGCGTATGACGACAAGACAACCGTGACCAACCGCAGCAACCACGGCCAGACCTACGTTGCCGGCAGCACCTTCGACATTACCGGCAAGACCAAGGGCGAGGTGTATGCGGGTGCGACCCACCGCAATTACACCGACAGCGCGTTGAAGGATATTTCCACCCCCGTGTGGGGCGGCAAGGCGACCTGGAACGCCGATGCGCTGACCACGGTTATCGGTTCCATCGACCGCGGGGTTGAGGAAACCACCATCGGCGCGTCTTCCGGTTATGTGGCCACCGATTACGACCTCGAAGTGCAGCACTCGCTGACCCGCGACGTGCTGCTGCACGGCAATGCCGGTTACAGTGACTACGACTACAAGGGCTTTGCCGCCGGGCAGCGCAAGGACCATGTATGGAGCGCGGGCGTGGGTGCCGACTACTGGCTGAACCGTTGCCTGAAGACCGGTTTGAGCTACGGTTATGAAAACCGCGACAGCAACATTACCGGCGGCGACTACAGCCGCAACCTGGTGTTGCTGCGCCTGACCGGGACTTATTAATAGAATACGGGGGAAGCACTTTCATCATGCGTTATCTGTTACTTGCTTTTGGATTTGCTTCCCTGTTGCTGAGCGGTGCGGCTGTGGCCGACCCCGCCACCGATTACTCAAGCGGATTCACCAATACCCATTACGGGGCTGCCACCGCACAGGCCAACGATGCCGCGTGGGAGGCCCAGCAACGTGCCGCAGAGGCGGAGGCCAATGCCGCATTGGCCAAGGCTTCCACCAGCAGCGACACGACCGTGGCGCCCGGCGAGCTTGGGCCGGGCGACAAGATACGCCTGACCGTGTTCGGCGAGGACGACCTTTCCGGCGAATTCGACATCGACAACACCGGCAGCCTTGCCCTGCCGCTGGTGGGCGAAGTGCAGGCCCGCGGCCTGACCCCGCGTCAGCTTGAAAAGCGCATTACCGAGGTGCTGTCGAACGGTTACCTTGTGAACCCGCGTGTGAGCGTGGAAGTATTGAACTTCCGCCCCTTCTTCATTCTGGGCGAGGTGAACAAGCCCGGCAGTTACCCTTATGTGAACAACCTTACGGTGATTAACGCAGTGGCCACGGCCGGCGGCTATACGCCCCGCGCAAAGAAGGGCGAAGTGAAGATGCACCGCGCCAACGGCCCCGACAAGGAAGTTTGGGTGAAGGAGGATGCCAAGGTTTATCCGGGCGATGTGATTCGGGTTGAAGAGCGCTTCTTCTAACCGGCAAATCCAGCGTTCTTTTTTATTTTCATAGGCATACTTGACCGCTTGTGTCTGCTAGCCTATGAGTTGGAGTAACTAATTGTATTCAATTTAGGGGGTACCATGAACGCCGCTGCCAGATCGTTGTGGGACACTATGCTGATGTCGGCCCAGAGCCACCTGCAGGGCGTGGAATGGAGCCTGAACGGCATCTTGAGCATGCTGCGCCGCCGCTGGGAAGTGCTGCTGGCCAGCATCGCTGTGTGCGTGGGCATCGCGCTGCTGCTGTTGCTGGTGATGCAGCCCCAGTACACCGCGAGCATGGAGCTGGGCATCAAGACCAAGCCCGACCAGCTTGTGAACCTGGATGCGCTGATGGACGATTATCTCTCCAACGATTCCGCCATCACCACCGAGCTGGACGTGATCACCTCGCGCAAGATTGCGGCACGCGTCATCGACAAGCTCGACCTGATGCATAATCCGGACTTTATGAGCAGCGGCGGCGTATTTTCACACATCATCTATGCGGTGAAGTTCTTCCTCTTTCCCTCCCACGAAGACCAGAAGCGAGCCGGGGAGGCCGATGCCAACGCGAGGCGAACCATGGCGGTGAACGGCTTTTTGAGCCACCTGGACGTCAGCATCAAGCCGCGCAGCTACACTATCGTGGTGCAATACACCGCAAGCGACCCCGTGCTGGCGGCGCGGATTGCCAACGAAGTGGGCCAGCAATACCTGGACAGCCAGCTTGAAGACCAGTTCGACGCCACCCGCCGCGCCAACGACTGGATGAATACCCGCATCGCCGAAATGCAGAAGAAGGTGGAAGCCTCGGAACTGGCGGTCAAGACATTCCGCGAGGCGCACAACCTGACTGAAGCGCAGGGCGTGCTGCTGAGCGACCAGCAGTTGAGCGAGCTGAACAGCCAGTTGATATTGGCCCGCACGCAACTGGCCGAGGCAGAGGCCAAGTATGGGCAGGCCCGCAAGCTGCAGAACCAGCGGGGCGGCATCGAGAGCGCCGCGGAAGTGCTGGACAACCAGCTGATCACCAACCTGCGCGAACAGGAAGCGGAAGTGCGCAGCAACCTTTCCGATCTTGAGAGCCGTTATGGGCCGCGCCACCCGCGCATCATCACCACCAAGAACCAGTTGCGCGATTTGCAGCGCAAGATCAACGAGGAAATCGGCAAGATACGTGAAAGCCTTGGCAACAACGTGGCCGTGGCGCAGGCGCGTGTGAACACCCTGCAGGAACAGCTGGAGGCCCTGCAGAACAAAAACAGCATGAGCAGCAGCGCCAGCGTGCAACTGGCGGAACTGCAGCGCCAGGCCGATGCCGAAAAGACCCTGTACGAGAGCTTTTTGAGTCGCAGCAAGGAAATTGCCCAGATGGACTTTGTGCAGCCGAATGCACGCATCATATCCTCGGCGGAGGTGCCGATGAAACCGAGCAAGCCGCGCAAGACGATGGTGTTGGCGCTGAGCTTCATCCTCGGCTGCGGGTTGGGCGGCGCGCTGATGCTGCTGCTGGAAGCGCTGGACAGCGGTTTCCGCACTACCAGCCAGATAGAAAGCATGCTGGGTGTGCATGCCTTCGGCCTGCTGGCTGAGCTGCCCCATGACAAGGACGTGGTGCATTACGTGGTGGACAACCCCACCGGCAGCTTTACCGAAGGTGTGCGCGGCGTGCGCACCGCCATGCAGTTTGCCAACCCCGACAACCCCGCCAAGGTGGTGCTGGTGACCAGCAGCTCGCCGGAAGAAGGCAAGAGCATCTTCGCCCTGAGCCTTGCGCAATTGAGCGCCCATGGCGGCGCCAAGGTGCTGCTGGTGGACGGCGACATGCGCCGCCCCAGCCTTGCCCGCCAACTGGGCCTGAAGGTGAAACAGGGCCTACCCGACCTGCTGGTGGGCAACGCCAAGATGAAGGACGTGGTGGTGCCTGTGCCCAAGAGCAACCTGCACGTACTGCCCAATACCGCCAACACCCAGTTTGCCCAGGAACTTCTGAACAGCCCGCGCATGAAGGAATTGCTGGACGGCTGGCGCAAGACCTACGACCTGATCGTCATCGACAGCCCGCCGGTAATGGCGGTGGCCGACGCAATGACGCTCTCGAGCCTTGCGGACGCCGTACTGTTTATCGTGCGTTGGGGCACCACCCCGCGCGTGCTGGTGAGCAATGCCATCAAACAGCTGCGCATGTGCCACGCGCCGCTGGCCGGCGTGGTGCTGACCCGCGTGGATCTTGAGAAGCAGCAGAGCTATGGTTACGGTGACTACGGTTACTACTACGGAAAATACAAGAACTACTACAACGACTGATGATCAGGACCCTGCTCGGCGCGTTATCGGGAGGGGGGCAGGCGCCCTCCTCTGCTTTTATGGGCAGGGTGCCCGCAGGTGTGAGGGTTTATGCGGTGGGCGACATTCACGGCCGCAACGACCTGCTGCTGGAAATGATCGCCCGGGTTGTGGATGATTGCGCCGGATACCACGGCACCGTGAAGGTGGTATTCATCGGTGACGTAATTGACCGCGGGCCGAACAGTGCCGACGTCGTTGAGACTCTGTTACACCGCCTGCCCACCCGCTGGCAGACCGTGTTTTTGCGCGGCAACCATGAGCGGGCGATGCTGGATTTCCTTCGTGACCCCGAGGGCAGCCCCGCATGGCTGGCATGGGGCGGCAGGCAGGCCCTGGAAAGCTACGGCATAGGCCTTTACGACGGCCGCGGGGCGCGGGCCCCTGCCCTGCTGGCCGCCGACTTCGCCAAGGAATTGGAGCGGCGCGGGCATAACAGGTTGTTTGACGAGATGCAGCCGTACCACGTGGAGGGCAGTTACCTGTTCGTGCACGCGGGCGTGCGCCCGAAAATAGCCCTTGAAAAGCAGATGGAAGACGACCTGCTGTTCATCCGCGAGGACTTTCTGGCCAAGCCGCACGGGTTGCCTTACGTGGTGGTGTTCGGCCATACGATACTGCCTGAGCCGCTGCTGCTGGACGACCGCATAGGCCTTGATACCGGCGCTTTCGAGAGCGGAATCCTAACGGCAATTAAACTTGATAACGACCAACGGACCGTACTACAAGTAGTTCCGGGCTGATTTTCCATGAAAAACCTGAAGCGCTTCACTTGTTCCTACGTTCTGCTGGCAGTCAGTGACCTGGTGGCGTTCATCGCGGTGTTCAGCCTGAGCTTTGTGGTGAGCCATTGGATCTCGGAAAGTGTGATAGGGCGCGAGTTCATGGTGTATTCCAGCCGCGAAACCTATTTCTGGATGTGGCTGTACATCGCCGAGGCCCTTTCCAGCATGATGCTGTTTGCCGGGCGCGGCCATTACGCCCAGCGCGTGCCCTTCTGGGAGCAATTGCGCCACCTGGTGCTGAACGCCGTGACGATGATGTTGCTGGCCGGGTTCATCCTGTATGTGTTCAAGCTGCCGTTTTCACGCCTGTGGGTGGTGACCTGCTGGGCCATGACCGTGCCGTTCCTGGTGTTGATGCGGTTTGGCGCGCGCAACCTTTCGCTGGCGCTGGGAGGCTGGGGAACGCCGGTGGTGCTGATCGGCGACAGGGAATCCCTTCCCGAGGTGATGTATGCGCTGGCTGCCGACCACTACAACGTTTACTGGATCAACGACGTCTACATTGTGGGGAGCCGCGAGCCGCTAGGGACGGACTCCATGCCCGCGGCCGCGCATGGATGCCGCCAGCATTTCGTTACATCGCGCGATATTTACGGCGTGTTGGACAAATATACCGACTGCATGGTGATTTTGATGCAGGACGATCATCACATCAGTTTGAAGAAATTCATGCTGGAGGCCAGTAAGCGCCGGATTGAAGTGGCGTTTGCGCCGCCGCTGAAGGGGCTTTCGCTTTACGGCATGCGGGTGCAGAACTTCTTCGGCTCGCATACGGTGCTGTTGCGTCCGCGCCGGCCGGTTGACAAGCCCCTGAACCGCATTATGAAACGCGCCATGGACGTGATTGGCGCCCTTGCCGGGCTGGTTCTGCTTGGAATTCCCATGCTGGCGGTGGCGTTGATGATCAAACGCGACGGCGGTCCGGCGTTTTATGCCCAGGAACGGGTCGGGTATCGCGGGCGGCCTTTCCGCTGCTGGAAGTTCCGCAGCATGGTGGCGAACGCCGACGAGGTTCTGCACAAGCTGCTGGCGAGCGACGCCAAGGCCAAGGCCGAATGGGAAAAGGATTTCAAGCTGAAGAACGACCCGCGCGTGACGCGTCTGGGGCAGTTCATCCGCAAGACCAGCATCGACGAGCTGCCCCAGCTTTGGAATGTGCTGCGCGGTGACATGAGCCTGGTGGGGCCCCGCCCGATAGTGGCCAAGGAACTGACGGATTTTTACGGTGACAGCGCCGGCGATTACATGGCCGTGAAGCCCGGCGTGACCGGCCTTTGGCAGGTGAGCGGCCGCAACGATGTGAGCTATGATTACCGGGTGTACCTGGACACCTGGTATGTGAGCCACTGGAGCGTGTGGACAGACATTGTGATCATTATTGAGACGCTGGGGATTCTGATCAGCCGGGATGGGGCTTACTGAGCGAAAAGACCGCCCACGAGGGCGGCTCTTCATGAAACTTGGCTCCGGCGGCTGGGCTCGAACCAGCGACCCACGGATTAACAGTCCGTTGCTCTACCGCTGAGCTACGCCGGAGCAGGTAGACGCCTGCCTTATGCGGAATTGCGCGGCGTCTGTCAATCCTGTTGGTGCACGGGATGGGCACATTATGAAGGCAGCATTGGAGAATTGGAGGCCGGAGCGGGATTTGAACCCGCGCATGACGGTTTTGCAGACCGTAGCGTTACCACTTCGCCATCCGGCCCCGAGGGACTGCAAGGTTCTAAAGGGCTTTGGCGCCGCTTGTCAACTGTTGCCGCCATTTCCATGCCGTGGCGACGATATTCGGCAGAGCGGACTGCGTGGCCTGCCAGCCCAGCACGTTACGGGCTTTTTCCACCGCAGCCACCAGCGCCGGAGGGTCGCCTGCGCGGCGGGCATGGTCTTGTCGCGGCACATTGTGTCCAGTGCCGCTTTCGATGGCGTCGATAACCTGCTTGACACTGTAGCCTGTTCCCGTGCCGAGGTTGAGGACGGTGCACTCCCCTCCTCCCAGCAAGTATTTAAGCGCGGCAACGTGGGCGTCGGCAAGGTCGGCGACGTGGATGTAATCACGCACGGCGGTGCCGTCTTCGGTGGGGTAATCGGTGCCGAACACCTGCAGCGGGGGGCGGGTTTCCAAAATGGCCTCCAGCGCCACCGGGATGAGGTGCGTGGGGTTGGTTTGGCGCAGGCCCAGCTGCCCTTCGGCGTCGGCTCCGCAGGCGTTGAAATAACGCAACGAAGCATAGCGCAGATTGTAGGCGTGGGCGGCATCGGCGAGCATCTGTTCCACCATGCGCTTGCTGTGGCCGTAGGGATTGATGGGGGCGAGCGGGGCATCTTCCGCGATGGGAAAGGTTTCAGGGATGCCGTATACGGCGGCGGTGCTGGAAAAGACGATGGGAATACCAGCGTTGCGCGCGTTGTGGATGACGTTCCAGGCGCCGCGGACGTTGACGTCGTAATAGTCTTCCGGCTGCTCCACGGATTCCCCCACCGCGAGTTTGGCGGCGAAGTGCACGATGGCGGCGGGCTTATGTTTTTCCATGGCTTGTTGGAAGGCTTCCGCATCGCGGATATCGGCTTCCACCAGCGGGCCGAACAGCACCGATTCTCGGAAGCCGGTGGTGAGGTTATCGTAAACCACGGGGCTGAAGCCCGCCTTGGCCAACGCCTTGCAGGCGTGACTGCCGATATAGCCCGCGCCGCCGGTAACCAGGATGGTGGAATTTGCCATGCGCCCCCGTCTTTTCTTTTCGAGCCGATAGTAAAGGCGGGCGATGCGCCAAGGCAACCCCGTTACGGGTTTTATTCGCTGATTTTGAGGGGAAATTTAGAATTGGAGCGGGAGAAGGGATTCGAACCCTCGACCCTCACCATGGCAAGGTGATGCTCTACCCCTGAGCTACTCCCGCACTCCAATGCGCGGGTTTATATCCGTTGTGCGTGGGGGCCGTCAAGTGTCAATTTGGTTCAGTTAGGGCTTGCACTGCGCAAAAAGGTTGCGTATAAACCGGCCTGTCCGTCACTAGTCCCCTTCGTCTAGCGGTTAGGACGTCACCCTTTCACGGTGAAAACAGGGGTTCGATTCCCCTAGGGGACGCCATATCTTTGTGATAACAAGGTGATTGTGATCGTGTTTTCCGACAAATTCCTGAAAATCCTGCGTGTGAGCGTTCTCACCCTGCTGGGGCTTGTTGTTTACATCGTGACCGCCGTGCCCGTGGGCATGTTTGT
>Ga0164242_10002466_pt1 | contig 21387 bp, 15 predicted proteins | sample OricomgcompostMG_FD_108783 | JGI IMG/M metagenome (GOLD analysis project Ga0164242, IMG submission 108783) | Miracle-Growth compost microbial communities from Emeryville, California, USA - Original compost - Miracle growth compost (MG) ... | reverse complement strand
TGAAAATTTTGAATCGCCTTTTCGCGATCAACTGCAGAAGTACTTCCATCAAAATATTCAAATTCAATATTATTTTCAACCAGTTTTTGTTTGATCAAAGAAAGCATTCCCAAAAATTGTGAGAAGATTAAAGCTTTATGTTCGCCAATGTTCTCAGTTATTTCACGGGTTAATTCCTCCAGTTTGATGGAATTGTTTGCATATTTTTCATCTTCATTTAAGATAGCCGGACTATCACAAATCTGCCGAAGTTTCATCAGCCCCTGAAGGATCGTTAGCTGAGATCTTCCAACGCCCTGTTCATCTATGACTCCTAAGATCTTATTGCGATAAGAGTTTCTATAAGATTCATAAACGGATCTCTGCGCACTTTCCATTTCACAAAAAAGAATCGTTTCGGTTTTTTCAGGAAGGTCTTTTGCAACCTGTTCTTTGGTTCTTCGCAAAATAAAGGGATACAATAATTTCTTTAAATGTTCCTTCTGTTCCTGCTCTCCAAATTTATCAATAGGTGTAGAGAATTCATTTCTAAAAAACTCTACACTTCCAAGTAAGCCGGGATTCAGGAAATTCATTTGTGCATAAATGTCAAACGTATTGTTTTGCAAAGGCGTACCACTCATGCAGATGCGGTTCCTGGCTTTCAGAAGCCCAGCTGCTTTTGTAACTTTTGATGCCGGGTTTTTAATAGCCTGCGATTCATCTAAGACTACATAATCAAATGGAATCTTCATCAGCATTTGAACATCACTTCTTAAAGTTCCATAGGTGGTAATGATTATATTTTCTTCACCAAAATCTTCTTTTCTTTTTGCACGGCTATTTCCATGATGAATACGCCAAGTAAGTGTTGGCGTGAATTTTTTTATTTCGTTTTCCCAGTTATAAATTAAAGTTGTTGGACAAACTACTAGAGCCTTAAGTTCTCCTTCTTCCTCTGAAAAATGTTGCAACATACTTAGTGCCTGAACTGTTTTCCCCAAACCCATATCATCTGCCAGGATGCCCCCCCAGCCTACTGTATTCAAATAATTCAACCAATGAAAACCAGATAATTGATATGGTCTAAGCCGGTTTTCTAATTCCGCAGGAATGGGGATTTCAGGAATGCTTTTAAAATTGCGTAGGCGTTGATACTTCTCGTCCAGTTCAAATGAAAGTTCCTGTTCATCTCGCTGATCATACAAATCATCAATTACACTCAAATGGAATTTTGAAAGACGCAATTGATTATTTTTTCCTTCACCAACTTTAAAAAGTAATGCATATTTCTTAATCCATTCATCCGGAAGAATACCAAGTGTGCCATCATTTAATTGCACAAAAGATTGCTTATTAGCAAGCGCTTTCTGAATTTCAACAATTCCAATATGCTGCTCACCAAAAGCCAATTCTACTTTAGCGTCAAACCAATCCACTCCACTGCTGAGATGAATATGAGTCGCTGGTTTAGCGGTGTTGAAACGGAAATTTTTTAATGCTTCAAAACCATAAACAGGCACTTTCATTTCTTTCATTGCGTCCACGAATAAAAAGAACCAATTATTCTTTAAAACATCAGCACCCTTTAAAACCAGGCTTTTCGTTTGAGGTTGATTGATAAATTGAGAATGAAGACTACTCAACTTTGAAATAAACTGTTGTTCCGCTTCCCTGTTGCGTTTTACCATTAAAACTTTATCATTATCCGGAACAATTATGGTATCCTTATCACTTGATTTCACGCTAAAACCTTTGTAAGTAAACACCGGCTGAAACATTAAATAATCGCCCTTTTCAATTAACATAATGCTAATATCCGGCTGTCCTTCTTTTGTTTCTTTTATCAACGAAGGTGCAAATGAAACGCAATAATCATTAGAAAGTGGGATCACCATTTCTTTTAAAATAGATGGCCATTGTTGGTTTGGAATATGAAGTGAATTTCTGAATTTTTCAACGAGCAAAATATGCTCTGATCTTTCCCATAAATAAAAAGTCTGCTCACGAAGAAACATGAGATCATTGTTCCATTCATTTTCCGATAACTTCACCTTTTCCTGGTCCAAAATAATATTGCTTTCCATTAACTTTTCTTCACCGGAAGGAATAATGGAGAATTCTATAACGGGTTTTTCGCTGGAAAGATCAATTGTCTGAAGGTTTTGAGTAATAAATTTTTTCCCGGGCGGCAAGTAGAAAACAACTTTATTTTCATTTTCTTCAAATATCCTCTTCAGCTTTGGATGAATGAATTCTGCAATCAGCATCTTGGTTTCCTGTGGTAACTCTTCATTTTCATCATGAATGATATTTTCCCAAAAACCACTGAATGGTGAATTGCGGTTCAGGTATTTATTGATCTCCGATTGCTGTAATTTTCTTGCCTGCTGGATGAGTTGTTTATCTTTTTCTGTTAAGCCGATAGTATTAATAAATTTAGACAAATCCAGCTTTTCTATTGATCCAATAAATTTATTTTCTTCCTCGTCAAATTCCCCCTGAACCACATCAATGGAAACAAATGGATATTCTTTTTCATTACCATTAAAAACTAAAGTAACCTGTTTTATTTTTGACGAAATACTTTTTATTTCTTCTTCCATCACCTCAGTTTCCACCGGTGTTTCAGCAATCTTTGTTAATGGAGTAGTAACTCTTTTTATCTTTGGATCAATTACTTTTAAAAACGGCTTTCCTTCTTTATAAATGAATTCAAATTTTCCGGAAAGATCATCTTCAAGTTTGTAGCCGTAACCTTCCAGTAATTTATTTTTTTCTTTATCCCAGTTTCTGATGCTGTCAAAATAATAAGGTCCCCAATTGTTTAATAACTGAAGAAATAAAGCGGTTTTGTGTTTACATAACAAATGTGCTCCTTCATCGCAGTTGCAGGACGTGTCAAAATTTCTTTCTTCATTTTTTTGCAAAATGAGATTAAATTTTTCTCCTTCATTTTCTAGTTCAGCGACCACTTTTTCATTTGCAGCTTCAACAATATTGCATTTGCTTTTTCTTAAAATTTCTTCTGCCGCTGTATAATTTTCCATCCCCGTCAGCAAACGAATCATTTTAAGATCAATGTATTTAATTTTTACAACGGTATGTTTTTGATTGTAAACCGGCGTACCGCCTGATGACTCCAATAAATTTTTGTCTACAAGATCCTGAAGCTGCATTAAGGCAGCGGCTTCATGTCTGCAGATATCACTGATATTATAGGGGCATGAACAACGAATGCTGAACGTTTTCGGATCGTCGTATTTTTCAATTTGGACTTTGTAAAAAGTGGTATAACTATCGTCGCGAACCCTGAAACTAACTGAATGCATTAGTTCATCGTGATCCATTAACTCTACAAATCGTTGTGAATAAATTTTCTTCCCACGACGGATCACTTCGTCAGTTCCGGAATTATAAATGTATTTAATAAAATAAGGTAGTGCCAAAAAATTAGGGTTTATTATTAAAAACGCTCTTTTTTACAACATTTTGTTGTGAAAAAAGCAATTTGCAAAAATAAACAAAATTTAAAAGAGGCGGAAGGGTTAAAGAAGCAAATTTAGATTTAGCAAAAAAAATTAAGATACTTTTTACCCTGCTATTAATCTACCGCCTGAATATAAGCTCAGAATATTTGCATTGTCTTCTGTTAAACAAAATTGAATATCTTTTTCCAAACCGAAATTCATAAGCCTGTGATAATGTGATGCATTTTTTTCTTTCATAAAACCTAATAAGTCTCCATTTGCTTGTAAATAAAGCGCTTCAGCGATTTGGGAAGCATCACAATTGATTTCAAAACTTTCTTTGATCCTGTGGATGACTGCTCCTGCAAAAAGGGTATCTTCAATATTGATCCTGTTTTTCCATGCCGCACAAGCAAGAATCACATTCGTTTTTTGATTTAGCAAATAATCGCAAACTGAAGAAATATTACAAAATGAACCCGTGATAATTCCTTTCGCATTTGCAGCCAATGCTACATGCAAAAGCTTTGTTCCATTAGTTGTGGTTAACACCAAAGTTTTCCCCTTAATAAAATCCCGTGTGTATTGCAAAGGCGTATTTCCATATTGTAAACCTTCTGCAATTTTTCCGTCTCTTTCTCCCGCGGTGATCACTTCCATTTGTCTGCCAAGTTTGATACAATCTGCAACACTGTCAACAGGAATTACTGATTTTGCTCCATTATATAAAGCTGTTGCAATTGTTGAAGTAGCGCGAAGAATATCAATTATAACAACGGTACTGTTAGTAATATCATACAGCTTCAAAAGTGACGGGGACAAAACCGTATTTAAAGAAGGAATTTTATTTTTCTTTACTGTCATCGGATCAAAAATTACTTGCTTTTAATTTATTCAAAAGGCATTTTTACCACTTTTGCCGGAACTGATTTTTCTCTGATTTTTATTAAAACTGTTGAATCAATCTTCGCATAATTAATATTCACATATCCCATTGCAATCGCCTTTTGAAGCGTTGGCGATTGAGTTCCACTTGTTACTCTTCCAATAATTTCTCCTTCTTCATTTACAATTTCATAATCATGACGTGGAATTCCTTTTTCCAACATTTCAAGTCCCACCAATTTCTGTTTGATGCCTTCAGCTTTTTGTTTGGCAAGAATATCTTTAGCCTCAAAATCTTTTGTAAATTTTGTAACCCATCCAAGGCCTGCTTCCAAAGGAGTGGTGGTATCGTCAATATCATTCCCATAAAGACAATATCCCATTTCAAGGCGCAAAGTATCCCTGGCAGCAAGTCCTATTGGCTTTAATCCTTTTGGATTTCCTTCCTCAAAAATTTTATTCCAGATAACATTTGCATTATCATCTTTATCTTCAAAATAGATTTCAATTCCACCCGAACCGGTATACCCTGTAGCACTGATCAAAACATTATCAACACCTGCAAATTTTCCTTTTACAAAAGTGTAATATTTCATATTCAGAATATCTACATCAGTTAATGGTTGCAGTATTTTTGTTGCATTTGGACCTTGTATCGCCAGTAAACATGTTTTATCAGAGATGTTATGCATCTCAACATTTTCCATATTGTGTTTGGAAATCCAATTCCAGTCTTTTTCAATGTTAGAAGCATTTACAACCAACATATAAACTTTATTTTCTTCAATGCAATAAACAATCAGGTCATCAATAATTCCTCCGGCCTCATTTGGCATACAACTGTATTGCGCTTTTCCTGCAGTTAATTTTGAAGCGTCGTTACTCGTTAGTCTTTGAATCAGGTCGAGTGCTTTTTCACCTTTTAAAATAAATTCACCCATATGGCTCACATCAAAAACACCGGCATTTTTTCTTACTGTTGCATGCTCATCAATTATTCCCGAATAACTGATGGGCATATTAAATCCGGCAAATGCAGCCATTTTAGCGCCAAGGGAAATATGTTTTTGGGTAAAAGGAGTATTCTTCATAAAAAGGTTTAAAAGTTTGCAAATTTAGGAGAAAAGGGTTGAGCAATTTTAAATTTGACAATTACCAAATTTCTCCTGCAATTATTTTTTGCAACTCATCATGAATTTTGCCGTTGGTAGCAATAATACCTGGTTCAAAAGGCGAATATTTTTCACCTTTTAAATTGGTGACTTTTCCTCCCGCTTCTTCAACAATTAAAAATCCGGCAGCGCTATCCCACGCATGTAATTCATGTTCATAAAAACCATCAAAACGACCAGCGGCCACCCAACAAAGATCAATCGCAGCACTTCCCAATCTTCTCACTGGAATCCCCTTTTTTATTAGTTTTGAAAAGACTTCCAAAGGGCCATTTGGCTGATCCAAATAATTATACGGAAAACCAGTTACCAAACAGCTTGTTGAAACTTCCGTCTTCGTTCCTACAGAAATTTTTTGGTCATTTAAAAATGCTCCTTTACCTTTTTCTGCGAAAAAAAATTCGTTTAAGTTCGGATTAAAAACTGCACCCATATACATTTCGCCTTTAAATTCAAGGCCAATACTAACACAACAAATAGGAATTCCATTGGCAAAATTTACTGTTCCATCAATAGGATCGATGATCCACCTGTATTCACTTTCAGAAAATTGCGCATCAGCTTCTTCACTCACAATTCCATGATCAGGAAAAGCTTTTTTAATAACAGCTCGAATCGCTTTATCAGATGCAAAATCTGCTTCTGTTACCAAATTATTAATTCCTTCTTTGTGACTGATCGAAAATTTGCCGTGGAAAAATTTTTTTAATTCATTTGCACCGGCATTTGTTGCTTCAATTAATGTTTCTTTGTACATCCTGCAAAGATTAATTATTTTAATGAATCTTGCTAATGACTAATTAACCTTAACCAATAACCATTTAACTAATAGGTGCAACTCTCGATCATCATCATAAATTATAATGTAAAGTATTTTTTGGAGCAATGTCTTTTGTCAGTGATAAAGGCGATGAAAAATATTGAAGCTGAAATTATTGTTGTTGATAATAATTCTAATGACGGAAGTGTTGATTTTTTTGAAAACAGGTTTCCGGATGTAAAATTTATTTGGAACCAAACCAATGTTGGTTTTGCAAAAGCAAATAACCTTGCATTGAAAATGGCTGCCGGTGAAATCGTTCTATTCTTAAATCCCGACACTATTTTACCGGAAGATTGTTTTGAAAAATGTATTTCTTTTATCAATTCGCAAAAAAATAATATTGCCCTGGGAATAAAGATGCTGGATGGTTCAGGCAATTTTTTAAAAGAAAGTAAAAGAGCTTTCCCCTCTCCATCAACTTCCTTTTTTAAACTTTCCGGCTTATCAAAAATGTTTCCTCATTCAAAAATTTTTTCAAGGTATCATCTTACCTATTTAAATGAAAATGAAAATCATGAAGTAGATGTTCTTGCAGGTGCTTATATGATGATCCCAAAAAAAATTCTTGATAAAACCGGCGGCTTCGATGAAGATTTTTTTATGTATGGCGAGGACATTGATCTTAGTTTTCGGATACAAAAAGCTGGCTTTAAAAATTATTATTTTTCTGAAAGCAGCATCATTCATTTCAAAGGTGAAAGCACCAAAAAAGGCAGTTTAAATTATGTAAAAATGTTTTATAAAGCCATGAGCATTTTTGTAAAAAAACATTATGGAAGCAGGCAGGCAGGACTTTTCAGTTTTTTCATACATATCGCAATTTTTATGCGTGGTTCTCTTGCCGCTGCTTCACGGTTGCTGAACTTGAAATGGAAAAATGAAAAGAGAAATGAAGCAAATAAAAATAAAAAAATCATTATTGTTGGAAGTGAAACAGAATTTACAAATGCTAAAATTCTACTTGGGAAAAAAGAAGATGTTTCAAGAATTAATTCGATTGACCAGCTTTTTTCCATGAATGATTCTGCTTCTGTAAATGAAATTATTTTCTGTGAAGGTGAACTTTCTTTTAAAAAAATAATTGAAACAATTCCATCCATTGCGTCTGGAATAAATAGTCAACTTTTTTCCTGTGGAAGCCACGCCATCATTGGCAGTAATGACAAAAATCTGCGGGGAAATTTTATTAATGATTCAATTGGGAAACTTTCATAAAACTTCCTTATAAAAGTTTCTATTTAACGTATAAAGTTTATTTCCACTCACAATTTCCGAAATTGCACCCAAAAATTTATTGAATGGCTTATAATAGTTACCGACCGTCGCAATCTTCCACTCCTGTAGTCTTGAATCTTATTATTATCAATGCAATTGTTTTTGTAGCTCAATTGGTATTGGATAAAACAGGTTACGATATAACTGGTGGAACCAACATTGGTTGGCTGACAAGCAGGATAGGTCTTTGGTCTATCGATACCGGCTTATTTAGTCCTTATCAATTAGTAACTCATATGTTTGCTCATGGAGGGTTTTTTCATATACTTTTTAATATGTACGCCCTTTGGTTATTTGGAGCACCCTTGGAAAAAATGTGGGGTCCGAAAAGATTTTTAATATTTTATTTTGTTTGTGGCCTTGCGGCAGGAGTTGCAGAAATGTTTCTCGTTCCAATTGGTTTTGCCATTGGGGCCTCCGGAGCAATTATGGGCTTACTTGGCGCTTTCGCTTATACATTTCCAAATATTCAATTCTATATTTTACCGATTCCCTTTCCAATCAAGGCAAAATATCTTGCAATTATTTATGCTGCTTTTGATCTTTTTGGACAATTTTCAGGGTTTGGGGGAAATGTAGCTCACTTCGCTCACCTTGGCGGTTTAGCTATGGGATTAATTTTATGTATAATCTGGAAAAAATCCGGAAGAAGCCGCTATTAATTTTAAAAAGTTACTGCTCGAAAATCGGCCCGAATTTGGTAATTTTACAAAAGCAATTAGTAGAAAAAAAATGGGTGAATCAGAAAGATATATGGATCGTCGATTGAAAAAAATTACAATTGGAGACGACAATAATGCATTAATGGCGCTGATTGGCATCAATGCCCTTATCTTTATTTCCTTCGGTCTTATCCAGGTAATTTACTATCTTACTCAATCCACCAGTACTGCTTTTCATTACGAAATTTTAAGGTGGTTTATTATTCCCGCCAAACTTTCTTCCCTTGCCACTTTGCCGTGGACAGTATTGACTTACATGTTTATTCATGTTGGGGTACTCTATTCAGTGATAACACTCGTGTGGTTATGGGTCTTTGGCTCAATTTTGCAGGACCTTTCGGGCAATTCAAAAATAATTCCGGTTTATATTTATGGCGGTATCGCTGGTGCAATTGTTTTTGTTGCAACAAGTTATTTAGTTCCCTCTTTGAAAGACCAGGTAGAATATTCTTTTATGCTTGGCGGCAATGCCGGCATTATGGCAATTGCTGTTGCTACAACAACGCTTTCACCCGATTATCGTTTGTTTAAAATGCTTAATGGCGGAATTCCTTTGTGGATCCTCACTCTTCTTTATATAATCATTGATATGGCAGGAAGTAAAGGTCTTGCAGATCAACTTGCGCATTTGGGTGGAGGACTTGCAGGATTTCTATTTATTGTTAGTTTGAGAAGAGGTTATGATTGGAGTTCGTGGATGAATAATGCCTACAATTGGTTTATGAATCTCTTCGATCCGGACAAACCTCCACGTGATTCTGAAAAAATAAAAGAGAAAGTTTTTTACAATACCCGTGGACAGAAGCCTTTTATAAAACGTCCCGTAATAACCCAACAACGCATAGATGAGATTCTCGACAAAATCAACCAAAAAGGATTCAGTCATTTGTCCGAAGAGGAAAAAAATATTTTAAAAAAAGCGCGGGAAACTGATTTTTAATTCTTTTTTTTTACATATACTAATTGATCAATTAAAGGATCCCTTTCAATGGAAAAGCCGTTTCTGCGCCGGTTTACAAAAAAAGTATTTGTCATTTCAAATATACTGATTGGAGTCTTCTTCCTTGCAGGCGCTAATGTGAAATATTTTGATCCTGAACATTGGTGGTTCCTAAGCCTATTTACTTTATTGCTTCCCTATTTGTTACTGATCTTACTTCTGTTTATTTTATTTTGGTTGTTAGTAAAACCACCTTGGAGTCTTATTTCTCTTTTAATTTTGGCAGTCTCCTTTAATGCAGTAAAAAATATTTTTCCTTTAAATTTCTCTTCCGATTTTTCTTTAATAAAAAGCAGTAACACCATTAGGGTAATGAGTTGGAATGTGGAGCTTTTTAATATTCTTCATTATAAAGATCATCCCGAAAAAAAACAACACATAATAGACCTGATCAATCAATACAATCCTGATATAGCGTGCTTCCAGGAAATGGTGGCAGGGGAAAGTAAAAAGGCAATCAATTATTTTCCGGACATTAAAAAAAGGTTGCAATTTTCTGATTATTTATATTCTTACAGTGTAAAGGATGATTTTGATAAGTATCATCATTTTGGAATAATTATTTTTTCAAAATTTCCTATTATCCGAAAACAAACCTTGATCAACAATCCAAATAGCTATAATTCTACTTTTCAATATGTGGATATTTTGTCGGGAAAGGATACTTTCAGAATATTTAATATTCATCTTCAGTCTTTAAAATTTTCCCAAACAAATCTCAATTATTTGGATAGTGGCAAAGTTCCGTCCCAGGGAAATATTTCTGAATCGAAAAATATTATTTCTAAGATAAAACAAGGTGTATTGAAGAGAGCATCCCAGGCAATATTTATAAAAGATGAATTAAATAATAGCCCTTATCCCGTAATTGTTTGTGGCGATTTTAATGATGTACCGGTTTCCTTTGCTTATGAAACAATTGGAGCAGGACTTCAAAACGCTTTTGTAGCAAAGGGTTCAGGCATTTCAAGAACATTTAGTTCTATCTCTCCTACTCTTCGCATTGATAATATTTTTACTGACAAAAAATTTAAGATTACGCAATACTTGAGAATCAAAAATTCTTTAAGTGATCATTTTCCAATCATTGCAGATGTCAAATTTGAACCTGCAAATCATTAAATTTTATGAATTCAAAAAGAGATTGTAAAAGGTAGAATACCTTTACCACTTTAATTTTGTATTTTAATAGATGATATTTAGTAAATAAAGAATTTTTATGCCACTGAGAGTTTATAATTCATTGACGAAACAAAAAGAAGAATTTATTCCTATCAATCCTCCGCATGTTGGAATGTATGTTTGCGGACCTACTGTAAGTGGCGAAAGTCATCTTGGTCATGCAAGGCCTTATATCACTTTTGATGTAGTATACAGGTACCTTTTATATCTTGGTTATAAAGTTCGTTATGTGCGCAACATCACTGATGCAGGCCATTTTGAGGAAGAAGGTCGTGAAGCTGAAGATAAAATTTCTAACAAAGCTTTGCTTGAAAAAGTTGAGCCGATGGAACTGGTTCAAAAATATACAAATTTATTCCATTGGGCATTCAGGCAATTAAACACACTCGATCCAAGTATTGAGCCGACAGCTACAGGTCATATTGTTGAACAAATTGGGATGATAGAAAAATTGATTGATGCCGGTTATGCTTATGTTGTAAATGGATCAGTTTATTTTGATGTAAAAAAATATGCGGCGGATCATGATTACGGAAAATTAAGCGGACGAATTGTAGATGATCTTTTAGAAACGACCCGTGAGTTGGAAGGTCAGGAAGAAAAAAGAAATAAAGCAGATTTCGCTTTATGGAAACAAGCTCCTCCAAAACATATTATGCGGTGGAAAAGCCCTTGGGGAGAAGGTTTCCCGGGTTGGCATATTGAATGCTCGGCAATGGCAACAAAATATTTAGGACCTCGGTTTGATATTCATGGTGGTGGAATGGACCTGATGTTTCCGCATCATGAAAGCGAAATTGCTCAAAGTACTATTTGCAATTCTACACCTCCTGCTAAATACTGGATGCACAATAATATGATCACAGTGAATGGCAAAAAAATGGGAAAAAGTTATAAGAACCAGATTACCTTGACACAAATGTTCAGTGGTAATCATACTTTGCTCACAAAAGGTTTTGCTCCGATGGTGATCCGGTTTTTTATTTTACAAACGCATTACCGAAGCACCCTCGATTTTAGCAGTGAAGCATTGACCGCTGCAGAAAAAGGTTTGAAAAGATTGTTTGAAGCTTTTGAAATCCTAAAAAAACTCCCGGTTGTTGAATCAAAAGAAGCGACAGATAAAGAACTTGAAGAAAAAATAAATAAATTGATCGACGAGTTTGAAGAATTTATTAATGATGATTTCAACACGGCAAAAGTTTTAGCCAATATGTTTGAAATTGTTCCGGTAATTAATTCTATTAAAGATGGTTTGATTAAACAAGATGCAATTTCTTCTGCCACACTTGAAAAATTAAAAGTAAAGTTTACCGTTTATCTGCAGGAAATTTTAGGATTAAAAGATAATGCAGAAAGCGCATTACAACTAGAGGGGCTTATGGATTTATTGATGGACATCAGGAAAGAAGCACGTTCAAAAAAAGATTTTTTTACATCTGATAAAATAAGAAAACAACTGGTTGATTTAGGGATTGAAATGAAAGATGAAAAAGATGGAAACATGAGTTGGACAATGTTATAATCTTTTTCCAGTACTTAAATACTTTGTTAATAAAAGTCATCGATCTTATTTCATGTGCGCTCATGCTTTTATCTTTCTATTGTAATTTGTAAATTGCCACTTTATCACTTTTTCTATCCGCTATGAAGAAACTCAATTGCTTATTTTTCCTTTTATTTATTCTTGCTTTTCAACAACTAATTGCTCAACCAAAATATGAATTTCGTGGCGTTTGGGTCGCAACTGTTGAAAATATTGACTTTCCTTCGTCAAAATTTCTAAGTTCTGAGCAACAGAAAAATGAGTTTATTAAATTGTTGGACATGAACAAACGCAATGGTATTAATGCGGTTATAGTTCAAATCAGGCCTGCATCTGACGCTTTCTATCCCTCTGAATATGAACCGTGGAGTGAATATCTGACTGGCAACCAGGGCAAGCCACCTTCACCTTATTACGATCCTTTAAAATTCATGATAACGGAGACCCACAAACGCGGAATGGAATTTCATGCCTGGATGAATCCTTACCGGGCAGAATTTCGTGTTGGCAAATCTTCAATTTCTCCAACGCATATTACCACCTTACATCCTGATTGGTTCATCACTTATGGCAAAACAAAATATTTTGATCCGGGAAATAAAGACGCACAGAATTTCGTGGTGAATGTTGTAAGAGATGTAGTAAAACGATACGATATAGATGCGATTCATTTCGATGATTATTTTTATCCTTATCACATCACAGGTAAAGAATTTAATGATGCAGTTTCTTATAAAAAATATGGAAATGGAATGAGCCTTGATGATTGGAGAAGAAGTAATGTTGATTCTATAATTGTTCATCTGAGCAAAGCAATCAAAGAAGAAAATAAATATTGCAAATTTGGAATCAGTCCTTTTGGCGTTTGGAGAAATATTGCAGACGATCCTGACGGAAGTGATACGAAGGCCGGTGTAACAAATTATGACGATCTCTACGCCGACATTTTATTGTGGCTGGAAAATAAATGGATCGATTATGTTGTTCCACAATTGTATTGGGAAGTAAGTCAAAAAGTGGTTGGTTTCAAAGTGCTTACAGATTGGTGGGCAAGACATTCTTATGGAAGGCAATTGTACATTGGACAAGGAATCTACAGGGCTTTGGAAGCAAAATCGGTTGCATGGAAAAATAAAAAAGAACTTCCTGATCAAATTCAATTTTTAAGAAAATATCCGCAAATCCAGGGAAGCGCTTTTTTCAGTAGTAGCACCTTTAACAGCAATCCAAACGGATGGAGCGACAGCCTTCGAAATGATTTTTACCAATACCCGGCCATCATTCCTCCGATGAGCTGGATTGATTCAGTAAAACCTGAAACACCAGTAATATTATTTGACAGTTCCAAGTCAACCTTTTACTCAACTTCAATAGATATTTATTTTCGTGAAAAACAAATAAATGATTTGATCAACCGGTATGTGATTTATGAGTTTGCTGATAAGAGCAATATGGATAAATCAGACCCAAAAAATATCAAAGAAATTATTTTATCCGGCAATAATTTTTATCACTTCATTTTTGATAACATTCCTTCGACACAAAATAAAATTATCATTGCTGCCACATCCCTGACTAAAACAAATAATGAAAGCGAATTAAGCCGTCCTATTTGTTTACAAAGAAAAGGAAATGGATGGCAAGTGATAGCAATGCCTAAGGAAAATTGATTGGTAATAATCCATTAAATAAAAAATATTCCTACTTTTAATTCAACGCTTTTATTCAACTGCTTATTTTAATTTGCAGTGAATCTTATTTTCAAAGAATTAAAAAAAAGGAAAAATGAAATTATTAAAATCAAATCTGCCGGTTTTATTAGTACTGATTTTTTGCTGCACAAGCTTTCATTACACTTATGCCCAATCATCTGTTTTTAGTCATGAAAAATTTATTGATCATGGCGACACATTGAATTACAGGCAACTTTTTCCTGATTATGATACGCTTCGCAAATATCCTCTCGTAATCTTTTTACATGGTTCAGGCGAACGCGGTAGTGATAATGAAGCACAATTAAAATGGGGTGTAAAAAATTTTGCAACAGATGAAATGATGAAACTTCATCCCGCTATTGTAATTGCTCCACAATGCCCGGCTGGAAAAGGATGGTCCAATTTTTCAAGAACGAATAGTACGGGTATGTCCTTGTTGGCTACGCCTTCAAAACAAATGGAGTTAGTAATTGCATTAATACACCAGGCAATAAAAAAATTGCCGGTAGATACCAACAGGATTTATATTACAGGGTTGTCAATGGGAGGATTTGGAACATTTGATGCGATAGAAAGATATCCGGGTTTGTTTGCGGCTGCAGTGCCCGTTTGCGGTGGTGGCGACGTTTCAAAAGCTTCTACAATTTCACATATTCCAATATGGATTTTTCATGGTGCAGAAGATGCTGCAGTCAATCCGATTCTATCAGTTGATATGGTGAATGCTCTAATCAAAGCCGGTGCTCATCCTGGTTTCACACTTTATCCGGAAGTTGGACATTTCTCATGGATAGGTGCTTACAGCGATCCAATGATGATGGAATGGTTATTCAGGCAACATAAATAATTTCATAATGAATTTCCCTTTTGATAAAGAAATTATTCTTGAAAATTCTGTTGCTCTTTTGAGACCATTAGAATTTTCAGACATTAATAATTTATTAAAAATTGCAATCGAAGAGAAGCGCCTTTTACAATATTCCCCCTTGCCGGTTTTCTCAAAAAAATTATTGACTGAATACGTTCAGAAATCATTAAAAGAAAGAGAAAATAAAAACCGGTATTCTTTTATCATTTTTGATAAAAGAAAAAATATTTATGCCGGCAGCACAAGTTTTATGAATATTTCAAATGTTGACAGCAGGATAGAAATCGGTTCAACATGGATTGGCAAAGAGTTTCAGCGAACAGGGCTCAACAGGAATTGCAAATACTTATTATTAAGCTATGCCTTTGATGAACTGGGAACCGAAAGAATAGAATTAAAAACAGACGAAAGAAACTCCGCTTCGCGAAATGCAATTGAAAAAATCGGAGGCAGGTTTGAAGGAATTCTGAGAAGTCACACTTTGATGTATGACGGTTTCCGGCGCAACACTGTTTATTACAGTATTTTAAAAAATGAATGGGAAAAATTAAAGAATGGTTTTTTGAATCAATAGGCTGATGCTCATTTCTCCTTTTTTAACGAATCTTCGGTGTTGGATTTGCTAATTTTACAAAATGAAACGATCCGGATCCGCTGACCTTCCTTTACATTATGGCCATGTTCCTAAATGGCTTGCAGAAAGAATGGTGAAGCTCGGATTTGCAATTACAGAATCGATCATTACAGAATATGGAAAGGACGAAATATTAAGAAGACTTTCTGATCCGTTTTGGTTCCAAAGCTTTGGCGCTGTAATGGGAATGGATTGGCATTCTTCTGGAATAACCACTTCTGTTATGGGCACTTTAAAAAGGGCTATTAATCCACATTCAAAAGAACTGGGAATTTACATTTGCGGAGGCAAGGGAAAATATTCTAAACAAACTCCTAACGAATTATTGCGCATTGCTGACAGCACAGGTCTTGACGGAAATGAATTGGTTCGCTGTAGCAAATTAAGTGCAAAAGTTGACAACACCGCCATCCAGGACGGCTTTCAGTTATACACTCATAACTTCATTTTATCAGATACAGGTGAATGGACGGTTGTTCAACAGGGAATGCGAACTGACGATAAAACAGCCAGACGTTATCACTGGCATTCCGAAAATATCAAATCTTTTGTAGAAGAGCCACACACGGGCATTTGCGGAATTAACCAGGGAAACATTTTAAATCTTACCGCTCATGAAGCCGTTTTTGCAAGAGAAGGTATTTTAAAACTAACAAAAGAAAGTTCAAAGGAAGTTCTGGATACTTTTCAGCATTTAAAAATGCCTTCTCATCATAAAGTACATGCTGACGATGTGAATTTAAAAAGATTGGGAACTACCCTCTGGCTTGCTCATGAAGTACAACCAAAAAACTTTGAAGAATTACTTTTATTGAAAGGTGTCGGGCCAAGAACGATTCAATCTCTTGCATTGGTGAGCGAAGTGATTCATGGCAGTCCAACACGTTTTAAAGATCCTGCCAGGTTTTCATTTGCACATGGCGGCAAAGACGGCCATCCTTTTCCTGTGCCGACTAAGGTGTATGATGAAACGATTGCTGTTTTACAAAACGCTGTAGAAAAAGCAAAACTTGGAAACACGGATAAAAATGCTGCTATAAAAAAATTACATAAAATAGCTGCCAATTCGGAAGAAAATTTTATTCCTAACAATAATTTTGATGAATTGATAAAGAAGGAACGAAATGAATCTTGGAGATATGGTGGTAAAACTGTTTTTGGTGATGCAAAAAAACCAAAATCCCAAAAAGATGTACAGTTGAAATTGTTTTAATTTTTATTGCATCTCTATAATCTTTGACTACTGATAATAGAAAGTGAAAAAACTTTCGTCAAAAAAATAATTATTTCGCCTTTTTTGGTTTAAAACAAATAATTTTATCGATATACCATTGACTATTCCTTTATTATAAATTCAATCTTATTTATTCCTGAAAAAAAAGAAATGAACAAAAAAGTAAAGAAAGAAAATTTACCAACTGAAATTCCGGGGACTGGTGCAAGGAAAAATAACAAATTTATTTCTCAAAATATTACTCAACCCGATCTTACTACAGCTGAAGGAAAACAGGCGAGACTTGCTGCGATTGTTGATTCTTCCGATGACGCAATTATCAGTAAAACGCTGAATGGTATCATTACAACCTGGAATCATTCTGCGACTAAGATGTTTGGCTTTACAGAAAAGGAAGCGATTGGTAAACATATTTCTATTATCATTCCACCTGAAAGGATTGATGAAGAAACAGTAATCATTGAAAGTATCCGGTCAGGAAAAAAAATAGATCATTTTGAAACCATCAGAAGAGCTAAAGACGGAACAGAAAGATTCATTTCCCTAACTGTGTCTCCTATAAAAGATGAAAGTGGTAAAATCATCGGAGCTTCCAAAATAGCGAGAGATATTTCATTCAGGAAGGAAGCAGAACAACAACGGGAACTTTATACAAAACGATTACAGGAACTGAATAATTATAAAGACGAATTTATGGTGATGGCCAGCCATGAATTGAAAACGCCACTTACTGTTATCCTCGCAAATCTTCAGATTTTGGAGGAGCTAATGGGAGATGATCCGCACGTTAATTTTATAAATAAAACATTAAAACAGGTTTTAAAACTTTCTTCACTCATCACGAACCTTCTTGATGTTTCCAAAATCCAGGCCGGTAAACTACAACTTAACCGAAGCGTTTTTAACCTGAATAAGCTTTTAAGAGAAATAACAAGCAACCTGCAACAAACAACTAAAAATCATATAATTGTGTTTATTAAAAACAATGAGAAATTGATGATAAAAGCCGATTATGAAAGAATGGAACAAGTACTGATCAACCTCGTAAGCAATTCAATAAAGTATATGCCTTTGCCAGGAAAGGTTACTATTGACGCACATAAAAAAAATAACAATGTAATTGTCAGTGTCAGCGATACTGGTATTGGTATTCCTCAGGAAGACATTGAAAATATTTTTCTTCGTTTTTATAGAGTAAGTGGCGCCGCCAGTTCATTTTCCGGATCCGGAGTTGGTTTATTTATTTCTTCAGAAATTATCAAAGCACACCATGGCCGGATTTGGGCTGAAAGTAAAATTGGAAAAGGTTCAGTATTTTATTTCTGCATTCCTGTGATGAAAGACCCAACGATAAAGAAGAAAAAGTAGTGAATATTCCTACAAAAACTTGATATAAAAAAAGTTGCAAAAAGCTTTTGCTTGCCTTTAAAATCCAATAAAACGAAAATAAGATCACTGAAAGTTTGCCATCTCTAATGTCTTGAGATTGAATGCAAAATGAAAGTGTGATTTATAAAGATACTAGTATAAGGTTCTTACCAATCTTCCAATCATTACACCCTGGTGATAAATTTGCATTGTATACTTTCCTTTTTGAAAATTATGAGAATCAATTGCAAACTGTAACCTGTTTTTATTATCCTTTACGTTATCAAAATGTAGCAAAGCCGAATATACTTTTCTTCCGGAATTAGTTTCGAATGTGCCGGATTGCCATGAAGAATTCAATAAAGTTTTTCCATTTGGTTGGATGATCTCTACATAAATGGAAGTAGCCGAATTAGTAGGTTTCACATTAATCTGGAAAGAGCCAAACAACTTCTCCGTTTGGGAGGCGATATTGGTCTCCCTCTGGTTATCATTTTTCATTCCCATTCCTACAAAACGCAAATGTGAAACCAACAAAGGCAAGGAACTCGTATACTCTTTTTTACTTTTCGAAATACGCCTTGATCCTCCTTTTTCTACCATCAATTGTTTTACAATTCTATTTAACCGCTCATTTTCAGCTGCCACTTCATCATTTTTATTTTTCAATTCATTCACGCTTTGCTGCAGTTCACCGATTTTTTCACTGGCTACAGACATGTCTTGTGAAGAAGTTTTATTTTTTAGAATTTCTGCAATCTCATTTCTTAACCTGTTAAATTCTAACAATTTTAATTCAAGTGTAGAATCATTTGAAGAATTATCATTTGACTCATCAAATTGCCGAACGGTACTGTTTAATACAGTTTGCAACGAATCTCTCATCGTCGTTTTCCTCGCAATTGAAGGAATAGGTTGAATGTCTGCAAAAGTTTTTGACCCTTTAGAATCAAAATAAAAATGATAACCCCATATAGAGATTAAAATAAAAGCAATAGTTACAACTGATAATGCAAAAATAAGCAGGTATAAAGATTTACGATCTTTCATAGTGAAATTAGAGAATGATATTTTGCGCAAAATTATTTATTTTGAAAACAATTATTTACCAATATTTTGATTAACATAAGCTGAAATCCAGCCTACTTGTCCATTTTTAACAAGATAAAATTGCTTCTTTTCATGAATGCCGGCAAACTGACGCATAATCTTTAATAATAAGCCGGAAGCAGCAAGCATCGCTTTTTGATCAAAAACAGTATTCACTGTTTTTATTTCTTTTCCAATTGCATTTTTATCCAGGGAAGGATCAAGCTTTTTGACTATTTGCTTATCCGAAAATGAAGCATAATCAGTATAAAGTTTATTATAGAAACTTTCTACCTGGTCATACGTTACCGGCACAACAGGATTATTCATCAATTCAGGAAATAATAAAGTAGCCGTTGCCCATGCAGCTCCTCCACTGAATGCAACGTTATCACTCATGTTGTAGGCACCGCTTACATTTACGGCGTAAGTAATTTCTTTATCAGCGTCACCGGTCAATACCCTTTGCAATTGCCGGGCATAATTTTTAATTGAATTGTCTCCATCAAGTCGTTTTATTGCAGCATTGGCAGTACTTTGGGTTCCCCATGTTAATTGAAAAAGCCTGATATGATCAGTATTGTCATTAGGAAAATAACCACCTTTTGTATTTCCACTTCCGATGTCTATTAAAAAAGTAGTAAACCTCTTTGATTCCGGAACAATACCGAGGTGAGAAAGCCGCGCTTCCTGTTCTGCATCAATAACATCAACTTTTCGACTGGGATCATGAACCCTTATTTTAAATGAATCTATAAAGGCCTGGATCCATTTTGCCTTTTCATCCTTATCTGCAGAAATTTTTACGCCACTGCTGATCACTGTATAAATCCTGTTAGAGGGTACTTTGTAGTAAACTCTTGCAGTTTCATACAAATTATATAAAGCATTCAAACTTGCACGAAAAGTAGCTGGCGTAAAGGAAATAAAATCTGTATTAATAGAAGTGTCACCAACAATATCATAATCAAGATTCTGGCTGGTGTTGCTATTCATCTCTATTAAACTCATCTTCACACCTTTGGAGCCTACTTCAATTCCTGCGTAAACATATGACCTCTTAAATTTCAGTTTTAAGCTAGTTTGCGCAGGTAATAAATAATAACTGAAAAACGTAAATAAAACTGAAAATAAAATGCTTTTCAGACAATAATTCCTCATGGTTAACTTTAGTTTTTTTTAAAAGTACAGAAAAGCAAAATTCAGAAATATTCAAATAACAAATTGTGGAAAGAATGTTGATAGCTCGGGCGTTTCAGGCTCTTCAACTCATAAAAGAAAATAATATGAAGGTCTCATAATTAAAAATAAATTGATGCATCAAAAAAGACTTTATGGCAAACGATCCTACATTTTCAACAAAAAGTTTGGAAAAAAAATCGTCGATTTTACATGCAAAATTTGACAGCAAAACAAGGTGTATCTCACATCGTAAATGGAACATATGGCATGAGACTTTTTACGAAATGATTTTTGTTCTCCTTATTGCCTTTTTACCCTATTTTTGCAGCCCTAAAAATTAAGTAATAAACTGATATGGATAATTTGATTTACGTAATACCAGCGATGGGAATTGTTGGTTTGCTTTACACGTTTATAAAGTTTGCCTGGGTAGATAAACAAGATCCGGGAAACGAAAGAATGAAAGAGATCAGCACCTACATTGCTGATGGTGCAATGGCGTTTTTAAAAGCCGAATGGAGAATTCTTACCTATTTTGTAATTATCGCTGCAATATTATTGGGTATAATGGGTTATAGCAGCGCAAATAGTAGTTGGAGCATTGCTATATCTTTTATATGTGGTGGATTTTTTAGTGCCCTCGCTGGTTTTATTGGAATGAAAGTGGCTACAAAAGCCAACGTAAGAACTACACAGGCAGCCAGGACAAGTTTATCAAATGCTTTAAAAGTTTCATTCACCGGTGGAAGTGTGATGGGCCTCGGTGTTACCGGTTTAGCCGTTTTAGGTCTAGGTGCTTTATTTATTATTTTGAAAGCCATTTTTGCTCCTCATGCTCTTGCCAATAGTTTTGAAATGGAGAAAACAATTGAGATCTTAACCGGTTTCAGTTTGGGTGCAGAAAGTATCGCAATGTTTGCGCGTGTAGGTGGTGGCATTTATACAAAAGCCGCCGACGTTGGCGCAGATTTAGTAGGAAAAGTAGAAGCAGGAATTCCTGAAGATGACCCGCGCAATCCCGCTACCATCGCGGATAATGTAGGTGATAATGTCGGTGATGTTGCCGGAATGGGAGCCGATCTTTTTGGTTCTTATGTGGCAACGATTTTAGCGACAATGGTTTTAGGAAGAGAAACAATTTCCGCTGATGCTTTTGGCGGAATGGCACCAATTTTATTACCAATGTTGATTGCTTCAATGGGAATTCTATTTTCGATTATCGGAACCTTTTTTGTAAAAATTT
>Ga0164242_10002465_pt1 | contig 21388 bp, 29 predicted proteins | sample OricomgcompostMG_FD_108783 | JGI IMG/M metagenome (GOLD analysis project Ga0164242, IMG submission 108783) | Miracle-Growth compost microbial communities from Emeryville, California, USA - Original compost - Miracle growth compost (MG) ... | reverse complement strand
CTGTGCGCAGTACGGGACGGGCACAGCATCGACACCACGATGGGTTTCACGCCCCTGGAGGGCCTGGTGATGGCGACCCGGTCCGGCACGGTCGACCCGGGCCTGGTGCTCTGGCTGGAGGAACACCAGGACCTGTCGCCGGCCGCGGTGACCGAGATGCTCGAGTCGCGCTCCGGGCTGCTGGGACTGGCCGGCGACAAGGACCATCGAAGCGTCGAACAGGGCTACCGCAACGGCGTCGCCGAGGCGGTGCTGGCGATCGAGGTCGAGGTACACCGATTGGTCGGCTCGATCTGCGCGATGGCGGGGGCGCTCGGTGGCATCGACCTGCTCGTCTTCACCGGCGGCGTCGGCGAGCACTCCGGGCTGCTACGGGAGCTGGTATGCCGGCGGCTCGCCTGGCTCGGCGTCGTGATCGACGAGGCGCGCAACGGGACCGCTCGACCCGATCTGGAGTTGACCGCAGCCGACGCCGAGGTACGGACGGTGGTGGTCACCGCCCGCGAGGACCTGGAGATGGCCCGGGAGATCGCAGCGCTCGACCTGTTCTGAGGGTCGAGCTTCAGAGGTCGAGATCGAGATCGGCGTTGCGCGACCAGTGGTCGGCGAGGAATTCGTCGAGGGCGTTGACCACGATGTCGGCGATGTCGCGGCCCTCCTGCTCGGCGACCCACCGGAGCTCGTCCAGCATCGAATCCGGCAGCCAGACGGGGACCGGACTCAGTCCTGCCGCCTTGCGGTCAGTCCCCGCTCCGGGCATCGGAACCACCGTCGCCGGCAGTTCATGATCATTTGTGGATTTTTCAACGACACTGGGAGACACCAGGCTGCCAGGAACGAGCGGGGGAACGACCTCATCGATCATCGGTGCACCATCCTCGGGGCCACTTCCATCTTGCGTCCTCTTCGTGTGGATGTCGATACTTGGAACAGACCAACTTGATCATCTGCGCCGTTTAAACGATTCGCGACGGGTATTCAGGGATGGGAGTCTCCTGGGGTTCGTCACGGTGGCCTTGGGGTACCCATCCGCGCACGACTGAATCCGTTCCATAGATTGACAATCGGAGGTATTCGAGATGGCAGACCAGACCGATGTGTTTCGCGCTTCCACCAAGTTCGCCGAGCATCTGGAACACCTGTTGGCAGAACTGATCGACCTGCACCTGGTCGGCAAGCAGGCGCACTGGAACATCGTCGGACCGAACTTCCGCGACCTGCACCTGCAGTTGGACGAGATCGTCGACGCTGCCCGCGCCTTCGCCGACGACGTCGCCGAGCGGCTCCGTGCGGTCTACGTCGCGCCGGACGGGCGGGCCCAGACGATCGCCAAGCTGTCGGGCCTGAAGCCGTTCGCCGAGGGCGAGATCAGCACCACCGATGCGGTCGACGCGATCGCCGATGCCCTGTACACGGTGGCCAGGACGGCCCGCGAGATCCACGACGACGTCGACGAAGAGGATCCGACGACCGCCGACCTGCTGCACCAGATCATCGAGCGCCTCGAGCAACTGGCGTGGATGGTCTCGGCGGAGAACCGAACTCCCCAACACTGAACCAGCACTGAGCTCGCACCGCCTGAGCCGACCGTGGGGTGGCTGGCTAGGGTGCTGCCATGGTGGCCGAAGTCTTCCGCGACGCCCAGGGCATACCCCATCTGCGAGCCGACTCCTCCAGTGAGCTGGCCGGTCTGCAGGGGCGGACGGTGGCCCTGGACCGGGCCTGGCAGATCGAGTGGCACCGCCGCCGGGCCGAGGGCCGGACGGCGGAGATCATCGGGGCACCGGGGCTGACCTTCGACCGGTTCGCCCGCCGGGCGGAGATCGACGCGGTCGCCCGGCGCTGTTTCGACAACCTGGACGAGACGACCCGGGACTGGGTGGCCGCCTTCACCGACGGGGTGAATTCCGGACTGGACCAGGGCGCTGCAGGAGCGTACGAATTCGAATCGCTGGGCATCGGCCCCGGACGCTGGCAGCCGTGGACCCCGCTGGCGGTCTTCGCCGTACAGCAGTTGATCTTCGGCGGCTTCGGCTACAAGCTCTGGCGCCGGCATCTGGTGCAGCGCCTCGGCGAGGCGGCGATCGAGCTGCTGGACTCCGAGATCGGTGACTCGATCGGAAGCAACGCGTGGGCCGTGCACGGCAGCCGGACTGCCGGGGGCCTGCCGCTGATCGCCGGCGACTCCCATCGCCAGATCGACTTCCCCGGCCCCTACCAGCAGGTACGACTGGCCTGCGACGAATTCGACGTCTTCGGCTTCACCTTCCCCGGCGTGCCCGGTGTCCAGCACTTCGCCCATGCCGGTGAGGTCGCCTGGGCGATCACCAACGCGATGGCCGACTACCAGGACCTCTTCCTCGAGGAGTTGCACCGCGACGGGGACCGGGTGACCGCCCGCGGCCCGGACGGGATCGAGCCGGTGCAGCGGCGGATCGAGACCATCGAGGTGCGGGACGGGGCGGCCGAGGAGGTCGAGGTCCTGATCACCCGACGCGGGCCGGTGATCATCGACGAGGACGGGCTGACGGTGAGCCTGCGGACGCCGACGATGGCCGAGGACGATCTCGGTTTCGGAACGCTGCTGCCCCTGCTGCGCGCCCGCAGCGTCGACGATGTCGTCACGGCGCTGCGAGGCTGGGTCGAGCCGGTCAACAGCGCGCTGATCGCCGACCGCACCGGCGCCGTCCGGCACGCCGTGGTGGGTAGGACTCCGGTGCGGGACGAGAGGAACCTCGACGTCCCGGTCCCTGCCTGGGATCCGCAGTACGCGTGGACCGGCGACTACGCCGCGATGCCGGTGGACGTGGTCGATGATCTTGTGGCCAATGGCAACGACCGTGCCAGTGGTGGTGGGATGGGCAAGTTCTACGCCCCGGGCTGGCGTGCCGGCCGGGTGACCGCCCGGCTGCGCGCGCTGGCACCGGGCGAGGCCGATCCTGGTGCCATGGAAGCGATCCACGGCGATGTCGATCTTGGCGCCGCCCGGCTGGCCAAGGAGCTGCTGAGCCGGGTCGAGGTCGAGGGTGCCGCCGAATCGATCAAGGAGCTGCTGCTGGCCTGGGACGGCCGGATGGACGCCGACAGCAGCGATGCCCTGCTCTACGCGAGCTGGCGGGCAGCGATGCTGCGTTGGATCGCCGAGCAGCCGGCCTTCGTCGCGCTGCGTGACCCGGATCCTTTGCCGGAGCTGTTCGCCGCCTCGGTCGACGTCCGCATCAAGATCGCCTCGGTCTTCGATGCGATCTGCCGCAATGCCGAGAAACTCGATCTCGACCTCGAGGCGGGCGTCCGGTCCACCTTGGCTGCGATTGCCGCCGAACCGCCGATCGGCACCTGGGGAGACGTGCACCGGCTGGCGCCCATCCACGGGCTGACCGGGCTGGCTGATGATCACGTACCGCCGCTCCCCGATCCGCGGCTGGCAGGTGACGGGAACACCGTCCGGGCCACCCACTCCACGCCGGGTGTCACCCACCGCTGCTCGATGAGTTCGGTGACCCGCTACGTCTGGGACCTTGCGGATCGGTCCAACAGTCGCTGGGCGGTTCCGTTCGGCGCCTCGGGGCGGCCCGGTGATCCGCACCACACCGATCAGAATGCCGCGTGGGCGGCCGCCGAGCTGTTTCCGGTGGTGCTCGACTGGGACCTGCTCATCCCAGAATGATCATGGCTGATTGATCATGGCTGGTCGCGGGCGGCGACCATCAGCGCCACTGCCTCATCGAGATCGTCGGTCACGGTCAGCACACCCAGATCGTCTTCGTTGATCGCTCCCCCGGTCAGCGGTGCCTGCCGCAGCCAGTCGACCAGACCGCCCCAGTAGGCCGTACCGACCAGCACGACCGGGAACTTGGTGATCTTGTGGGTCTGCACCAACGTCACGGCCTCGAAGAGCTCGTCGAGGGTTCCGTAGCCGCCGGGAAGCACCACGAAACCCTGGGCGTACTTGACGAACATCGTCTTGCGAGCGAAGAAGTAGCGGAAGTTCACACCCAGATCGACCCAGTGGTTGAGTTCCTGCTCGAACGGCAGCTCGATGTTGAGACCGATGCTGACACCGCCGGCCTGCTGGGCACCCTTGTTGGTGGCTTCCATGGCGCCCGGGCCGCCACCGGTGATCACCGAGAATCCGGCCTCGGCCAGCTTGCGTCCGGCCTGTTCGGCGATCTCGTACTCCGGGGTCCCGACCTTGGTCCGGGCCGAACCGAAGACGGCGATCGCCGGGCCGATCTCGGCCAGCGCACCGAATCCCTCGATGAATTCGGCCTCGATCCGCAGCACCCGCCACGGATCGGAGTGCACCCAGTCCTGGGGGCCGCGATGGTCGAGTAGGCGTTGATCGGTCGTCGTCGCCTCGACCTGCCCGCGCCGCTGGACGACCGGGCCCTTGACCCGGGTCGGGAACGACAGCTCGACCGGACGCTCTGCTGGTGTAGTCACGGCCCCAGTGAAGCATCCGTCAGGCCTGTCCCAGCGGTGCGGTCGACTCCCGAAACTCGACACGCGTCGACTGCACCGCGGGCGACTCCGGCTCGGGGCGGCCCTCGACAGCCGCGATCAGCCTGCGCATCGCCCTCCGCCCCGCGGTCGCCCGGTCGACCACGACCGTTGACAGCGACGGCACCGAATACCGGGCCAGCAACAGATCGTCCCAGCCGGTGACGCTGAGCCGGCCGGGCACCTGCCAGCCCCGGCGCTGTGCTGCACCGATGACGCCGACGCCGATGTGATCACTGGCGGCCACGACCGCGGTCACCGGGGTGTCATCCGGCAGCGACTCGATCACCGTGCGACCAGTGTCCGGATGCCAGAATCCCGACGGCTCGCCGTGCGAGTGCAGGTCGAACCGCTTGCAGGCTTCCCGATATCCGGCCAGCCGCATCCTGGCCGACGGCCAGTCCGGCGGCCCGCCGACGTAGAGCAGCTCACGGTGACCGAGGGCGGACAGCTTCCTGACCAGCTCGATCATGGTCTCCCGATCCTCGGCGACACCTTCGTTGACCGCCCGGAGTCGGTGGTCGTAGTGGTCCACCTGGACCACCACACCGCCCGTGGCAGGTGCCGACGTGACCGGCGTCAGGGACAGCACGCCCTCGACCTGGCCGCTGCTCAGGAGCTCGGCGACCCGGGCATCCAACGACTCGGGAGCCCCACCCCAGTCGATGATCACCTCGACCCGGTATCCCGAATTCCGGGCTTCGTCACAGGCCGCGAAAACCGCCTCCTCCGGACCGACCCACCCGGGCAGGACGACCGCCAGCATGCCGCTGCGCCGGGTCCGCATGGCACGTGCGGTCAGGTTGGGGTGGTAGCCCAGGGCCTCGACGGCGGACCTGACCCGGTCCGCCGTCTCGGGAAGCAGTCCGCTGTCGGGCCGGAAGTACCGCGAGACGGTCTGATGCGAAACACCCGCCAACTCGGCCACCTGTCGGATCGTGGGTCGGCCAGCAGAGGTCATGAGCGCAACTTTACTGGTCGACTTGCCAACAGAGTGAACGATCACTTAGCATCCGAGTGATCGTTCACTCAGAGCATTCGAGCTCACCACAAGCCCAGCCGTTCAAGGGAGAACACATGTCGCTGTCCCCTGGCGTCGCCAGCCGTGACGACACCGGCCTGGCACCTGACGGGACAACATCCCCGGGGCCCTCGACGCCGGACAACCGCAACCGGATGACCGGGTGGCGCCGGGCCGTCAGGGACCGGTTCGTGTTGTTGTTCGCGCTCCCCGGGATCGCCGTGATCGTGGCGTTCCACTACTACCCGCTGCTGGGCAACGTGATCGCCTTCCAGGACTATCAGCCGTATCTGGGGATCAGTCAGAGTCTGTGGTCCGGCTTCGAGAACTTCGCGGTGATCATCAACGGCGATCCTGAGTTTCTCAACGCACTGGGAAACACCCTGATCCTGACCGTCATCCAGACGATCTTCGTCTTCCCGGCGCCGATCATCCTGGCGCTGGTGTTGAACGGACTGATGTCGGAACGGATCAAGAAGGTCGTCCAGTCCATCATCTATCTGCCCCACTTCCTGTCCTGGGTGATCGTGGTCGCGGTCTTCCAGCAGATGCTCGGCGGAGCCGGCCTGATCAACAACTACCTGCGCTCGAGCGGACACCAGGCGATCGACATCATCGGCAATGCCCATCTCTTCAAGGCGTTGCTGACCTCACAGATCGTCTGGAAGGACACCGGCTGGGCGACGATCCTGTTCCTGGCGGTGCTTGCCCAGATTGATCGCTCGCTCTACGAAGCAGCCTCTGTGGATGGCGCCTCGCGGCTGCGTCAGACCTGGCACGTGACGCTGCCGGGCATGCGATCGATCATCGTCATGCTGCTGATCCTTCGGCTCGGAGACTCGCTCACAGTGGGATTCGAGCAGATCATCCTGCAGCAGAACGCGGTCGGACGCCAGGCAAGTGAGGTTCTTGACACCTACGTCTACAACAACGGGATCGTCGGTGGCGACTGGGGTGTCGCCACAGCGGTCGGGCTGGTCACGGGGGTCGTCGGACTGGCGTTGGTGCTGGTGGCGAACAAGGTCGCTCACATCTTCGGCGAAGAGGGGGTCTACAGGACATGAGCAGCACGAGTACGGCGCGGGTCACACCGACACCGGCCCGATCCCGGCGCCGCGGTCGGCGGATGATCAACGGTCTGCCGGCGCCGAGTGCGTTCGAGAGCGTCGCCAAGGCGATCTTCCTGACCATCGTGTGCGCCCTGGTCGTGGTCCCGTTCATCGGCATCATCTCGACCAGCCTCGCGTCACCGGCACAGGTCACCAAGGCCGGCGGATTCGTCCTGCTGCCCAAGAGCATCAACCTCACCGCGTACAAGTCGATCTTCGTCGGCGGGGTGGTGACCAGGGCGCTGTGGATCAGCATCGGCGTCACCGTGGTCGGCACCGCACTGAGCCTGTTGCTCACCGCGATGCTGGGATGGGCGCTGAGCCGCAAAGGCACCTTCGGAAACCATGTCCTGCTGCTGTTGGTCCTGGTCAGCCTGCTCTTCAGCCCCGGGATGATCCCGAGCTACCTGGTGGTCAAGCAGTTCGGCCTGCTGGACAGTTTGCTGGCGTTGATCATCCCGACCTGTGTGTCGGCCTTCAACGTGATCGTCGTCCGCGCCTTCTTCGTGGGCCTTCCCGACGAGTTGCTCGACAGCGCACGGATCGACGGAGCCACCGAGTGGCAGCTGTTCCGGCACATCGGCGTACCGCTGTCCCGAGCGGTGCTGACCGTTGTCGGGTTGTTCTACGGGGTTGGTTACTGGAACTCGTTCTTCAACGCCCTGCTCTACATCAGCGACTCGAGCAAGTGGCCGTTACAGCTCGTCCTGCGCACCTATGTCGTCGACAGCACCCAGCTCGGCGCCCAGGACCTGGGAACCAGCGAAGCGCTGCCTCCGCAGACCTCCATCCAGATGGCGATCCTGGTGATCTCGATCATCCCGATCCTGGTCGTCTATCCCTTCCTGCAGCGGCACTTCGCCAAGGGGATGCTGACCGGCGCCATCAAGGGCTGACCCTTCCCTTCCCCCGACCTTCATCGCACGTCCTTCATCGCACGTCCTTCACTCGTACCGCCTGAGCCTCATCAAAGGAGAGAGACCTATGCCCGAAATCAACCGCCGGCAACTGATCAAGACCGGCCTGACCGTCAGCGCAGCGGCTGTCGCCGGGACGACCGCGCTGTCCGCCTGCAGCAACAAGGGCCGGGGCGGGGTCACCGCCCAATCCTCGACCAAGGTCAAACTGCCCAAGTTCGTGCGCTACAACGGGGTCAAGCCCGACTATGTCGGGACCAACGGCGTCCAGGACGCTGCCATCGCCTATCCGGCGAATCCGGTGAAGGCGGCCACCTCCAAGCCCGGTGACGGCAAGCCCGTCAGCGCGCTGGTGATGACCAATTCGCCCGCGCCGCCGGCCTTGAAGAACAACAAGTACTGGCAGACGCTGAACAAGCGGATGGGTTTCGACTTCCAGATCGAGCTGGTCCCCTTCGGCGACTGGTCCCAGCGTTTCCAGACCGCGGTGGCCGGCGACAAGCTGCCCGATGTCTTCGCGTTGCTCACCGGGTCCATCGCGTCGTTGCCGAATCTTCTCGAGCAGAAGGCCGTCGACCTGACGCCGCATCTGTCCGGGGACGCGGTGACCAAGTACCCGTTCCTGGCCAACATTCCGACCGAGAGCTGGAATCTCACCACCTACGGGGGCAAAATCTTCGGCGTCCCGATCCCGCGTGGCGCGCAGAGCAGCGGCATCCTCTACGGCCGCCAGGATCTGCTGTCCCAGCAGGGAATCAACGAACGTCCGAACACGCTCGCCGACTTCCAGGCCCTCTGTCAGCAGCTGACCGCCAAGCAGGCCAACCATTGGGCGCTCGGACGGGCTCCGCTCGGCTGGGTTCGGCAGGCCCACGGCATCGCCAACAGCTGGTCGCTGCAGAACGGCAAGCTGGTCAGCGCGCTGGAGGACGAACGACAGAAGGACGCTCTGGAGGCGACCCGGCAACTGGTCGCGAAGAAGGTCGTGCACCCCGACGCGTTCACCGCGCAGAACAGCGACTGGAAGACCTGGATGGCCAATGGCACCATCTGGCTGGTCGACGACACCTTCAGTGCGATGCCGGGCTTCTATCTCTATCCGAGCATCAAGAGCTTCCGGCTCCTCTACTGGGGGCCGCCGAGCGTCAACGGAGGGGACGCCTCGATCTGGCTGGGCAACCCGAACTACAGTATGACGGCGATCAATGCGAATTCCGCCGACCGGATCGAGGCACTCCTGTCGGTGCTGAACTACCTCGCCGCTCCTTTCGGCACCGAGGAGTACCGCTTCAAGCACTACGGGGTCGAGGGTGTCGACTACAAGCTCAAGGGAACCGATCCGGTGATGACGCAGCAGGGAACCAGTGAGACCCAGCTGTCGCTGTCCTATCTCGCCGAGGGGCCCTGGGTCACCTACCAGCCGGGTCATGCCCAGGCCACCAAGGACGCGTTCGAGGCGCAGAGTCGCCTTGTGCCCAAGGGAATCGCGAATCCGGTGCTGGGCCTCTACTCCGACACCGACATCCGCAAGGGTGCGCAGATCGGACTCGGTGATCTTGAGAACGACATCCTTCAGGGACGGCAGCCGGTCAGCAAGTGGGACGCAGGCGTCGCCGAGTGGAAACGGAAGGGTGGCGACAAGATCCGCGACGAATACCAGAAGGCGCTCGACGAACGCAACGGCAAGTAGTCGGGCACCGGCAGGCAGTTTCCGCACTACTCCCACCTGGTTGTCCGAAAGGTTCTGATGTCCCCCAGCTTGTCCGCCGACCCGATCGTTCCCGACTGGGGCGCCGTACGCCGCCGGATCGGCGATCACTCGTGGGCGGCCGCGATCATCGACTCCGTTGCGTCCGATGCGGCGTACTGGCGTTCGCGGCTGCGGATTCCCGGACCCGGCTCGGACAGTGCGTGGACGCATCACTACTTCTGCGACGACGACGGCGAACGACTCACCTTCGATCCGGCTCGTCCGGATGATCATCGCTGCGCACGGTGCGGTCGCCGCTACCGCGACGACCTCAAGGACGGGGCCTGGCGCACCATCATGCACAATGCGGTGGCCGCCCAGGCCCAGCGGGACGCGCTGATCATCCGGCTGGGAGATGATCAGGCGACGGTGCAGGCGGCGTTGACCGAATTGGGCATGATCATCGATCACTACGGCAACCGGTATCGCGAATATCGCGAACACGGCAGTCATGTCGGGACCGGTCGGGTGTTGCCGCAGAATCTCGACGAGTCGATCTGGGTGATCGGGCTGCTGCGATCGGTCCGCTGGGTGGAGGACAAGCTCCCGGCGGACACGATCGCAGCCGCCTGGCAGTTGGCGCGCGGTGCGGCCGAGCTGCTCAGGCCCCAGGTCGGCATGATCCACAACATCCATTGCTGGATGCTCGCCGCCCTGGCCGAATGCGCCCTCCGGCTGCAGGACCACGAACTGTCGGCGTTCACCCTCGATTCCGAGTTCGGCGTGAAATCCCAGCTGAGTAAGGGATTCCGACCGGAGGGAATGTGGTGGGAGATCAACCCGAACTACCACTACTACACCGTGCAGGCGCTGCTCTGCTGGGTTGAGGCGGTCGGTCAGCAGGCGGTCACCGACGCGATGGCCGAGACGCTCCAGCGAGCCGTCGTTGCGCCGACGCAGCTGGCCTACTCGGATGGCCTGCTGCCGGCGTACGGGGACGGCTGGCCGGACGTCCGGCTGGCCACGTTCGCCCCGCACGCCGAAGCCGCACGTCGGCTCGTACCCGGCAACACCATCGACCTGGCGCCGTTCTACAGCCAGGCCGACGAGCAGCCGATCCAGCTGTGGGGCGGAGCGACGTCACCGGTCGGTCCGTCGCCGGCGCTTGCGGGCCGAGCCTCGGTCGCTGCTCTGATCTTCGGTCCGGACTCGGCGCCGATGAACCAGGCACCGGACCTGAAGTCCTTCGACTGGCCGGGTTGCGGCATCGCGCTGCTGCGGGACGCGACGACCCGGATCGCACTGCGGTCCGGACCCGACTCCGGATGGCATGATCATCACGACAAACTCGCCGTCGACATCGAAACCAGCTCAGGCTGGCGCAGCGCCGACCTCGGCACCAGCGGATACGGGGCGGATTTCACCAACTGGCTGCGATCGCCGGCGGCCCACAGCACGGTCTTCGTCGGCGACCGGCCCCAGCCCCGCTGTGACGGCGCGATCACCGAATTCACGCCGACCCACGCTGTGGGCGTCGCGAACTGGCCGGGATGCCGGCTGTCCCGCCGCCTCGATCTGACGCCCGGCGGGTGGACCGACGTGGTGGACGTCGTGCTCGACCACGACGAGCCCATCGAGTGGCTGCTGCACGGCGACGGGCTGATCGCTGCCCCGGGTGACACAGCTCCGGGTGAGCTGGGACAAGGGTTGGGGCATCGCTTTCTCCGAAACGTTCGCAGGCTGCCGGCCGAGCGTCGACAGGTGCAGTTCAGCTGGGCGATCGAGGGTGCGCCGACTGTGGAGTTGCAGCTGCCCGACGGGTTCCGGGCATACACGGCCGAGGCCGACGGGAATCCGACCGGTCGGGCATTGGGCATCGTGATCGTCCGCGGCACGGCCAGCACCGCGAGGATCGCCGCCAGGTTTCGAACTCCCGGCGGTTCCTGATCTGATCCTGGGCCAACCGCGACCCCGGTCCCCTAGATTTGCGCTCGTGAATCCACCGGGGTCGCTGGAGACGTGGCAGCCGTACGGGCCGTCGTACTGGGTGTTGCTCGCGGTCACGGCAGTGGGTGCAGTCGTCGCCGTCCGGATCGGGCGTCGGCATCGCGGTACGCCGGCCGCCGACCGTTTCTCCCGGTTCTTCGGTTACACACTGTGGGGCGTGGCCGTCGCCTGGACGTTGTGGAATGTCATCCCGTCGCACCTGCACGCCGACAGCTCGATCCCCCTGCACCTGTGTGACGTGCTGCGATTCGTGGCCGGTACCGCCCTGATAACCCGGGCACGCTGGGCGCTGGCCGCGACGTATTACTGGGGGCTGACTCTCGACCCGCAGGCGTTGCTGACCCCGAGCCTGGTCTACTACACCGTCCCGTGGGTCGATTTCACGGCGTACTGGCTGCAGCACGCGCTGGTGATCTGGTCGGTCTTCTATCTGATCTGGGGTCTGGGCAAGCGGCCGGACTGGCGCAGCTATCGGGCTGCGATCGTGTTGATCATCATCTGGGCGGCGATCACCTTCCCGATCAACGTGCTGCTCGGCAGCGACTACGGCTATCTCAATCGCAAGCCGCCGATGGCTTCCCTGCTGGACGCGTTCGGGCCGTGGCCGCGGTATCTGCTGGTCGAATTCGTCGTAGCGTTGGTGCTGTGGGCGCTGGTGACACTGCCCTGGACGCTGCGCAGATCGCGCGGCATCGTGCCGATGCTGGACGAGCCGGAGGCCATCGTTGACTGAATTCCTCGGCCGTCGCCCTCGTCGGCCCATGCTGGCACGGTTCGTGGACAGGCTGTGGTACGTCAGCGACCCGGACAGCCGTGGTTGGGAGCTCAAGCTTCCGACGACGACAGCACAGGTGATCATCAACCTGGACGCCGACCGATTGTCGACCCGGTCCGTACGAGCCGGTGCCGACCCGCTCTCCTGCGGCGGCGTCGGGCTGACGGCGATCTGCGGTTCGGCCGAGGTCCTGGACCGCGCCGAGCAGCGCCGGACCGCGGGCATCGTGATCCGCCCGGAGGCGGTCGGCGCGTTCACCGGCGGCTCGGCCGAGGGGCTGGATCGGCTGGTCGACCTGGACTCGCTGATCACGTACGGCTCCGAGCGGCTGGCGACTGCGGCCGCTGCCGGACGGTCAGGCGCCGAGGTGCTCGACCTGCTCGAGCACGAGCTCGTACGATCTCTGACCGATCGGCCCGAGCCGGACGCCGGCTGCCGGGCCGCGATCACGCAGTTGCGATCGGGTCGATCCGTGACCGAGGTCGCCGACTGTCTCGGCGTCGGCCAGAGCACGCTGACGCGCCACTTCCGGCGCGCTGTCGGCCTGACGCCCAAGCGCTATCAACGCCTGCTCCGGCTGGAATGCGCCGTCGGTCTGGCACGCCGGAGTCAGGATCCTGACTGGGCGACCATCGCCGTACGCAGCGGCTGTTACGACCAGGCGCACCTGGACCACGAATTCGGCGAGCTGACCGGACTGAGCCCGACACGCTGGCACCGGGCCGGGGCTGACAGCCCGTACCACGTCAGGCTGAGTGACGATTTTCTCCAAGACCTCGGACCGTCCGGGCGCCAGGATGGTGATCATGAGCGACGAGCAATTCCTCAGCGTGACACCGTATCTGCGCTATCCCGACGGTGATGCGGCCGTCGAGTGGCTGACCAGAGTGCTCGGTTTCGGGCCGGCCCGTGCGTCCCGCGACGCCGACGGTCACTGGTACGAGGGCGACATCGCCGTCGGCTCCGCGCGGATCGCGATCGGTGGCGGTGCGACCCGCCCGCGGTCCGGCTATTTGATCATCGGCGTACCGGACGCCGACGCCGTCTATCGCCGGATCCGGGACGCGGGCGTCGAGGTCGCCGAGCCGCAGGACAAGCCGTACGGGCCGCGTACGGTGTCGGTCACCGATCCGTGGGGAACCACCTGGGACTTCTGGCAGGGCGAGGCCGACTACTGAGCCTCATTCTTCAGCTCGCGACGCGACGTCCGTCTGAGGCCGATGCCCCGTATTCCAAGGCCGCCAGGATGTCATCACGCACGATGTGCGGGTAGTCCTCGAGAACTTCCTCGAAGGACATGCCGGAGGCGAGCCAGCCCAGTATGTCCGCGACCGTGATCCGGGTACCCCGGATCGTCGGCTTCCCGAACCGGATCTCCGGGTCCATCACGATGCGGTCTAGCCGGGTGGACGTGGTCATGAACTCCATTGTGCCCGACCCGCCCGCAGCAACACTCGACCAATTCCCAGGCGTCGCATCGGCTCACCTCGCGGGTGGTCTGTGCGTACGGGCTCAGTGATCGATCTGTGGGGAACCACCTGGGACTTCTGGCAGGGCGAGGCCGACTACTGATCAAGCTACGGTGTTCGCCATGGCGAACCGGTGGTCCGGGATAACGATCGATTGCCAGGACGTGCAGCGTGTGGCGGCGTTCTGGAGTGCGCTGTTGGATCGTGCTCCGGGGCCGACGGAACCCGGTTGGGTCTATCTGGGCACCCGGTCCGACACTCTTCCCCGGCTGGTGTTTCAGCCGGTTGCCGAGCCCAAGATCGGCAAGAACCGGCTGCACATCGACGTCGAGGTGGACGATATCGATGCCGGCATCGACGAGGTGCTGCAGTTGGGTGGCTCAGTGACCGGTGAGCGGCACGATTACGACGAGGGCGTGGTCGTCGTCATGCGAGATGTCGAAGACAACGAATTCTGCCTGGTCAAGATCTACGACACCGACGCGGGGGCTCCGTATCCGGGGGCCACCGGAGCTTTGTGATCAGGAAAGACTCTCCAGGAACGACAGCGTCCGTTCCAGGACCAGTCTGGCCGCCGCGGGATCGTAGGCGTCCAGGGACGAATCGGCGAACAGATGTGCGGTCCCGGTGTAGAGGAAGAGCTCGGCCGCCGGGGTCGAATCGGCCAATGCGCGAGCGGCCTCCAGATCCTCGGCGAACCACTCGTCGTCGGTGCCGCCGTGGATCTGGACCGGTACGCCCTCGGGCCACTGGCCGAATTCCGACACGGGTAGGCACGAGTCGTAGAACAGTGCTCCGACGGAACCGGGCCGGGTCTGGGTGAGCTTCTGAGCCGGCATCACCCCCATCGAGAAACCCGCGTAGACGAGCTCGGCGGGCAGCTCGTCGGCAGCAGCGACTCCGCGGGCGAGCACCTGGTCGAATCCGAGCTGCTGGGCATGGGCGACCCCGGACTCGACGTCGCCGAAGGTGCGCCCGTCGAAGAGATCGGGCGTATGCACGGTGTGACCGGCGGACCTCAGGCGGTCGGCGAAGGCGTGGACGCCCGGGGTCAGGCCCTGGGCATGGTGGAACAGGAGAATCTCAGTCATCTGCACTCCCTTGAATGATCCATTTAATTCGAACGTTCCGGAACGTTAGTATGTTCTTCCATGGCTGGCAAGACTCCCGACTACGACCTCGACGACCAGCTGGCGCTGACCTCCCCGGACCAGGTCCGGGCACTCGGCAATCCGCTCCGTACGACGATCCTCGGCCTGCTGCACGAACGGGCCGCCAGCGTCACCGAGCTCAGCACGGCGGTCGGCCGGCCGAAGAGCACCGTGGCGCATCACATCAAAGTGCTTGCAGAGGCGGGCCTGGTCCGGGTGGTCAGGACCCGGCGGGTGCGTGCCGTCGAGGAGGCCTTCTACGGCCGGAGTGCACGCAACTTCTACGTCTCGCTGCCCGAGCCGGCGGGAGGTGGCGAACACCGACCGCTGGACTTCAACGATCTCGAGGTGGCGGCCGGTGAGTCCCAGCAGGCGTACGCGGACGGACAGCTGTGGGGTTTCATCCGGCACGCCCGGATCGATCAGGAGCAGAAGCAGGAATTCTGGCGCCGGATGGTGGCACTGGTCGAAGAATTCGACACGCTGCCCCGTCGCGGTGACGTCGTACACGGATTCGCGATCGGCATCTACCCGATCGCGGACTATCCCCGGCTTCCGCCGGAGTCGCCGAAGCGCTCTGTGCCCTGGCGGAACAGTTCAGGCGAAATATGATCATCGAGCCATGACGCAGTCCGCTGACAAGCCCCAGCTGAGCGCTGACTTCCTCTCCCGCGAGCCTGCCCGCGTCCACCGTGCGACCTGGACCGTCATCAACACTCGGGATCCCGCGGTCCTGGGACCGCCGGCGGCCGACCTCGTAGCAATCGAACGCGCTACCAGGAATCTCGACCTGGGCGGCGAGCTGCAGGCCAACGCCCGAGCGCTGGCCCACGCGCTCGACCGCCTCAGGCACTACCGCGACGGCAGCTGCCTGTGCGCCGACTACACCACACTGGAGTTCTACGACCCCGCCGAGGAGCAGGCCCGAGCCCACGTTCTGATCCTCGACACTGTTCCGAATGATCACCAGTGGGAACCTGACCGCATCTGTCAGTGCACCGGTTGCGGCAAGCGGTTCCAGGTCGAGCAGGGTGAGTCTCACTACAGCTGGTGGAGATGGCAGGAGTTGCCGGCATGATGGAACTGCGCGCGGCGACCGCTGCCGACATCGATTGGCTCGTCGAGCTTCGCGCTGAGGTTCTGCGTGCCGATCTCGAGCGACTCGGCCGGTACGATCCCACCCGTGTCCGCCAGCGGATGCGCGATACGTTCCTGCCCGAGCACACACGAATCATCGTCGTCGACGGTGAGGATGCCGGCTCGATCACCCGGCGCGACGAGCCGGATGCGCACTGGATCGAGCACTTCTATCTCGCGCCCGCAGTGCAGCGCCGAGGCATCGGCACCGCGGTGCTCACCGCCGTCATCACCGACGACGATTCGCGCCCGTACAAGCTGAACGTCCTCCAGGGCAGCTCAGCCCGCCGCCTCTACGAGCGGCAAGGCTTCATCGTCGACTCCGAGGATGATGTAGACGTCTGGATGACAAGATCGCCGGTGCGCAGAAGCTGAACCGGAACGCGACTCAGACGTTGAATCGGAACTCCACCGGATACCGATAGTGTGCAACACTTTGGTACATGTCCACAAGAGGTAAGCAGAAATCGAGACAGGCCGCCGTCTATCTGCGGATCTCCCTCGACCAGACCGGCGAGGGTCTGGCCGTCCAGCGGCAGCGGGAACTCTGCCTGGCGATCCTCGGTCAGCGCGGCTGGGAACCCGCCGGTGAGTACGTCGACAACAGCATCAGCGCGACCGATGCCACCAAGAAGCGCCCCGGCTACGACGCGCTGATCGCAGACCTCGATGCGGGCCGGTTCGACGCCGTGGTCTGCTACGACCTCGACCGGCTGACCCGGCAGCCACGCCAGCTCGAGGACTGGATCGACCGGGCGGAGCGTGGACGCCTCGCGCTGGTCACTGCGAACGGTGAGGCCGATCTGACCACGGATGCCGGCCGGTTGTTCGCCCGGATCAAGCTGGCCGTTGCTCGCTCCGAAGTTGAGCGGAAGTCCCGCCGGCAGCGCGACGCCGCCAAGCAGCGCAGCGAGCTCGGGCGGCCGCCGCTCGGGGTCCGGCTGACCGGCTACACACCGAAGGGTGACCTGATCTCCGACGAGGCCGTGGTCGTACGCAGGATGTTCGAAGAGATCACAGCGGGCGCGACACTGAAGGCCATCGCCCGCGGTTTGGAGTCCGATGGGATCCAGACCCGCCACGGCAAGCCGTGGAACCCGAGCAGCGTACGAACCATCCTCACCAACCCGCGCTATGCCGGTCGAGCGGTCTACCAAGGTCGCGAGACTGGTGACCGCGGAGCGTGGCCTCCGATCGTCACCGATGACGAGTACGACGTCGTGCAGGCGATCCTCGACAACCCCGAGCGTCGACGACAGCAAGGCACCGAGCGAAGGTGGCTCGGGTCGGGTCTGTACCTGTGCGGCGTGTGCGATCAGCCCGTGTCGGCCTGGTCCGGTGCCCGATATCGATGCCGCAACGGAGCGCATGTAAACCGCTCCCGAGGCCCGGTCGACCAATATGTCGAGGCGATCATTGAGGCTCGGCTCGGACGTGGCGACCTCTCCGGCTTGCTGACCGAGACCGCTATCGATACTGCCGGCCTGCTGGCCGAGATCGACCGGCAGAAGCGTCTGATCAAGCGGGCCGAGGCTGACTACAAGGCCGAGTTGATCGAAGCCGCGGATTTGAAGATCATCCGGGCCGAGGCGAGAGTTGCTCTTGCATCCGCCGAGACGTCACTCGCCGCCGCAACCGCCCACACGCCGACCGCAAGCGTGCTGACGGCCGCGGATCCGGTTGCTGCTTTCCGGGACGGAGACCTGGCGGCACGCCGGGCAACCGTCGATCTGCTCTGCACGGTACGGCTATACAAAGGGAACCGGTACTCGCGTACGTTCGATCCTGAGACCGTCAAGGTCATACCGAAAGGCGGGGTGACGCCATGAAGCTGCTGATCAAGGTTCTGTGTGGCCAATGCGGAACGAAGATCGGCGAAGGCTATGGAGACGAAGTCGTCGAGCGGTGGCGCCCTGTCTGGGAGTACGAGGGAGCCGCAACTGCGAAGCCGTCCCGAGCCGACTCAGTGCCCTCGCCAATGTTCTGGTGCCTACAGCACGGTTGGACAGATCCGTCTGAGGTAACGGCTGCGGCTGAGCGGGGCACGGTGACACTCCGCGCTCACGTCGGTGCAAAGCGCGAGTAGCTGCTAACGTTGATCTTGCTCGGGTAAGTCTGCCCCCGGACCGCTGATTGATCCGGACTGGCCCAACCATTGACATCGTAGGCGAGCACCTGCGGAACTTCGTTTTGACGGAGGCCGTAGCGTGCCTGCATCCACCCACTACCGAGCGAAAGTCGCGTCTCTGACGCGCTCACGTACGCCGGACGATCCTGAGTTGGTCGAGGCCAAGCGTGATTACAGGGCTGAAAAGCTAGGCGAGCTTATCCAGCACCAGGTCGACGCCTGGCCACCGCTGACCATCGAGCAGCGCGAGCGACTCGCAGCGATCCTGCGTGGTGGTCAAGATGCCGCCTAACAACGGGAAACGTCGCCCAGTGCCCACTGAGCGACGTTCAGAGCTGATCAACAGCAGTCCCACGAACAGGGTATCGCAATCGCAATTCACCGACCTCCGAGTTGGGTCCGGGAGCACAGTCACTGTGGATCTGGAGCAGATTCTGTGGCGGTGGCTGCAGGACCTGATGCAGTCCGAGGCCGAGCCGGCCTACTGGCGCCGACGTGCAGATGATCTTGCCCGTGTCGGGACACCGTGGGGTGACGCCGCGGCCGAGGCCTGCCGGAACCACGCCCGACTGCTCGGGGGTGAGTTCGATGGGTCTTGACTTCGACGCCGCGAGCACGAGGCCGTGGGTCCGCCACTACCAGGATGTCTGGGAGCGCCGGTCCGGTGACCCACTGCTGCCGTACTGGCTGCGGGTTGCCGCGCTCGCGTACGGCAAGCAGCAGGACAACGGTCACGCACCGTTCCGGCGCGGTCAGATCGCTCTGATCCTCGGACGGCCCGATCATCCGTACGCGCACGTCGGTCGGGCGATCGAGGACGCCATCGAGTACGGATGGCTCGGTCCGGGGTCGTATTGGGGCTGCCTGATTGTCCCGTTCGACCATGCCAAGAAGGGCAAGTTGTCCCGCCCGACACCATGTCGGAAGCAGGCCGCGCATGACAGGAACCTGACGTGAATCCGCCACTGAGTGGCGGGTTCGCAGAGTTTCATCAACCCCAGATGGCGGCTTCGTGCTCGGAACACGCCACTGAGTGGCGGCTTCGGAGCGTAAACCCCTCTGTTCTCTCTGTGCAGCTTGAAACCCAACCACGGGATGCAGCATGACCGCCGCACTCGTACGCGACACCCTGCCCGCCGGTCAGGTGCTCGACTGGCGCACCAGTGATCACTACCGGACACCCCGCAAATGCTGCCGTTACTGCGGCCTGCTCACGCCACTCCGCGACGAGGACGGCCGACCAGCACACAAGGTCTGCGCCGAACAAGATCGCCAACGAGACAGGAACCTGACGTGACTCACCTCGGACCGGCCGCGACCACACTCAGCGCGGCACTGCTCGACCTCGACAGCCGCGGCGAGCGGACGCCGTGTCAGACCGAACCAGGCAGCGGCTACTGGACCAGTGACGTACGTGAGGAGCGTGAGCAGGCCGCGGCCTGGTGCATCGGTTGCTCGGTGCTCGATCTGTGTGCTGCAGCAGCCGACGAGAGCCGGGAGCGCTGGCACGTATGGGCCGGCATCGACCGAGGACCGAAACCGCCCGGACGAGCCAGGAGCGCAGCGTGAGCACCACCAACCAGGCCAAATACCACACGCCCGAGTACCGACGCGCCTACAAGGCACTGAAGGCCGCGCAGGCAGCCGGTGAATGGCTGTGGTGCGTCCAACCGGAGTGTGTGATGCCGAGCCGCGACATCGCACCCTGGCAGAAGGCTCACGTAGGCCACGACGACACCGGGGTGGTGATCATCGGCCCGGTTCACGGGCGCTGCCTAGCAATTCTCGGGACGGAGCGATCAGAGGTAACCGGATGCGCGGGGCGAAGCGGCACGGATGGGTGCTCTGAAATTTCCGGGTGCAAGGGTCGGGTTTTAGTCAGGAAGTGACCTGATGACCCCGCCCTCCAAGACAAATCCACACGAACGATCTGAACATATCGACCCTTGGGAGGTTGGGAATGGCTAGTACCGATGATTCGGGGTCTGCCCCGGATTTGAGCGGTTTGGGTGAGCTGGGTGCCAGCGGTCGCCGGTTGGCTGCCGCGGTGCTTGCTGACTTCACTCTGGATGAGCACGAGTCGACGTTGCTGCGGGAGGCGTGTCGGACGGCTGATCTGGTGGATCGGCTGCAGGAGACGATCGACGCGGATCCGTTGCTGACTGCGACTTCGCAGGGGCAGCGGATCCATCCGGCGATCACGGAGATCCGGCAGCAGCGGATCGCCCTTGCTCGGATCCTGGCGGCTTTGCGGATGCCGGCCGGCGATGAGTCGCAGGGTGACCAGAAGGGTCGCCAGCAGCGACGGATGGGCGTCCGTGGCGTGTATGGGGGCGGTGCGGCATGAGGCGACGTCCTGTCGATCCCGAGCCGGATCAGATGCCGCTGCGGTTGGTGATCTTCAACCCTGATGACTGGCCTGGCAAATCTGATCCGGAGTATCCGGGCACCGATCGTCAGTGGAAACGGTCCCGGTGGAACCGGGCACGGTCGCTGTGGCGTCGTGATCATCGGGGGCACCGGTGAGGCGGCACTCGCGACGGGCGCCGTTGACGGCCGCGCTGCTGGTCGAACTGCTGGAGAACGCCGGGGTCAGTGTCGATGATCTCGACGGGGCGCTGCAGCATCTGGACGGGCTGGGCTACACGCCGTTGGACTTCTTCCGGGCCCGGCACCAGTTGCGGCACCCGGACAAGATCACGCCGAAGCCGAGGCGGAAGCTGTGAAGCGCCGCGAGCAACCCGATGCGCAGCGTCCGGAGCCGCCCGAGCACCTGCAGTGGTTCGAGGCTGCGACCGACGACCCGGACCTGTGGTGGTCGGCGTTCACCGACTGGTGCGCCGACCGTGACCGGTGGGCCGCTGATCACGGGCTGACACCTGATGAAGCGTTCCCGATGGACATCCCGATACCGGATGCACCGTTCGACCCGGACCAGATCTGAGAGAGGCAACTATGACCGACGAATTTGACCGTGCCAAGGTGATGGCCTGCGCCCGGCTGCTGTCTGATTTCGAGTTGGACGAGCAGATCGCGGTGGCTGCCGCCCGGGCTCGGGTCGCTGACGCGCACCTGCTCCGGATGACTGCCGACATGTGGCATCAGGTGACGATCGCTTTCGATGATGTCCGCCGGGAGAGGAAGGCTCTGGCGGACGCGGTCGCCGAGGCGATGGGTGCGACATGGGTCGAGGAAACCGACGACGAGTCGTGAGACAATAGCGGTGGCGGGTATTGATCATCCGCCACCGTACGGCGAACCGGCTACGGCTAGGCCCTGTTGGATCGCTAAGACGGACTGCGTAACAGATCGCCCTGGTGGGACATATGTCCCACCTAGCCGTGGGATCGCCTAGGGCCTCCCACGATGACGGGAGTGGTCCGCGGGACGTGAATCCCATTCACAGCGCGCTCTGGGCGCGCATCCCACAAAGGAACCACTATGCCCAGTCTGAATGAGCTTGCCGAGAAGCGGCAGGCGATCT
>Ga0164242_10002464_pt1 | contig 21402 bp, 20 predicted proteins | sample OricomgcompostMG_FD_108783 | JGI IMG/M metagenome (GOLD analysis project Ga0164242, IMG submission 108783) | Miracle-Growth compost microbial communities from Emeryville, California, USA - Original compost - Miracle growth compost (MG) ... | reverse complement strand
TGCCGGTGGACTTGGCCATCTTCTGCCCGCCGACCTGCACCGTTCCCGCTCGCAACCAACTGCGCGCGAACGGCGTGACGCCGGTTGCCGCCTCGGCAAGCACCCGTTCGCAGGCGTGATGCGGGAACGCGAGGTCGGCACCACCGGTGTGCAGGTCGATGCCGCCGCCGAACGTACCCAGCACCATGGCGGCGCACTCGGCATGCCAACCTGGGCGGCCCGGCCCCCACGGGCTGTGCCAGGACACGTCGTTCGCCGCGGTCCGGCGCCAGATCGCCACGTCGAACGGGTCTTGCTTGCGGTCGTCGTCGGGCTCGTCGCCGAATTCTTGCGCGAGCCGGTACGCCTCCGCCGGGCTGAGCCGGGCGGCCGTGACACCGGTGCGCCCGTACACGCTGCCGTCTACGAGGTAGGCCTGGTCTTGGTCGAGCAGCGCCTGGGCCAGTTCGATCACCCGGTCGACGTTCTGCCGAGCGGAGGGCTCGAAGGTGGGCGTGCGGACCCCCAGCGCCCTCATCGTGCGATCGAAGGAGAACTTCTGCACCGCCGCGAGCTGGTCGTAGTGCTCGCCGCGGCGAGTGGCCTCGGCGAGCAGGACCTCGTCCACGTCAGTGACGTTGCGCGCGAGCAGGACGTCGGTTCCCTCCGCAGCGAGCACCCGAACGGCCGTATCCGTCCATAAATAGGTCGCCGCATGGCCTAAATGCGTGACGTCATATGGAGTAATGCCGCACGAGTACGCGCGCAAAGGGCCGACGACCGGCAGCGGTGAACCGGCGAGAACCAGTGGACGAGGCGGGCGGTCGGGATGGAGGCGGGCCACGGCGCCCATCCTGCCACCCACGCGGCGGCGGAATTCACCCTCCGCAATCGAGCTGGGGACGAGACGCGGAGGGGTCGGATCCGCTACCGTCTCCGGGTCACGTCGTCTTCTGACCAGCCGGTTGGTCAGCGGCGTGGCACCGCCGAACCGGCCGGGGCACGCCTCGGCCAGACCGGGGACCCAGGTCCCAGGGGGTGAATCGGCGGTCGCGGGGGCGGCCGTCGTAGGGCAATCTCCCCGCCCGAACCCGTCAGCTAACCCGGTAGGCGGGCGAGGGAAGAAGGGGTTTCGCCTCCTGATGGCGACTTTGCGCCGCGCGACACACCGTCATGTCGTTCGCGGACTGCTCGTCGCGGCCGCGGTGAGCATTCCGCTGGTATTGCTCCCGACCGCAGGGAGCGCCGCTCCGACTCTCACGATCGCGCAGGCGCAGCAACAGCTCGCCGCGCTGCAGACCAAGCAGGACGCGGCGGTTGAGGCGTATAACGCCGGTCAGATCGCGCTCACCGCGGCCCAGCGCGGCGTGCAGACGGCGAAGACCAGCGTGGCCCGGCAGCAGAAGAAGGTGGCCGCCGTGCAGGGCCAGCTCGCTGATCTGGCCCGGATGGCGTACATGACCGGCGGGGTCGACCCCGTGACCGGCCTGCTGTCCGGCCAGGGCTCGGCCACCATTGTCGACAAGGTCGGCAACCTTGACCAGATCGCCCGGGTGCGCACGGACCAGACGGTGGCGCTGCGCTCCGAGCAGACGCGGCTGACCGCGCTGCAGGCGGTGAGCAAGGACAAGCTCGCGACCGCCGCGGCGAAGGCGAAGCAACTCGAAACCGCCAAGGCGCAGGTCACCACGCTGGTGGCCCAGCAGCAGGCAGTGCTGAACCGGCTGCAGGCAGACGCTCGTCGGCAGTTGCTCGCGCAGGAGGCGGCGGAGCGCGCTGCGGCCCAAGCCGCAGCCGCCAAGGCGGTTCCGGTCGTGCAGCGCGCCACGGCCCCAGGCAGTGCGAGCACATTCTCGACAGTGACGTCGGCGTCGGCGCCGGTGACCGCGGTGCCGTCAGGCGGCGGAGCCGGCCAGATCGCGTTGCACGCTGCGCTCTCGATGCAGGGCGTGCCGTACCGGTACGGCGGCGCCAGCCCGAGCGGCTTCGACTGCTCCGGTCTGGTGATGTGGGCGTTCGCTCATGCGGGTATCTCGCTGCCGCACAGCGCGGCCGGTCAATACGGCTATGGCACGCACGTCTCGCGAGGACAGCTGCAGGCAGGCGACATCGTCTTCTTCAACGAGGGCGGCGGCATCGGCCACGACGGCATCTACGTCGGTGGTGGCATGTTCATCGACGCGAACCACACCGGCGGTTGGGTAGGCGTGCGGAACATGTCGTACTACAGCGGCTTTGTCGGCGGCACACGGCTCTGAGCCGTACCGCACCCTGCGCCGGCCGAACGTCCGTCGGCTGCCGTCCACGGCCCGTTTCTGCCGACGCGACCCGCTCCGGTAGGCTGGCTCGGCACCCGCGCTCGTAGCTCAACGGACAGAGCATCTGACTACGGATCAGAAGGTTGGGGGTTCGAATCCCTCCGAGCGCACCTTGTGACCCTGGCGAGACGCACTTCCCGGCGCCGGCCACCCAAAACGGACCGCTAGGTAGGATGCCGCACGATGTGGAGGTGCGCCTCATGGGGTCCGGGTCCGGCGGTGCAACGAAGAGTACGGGGCGATCGTCTTGGGCCGTTCGTAAGGCTCGCACGCGGCAGGCTCTCATAGACGTCGCCCTCGAGTTGTTCGCCGCCCAAAGGTACGAATCCACATCGATAGAGCAGATCGCCGACCGTGCAGGGGTTTCGCCGCGCACCTTCTTCCGATATTTCGTGACGAAGGAATCGGTGCTGTTCTTCGGGGAAGACGACTACGTTCGGTCGCTCGTCGAAGTCTACGTCGCGCAGCCGGCCGCACTAAATGAAATGGAAGCAATGCGCGCGTCGTTCGTCACGCTTGCGCCTCGTATTATTCGGATTCGTGAAAGGGTGAATTCGTATGAGAAGGCGGTTGCAGCCTCCGCCGTACTTCGTGGGCGCGCACAGGACAGCTACGACGCGAACGTCGCCGCCGTAGCGGGTGCTATCGCTCGGCGTAGGGGGCTCGCTCAGCCTGACGAGTCCTGCGAGTTACTCGCCGCCGTGGGGAACCTCTGCCTGCGCCGGGCGACCGCTCACTGGCTACGTGATCACACATGCGACCTGGAGAAGCGCATCACGGCGGAGTTTACGAACCTCACCCGCCTCGTCTGCTCATCGGATGGCCCCTAGAAGAGGCGGTGCCGGCGGCTGAAGCGTGGGAGAAGTGGACAAACGCTCACGGTGGCATCAACGGCCATCCAGTAAAGGTCCATATCGTTGACACGGCATGCGATTCTGTACAGGGCCAGGCGAAAGCTAAACAACTGATTGACTCCGACAAGGTCCTTGCCATTGTCGGTAGCGCCGACGCTACGTTCGACGCCACGGTGGGGCCGCTCATCACGAAGTCCAAGGTCCCCATGCTGGGAGCAGCGAGTCAGTCTGAGACCTTCTTCACGAACCCAGACTATTTTGCTCTCGGCCTATCTACCGACAACCTCAACCGTGCCTCCGTATATCTGGCGAAGAAGACCGGAGCGACGAAGTTCGCCGCCGTCGTCTGCGCCGAGTTCGCATCGTCTACGGGCGCCGACGCCACGTACAAGGAGGCCACCTCGAAAGCTGGGTTGCACTACGACGGCCTAATCGTCGCGTCGAGTTCGGCGCCCGATTACACCGCGGAGTGTCTCAAGCTCAAGCAGAACGGGGACGATTTCGTCCAGATCAGCCTGGCAGTCGGCGCGGCGAAAAAGTTCATCAGTGATTGCGCGGCGCAAGGTTACAACCCCACCTACCAGATGCCGACGAGCGTGTTCGACCCGAGTTTTGAAAACGTCTCGGGGCTCGAGGCGCTCTCGGTGCAGCCGGTGCCGCCGTACTATGCCGATGCGCCAGTCCTGAAAGACTTCCGCGACTCGATGACGCAGTACGCAGATGTCAAGAAGATCAGTTCCGCGGCGCTGACCACCTGGGTTTCGCTGGAAACCTTTAAGACCGCCATGAGCGACGCATCCGAAGCGCCGACTCGGCAAGAAGTATTCGATGCGGTGTACAAGCTCAATGGCAACAGTGTCGGCGGACTCGTCGCGCAGGGTTTGGAATTCAAGGCCGGAAAGACATCTCCTCAACTCACTTGCTTCTTCGTCGGCGGTGTCAAGAATGGATCGTTCGACCTGCCCTACGGCACAAACCCTCAGTGCCTTTCCTCGTAGTGGCGGGCCGCACGAGCGCACGGCATTGATCTGTCACGTGTGCCAGATCAATGCCGTGTCGATGCGGGTCAATGTGGCCGCGACACGTGGCGCACCAACCGCCAGAGCCGGAGCGGCAGCAGGCCGATCAGCGGAGCGCGCCGGCCCAGGTCGTCGCGGTCCTCCCGGTCGAACACGCTCGCGTACCGACGCGCCTCGGCAGCCGTCGCGTACGTCTTGCAGCCGGTTGCACCGCAGCCGCGGTTGCATTCCCAACGCATGGTCGGACCGGCCGCGCTGAAGCGAAATCGGTGCCCGTAAAGCCGGCATCGGAGCATGTCCGAATGTGTACCGCGCGGATCGCCGCTGGAAACCACGGGAGCTGGGGCCGACGAGGCGGATTAATCCCGGTGCGCGGTGGGGATGCCGACGGGCATGGCGGTCCAGACCGGCACCATCGAGACCAACATCCCGGCTCGGCTGGACCGGCTGCCCTGGGCCCGGTTTCACTGGATGGTCGTCATCGGGCTGGGAACGGTCTGGATTCTGGACGGGCTCGAAGTCACCATCGTCGGTTCCGTCGGCAGCCGCCTCACCGACCACGACAGTGGCATCTCGATCAACGCCGGGCAGATCGGGGTGGCCGCCGCGATCTACGTCATCGGCGCCTGCTTCGGTGCGCTCTTCTTCGGCCAGCTCACCGACCGGTTCGGCCGCAAGAAGCTGTTCATCCTGACGCTGGCCATTTACATCGCCGCGACGACGGCGACTGCCTTCTCGTTCGCGCCGTGGTATTTCTACTTCGCTCGGTTCGTGACCGGCGCGGGCATCGGGGGCGAGTACGCCGCGATCAATTCGGCGATCGATGAGCTCATCCCGGCGCGGGTCCGCGGCCGTGTCGACCTGATTATCAACGGTTCGTACTGGGCCGGCAGTGCGGGTGGCTCGGCGGCCGCGCTGTTCTTCCTCGACAAGGGGATCTTCCCCGCGGACATCGGGTGGCGGGTCGCATTCGCGGTCGGAGCCGTGTTCGGGTTGTCGATCATGCTGGTCCGCCGGAGTGTGCCGGAGAGTCCACGTTGGCTGTTCATCCACGGTCGCGAGCAGGAGGCGGAGCGCATCGTCGACCAGATCGAGCGTGCGATAGCGGACGAGACCGACGACGCGCTCGACGAGGTGGACGAGACCATCACTGTCCGGCAGCGGGAAACGATTCCGTTCCGTTCGATCGGCCGTACCGCCTTTCAACTGTATCCGCGGCGCGCCGTCCTGGGGCTGGCGTTGTTCGTGGGGCAGGCGTTCCTCTACAACGGCGTCACGTTCGACCTGGGCACTCTGTTCGGCAAGTTCTACGACGTCTCGTCCGGGTTCGTACCGGTATTCATCATCGTCTACGCAGTGGCCAATCTGATCGGTCCCCTTACCCTCGGCCGCTTGTTCGACACGGTCGGCCGCAAGCCGATGATCGCTCTGACGTACCTTCTCTCGTCTGCGCTCACCATCCTGCTCGCGATCTTGTTCGGCACCGGGTCACTGAGCTCGCCGTGGGCATTCGAGGGGCTTCTACTGGCCGCGTTCTTCTTCGCATCATCGGGTGCCAGCGCGGCCTACCTGACGGTGAGCGAGATCTTCCCGATGGAGACGCGGGCGCTGGCGATCGCCTTCTTCTACGCCGTCGGGACCGGTCTGGGCGGAATCGTCGGCCCGCTGCTGTTCGGTCACCTGATCGATTCGGGTCAGGAGAGCCGCGTGGCGATCGCATTCCTGGTCGGCGCTGGTGTCATGGCACTCGGGGGGATTGCCGAGCTGCTGTTCGGCGTCGCTGCCGAACAGCAGTCGCTCGAGGACATTGCCCAGCCGTTGACAGCCGAAGAGGCGGAAAGAGGGCCAGCAGAGACCGGCCAGGGACCTGGCCCGCGGCGCCGCGCTGAAGTTCTTCGCAGGTATCGGCCCGGTCCGGGCACTATGCATGGGTCGGCCGGGGCACTGGTGTCGTTTCCGTTGGCGCCGCCGTCGCTCAACCGGCAGACGGATGCCTTGGTGCAAGTGCTGCGCGAGCGCGGGACGCTGTCGCGTCGTGAGCTCGCGCTGAGCGTGCAGGCTCGGCGATGGGGCCCCGGCGTATTTCCGGCTGCCCTGCGCGCCGCGATCCTGCGCGGTGAGGTCGTCGTCACGCAACGGCGCCACTATGCCGCGACCGGTTATTGACGACGACTCGTTGGTCCGGAGGGGATTCGTGGCCGCCAAGCCGGGCACGACGGTGGGGAACGCCGGTCTCCGTGGAGAAGGAGTAGCCATGAGTCGGAACGACACGCCGACCGAGCCAGACCGGGACCGGGCGGCTGCGCGGCGCCCGCGATCGCACAAGTCCGCGCCGTCCGGGGCGAGCGAGTTCGCCGCCCATTACGACCCGGACGTCGACACCGACAGCGTCGGCCATCTCGCCACCGCGCGCACCGGGAAGCACCCGGCATCGAGGGGGGCGCGCGACCAGGCGCGCGAGGAAGAGCGGGTAGGAACCGAGGTGCTCCGTCGGCGCGATCAAGCCAGCGAGTAGCGGCCCCCTCACTCCTGTTGCGCGACCTCGTCTACGGTGCGGCCGGACAGCACCGAGCGGGGCTGAGTCCGAACCGGCCTGCGGCGTGCGTCCGCTTGCTCGTCGGCGTGCTTTACCAATAGCCAGGTGTCGTCGTCGCGAATCCGGGTGAGCGCGTAACCGCCGCGCAGCTTCGAAGTGCGGGTCATCATTCGACGCGGGCGGGCCACCGCGTGGCTCGGTGGTGGCGGCGAAGTCGCGCCTGCTCCGGTAGCGGTCGAGGGATTGCCGAGCCGCCATGACTGTCCCGCCGTTATTCGATACCGAGTTGTCGCCGCACCCGTGGTCTGTGCTGGTAACCGAGTAAATCATGGGCGCCGCAGGTGTGGCGGTGGGACCTCCGGGTAGCCGTGTAAGGGGGTCGATGACAAGGACGGGAGCGTGCAGTGGCCGCTTCGGATGGCGCAGAGCACGGCAAGCAGCAACAGTTGGACGACCACCATCGCGTCGGGCACGCTGGTAGCAAGCTGACCACCGACCAGGGCCTGCGGGTTGACCACACCGACGATTCGCTGAAGGCCGGCGAGCGGGGCCCGACGTTGCTCGAGGATTTCCACTTCCGGGAGAAGCTGACCCGTTTCGATCATGAACGTATTCCGGAACGGGTGGTGCATGCACGAGGCGCTGGTGCGTATGGGTACTTCGAGACGTATGAATCGCTATCCGACCTCACTCGCGCTCACTTCTTGGCGGAGGCCGGCCGGCGCACCCCGACGTTTGTCCGATTCTCCACTGTCGCGGGATCCCGTGGGTCCGCGGACACCGTCCGCGACGTGAGAGGCTTCGCCACCAAGTTCTATACGCAAGACGGGAACTTCGACATTGTCGGGAACAATATGCCGATCTTCTTCATCCAGGACGGCATCAAGTTCCCGGATTTCGTGCATGCAGTGAAACCGGAACCGCACAACGAGATCCCGCAAGCCGCGTCGGCGCACAACACACTCTGGGACTTCGTCTCGTTAACGCCGGAAACCCTACACATGATGATGTGGCTGATGTCGGACCGGGCGTTGCCGCGCAGTTATCGGATGATGCAGGGATTCGGCGTCCACACCTTCCGGCTCGTTGACGCTGCCGGGAACGGGACGTTCGTGAAGTGGCACTGGCGACCGGCGCTCGGCACGCACTCGCTGGTCTGGGATGAGGCGCAGAAGGTCGCCGGCAAGGACCCGGACTTCAACCGCCGTGACCTGTGGGACGCCATCGAGGCCGGTCACTACCCGGAGTACGAGCTGTGCGTACAACTGGTGCCCGAATCCGATGAGCATGCGTTCGATTTCGACCTGCTCGACGCAACGAAGATCATTCCGGAGGAGCAGGTTCCACTCCGCCCGATCGGCCGGATGGTGCTGAACCGCAACCCGGACAACTTCTTCGCGGAGACCGAGCAGGTGGCATTTCATACCGCGAACGTCGTGCCGGGGATCGACTTCACCAACGATCCGTTGCTCCAGGCCCGGAACTTCTCGTATCTCGACACGCAACTCATCCGGCTCGGCGGACCGAACTTCTCTCAGCTTCCCGTGAACCGGCCCGTCGCGGAGGTCCACAATGACCAGCGCGACGGTTACGGCCAACACCGGATCGACCAGAGCCGGACGGCGTACTTCCCGAACTCACTCTCCGGCGGCTGCCCGGCGACCGCGTCGATCGATGAGGGTGCGTACCGGAATTACACGGAGCGCGTCGACGGCACGACAATCCGCGATCGCAGCGCGAGCTTCCGGGACTTCTACAGCCAGGCGACGTTGTTTTGGAACAGCATGTGCGACTGGGAGAAGCGGCACATCGTCGACGGATTCTCGTTCGAGCTCGGCAAGGTAGACCACGCTCATATCCAGGAGCGGGTGGTGGAGCACCTGAACACGATCGACCACGACCTGGCACTCCAGGTGGCCCGGAACCTCGGTGTTGAGGCTCCGACGGAGCAGACGACAAACCACGGACGGAGTTCCCCAGCGCTCAGCCAAGCCGCTGGACCACGCAGCGTCGCGACACGCATGATTGCCGTGCTCGCCGCGGACGGCGTGGACGCCGAGCCACTGAACCAGGTGCTGTCGGCGTTGCGGGACCAGGGCGCGGTTTGCGAAGTCCTGGCCCCACACGGCGGCGAGCTTTCCACGACCGCGGGCGACACGCTGGCTGTAGACCGGTCCATCGTGACGATGTCCTCGGTGCTTTATGACGCGGTACTGGTCGCGCCGGGTGAGCAGAGTGCCGATACCCTCGCCCACCACGGCGAGGCGCTGCACTACGTCAGCGAGGCCTACCGGCACGCCAAACCCATTGGCGCGCTCGGCGCTGGGGTCGCACTGGTGGAGCGCGCGCCGACTCAGGGCGCGATCGACTTGCCGACCGGGGACGTCGTATCCAGCGAGCACGGCGTGGTGATGTCCGTATCCGATACGAGCCGCAGCTGCGAAGAGTTCTGCGACGCGTTTGCCGCCGCGGTGCGCGAGCACCGGCACTTCAGCCGCCGGCTGGAATTCGTCCCGGCGTGAGAAGGAGAGACCCGTGACCGACATCTTCACCACGCTCGAGCATGACCACCGCGCGGTGCTGGACATCCTCGCGGCCTTGGAGGACATGACCGCCTCGGCTGCCGGCCAACCGACGCAGATGCTGGTGGACCGAGGTGGACCACTCACCCGAGAGCTCATCGCCGCCGAATCCAGGCACGAGGCCGCCGAAGAACAGTACTTCTGGCCGACGGTCAAGACGAAGCTCCCGGACGGGCAGCGGCTGGCCGCCCACGCGGTCGACCAGGAGTCAGAGGCGAAGACGGTGCTGGCCAAGCTGGACGGGATGAGCCTGGACGATGAGCGCTTCATGCCGCTGATCCAGGACTTCGTGAAGGCTGCACGCAGCCACATCGAATTCGAGGAACAACAGGTCTGGCCACAGCTTTGTCCAACGCTCTCGATGCCGGAGCGGGAGCGTCTTGCCAACAAGTTCGCCCGCGCCAAGAAGATGGGCCCGACTCATCCGCACCCGCACACGCTGCCGAATCCGGCCGTGCTCAAGACGGCCGGGATCGCCGGTGCCGCACTAGACCGCGGTCGCGATTGGCTGAGCAGCCGGCGTTGACGGCGAGGATATCCTAGCCCTTGCGGAACCCGGTGTCTTCATGCGACAGCACCTCGTCGAGCGTTAGCCCCTCGACGACTTTCGCTGGCGGCTGCCAGCCGTCCTCGATCAACAGCTTGTAGAGGTTGTCGCGGGCTCGCGACAACGCATCTGCGGTCGCAAGCGATCGCTCGGCATCGTCATCCGTACCGGATTCGACCGGGCGGCCCGCTTCGACCCGGCGCTCGGCCAGCGCGGCCTCCACGAGCGCTGCGCACGCCGCGACCAGCTCGTCCTGCGTCACTGATTCGTCACGCATTGACGGCGACCACTCATCGACGACCTCCGTTGTCCGGCAGCCGTAGGCGCCACCGGCTCTCATGTCGACCTTATCCGTGATGCGACCGGGCCGGAACCGCTGCGCCATGGCGGCCGATGGTCGGCCGACAACTCAGAGCAGGCCGTGGGTGCGGACGTCCTGAAGGCGATTGAGCAGATTGTCCAGCGACTCGTCGAACTCTTCCGCCGCCGCATTCTCGGTCAACTTCGGCCGCAGCTCTTGCACGTTGGGGTAGTCGTCAAGTCGCAGCCCGCTGGGGTGGGCCGATTCGGGCGAAGCGATCGGCCCCGTGTCGGCGCCGAGGGCGGCAACCTCGAGCAGCAAGTGGCCGAGCAAGAAGCTGGTGAAGGCACGGTAGGTGTACACAGCCGCGTCTGCATCGAAGCCGTGGGTGCGCAGGCTGAGCAGGAACGATTCGACCCAGGGGAGCGAGCGCAGCGGAGGCCGGATCCACGGTGCTTCCGGTGGTCGGGTGGCCACCAGTGGAAATACGTTCGGGTGCGCCAGCGCATTGCGCCGCACCCCGTGCGCGACGCGGACCAAATAATCCGACCAGCTGTCGGTCTCGCGCAGGTGCGTCTCCGGATCGTCGAACAGTTCGTCGATGATCGCGGCGATCACACCGTCGAGGAGCGTGTCCCGACTGTCCACGTGCTTGTACAGCGACATTGCCTCGACGTTCAGACGTCGACCGAGCCGGCGCATCGACAATGCGTGCGCACCGTGCTCGTCGATGAGCTCGATCGCGGCACGGACCACCTGCGCGCGGTCCAACGGCGTCCGTCGCTCCGGCTCCGCCCGGAGCGACGACGGGTCGTCGCTCTTGGTCAACGCACACCTCCTGCACCCATCCGATTCGGTCCATTGTGACAAGGTGCGCCCGCGGAGGGCCGCGACCACGAGCCGTGACGCGAAGCGCGCTGGGCTTGTCGGATGGCCAGGTTCCACATGATCAAGGCTTACGACGTAAGCTAGCTGAGTGACACGAGTCGAGGAGACGCCGGAATCGTCGAGGCCGGGCTATGGGCCTATCACCGACCTGATCATCACCACTTCCACATCCGAGGACGCGACCGAGGTTCGGCTCCGCGGCCAACTCATCCCGGAGACCAGCCCGCAGCTAGGTGCTGTACTCGCCGGGATCATCCGGGCCGGACATCGGCACCTGCGCCTCGACCTGCAGCATCTGTCGCACCGATCTCCGGCCTGTGTCGGGCTGCTCAATCGGGTCGCCGAGGAGACACGCGCCCTCGGTGGCAGCCTGACTCTCACCGGCTTGACCGCCGACGACGTCGAGGGCTTCCGGAAATTCGGCTTGCACGACTCGATCCGATTGACCTCTCCGCGCCGCCGGCCACCGGACCCGTCGCGGTAGTCATTCGGCGCCTGATCGGGCACGTGACAGGTCCTCGACCAGCCCCGCGTAGAGTTCGTCACGGCGCTTCGGTTCGCCGCGCAGCACTGCCGACGGATGAATCGTCGCGAGTGCGAGCCGGACCGGGTTGCGGGCCGCTGCGTAAGGTCCTCGTGCCGGCGGCCAAGGGATCCATTCGCCCCGATGCCGGGTGAGCCGGAATCCGGGTCCGAAAAGCGACTGCGCCGCAGTGGCACCGAGCGTGACGAGGACGACAGGTTCGACGGCGGAGAGTTCCGCCTGCAGCCACGGGCTGCTCGCCGACCAGCATGACGGCGGCCGATGCCGGCCTGGCCCCGAAAACGGTCTGGGTAGCGTGCTCGTGCAGTTCGCAGCCCCGGCATCCGGCCGCGGCGCGCGCCAGCACCCCGAGCTTGCGGCTGTGCGGTACGAAAGACGCGGTGTCGTGCGCCGGGCCCGCTGCGGAATCCGTCGACGCCGCCACCTGATTCCGAGCCATGCCATGGTGTTCCTGTTCCCGAACCCGGCCAAACCCGTGTCGGCGCGGTGCGCGACCACCCCGCAACGTATTGCCGGGCAGCCGACGTGAGCCGGCGCCGAAGGTGGGTACCACCCATTCATGACGTCCTTCGGATTCACCCTCTCGTCCGAGGAATTGGACGCACCGACGCTGGTGGACACGGCGCGTCAGGCGGAATCCGCCGGGTTCGAGCGGATCTGGGTCTCCGACCACTACCACCCGTGGAACACCGCGCAGGGACAGAGCCCGTTCGTCTGGTCTGTGCTCGGCGCGATCGCGGCGACGACCGAACTGCGGCTGACCACGGCGGTTACGTGCCCGACCTTCCGCATCCATCCGGCCGTACTCGCGCAGGCGACCGCCACGGTGGCGAGCATGGCCGCGGATCGGTTCCGCTTCGGCGTCGGTTCCGGTGAGGCACTGAACGAGCACATCCTGGGCGACGCCTGGCCCCCGGTGAGCATCCGATTGGGCCGTCTCGAGGAAGCGATAGCGGTGATCCGGCGGCTCTGGGCCGGCGACACGGTCACCCACGAGGGCAGGTACTTCACCGTCCACAATGCCCGCATTTTCTCGTTGCCGCCGCGGCCGCCGCCGATCCTCGTCTCCGGCTTCGGCCCCGAATCCACCGCGCTCGCGGCCAGGGTGGCCGACGGTTGGATCAGCACGTCACCCGATGCCGAGGGGCTGCGCGAGTATCGCCGCGCAGGAGGGACGGGAGCGACACAGGCCGGTCTGAAGATCTGTTACGCGGCTTCCGAACAGGCGGGTGCCGAGACGGCTGCCCGATTGTGGGGCCACCAGGTGGTGAGCGGCCAGTCGTCGCAGGACCTGCCGTCGTGGCACGCGTTCGCCGGGCTGGCCGAGCAGGCGACCCCGGAGGACATCGCCCGCATCGTCCCGTGTGGACCGGATGCCCAGCGCGCCGCCGATTCGGTTCAGCAGTTCGTCGATGCCGGCTTCGACGAGGTGTACATCGCGCAGATGGGCCCGGACCAGCAAGGCGCCCTGCGTTTCCTAACCAACGAAGTGTTGCCACTGGTGGTGTGACCGCAGCGGGTGAGCGCAGCCCCAGCGATAGAGACGGACGGACGTTCACCGTCCTGCTCGCGCTGGCGGCGAACGTCGGGGTCGGCGTCCTCAAGCTCGCTGCCGGCCTGCTGTCCGGTTCCGGCGCGTTGCTCTCCGAGGCTGCCCACTCTGGTGGCGACAGTGCCACCGAGTTGTTGCTGCTCGTGGCGCTGCGCCGATCCCGGCGCCCCGCTGACCGGATCCACCCGTTCGGGTACGGCAAGGAACGCTATTTCTGGTCGTTGCTGGCCGCGGGAGCGATCTTCGTGTCCGGCGCCGCGTTCTCGTTCTTCCAGGGCGTCCGTACCATTACCGGCCCAGCCGAGCCCGCGTCCCGACTCTGGTTGAACTACGCCGTGCTCGCGCTGGCCTTCGTGCTCGAAGCCACCTCCTTCCGGCAGGCGGCACGGCAGGTCCGGGACCACACGACTCGACACCGGCAGTCCGTCCGCGAGTATGTGCGCGACCCGTCCGACCCGACTCTCAACAGCGTGACACTCGAAGACTCCACCGCGCTGGTCGGCATCGTGATCGCCGCGCTCGGTGTCGGATTGCACGCGCTGACCGGCGCGCAATGGTGGGACGGGCTCGCGTCACTGCTGATCGGCACACTCCTGCTGGGGGTCGCAGTGCTGCTGACGCGAGCCTGCCAGGCGTTGCTCATCGGGAAGCAGGCAGACCCGCGGTTGCTTCGAGCGATCGAAGGATTGCTTGAGCAACAGCCCGAGATCGTCGACGTCGTCGATCTACTGACCATGCGCACCGGGACCGGTCGCATCCTGCTGTGTTCCCGGGTGGACTTCGTCGACACGCTGTCTGCCGCCGACCTGGAGAAGGCGTGTATGCGGATCGACGCGGCGCTACGGGGCAGGTTCGACGAGCTGGACGAGATCTTCATCCAGCCCGCGTCGCGATCCGACGCCGGCATGCGCGAGCGGGTCCGGAAGCGTTACGGCAGGCCGCTCGCCGACAACTGAGACGGTCTCGCTCCGTCCCGTCCGGCTGGTACCGGTGCGGTCGCCGCCCGGCGTTTTCGGTGCGCCTCCCCGGGTATCTGCGCTTCGCCATGACCGGATTCGTCAGCGGTACCCGACAGATCGGCGGTACACGCTGGTATGTCAGGGAATCAACCGCGGAACCGGAAGACCCAGAACATCTCGTAATCTTCATCCCGGGGCTCGGTGAGGGCGCGTACATAGCCCCGCACGGTAGCTTGCTGGCCCGGCACTGGCGGGTGGTCATCCCGGATATGCCTGGGTTCGGTCGCAGCCGGGGGCCGCACCGGTTGACCAGCGTGGACGCGTTCGCCGAAGCCGCGACCGAGTTCGTCGCAGACCGCGCCGATGGCGCGGTGTACTTGGTGGGCAGCTCGTTCGGTGCGCAGGTGGCCCTCGCCGTGGCCGCCGCGGCGCCTCGGTTGCTGACCCGGCTGGTGCTGGTGAGCCCGACGTTCGAGGCGGGGTCTCGTACGCTTCTCGGGCAGCTGCGGCGCTGGCTTCCGACCATGGTCGGCGAGCCGTCGCTGCTGGCAGTCGGATTGGCCAAGAGCTACGCCCATTCCGGTCTGCGTACCCCGATCCTGGCGTTCCGGGCCGGATTGCACGACGCTCCGGAGGAACGCGCCCCCCGCGTGTCCGCACCGACGCTGGTGGTGCGCGGCGGCCGCGACCACATCGTCTCAGCCCGGTGGGCTCGCCAACTAGTCGACTGCCTGCCTGCCGGTCAGCTGGCGACGATCGCCGGCGGCTGGCACACGCTGGACTTCGCGCTGCCCGGCGCCCTCGCGGCCGTCACGGTCCGATTCCTGCAGGACTCATGAACGCCCGCAACATCGCGGCACAGAACGCGTCGAGATCGTCCGGCTTCCGGCTGGTCACCAGTTCCCAGCCGTTGCCCGGGCAGACAAAGATCTCCTTGTCGACCCAGCTGCCACCGGCGTTCCGAATATCCGTCTGCAGACTGGGATAACTGGTGAGCGTCTTGCCGCGCACGACGTCTGCCTCGACCAGCGCCCATGGTCCGTGACAGATCGCCGCCACCGGCTTGGCCGCCGCGACGAAACTTCGTACGAACGCCACCGCCTCCGGGACTAGGCGCAGTCGGTCCGCGTTGGTGGTGCCTCCCGGCAGCACCAATCCTTCGTACTCGCCGGCAGAGGAATGCCCGACCTCCGCGTCGACCGGAAACTGGTCGGCTCGCTCCACGTCGTGGTGGAACCCTTGGACCTGGCCTAACTGCGGCGCAAGCAGCCGTGTGTCGGCGCCAGCCGATCGGGCCTCGTCCCAAGGTCTGGTGAGTTCGATCTGCTCGACCCCGGAGTTTGCGACCAGAAATGCGATCTTCTTTCCTGCCAGGTCACCATTCATAATGCGGTCTTGCCCAGCACTCCGCCTCCGTAACACGAGACCGGGCCGACCGGGGCGTTCACGCCAGCCGCATCGCGTCATCGCGTTATCGTGGGCAGCGCGGGTTCGCCGTGGGAGAGCTTCAACCCTTCCCACGGCAGCGTGATCATCGCGCTGTGGTGATGCGCGCGTGCCGCCTGCAAGTCCGGCAGATCGGCAACCGGCTCTCCGTGCCGGACGTAGGGAATCGTCAGGATCCGGTCACCGGGCTGGGCCGCCGGCGGGCTGCCGGCGCGAACTACCTCGGCGGTGGCGGTGCCGCTGGCGCGGTGGCGACGCAGGGCTGTCTTGCGGCCGCCACGAGTTTCCTTGCCGCCCTCGGAACGCTTGGCGACGGGTCGGCCGTCGACCTCGACCAGCTTGTACACCAGCCCGGCCGTCGGTGCGCCGGCGCCGGTGACCACGCTGGTCCCGACCCCGAATGCATCGACCGGTGCTGCCGCGAGCGCTGCCAGCGCGTGCTCGTCGAGGTCGCTGGACAGCACGATCTTGGTGTCGGAGGCGCCCAGCGCGTCGAGCTGCGCTCGGGCGCGGTGCGCGTGCACCGCGAGATCCCCGGAGTCGATCCGGATCGCGGCGAGGGTCGTCCCGGCGGCTTGCACCGCTGCACGTATCCCGGTCGCGATGTCATAGGTATCGACCAACAGGGTGGTGTCGGCACCGAGAGCAGCGACCTGGCTGCCGAACGCGTCCACCTCCCGGTCGTGCAGCAGCACGAACGCGTGCGCCATGGTGCCGTTGGTCGGGATCTCGAAGGCGTGGCCGGCGGCGAGGTTGGAGGTGGCCTGGAAGCCGGCGAGGTAGGCCGCTCGCGCGGCGGCGAGCGCGGCGTACTCGTGCGTGCGGCGGGATCCCATCTCCACCAGTGCTCGGTCGCCGGCCGCCGACACCATCCGCGCCGCTGCTGCCGCCACGGCACTGTCGTGGTTCAGCACCGACAGCACCAGGGTTTCCAGCAGCACGCATTCGGCGAAGGTGCCGGAGACGGTCAGCAGCGGCGAGCCGGGAAAATAGACCTCACCCTCGCGGTAACCGTCCACGTTCCCGCGGAACCGGTACGCCGCGAGCCAGTCCGCGGTGCGCTCGTCCAGCACGCCCTGTGCCATCAGCCAGTCGATATCGGCTGGCGTGAAAAGGAAGTCGGCCAGCATCGGGACCAGCCTTCCGGTGCCGGCGACGACACCGTAGCGGCGCCCGGGCGGTAGCCGGCGGGCGAAGACCTCAAAGACCGCTTGGCGGTTCGCGACCCCGGAAGCGAGCGCGGATCGGACCATCGTCAGCTCGTAGTGGTCGGTCATCAATCCGTACATCGCCAGCGCTGCTCCCGTCCTCCGTTCGTCGTACCTCAGGCCGGGTGCCCCGGGCTGAAGTCGGTGACATCCTGGAACCCAAGCCAGTCGCGCACATCCAACGGGGGTCCGGCCTGGTCCAGCGGATCGAGCAGGAAGCCGACGTGGTCGCCGAGCGGAATACGGGTGACGATCGCACCGACGAAACGGGCTGGGCAGTCCAGCAACACCGGCGGCCCGGCGGGATCGAGCTCCCACCGGCACCCTGCGAATTTGTCGACGTCGTCGCCGGTCTGCTCCCCGAAGAGCCGGCCGAGTTCGCGTTGGTCCCGGCGCAGCGCGTGCACCGCTAGTGCAGACGCCCGTTCGGCCACCCGGTACGTACGGTTCGCCCGGGACAGGCACGCGAGGAAGCGCGGCGGGTCGATGCTGCCCTGGGTCGCGAAACCCACCAGGCACCCGTCCACCTCGCCGGAAAAGCCTGCCGTCACCACGAACATCGGGTAGTTCAGGCTCGCGGTGAGTTCAGCGAAGGACATCGGTCGGCTCAGTTCGGGGTGGGTGTCGGTTGGTTCGTTCGGCGGTGGGCATCGTAGGCGCATGACGCCCACCGCCGCGCCCGAGCCCGACTTGACGGGCCTGTTGGCCAGCGCCTCCCGACGGCTGGCTGCCGCAGGCATCGCCGCGGCCGATCAGGAGGCGATGCTGCTCGCTCAGCTGGCACGCAGCCGCGCGGCCGGATCCGCGCGTGCGTTGTTCGCCGACCTGGTCGGACGGCGCGCGGCGCGCGTGCCGCTCGCGCACCTGACCGGCTCGGTCCGGTTCCGGCAGATCGAGATGCTGGTCGGCCCCGGCGTCTTCGTTCCGCAGCCGGAGACCGGTCCCGTGGTCGACTGGGCTGTCGATGCCCTCCGTCGGCAGTCGTCCGCCGGCTCGCGAGGTCCGGTCTGTGTGGACCTGTGTACGGGTGCCGGCACCATCGCGCTCTGCCTCGCCGCGGAGTTGCCGGGGGCGAGCGTGCATGCCGTCGAACTCGACCCTGACGCGCTTGCCTGGGCCGCGCGCAACGTCGAGCACAACGGCGTAGCGGTGACGTTGCACCTGGGCGACGCGCGCAACGCAGCGCACGAGCTGGACGGACACGTCGACCTGGTCGCGAGCAACCCCCCCTATGTCGCGACCGCGGAGCTCCCCGGCGTGCACCCGGAAGTCCGCGACCACGATCCGGCTGTGGCGCTGCACGCGGGACCGGACGGGCTCGACGTAATCCGGGCAGTGGAAGCGGCGGCCCGCCGGCTGGTCCGCCCGGGCGGGCTCGTCGTGGTGGAGCACTCGGACCGACAGGGTCGGTCCGCGCCTGCTGTTTTCGCAGCCAGCGGTGCGTGGACGGATCTCTGTGACCGGCCGGACCAGGAGGGACGGGACCGGTTCGTCACCGCGATCCGCCGACCCTGAGCTGCTCACGCGACCCGGGCCCGACCCGCGCCACCGGAGACGAGCGAAGGCAAGATGTCGAACAACGCCCGGTTGGTCTGGGAGCGCCACCAGGCGCCGCGCAGCATTCGCGCGGCCCATTCCGGATGGTGCGCGGACAGTGGCAGCACCGCATTGTGCAGCCAATCCCGGCCGTGCCGGGGATCGACCTCCGCGTGTTCGGCGTAAAACGGATAGGCGTCGCGCGGTGCGCCCAACCGGTCGAAGGCGCGCAGCACCATTCGGCATCGTGGGCCCGCTTGCAGTTCGATCAGGCCCAACGCACCGACCATCTCCGGTTGCAACCAGTGGTTCGTGGCGAGGAGGCCGCCGAGCGCCACGCGGGCGAGTGCCGCGGCCGGCTGCTGGGTTCGTGCTATCCGGGGCATGTCGATGGCGGCTGCCATCGACGCGTGCAAGGTGGTGTGCACCCGGCTGCCGTCCCCTGCTCCCATCTCGTCCCAGTAATTGCGGGCCAGTTCCCGCTTCGCGACGACCGGTAACCCGACCTGACAGACCGCAACCAGATCGTCGAAGCCGCCGTCCGGGCCGCCCTCGATCGCCAGAAACTGCACCACCTCGGTCCAGTCCGCCTCGTCGGCGAGCCATCGGTATGCGCGCGGCAGCCGATCCCGGGCAGCAAGCGCACGCATCCCTCGCTCCAGCGTGATCGGCGTCGGGTCCGGGATCGGCACCGCATCGAGTTCGGCCATCCAGGCCGACTCCAGGCGTTGCTTCAGTGCGACGACCGCCGGCGCGCCGGCCCAGCGAGCACCGTCGCCGGTCTCGGCGAGCGGCGCGGTGGACAGGTCGTAGATGGCAAGCAGGCTCAAGAACCGGTCCATCGGGTCGTGAGCGTCTGCCTGGTCGAGCGCGGCCGTCGCTGACTCACCTGCACGCAAGGCACCCATCAGCCGCGGATACAGCGGCGCAGCCTGACCGCCGGTCATGACGTCCTGGATGCGGCTGGTGCCGTCCGTGATGACAGCGTGCACACCAGTCTCGGTGCCGAAATCTCGGTCACGAAGGCTCCATCCTCGACGTCGGCTGTTCCAGCAAGGTGACGGATGGTAGGTGCCCGTTGTCCGCGTGGACTATGCCTAGGCGCAGCCGTCGCGATTACGCCCGCAGCAGCAGCATCGCGATCCCGAATGCGCCGGTGCCGGCGAGTAGCCATGTCGTCTCGTCGCCGAGCCGCCCGGTGTGCATTGCCCGTAGCGGACGCAGCACCGACAGCGTCACCGCGCGGGTGGCGGTCCCGATGCCAGGAAGCAACCAGAGCGCGGCGATCGCACAGGCCAGTAACGCGGGCGCGAAGGCCAGCGGTAGCCCCGTTGCATGCCAGCCGGTGAGATGCATCGCGACCGCCGGAGGTGCCGGGCCGCCCCATAGTGCGCGGGTATACGCGCCGCTGTCCACGTACGACGAGCCGACGTGCGCGGCCCACCCCGTGCCCGCGAGTCCGGCGAGTAGCGACAGCCCGAGCAGCAACCAGGCGGACACCAGCAACCGACCGGCGGGATCGGGCTCGGGCTCCTCGCCCCGGCGCCCAGGAACCCCGCCGCTATCCACCGGCCGGCCCCAGCCCAGAAAGCATCGGATCGTGAAGCGCAGCACCGCCGCGCCGGTCAGCCCGGAAGCCAGCACGAGCACCGGAACCAGCCATTGCTCCCCTGCGCTGTCGGCGGCGTCCTCGGTCAGCGCCTTCCCCAGGCCGGTCCCGAATGGCGGCGCACCGGCCAGCGCCAATGCTCCGAGTGCTGCCGCCACACCGGTCGCGGCGAGCCGACGGCCGCGCCCGTGCAGGTCGTTCTCATCGACGCTCTTGAACCGGGAGAGCAGCACACCCCCGACACAGAACAGCGCACCCTTGGCACCGGCGTGTCCCACCGCGTAGGTGACTGCACCGGCGGCACCGTCCCGATTGAGCAGGCCGACCCCTACCAGCAGGATCCCGCTGTGCGCGATGGTCGAGAACGCCAGCATCCGCTTGAAGTGCCTTTGTCCCAGCGACATCAGGGCACCGACGAGCGCGGAAGCAGCACCGAATGCGAGCAACACCGGGCGCACGTCTGCGCCTGGCAACGCCTGCTGGTACGCGACGTGATAGATCCGCCCGACGGCATACACGCCGCTCGTCACCAGCAGAGCAGAAAACAGGATGCACACCGGGGTCGGCGCCACCATTTCCGCGCCGGCCGTCCAGAAATGGAACGGCACGGTGGCAGCCTTCACCAGGAATCCCGCCAGCACGAGCGCGAACGACGCCGCGACCAAGCCGTCGGCGGGCTGTTCCGCCAGCGAACGGCCGATGGACGCGAGTGCGAGCTGGCCGGTGCGGGCGTAGACAAGGGCGATGCCGGTCAGCGTCAGGACGCCGCCGATCGTGCTCGCGACCGCGAAGGCGAGTGCTCCCTGTAAGGAACGCTCCGCCTCGATTCGGTAACCGGTCAGCACGAAGCCGATCACACTGACCAGCTCCAGCATGACGAACAGGGTGAACAGGTCGCCGGCGAGGGCGAACCCGGCCAGGCCGCCCACGAACGCGAGCAGCAGCCCGTGCAGCACGGCGTCCACGTCGTCGAAGTAGTGCCAGGTGTACGCCAGTGCTATCGCCAGCACCAGGCCGTCCAGACAGATCAGCCCGGCCGTCATCGGATCCGCGACGACATCGATCCCGACCGGATGTCCGTGCACCGCCCCCCAGCCGCCGGCGACGGTCGCCACGTCGTGCCGGCGGGTGGCGACGAGCAGCAGTGCGCCCAGAGAGGCAACGCCGAGCGCGACGACGAGCACGACCGCGTCCAACAGGATCCGTGGCAGCAGGCGGCCGACGCCGGCCACGATCGCGGCTGCCAGCAAGGGAACCGCCACCGGCAGCAACAGCAGGTCGGTCGCGTTCACGTCAGCCGTGCAGGTCGCTGAGTGCGTCCGGATCGACGTCACCGTCGGCGCGCTTCGCGGCTTGGATCACCAGCGCGAGCAATAACGCGAACACGGTGGCCCCCACCACCACGTCGGTGAGCGCGAGTGCCTGGACGACCGGGTCCACCACCGGACCCTTCGGGTGGTCGGAGAATACTGGTGCGGTGGCGCCTGATCGGTAGCCGACGGCGAGCAGCAGCACGTACGTGGA
>Ga0164242_10002463_pt1 | contig 21404 bp, 17 predicted proteins | sample OricomgcompostMG_FD_108783 | JGI IMG/M metagenome (GOLD analysis project Ga0164242, IMG submission 108783) | Miracle-Growth compost microbial communities from Emeryville, California, USA - Original compost - Miracle growth compost (MG) ... | reverse complement strand
GGCGTCGAAGAACCTGACGTACCCCCTGGGGGAGCTCGAGAGAGTCGGGTTCATCGAGGAGATGCAGGGGTCGGACGGAAAACGCGCACAGACCAAGACGTGGAGCGCCGTGGAGGCAGCGTTCTCTTGGGACTCGACGGCAGACGATCCAACGGCGGCCCTGATCGGGCAGGCCGTCGATAGGACGCTGGAGGACCTGAAGTATGACCTGGTGAAGGATTGGGGCACTCAGAAGCGGAACGGCGAATGGTCACCCGAGTGGGTGGAAGCAGCGTCGGAGATGACGTTCAAGCTGTGCCTCACTCCCGCCGAGCTGGATGCGTGTGTAGATGAGGTATCGAAGGTCTTGCAGGGGTGGAAGGAGCGATCCGCTGGTCGCACCCCAGATGGCAAAACCGAGAATGTCGCCTTCGGCATCACCGCCTATCCACGAAAGGTGAGCGACTGATGGTGGTGGCGCTTCGACAGAGCCAGCCTCGCGAGTGGTTGAAGGGCCCACCCGGCACTCGGACGTACGCTGCGGTCTGGTTCCCAGATCGCTCAGCAGAGTCAGTCTGGGACGTCCTGATCCTTGTCGCGGCCGTCCAATCGGCAGGCGGGTCTCCCACTCGAGCATCACTGGCCGTGGCTCTCGGCACAATGATGCTGGTGGTGTCGGCTCCTATAGGTGGGGCTTTGGCAGATCGCTTTACCCTTCTGCGAACCGCGTCGTGGACGCTGCTGGCTCGCGCGCTAATTTTCCTGCTCCTCCTGTTCGCGATCTCACATGGGACGCAATGGTGGGTGATTGCCGCTCTCGTTGCTGGCATGGCGCTGGTGGACGGTGCACACTTCCCCGCTGTCAGTGGACTCGGTCGACTCCTCACTCGCGATCACGACGAGCGAGGCATGACGCAGGTGACGTCGGCCCGCGATGCGGTTGGGACGCTCGCGAAGATCGGAGGGACTGCGGCCGCCGGGCTACTGATTGGATGGCGTTCGACGGCTGCGGCCGCTTTGGCGGTAGCACTGGTACTGGTCGCCAGCATGATGCTGCGACGGCTGCGCAAGCTTCTCGACAGCCAAGAGACCGCCTCGGTAGACGAGGCGGCGGCCTCCAGCGCCGACGATTCGGGATTGTGGTCATCGTTCGGGGTCGTCTGGCGTTTGGTGAGGCACCATCGTGAGCATGCAATACGCCTGACGATGTTTGCAGCCAGCAACGCATGCACGATTGGGCCGCTGCTGTTGGCGATCCCGCTCATGTCGCGTGACTACTCCTGGCCGTGGTGGGGGATCGCCCTGGCCTTCGTGCTGAACGCGGCCGGCGCACTGTCAGGCGCGGTCGCGCTGAATCGGTATGGCCGAAAAATCCACTCCCGGCTGAGGTTCGGCCTACTGATTTTGTTGCCGGCCGTGGCCGGGATGACCCTCGTTGCAGTCGGGCACGTGCCGGTGCTTGTCGGGATCGGATTATTAATCGCGGCGCCGGCGTTCGCGGTGAATTCGATGCTGATGGAGTCCGATCTCAGAGTCGCCACCCCCCGATCCGCGCAGGGTGCCATGGGCGCTCTCCAGGACATCTGCATCTTTGGTGTAGGTCCTCTGGGGCAGATCCTCTTCGGTGTTCTGGCGAGTGCCACGTCGCTGAGGACCGCCGGACTAGTGTTCGCGGCGGCGATGCTCGCTATTACGATCCTCGCGCTTAGTCTGATCCGCCCCGTTCGCGGGCGGCGCGGCCCATCTGCTCGTCAACACGCTGCGTGATTTCGGGATCCAGCCAATATAGGAGCGGCAACTGGAGCACCTGGCTGTAGCCCCAGAGCAGAATTCGCTTTGGCTCGGGTGAAGTGCCCGATAGGTGACTCTTCACAGTGCTGGCCGAGATGCCCGCCACGCCGAGATCGGCGATCGCCTTGGCGAGGCTCGTTGGTTTCCACGCCTCTCCCGCGCGCGCGTTGCTGTACTCGATGGCGCGGCTGAGCAAGTCGGCAAATGGTTCGGGTGGCAGTCCGGGTAACCGGAGGTCCTCGGCTCTAGCTGCTGTCATGCCAGCGACCATAGTGCCCGCTCAGCCGCGAACGCGAGGGGCGCGGAAGGTCAGAAATCTGACTCTTTGATGTAAATCTTTCTTCAGGAGACGGTAAAGATCATTGCGGCCTCGGGGGTGATGATCAGTAATCTGACTCGTGCGAGGCAGGGGAGCATTGGAGTGGAGGATCGCATGATAGTCAGCTCGGGGAACGCAGCAGAGGCTACGGCGGGTGAGGATCTGCGCACCGTAGCAACCTGGTTGCGAACCGTTCAGGCTGCCGCCGGCTGCTCTCACGCCGATCTCAGGAAGAGCTTGCTGTCGGCAATGCAGGGGGAGATTCACCGGCACCACCGGTCAGTCCCCACCCTCCAGAAGGCGCTCTAGATCCTGAACTGGAAGGGCCAGCATCCGATTGATCATTTCGAGAGTGTGGCCTCGGTGATCTACGTCGTTCTGCATGACTGCAGCCCGAACGATGTCGTTTGTCCAGAAGTCGATCGGTATTGCGAAGTAGGCCGAGATCGCATCAAGGATCCCGGCGCCCGGGGAATCGCGCCACCCGGTGTCGAGCTGCCGGAGGGAACCCTCGGTCCCAGGCAGCCCGTTGCGACGGGCGAACTCTGCGAAGCCCGGGTAACTGAGATCCTCTCCGTCCGGCCCGCTCAAGTGCGACATGCACCAATTCACCTTCGCCTGGATGTCGGGGATCCCAGCCTTTGCCACCTGTACCTCATCGCGTGCGCGAACTCTAGTCACCGGAAACCCTATCTAGACACCTAGCTGGCGGGAGTGCTGTTGCATCGTGTCTGTACTGTAGTACCGTACAAACATGAGGCGACAGTTAAAGGGTGGTCCGCAGGTGCGGACCACAGCGAAGGGCCCGGGTCGGGACGCTGGCCGAGGGGCCGCGACGCACGGCGTGCTCGACGGTCCTCGGCTGGATTTGCGGCCGGACGGCCGTGTGCATCTGAGGGTTGCCACCGAGGTACTCGCTCGGGTGGCTGCCGCAGAGTCCGGTAGCGCGTGGCACGTCGCCACCTCTCTGCTGGGGGATGAGGGTCTCCTAGTCGTCGGCTTGAGTAGGTCTCAGTTGGAGCGCGGGCTGATTGCGGAGCGCGCAGTCTGGGAGGCTGCGGCGCTCCAGCTCACGAAGGTTGTCGACGTCATCGGGTCTGATGATGGGGCCGACGCTGAGCGCTTGGACTGCGCAGCTGCGCAGCTGGAGCTCGCCTGTCTCGAGGTGCAGTTGTGCGCCGAGCAGGCTGCGCTTCTCCTTACTGCCGTGCAGGCCACACCTGCACGCACTGATCGTCGTGACTGACCGCAGCGGTTAGCTGGCGAGCTCCTCCCCCCTGCCGCCAGCACGAGGAAATCTCCTGGTGCGGCCCGTCACGACACCAGCGGATCGGGTTCACGAGTGGGGAGTGGTTGCCGGTGAACACTGTTGGGTTGGATCCAGCGGCGGTGCCGGTCTATCCGGTGCTGCGGCTGGTGCTGCGGGAGGTCGACGACGGCGGTTTCGAGGGCCTGGTCGACGACGCAGTGATCGCGACGGGTGACGAGCTGGAGCCGGTGCGGGCGAAGGTCATCGCCGAGGCTGCCCGGCGGGCCGCTGACCGTCCGGGCCGTGCGATCCGGGCGCGGGGGACCGGACCGGACGGTTCGGTGTTTGAGCTGGTTGTGCCGGCCGAGGGCGATCCCATCGACGCGGCCGAAGCGGTCGCCGCGAGGTCGCAGAAGAAGCTGTCGCCCAAGGCATTGATCGCGACGGGTGCAGCGGCCGGTGCCGTGGTCGCGGTGATCATCCTGGCCCTGGTCCTCATCATCTCCGCCGCAGGCTCACGCCCTGCCTCACGTCCGGTTGCCGCGACGTCATCGCAGCCTGTGCCGACCCCGACTCAGTTGCCGATCGCCGGCCCGAATGGCTGGGCGTCGGAGGCTGCCTGGTCGGTCCGCTCCGGCGCGCAGTCCGGCTCCTCGGCCGCGGCCGTGGCGGCGGATGCCACGCACGTCTTCGCACTCCCAGACAGCAGCTCTGTCGCCGGATACGCAGCATCCTCCGGTGTGCAGCGGTGGCGGCAGCAGGTCCGGGAGTCGATCCAGCAAGGGCCCGCCCTCACGACCGTCGACGGCCACCCAGCTGTGGTGGCCTCGACCGCAGACATGCTTTACGCGTGGGCACCGGCCACAGGTGATCCACTCGGTTCGTGGAAGTTGCCGGTCACCGGCGCCCGCGTCCAGGTCACGGCGACGGGGCCGGTGGTGTCCGGCCAAGGACAGCACGCATTCGTCGTGGTCGACGGCCGGCTGGAGGCTCGGGTGCTGCCCGCGTCGTCGACGGCGGTGGCGCCCGGCCCGGATGGGTCCCTGCTGGTCGCCGGTGCACCGGGCCAGGTGTGGGCGGTTGGTTCGGCGTCGATCGCTGGTTCTCCGATGGCACTGTCAGCACCTTCGGGGTACACCTTCTCGAATGTGGTGGGCTCAACGAGCACCCAGCTCGTTGCGGCGTTCACGCCGTCGTCGACCTCGAGCAGCCAGCAAGTGGTGCTGCGCGGCTTCCGGATCGGTTCGTGGCAGGCGCTGTGGACCTCCTCGAAGCTCCCCGCCGTGCAGACCGCTTCCTCTTCATCGGCTCCGTTGCAGGCGGCACCGTCCGGCGAGTGGGGGATCTACGGCTCGACCGTCCTGAACTTGAAGTCCGGCGCAACCAAGGCCCTGCCCACGGACTGGGTGACCTCGGTCGTGGCTGACAAAGTGGGGTTCGGGACCTCGGCTGGGCACGTGCTCTCCGTGACCGACGAGGGCCTGACGCAAGCGGCGACCGCCGCTCCTGCTGCCAGTGGGCAGACGGTCTCGGCGCCGGTCGCGCCGCAAGCCGTCAGCGGGACGGCAGCGGTCGTTCTCGCACCGGACGGACAGTCCAACAACGTCTACCTGGTACGCATCGACAACCCGGCCGCAACCGCAGCGCCAGCGCCGACCCCCTCCTCGACAGCCAAAGCCTCTCCGACCTCGAAGCCGAAGCCGAAGCCGAGCTCGAAGCCGGCGCGGTCGACGAAGTCGACCCCGCCGAAGAAGGGTGCGAGTCGATGAAGGCCGCGGCGATCGCCGCCGTGAGCGGGCTGATGTTCGTGGTGTGCATCATGGCGGCGCTCGGCAGCGGAACCAGCGATGCGGCCGGTGATCCTCCAGGCGGCGGTGGGGACATCAAGACAGTCCCGGCCGAGTATCAAAAAGAGGTCCAGATGGCCGCGTCGATGTGCCCGCAGGAGTCGATCGCGCTAATTGCGGCACAGATCGAAGCCGAGTCCAACTGGAACCCGAGCGCGAACAGCGGATTCGCGCAGGGCATCGCACAGTTCACGCCGGGCACGTGGGCTGTGTGGGGCCAGGACTACAACCACGACGGGTCGACGTCGGTGTGGGATCCGGGCGACGCGATCCCGTCGCAGGGCGCGCTGATGTGCGCGAACTTCAAGGACGTGGCGGCCGCGCAGAAGTCAGGCCGGATCACGAACGGCTCGCTCGTGGAGAACGCCCTGGCTGCGTACAACGCCGGTCTCGGCGCTGTGGAGGCCAGCCACGGGTTCCCTACAGGGCTGGCCGAGACTGACTCCTACGTGCCGAAGATCCTTGCGCTGGAAGCGAAGTACGGCGGAGGTACGGCGACGGGCAGCGCGGGCGCTGCGATCGCGGCAGCCGAAAAGATGCTCGGCCTGCCTTATGTGTGGGGCGGCGGCAACACCCAAGGGCCGACCGGGTACCTGGGCTCGAGCACGCCCCCGCTGGGGTTCGACTGCGAGGGGTTGACCCGGTACGCGATCTATCAGGGCTACCACATCGACATCGGTGTGGGCAGCCGTCAGCAGCTAGTCACGCCTGCACTGCACACGGTCGTGATGCGCTCGGCCGGCCAGCCGATGCCGTTGTCGGTGATGGCCCCGGGCGATGTCGTGGTGATCAATTTCCATCCCTCGACGGATGGGCCGTGGGGGCACGTCGCTCTCTACCTGGGCGACGGGAAGTTCATTCATGCACCGACCTTCGGCAAGACGGTGGAGATCGTGCCGGCGAGCAATTTTGAGAACGCGGACTGGGCGGTGCGTCGTGCGTCGTGACCAGTGGAAAGGGTTGCAGATGAAGAGGATCGGAACGGCCACGGTTGGGATAGCCCTGTGCCTGGGGGTCGCTGGATGCGCCTCGGGCAGCAGCGGCTCCGGCCCGCGGACGGTGACGGTGACGGCGTCGGCCACGAGCGTGTCGACGACGGCGCCGAAGCTCGGGTCGGCGGCGCCGAACTCGGTGCAGCCAGGTCGGGGTGGGATACCTCGAGGAGGGGCTGTCCCGGCCGCGAACGGGCGTGACGTGGATGCGGTCGCCTCGGCGGCCGCGCAGACGACGCTGCGGTGGGACACCGTGCTCGATACGAGCCCGCAGGATGCGCAGCGGCGCGCCGCACCGTTGATGACGGCCAGCTACGCCCAACAGGTCAAGGCGGCGCGGGTGGCGGTGCCGGGCGCATCGTGGGCGCAGCTGAAGACGCACCACGGGTGGTGCTCGACGACGGCCCGGCCCGACTCAGATCCGCACCCGCCGGACACGGCCACGACCGCCTCGCGCGGGGTGTACGTGACGCAGACCTGCCGGGGCGGGGACGGCTGGCAGCAGCCGGCGACGAGTTGGTTGGTGCAGGAGCAGCTGTCCCGGCAGGGCGGGGTCTGGCGTGTGGCTTTGATGGTTGTGCGACCGGAGCCCGGGGCGGGGGTGGCGCCGTGATTGGTCGCAAGAAGGCTGCCGCGCCGAACCCGTTCCTGCGCCCGCCGGCCGGCCCGGTGGCTCGGATCGACGAGTCATCGGGGGAGGAGATGCGAGGTGCGGGTCCGGTGATGGTGCAGGGTGCGCCTGCACCGTCGGGTGCACCGGCGCCCGAGGAGCCGTTGCTCGCGCTGCCCGGATGGGTGACCAGCGACAACCCGTGGATGGCTCCGGACGCGCCGGATCCTGCCGCACAGGTGCAGGTAGTCGGGCTGCACGGCGGCGCTGGCGCCAGCCACGTCGACGCGCTGCTGGGGCCTCACGGTGTCGATTGCGGGGCGGGGCTGTCCGGCCTGCGCTCCAGCAAGCTTCCGGTCTTGCTCGTCGCCAGGACCCACGGTGCAGGCCTGCATGCCGCGTCGCGGGCCGGGCAGCAATGGGCGGCCGGTGGGCTGGCGCCGGTGGAGGTGCTGGGCCTGGTGCTCGTCGACGACGCGCCGGAGCTGGGCGCGGAGCTCGAGCGAGCCGTGCATTCGGCACAGCGACTGTTTCCGCGGTCCTGGCGCCTGGGCTGGTGCGAGGCGTGGCGGCTCGACCCGGCGCTGCCGGACCCGGAAGACAAGACCTGCCCGCGCAGGGCGCGGCAGGTCCGCAAAAGCGTGTTGGCCGCGTGCGCAGAGTCACGCGGGCAGCAGGAGCAGGAACACCAAATCAATCTGGAAAAGAGGAAGACGTCATGACCGCTGTGAAGACGATGGCGCAGGTGCATTTCGGCCAGGTGACCGGCTCGATGCCGGCGGCGGGGACTCTGCCGCCCGGCACCGGAAACCTCGCGCTCATCCTCGGCTGGGCGACCGGCCTGGTGGGGCTCGCCTTGCTGGGCGGTTTCACCGCTGCGATGGGCAAAACCGGGCTCGGGGCGCTGCGGCACGGTCAGTTCGAGGGCGGGATGGGCGCGGTCGTGTGCCTGGTCTGCGGCGTGCTGCTGACCGCGACCGGCGCGATCTTCGGGGCGCTCGGAATCTCCGCGCCGTGACCCGTTCCGGTGCCGCGATGACCGCACAGACCATCTGACGAGAGGAGCGGGCGATGGCGCGCAAGAAAGACGAGGACGAAGCCGAGGACGGGCGCCCCGGCCTCGGCCGGTGGTGGTGGGCATCCGCGGTGGTGGTCGGTGTGATCGTCCTCGCGGGGGGATGGGTGGCATTCATCCCGGCGGGGTCCTCCGCACACAGCTCAACGCCCACCGTGACCGTCACGGCGGGCGAGTCCCACCTGTCAACCCCGGCCAGCGCGGCCCCCACCTCTTCGGCGCCTGCAGTTTCGGACGCCTGGGCGGACCTGGGCTGCAACGGTACTGCGGGCACTTCGAAGATCCCGACGCAGCCACCACCGGGGGTGAGTTGGGTGTCGCTGGGCGCGATGTCGGTGCCGACGAGTGATCAGCTTGGCCCACGGCGGCTGCAGGCCCCGTACCGGGAGTGTTTCCAGCACTCTCCGGCCGGGGCGTTGCTCGCGGCGGCCAACATCGGCCCCGCCGCATCGGTGGACCCTGCACAAGGATCGAAGGTCCTGCTGCGCCAGATGACGCCCGGTGCAGGCAGGGACAGCCAGATCTCGGATCTGGAGGACCCGTCGTCTGGTCCGGGCACCGCTTCACCCGCGGGATTCACCTTCGGAGCCTGCGCGCCGAAGGTGTGCCAGCTGACGTTGCTGGAGACCGGTGGGGGCTATTACGTGCAGATCCAGATGTCGATGATCTGGAGCGGCGGCGACTGGAAGGTCGACGGACAGGCAGCGCCGAGCCCAGCGGTCGGAACAACGATGCCGGTCGGGTACGTGCCGTGGTCGGCCGGAGGTAACTGACATGTGCTACCCGTGGCAGATCGGCTGCATGGTCAAAGGAGCCGCAAACAGCGCAGTGCAGTCGTTCGTCAACGCGCTGGCGGACGGGCTGATCAAGCAGACCGAATTCGTCAGCTCCTTCTGGATGAAGTTGCCGTCGCCGACGGTCGCGCACGGCGGCGGCAGCTCGTGGACCGAGGTCGCGTCGCTTGCACAGCTGCACGGCGACCTGGCCGTCTACACCGGGTTTTTCGCGTTCCTGTCTTTCGTGATCGCGTTGGGCCGGATCGCGATGACCCAGCAAGCGCAAGGTGCCCACAACATTGTCAGACAGGTGGCGGCGGTGGGGGCCGGGACATTGGCCATCACCGCCGTGACACAGCTGCTGATCATGGCAGGCGACGCGTTCAGCACTTGGGAGCTGGGCCGCGCGTCCGGCGGTGATCCGTCGACCGGGTTGAAGCAGCTGATCGAGTTCGGCATAGGGCACCCGAATAACGCGCTCGGTATGTGGCTGGTGCTGTTCCTCATCGAGCTCATCGCGTCGCTGGCGCAGTGCGTCTACATGCTCGTGCGCGGCGCGGCGCTGATCGTGCTGCTCACGATCGTGCCGCCCACGGCCGCAGGCAGCGCCAGCGAGGAGGGGTGGGTACGGTTCAAGCGGCTGTGCATGCTGATCCTCGGCTTCGTGCTGTACAAGCCGGTGGCTGCGATCATTTACTCGGCCGGGATCCGGCTGATGAGCCAGTACGGCGACGGGCCGAGCTCTAAAGACGGCAACGTGCAGAACGCTATGTACGGGCTGACCGTGATGATCATGGCCGGCATCGCACTGCCCGCGTTCATCAAGTTCATCTCACCGGCCGCGGCGGCCGGCAGCTCAAACGCTTTCTCCGGCGGTGCGGCGCTCGGCGCGATCGCAGCCGGCGCGGCGGTGGTCGCCATGGGCGCCGGTGGTGGCGGCGCGGCCACGGCGGGGGCCGGAAACGGCCTGGGCTCGTCCGGGGCCGGTCAGGCGGGCGGCCGCGCGGGCTTCGTCGACCAGCAGTCATCGACACCCCCCGGCGGCCAGACGGCGCAGCCGTCACCGGGTGCCAGCACCACCGTGCCGGGCACCGGTGGCGAAGACGCCACGCAGCCGATCCAGACCGGCGGCGCGACGCCGACTGGGGGCGAGAGGGGCTCGGACGACACACAGCCGATTCCTACGAGGGGCAGCGGCCAATCGAGCGCAAGCACCGATTCGCAGCCGACACAACCGGTTTCGAGTTCGACGGGCGGCGGATCTCGCGGTGCGACACCGCAGCCAGTGCCGGACTCCGGTGCGTCGGGTGCGCCAGCCGGCAGCAGCGGCGGCGGGTCGCAGGGCCTGGTGAACGGGGCCTCACAAAGCGTGCAGTCCGTGGTGAGCGCGGCCAGCGCCGACCCGGAAGAGCCGGACGTCCCGGGCGGCGCCAGGTCATGACGACAGCAGACAACGACAAGGGCAGGTGGATGCGATGAGCACAGTCGAGGAAGTTGAGAGCAAGGAAGTCGGGTACGGGAATCTGATCGAGCCGAAGCTGCCGGGCTTCGGGCGGCTGGGCTTCTTCGCGTCGGCCTTCCTGGTCCTGGCCGCCGTCATGTTGATGGTGCTGTGCCTGTTCAGCCTGGTGCTGGCGGCACTGTGGGCACTCTTCTCGGTGGTGGCGGTAGCACCAACGAAATTCCCGACCAAGGACGGCTACGGCCGGTACTGGATCTTCTTCCGCCGCCGGTCGCACGCGGCCAGCGAGCGATCCGGTCGTTCCCGGCTGCAGCAGGGCCTGGTCGGGTACGTGCCGGATGGTCAGTGCCGGCTGCCGGGCGCTGCAGCGAGCACCCGGCTATGGCGCGGTTACGACATCCACGACCGAGAGTTCGCGATGGTCGTATGGCCAGAGGCCGCGCTGTATTCCGTTGTGCTGGAGGCATTTCCGGAGGGACTGTCCGGCGTCGACAAAGAGACGATGGACTCCTACGTCGAGTATTGGGCCGCCTGGCAGGGGCAGCTGAACACCAACGAGGAGGTAGTCGGCGCCGCGGTTGTGGTGGAGACCACCCCGGACTCGGGTCGGCGGCTGCGGCGGACGATCCACCGCGGCCGGGTGACGGACGCACCCGAGCTGGCCCGGACCATCACCGAGCAGATCAAGCAGGAGTATCGGGTCGGGTCGCCCGTGACCCGGGTCTGGATCACGCTGACGCTGTCGGGGGTCGCTGCGGTGGGCGACGACTCCGACGGCGGTGAGCAGCGGACGCCTGCGGAGATGAGTGATCTCCTCGGGGACTTGCTGCCGATGTGGTCGGGATCGCTGGACCTGACCGGCGCCGGGAGCGGTTGCCGGCCGTGCACGGTCGAGCAGATCTGCGACTCGACGCGGGTCGCGTTCGACCCCTCGGTGTCGGAGCTCGTCGAGGAGGCGCAGCTGCGGTCGCAAGCGGACCCCGACGTCGAGGGCACCGGGATCACCTGGGAGCAGGCGGGTCCGATTGCACAGCACAACGCGTATGACCGCTACGAGCACGAAGGGCACCTGTCGCGGACCTGGCAGATGAAAGAACCGCCGCGCGGAGTGTTCTTCGCGCAGACGCTGCAGTCAATGCTGCTGCCGCACAAGGACATTGCGCGCAAACGGGTCGCGATCTTGTACCGGCCCGAGAGCCCTGCCATGTCAGCTCAGGCAGCCGAGAACGACATCAAGAAGGCCACGTTCAAGGCCACGCAGGGACGGCGCGCGAAGGCGGCGGCGTCCGTGGAGTTGAAGGCCGCGGAGAAGACGTCGATGCAGGTAGCGCTCGGAGCACCACTGATTCGTGTCGGGCTGCTGGTGACCGTGACGGCGCCGGACGAGGAAGCGCTGAAGAGGGCGTCTCGGGCGGTGAAGACGGGCCTGTCGGCTCAGGCCCGGATCGCGCTGCGGCTGCCCAAGGGTGGCCAGGACTACAACTTCGTGGCCGCGCTGCCGCTAGGGATGACGCCGCAGGTCGCGCTGCGGAACCCGGGCAAGTCGGCCCCGCAGGGATGAACGGAGTGCACTGATGAGTGAGGACCTGATGACCACCCGCGCCGCTGCCCGCAGCGTCGCAGCCAGCAGCGGCCGTCGCACGACGCGCAGTGAGCGTCGCCGGGGTCGCGCACGCCCAAACAAGCGACTCCGTGCGCTGGTTCGGGCCAAGTCCCTGCGCGCGACTTCCCGCCGCCGGCTGAAGAGGCCGGCGAAGCCAGGCCGCTACGGCTGGCCGGGGCCGGGCGGGGGAGAGGTCCTCGGCAAGGACGTCCCGCCGGAGTTCCGCGGGCCGACCGTTCAGGTCGCCGGCCTCTTCCCGTTCTCCGCCGGATCGTCGCTGCCGATGGTCGGCGCCGCGCTCGGCCCACATCTGGAGGGCCGCGGCATCGTCTGTGCGGACCCGATCAGCTGGTTCATCGAGGACATGATTCTCAACCCGAGCGCGTTCGTGCTCGGACGGCCCGCGTTGGGCAAGTCGACCCTGGTCCGACACATCCTGGTGCAGCTACCGGACAAGGGCATCATCCCGCTGGTGCTGTCCGACATGAAGGGCGAGTACGTCGACATCATCCGCGAGCTGGGCGGCAAGGTCATCGCGCCCGGCCGCGGTGCGGCCTATGTGAACCCGTTCGACCTCGGCCCGCTGGTGCCCTTGCTGAACAAGCTGACCGGCGCCATGCGGGACAAGGCCGTCGCGGAAATGACCGGGCGCCGCAACAACGTGGCCCTGGGACTGTGCGAGCTCGCGCTCGGCTCACGGTTGGAGGCACACGAGAAGGACGTGCTGTATGCGGCGGTGCGGATCTGGGAGACCGAACACCCCGGACAGGTACCGATCGTGCGCGATGTGCGCGAGCAGATCCGTCAGATGCCGGAGGAGCTGCGGCGGCTGGCGCAGGACCGCGGAGAGGACGAACGCTACTGGGCACGCACCGAGCGGCTGATCGACGCACTGAACACCCTCGATGAGGGCGGAAGCATGGGCGGGGTGTTCTCTCGGCACACCACCGAGCAGATCGACCTTCAGCGCCCGGTCGTGTTCGACATGTCGGACATCGACGCCGCGGACACCGTCGTGCAGGCCGGCCTGCAGCTGGTCTGCTGGGCGTACGGGTCGGCGCAAGTGGCCGCGTCCAAATATCTGGCCGACGCGGGCCTCGAGGAGCGGCGCACCTACCTGCTGGTGATGGACGAGCTGTGGCGGGCGTTGCGAGCCGCGACGTTCATGGTCGACCGAGTGGACGACATCACCCGGTTGAACCGAACGCTCGGTATGGGGCAGATGCTCATCACCCACACCATGGACGACCTGAATCTGGACGGCCCGGACGGGCCGGGCACCAAGAAGGCGTGGGGTTTCGTCGCCCGCAGCGAGATGGTGTTCCTGGGTGGGCTGGCCCCCTCGGAGATGGGCAACCTGGCCACCGCGTTCAGCATGTCGCGCAAAGAGCAGAAGATGATCAGCGCCTGGTCGGCCAAGGGCAAGAAGTCCCCGGACGGCAAGGACCAACCGCCTCCCGGGCGCGGCAAGTTCCTCCTGAAGACGGGGCAGGACACGGGCATCCCGTTCCGGGTGCAGCTGGTCGAGGCAGAGCGTGCCCTGAACGACACCAACCGCACGTGGCGGGACACGGCCGACTCGATGCACCGCGCGTCCAGCGACCTGGACGACTTCGACGAGCCGGGTGCGGCATGAGCACGCAGCGTCCGAACCGGCGCCGGTCACCGGGCACGGAGGACCCGAGAGTAGTGCTCGGGATCGCCGGCCTGGTGCTCACCGTGCTGTGGGTGGTCGCCTGCGCGTGGTTCTCCGCGCAGCTCGCGGGCGTGGGGCACGGCAACCCGGCGCTGTGGGCCGCAGACCGGGACCACACCGGCCGGTGGAACTCGGGGGCGACCGGCTGGGCGCTGTTGTTCGGGATCCCGACAGCACTCGTCGGTGCGGCGATCGTCGTGGTGGCTGTACGCACCACCCAGCAACGGGAGTGGACCGATCCGCTGGCCCGCAGCCTCAGCCGGGCGCGCGACCTGCGCGAGATGACCGAGAAGTACGCGCGCAAAGACGCGCAGCGTCTGCGCTCCGAGCATGCGGGGATCGGGCTGCCACTGGGTATCGCGGTGCTCACGCAACAGAAGCTTTTCGGGCTCTACGAGTGGAGCCAGGTGTGGATCATGGGCACCCGTGCCGGCAAAACCCGCACCGTGGCGATACCGCAGATCATGACGCACCAAGGGCCGGTGGTCACCACCTCCAACAAACGGGACGTTGTCGACCGCACCCGCGGTGGCCGCTCCGAACTAGGACCGGTGCTCATCAACGACCCGCAACGGATCGCCAAACAGCGCGCCACCTGGTTCTGGGACGTCATCAAGTTCGTCACGTCGATCGAGCGGGCACACAAAGTGGTGGAGGTGTGGTCGGCAGCTCGATCTACCGCCGATATGGCGGGCTTGGACCCGTATTTCGAGCCGGAAGGGCGCAAGCTGACGGCGACGCTGCTGGTGGCGGCACGCCTTGGCGACCAGACCGTCGAGCGGCTGCCCGACTGGACCACGGGTCAAGCCCCGGCACCTGGTGTGCCGGATCCGTGCTCCTTCCTCGAGGCGGCCGGCTTCTCCAAGATGGCCGGCGACATCCGCGACTACCTTTCCCTGGACGACGGCCAGCGAGACGGCATCTATGGAACCGCCCGCTCGTACCTGGGCTTCCTGGACGACCCGCGCTATGTGCGGTGGATCAGCCCGAACCCCGTCGCCGGGCAGGGCCGGATCGGCCAGGCCATGACCAGCGTCCTCGGCGATCGGCGCGAGGAGTTCGACCCGGACGCATTCGTGCGGTCCAACGGAACTCTCTACCTTCTGAGCAAAGAGGGCGCCGGGTCGGCGCGCGCGATCACCGCCGCCTTGACCATGGCCGTCTACACGGCGGCCGAGGACTACGCCGAGGCCTCCGGCGACCGGGTGCCAACCCCGATCCTGTTCATGCTCGACGAAGCCGCCAACGTCTGCCGGTGGCCGGAACTTCCCTTCCTCTACAGCCACGCCGGAGGCAAGGGAATCATCCTGGTAACGATCCTGCAGTCCGCGAAGCAAGGCGAAAAAGCCTGGGGCGTAACCGAGTTCGCGATGATGTTCGGTGCGGCAAATGTCAGTGTCGTCGGCCGAGGGATCAACGACGCCGAGCACCTGGCGGCTCTGGCTCAACTGACCGGTGATCGCCAGCTGGCCGACTCCTCACGGTCGGTGGGCAGCAGAGGACACCGGCAAACATCGCACAGCAACACCAAGGAACGCATCTTCGACGAGGCCGACCTGCGCGCGATGCCGCGTGGTCGGGCGATCCTGTTCACCAGCGGTAACCGGCCAATTCTGCTGGCGCTGCAGGACTTCTCGACCTACGAGTGGAACTGGAAGTGCACGGAGTCGCGGCAGATCTTCGGGCCGGGCGGCGCAGAGGCGGAGCCGGACGACGACGTCGACCAACTGCGGCCGCTGTCAGCAGAGGAAATGGCCACCTGGTCGGCTGTCGCCGACGCGGCAGCCGCCGTCGAGGTGCCCGACGAGGTCGCGATCACTTCCGGCGGGGAGGACGACTCCGAGCTCGTCCGCGTCGACGTGCAGGAACTGCTCAAGAACGGCATCGACGACATGAGCCCTTACGCGCAGCGCCGGCTGGCGGCGGCAGGACGGCCACGCTCATGAAACTCGTCGAGGGAGGAGCCGCCCGGCACCGCAACAACGGCGACCACCACCGACCCTCCAACGAGCGTGGCGGCGCAGTCCGCAGCGCGGGCACCCCGGGTCCGCGCGGGAGTGACCCGGCAGCAGTGGCGGCAGCCGCCACCAAGGCTGCCTACGACCAGCTGCAGGACGCCGAGGCGGCAGTCCGCGTCGCGCAGTCGCGGGAGGCCGAGATCCGCGCGGCCACGCCGCGGCTACACCCGCGGCTGTCGGCGGCAGTGGACGCAGTCGACGAGGCCAAGGACCGCGACCGCCAAGCACGCCAGGCCGTGCGCGATCTGGACCGCGAAGTACAAGACCGTGAGGGCGCAGTCCGCGTCGCGCAGGCTCGCGTGGAGGACGTGAAGTCCGCAACGAAGCCAGTCTCGGACGCCCAGCGAGTCGGGGCGGATGAAGGACTGGCGAAAGCGAGCCGTGCGGTCGCCAGTGCCCGTGCTGAGCACGAGGCAGCCGAGCGCAGCGCTGAGCGCGCCGCGCAGCAGCTCGCCGCGGCCGAGGAGCGACTGCAGGAGGTCCGCGGCGACCGAGGTCCGGAGTCCTCGAAAGTGCTCGCCGCGGTGGAAGCAGTGCGCAAGGCCGAGCGTGAGCGCGACAGGGCACGCGAACGGCACTCGTGGGCGCAGCGCGAGCAGCGGCTCGTCGAGCAGGCGGCGCCGGTCGACGCGGAGACCGGCGAGCCGGTCCAGCACTTCTACGACCTGGAGGAATTCGTCGTGGAATATCTGCTGCCGAACTGGGAGCACCGCCTCGACGACAAGCGCTACCACTGGTGCGCCAAATGGTGGGCGCACCCGGCAGCAGTGACCCGGCTAGGGCACTTGTGGGAGGCGTTCGAGGCCGCCCGCCGCGAGCCAGCACCGGCGATGTCGTCATGGTGGCGCGACCACGTCGACCACCACATGCCCTGGCTGACCTCGGAGGTCGGCCCGTTCGAGATGTGCAGCTCGCGAGAACACGAGCACAAGCGGCAGCCGCTGTGGGGGCACGACCCCGCCGAGGACGGCATGTTCCCCGGCAACGAGACAGCAGAGACAGAGCAGGTCCGTCAGCACGCGCTCCGCAGCGTGCTGACGCAACGACAAGGGAGCAGCGATGAGTCACATGCATGAAGAGTTCGAGGTCGGGCAACACCTGGACCAGGCACTGCGAACCGCCGTGACCGGGATCGCCCAGCTGATGGAACGGATCGCGCGACGATCAGCAGAGCGCAGCCGGCAGGACGCCGCGGCACAGCGTGATCAGATCCGGCAACAGCAGCAGGAGTTCCGCGACGCGCAGATGCTGCAGCGGGACGCGGCCCGGCGTGCGGAGAACGACGCACGCGAGAGGGCCCGGCAGACCGAGCGCGAAACGCGCGAACGGCAGGCAGCTGACCGGCGTGCGGTGCTCGAGCAGCGCGACGCCGCCCGGTCGGCATACGGTCCGTGGCTTCGCGAAGGAGCCGTCGAGCGAGGCGACCGGGTGCAGGCCGCGCAAGCCTGGGCGAGGGCAGCCGGTTGGGCCGAACAGGACCCCCGCGCCTCGGAAGCCGAGCGGATGCTGCGCGAACGGATCAGCGCAACCCACGGCGTATCGCCGGCGCAGATTCTGCGCAGCGTCGAGCCCGGTCAGCGAAACCCGACCGGTGTCCCGGCCGGACGGCCGACCGTGCGCGAGGCCGTCGACCTGGCCCGACGCTACGCGCCGCACTACTACCAGTTGCACGAGTCGAAGCAGCTGGGCCGGATCGGCGCCACTCCGGTCAACGGAGTGCAGGAACAGCTGGTGCATGAGTGGCAGCAGTGGGCAGCCACCGGCACCCTCCCGCACGACGTGCTCGTGCGGGAGTGGGCACGACACAGCGGGAAAGGAGAGGCCCTCGACGCCTCCCGCTATGAGAACGCCGAGGCCCACCGTGCCGCGCTGGAGGAGATCTGGTCGACCGGCGCGGACGTCCGCGACGCCGCTGAGTTCGAGCTGCACCGGCAGCGCATGAGCGAGTCGGGCATGAGCACGGCGGCCGTCGACGAGGCGGCAGGCATGGGCGACCGGCCACGTCCGGACTATGAGCCGTACCTGGATGCCGAGGTTTTCATGACCTCAGACCCGAGCGTTGCGGTCGCGGCCTGGGAGGCCGCGGCACACGCATCCGTGACCCGCCCGGGCGATCCGGTGATCGCCGCAGCAAAAGCCAACCTTGAGAACAAGTTCCGGACTCGCTGGAACACCGACCCGGCCACGTACCTGGCCGACCGCCTGCACGACCTGCAGGCGGAAGCAGCTGACCGGGTCCGTTCGACCGAGCAGGAAACCGACGCATCCGAGGACTTGAAGGACGCCCAGCAGTCGGGCAGAGAAGCGGCTGAGGGCGCAGCAGTGGAGCAGGGTGGCTACGTGATGCTGCGCGCTGGCGCGCAGAACACCGACCGGGGAATGTCCATGCGCAAAGCCGGCAGCGAAGAGGAGAAGGCCCACCGGGCAGCAACGTGGGGTTTGGTCGAAAGCGCTTGGCGGGCAGAGCAGTTCGAGCAGCGGGGGAGAGAAGCTGCTGAAGCTGCTGACTTGGGAGCCGAGTGGCTCAAGGTCCCGGAACAGCAGCGGTACGCCATGTTCCGCAAGGAGTACGACTCCGAAGCCGCGCGCATGGTGTGGAGCGCGGATCCGGCGAAGGTCGTAGCTGAGGGCCGCGGTGAGCTGGTCTACGACGGTGCCACGGCCGTAGCGGGATCGCGTTACGAGGAGCTGCAGCATGCCTCAAGCGAGCACCCCGTGGCCGCGGTGTACCGCGGCCGTGACGCCGACCTGCCGGTGTACGTCACCGGCCCGGTCGTAACCGACGACGCAGGCCGTGACCTGGTGCCAACCAGCAGCGGGGCGCACGTACCGGTGGATGACCTGGTCGAGCCGACGCGCGAAGCGCTCGGTTACGAACCGTCCTGGGCGACCGACGATGGGGGAGTGGACCGGGCGGCGTTCATCGCGGCAGGTGCCCAAATGCCGCGTCCGGTCATGACCCCTTCGGACGAGCGGTGGCGACTTCCGCAGGTGCAGCAGGTCACCCGCGCCGGCGGGGTCGACGGTGGCTCACTGCTCAGCGAAACAGCGTTGAAGGAAATGGATTCCGGGTCGCTGGTGCTAACCCTGCAAGGTGTGACGCACGAGCTGCCCGAGGCCGACCGATCGCGGATTCTGGACGCGGCGACGGATGCAGCCTGGTTGCACAAGGACCAACTCCGAGGGAACCGGGCCGGGCTGCCGCGTGCACCGTATGTGGAGCACCCGCTGCGCAACACGGTCCGCTTGGCGCGATGGGGTGTCACTGACACTGACGTGCTGGTTGCGTCACTGTTGCACGACGCGGCCGAGGACGCTGACCAGCAGATCGCGCAGTTGCGGCGCGGGCCAGAAGCAGCCGAGGCGATGAGCGGTCAGGAACGCCGCACGGAGGCGATCAGCTGGGTGAAAGACAAGTACGGCGAGCGGGTCGCGGGCATCGTCGAGGCGGTCAGTAACCCGGTGAGTGAAGGCGAGGTTTCGCGTGCAGAGCAGGTGGCGACATACCGGGAGCACGTGTCCGCGGCGATCGCAGCAGATCCCGGAGCGGGGCTGGTGAAGTGGGCGGACTACGTCGACAACGCAGGGTCGTTGCACCACAACGAGCTGAACCCCAAAACGATCGCGCGGGCGGAAAAGTACCAAGAGATGGTGCCGGTCTGGCGCGAGCAACTCCAGGACCGCGACGGCGGCCTAGCCCAACTGGTCGGAGCCGGCACCGTCGAGCAGTTCCGCGGTCAGCTGGACAAGATCAGCGATCGGCTCGACACGGTAACCGAGGCCGGTCAACGGCAGGCCGCCCGCGCACGGACCATCGAGCTCAACGAGCAGGCCGCCAACTTCTTCGCGGCCCGGCTGCCCGGATCCCGGGCAGAACGGATGTTCACCGATCGGTTGGGCGTCGAGTCAATGCAAGGTCCGTGGCGAGTCGGCAACGCACCCGCCGAATGGACGGCACTAACCGATCACCTGAAGTCCAAGGGCGCCACCGATGAGGAGCTGGTGATGGCTGGGCTCGGGATGGTCACCAAGCGCGGCAACGTCGTCGACATCTTCCGGGACCGGGCCACGGTCGCGGTTCGGGACGCGAAAGGCGAGGTGATCGGCTTCACCGGCCGCGACGTGTCCACGGCGGACATGAGCGCAGAGCGCGTGGCCGAGATCAGGCAGGCAGCCGCCGAGTTCTATGCCTCCCGACTCGCTGATTCGAGCGCAGCCCAGCAGTTTCACGCTGGCCAGGCGAACCCCGCAGCCGAGCAGGGGTACGCCCCCGCAGGCTGGACCGAGCTGACCCGGCACCTGCAGGGAATGGGGGTGACTGATGAGGAAATCGTCGCGACCCAGCTCGGGCAGATCAGCAGCAAAGGCAACGTGATTGACCGGCTTCGCGACCGGGCTGTGGAGGTAGAGCGCGACGCCGACGGCAACGTCACCGGCTTTGTCGGTCACGACTTGTCGGGGGCGCCCAATGCGCCCGCAACCGTCAGCACCATCATCCCGCGGCACATCAACAGCCCGGAGTCGCCGGCATTCCACAAGGGCGCGGCAATCTTCGGAGCCTACGAAGCACAGCAAGCGCGGGACGCTGGCCAGCTGCGCGCGATCGGTCGCACCGAAGGCGCCCTCGATGCCATGGCCATCGGGCTCTCGGCCGACCGCCAGGTGTACGGGGTCGCCCCGATGGGCACGGCATTGACGGCACGGCAGGCGAACGCGATCGCCGCACTGGCAGGGGAGCATCCCGTGCTGTCCGCGCTCGACCGAGACAAGGCCGGTCAGCAGGCAGCCGCTAACGACTTCGCGCTGCTCAGCTGCCGCGGCGTAGCGGTTCACGACATGCCGATGACACGTATGGACCCGGCGGAGATGCGCCAGCACGACCGGCCGATCCTCGACGGAGTTATCGGTCTCGACCCGCAGCTGCACCCGTTGCTCGGGGAGACCGTCATCGCGTCCGCGATTGACGCTCACCGTGAAGGCGCGTTCTTCACCGACGACCGGCAGATGGAAGAGGCCGGCGACGACGTCGCGCGCCTGGTCGCCGGAGCGTCCGGTCCGGACCGTGAGCGGCTGGAAGCGTTCGCGCGGCGCGAGCTGAAAGCATCCGGAGGCGAAACTGCCGTCGAGATCTTCGACGACGCACTCCTCGCCGGCGAGGGCGAGCAGGTCGACACGGTCAAAGAAGCAGCTGCAGAGCAGCGCGCGATCGCCGAGCAGGAAGACGACCGCCGACAGATCGAACGTTCTGCTGAGCAGCATCAGCCTGTAGGCCGGTTGGACACGGTCGAGTTGTCACGACCAATCGACCGAATGGACACCGTCGCCCTGCCCTTGCCGTACAGCCGGGCGGCTGAGTCCGAGCTACGCGGCCTGTCACCGGACGCTCGGGTGGCAGTGACTGCGTCCGCGCACGGGTACTCGCAAAGCACCGGGGCGATGCTCGCCGGCGGCCGGAAGGCGGACGTCGTGTGGAACCCGAAGCGGGAGAGCAACGCGATCGAGCAGTCGGCGTCCCGATCCAAGGGTGTTCGACGATGATCTGCGAACCATGTCGAGAACCGCACGAGCGGCAAGACTGCGTCGACAGCATCAGCGGCCGGGCGTACCCGTGGCGCTGGTGCGCCTGCCAGCACCGAGATCGGTCGAAGGTCTGGGTGGCCAGTCCGTTGCCGTGGTTCAACGCACACGCGGTGCAGGAGGCCGCCGGCGGAACGTTGGAGGTCATCGAGCCAGGGTTCCGCCCCGGGGCCGGCTTTTTCGTGCAGTTGCGTCCACGGTGGAGCTTCGAGAAGTTCGAAGATGAATTCCCGGTGGTGTTCGTGCGCCGCCGCGTCGACGGCTCGATGGCCGTCGACGTGGAGACGGGGTGTGGGCAGCTGCCCCCGGACGCAAACTATGGGGGTGAGGCCAATGTGGAAGACGACCCTCACCGGATCGCGTGTGCGCTGGGTGTCGATGAGCCCGCCGCGGTGGCAATTGTCGCCGCC
>Ga0164242_10002462_pt1 | contig 21404 bp, 22 predicted proteins | sample OricomgcompostMG_FD_108783 | JGI IMG/M metagenome (GOLD analysis project Ga0164242, IMG submission 108783) | Miracle-Growth compost microbial communities from Emeryville, California, USA - Original compost - Miracle growth compost (MG) ... | reverse complement strand
CTGGTGCCCAACCAGCAGCACTGCTGGATCAACGCGCTGCTGTGCGGGCCGGGCATGCCGACCATCGCGATGCTGGACTGGCAGGCGCCGGTGCCGGCCGATCCCACTCACGCCGTCGGCACCGACATGACGCTGACGATGGAGGCCGCCGAGCCGCTACGCACCTTCCGGGTCATCGCCCAGGGCACCGGCGAAGCATTCGACGACCCGTCGGCACTGCTGCGCGGGGAGCGGGGTCGTCCGGTGCCGCTGACCATGGATCTGACCTGGCACAGTGCCGGCACCCCGTACCAGTATCGGATGTCCACCCGGTACGAGATCCCGGCCACCGTCACCGGAACCGTAACCGCCGACGGTCGCAGCTATGAATTCAAAGCCGTTGCCGGACAGCGGGATCATTCCTGGGCACCGCGGGACTGGTGGAGCATGGAGTGGATGTGGAGCGCATTGCATCTCGATGACGGCACCCAGCTGCACGGGGTCGAGATCCGGATTCCGGACATGGGCTCGATCGGCGTCGGCTACACCCAGTCCGCCGGTGCACCGCTGCGTGAGGAATCGGCGGTGACCGCGCACGAGACCTTCGATGCCAACGGCCTGCCGGCCACCGCCGAGGTCAGCATCGGCGATATCACCGCCACCGTCGACATCCTGGGACACGCACCGGTGCAACTGATTTCGACCGACGGCCGGGAAAGTCACTTCCCGCGAGTCTGGGGCACCCTGCGCACCACCGATGGCCGCACCGGGGTGGGCTGGCTGGAATGGAACCGTAACCAGTAGTTCAGATCGCGCGGACAATGGCGCGCATGGTGTCCTCGGCCGATGCGGCATCGGCCTGCCGGATGGCCCGGGCGACGCTGTCGTGCAACTCGGCAGCTTCAGCGCTCAGGACGCAATCCGGTACGTCGGTCATCAGTTCGCCCAGCGCCCGGAACATCGGGTTACCCGATGAGCTGACCACAATGCGGTGAAAGTCCTTGTCCGCCTGCCGGTATGCTGCGTGATCATCCGAGCGCACCGCCATTTGCAGGTCCGATACCGCGGCCGCCAACTCGCGGCACTGCTCGGCCCCGGCGCGTCCGGCGGCCAGCGCGGCCGCCGCGGGCTCGAAGCCGTGGCGCAGCTCGGCCAGTGCCCTCAGCTGGGCATTACGGTTCGGCGTGCTCAGACACCAGCGAATCAGCCTGGGGTCGAATACATTCCAGGCCTCCGGCGGTTGGATGGTGAGGCCGATCCGGCGCCGGGAGGCCACCATGCCCATTGACTCGAGCACCCGGATCACCTCGCGGGCCAGGCTGCGCGACACCCGGTGCTGCACGCTGATGTCATCGAGGGTGATCACCTGACCGGGGGCCAGAACGCCCGCGGCGATATCGGTGCCGACGGCGGTCAGTACGCCGTCATGCCGCGCGCTGGCACCGGGGGATCCGATCACCGAAACATCGTGTCATATGCCCGGCGTGGGCCCATTAAATCGGATTAATTGGGCCAGCTTGTCGGGCAATGCCTTTCAGTGCTTGACCACCTGTGTTCCACCGGCCAGCTCGTCGTGCCGGCCCTGCTTACACGGGCTGTCCTTGATGGTGATCGCGATGAAGATGTACGCAACGAACGCCAGCAGTCCACCGACATACGGGATGACGGTGATCAGGGTGAACAGATTGCGGACGGCTGACTGTTTCAGCGTCGGCCGGGCCAGTCCGTGCGGCCCCCGCACCCGCATGCCCAGTAGCAGCTTGCCCGGGGTCGCGCCGACCACCACCTCGAACAACACGAAATACAGGAACATGCCCAGCCCGGAGAACAGTCCGGTCACCATGATGTCGGACAGCGATCCAATGGAGAATGCGCCGAAGAACGCCAGCGCCTCGACGATCAGGCCATCGATCACGCGGGCGAAGAACCGGGGCATCAGCTGACCGGGAACGGTGGGGACTGACGTTTGGTAGGTCATGACACCAATCTACTGGCGACCGGACAGCAATATCTGGCTCAGCCGCGTGGTGGTGGCCTGACCGTCATCGCAGCCACCCTGCCCGCCGAGCGCATTCATGATGGCCAGGGTGTAACGCTGGCCCGGCCCGGCGAATCCGACGCTGTTGGTCACCCAGCCGCCCTGCTCATCGGACCAACCGTTCTTGTTGCCCGGTGCCATGGCCGGCCCGGCACCCCACACGCCCCACTGCTGAATGGGGTCGACGCGCTGCATCTGGCCGACGATCCATGCCGTCTGATTGGCCGGCAGCCCGGTCAGCATGAAGTTGACCATCCGGTCCAGGTCATCGGTGGTGGATTTCTGAAAACCCCAGTACGGGAACATCTTTCCGAACCCCGGCTGGGGGGCCACCCGCGTCATGCCGAAGTGCGGGAAGTCGTTGTTGTAGGCGGTGTGGTCGGGTCCGCCGTAGCGGGTCCACAGGGTGTCGGCGGCATCGTTGTCCGACGAGTGCAGCATGGCGGTCATCAGCGCGATATCGGCATCGGTGAGTTGCAGCAGCCGGGCCTGCTGGCGGGCGAACAGGTCCACCACCATGCCCAGCTTGATCGTCGAGGCGGTCCACACCATGTCACCGGCATGCGAATTGCGGTACACGGCACCGGTTCTGCGGTCGCGCAGCACGTAGCCGACGGCGCCCGGGCGGGTGGCCAGGTAGGCATCGGCCTGCGCGATGCGGGTCTGGGCATCGTCGGCGGACGCGGTCGGCAGCACCGGACCGCACACCAGTACTGCCGCGGACAGCACGGCGTATGCGGCAGGTATCCATCTCACCGGCGTCAGCCTGCCAGATGTGTGCTCAGTTTCCGGCCACCGGACGCGGCCACGTCGGCAACGGGATCGGGCCGTCGGGCGGTCGCAACCGATCCAGCACGGCCCGCAGCGGTGGCCAGTTCGTCCGGCCCTTGCGCGTCACGGCGTAGGCGGTGTGGATCACCGTCGGGCCCACCAGCGGCACCACGGTGATGCCCGGACTGGCCGGCCGGTCGATCGGCAACAGCCCGACGCCGTATCCGGCGAGGATCAGATCTTCGACCAGTTCCAGGCTGTCGATCTGGTGGGCGATGCGCGGGGAGAATCCGGCCATCGCGCCCAGAGTTCGGACCGCATCTTCGTCGGCGGTGTTGCGCGAGTTGACAATCCAGGTCCGTTCCGCATAATCCGACAACACCGCGGGCCCGCGAGCCTCGGCCGAGCGCAGCCCCAGCCCCCACGGAACCGACCACAGCGCAACGCTTTCCAGCAGCGGGCCGGGGGAGGACGGGGCCAGGTTGTAGTCATAGGTCAGGGCCAGGTCCAGATCGTCATCGGTCAGCAGGGCGAAGGCCTCGATCGGCTCGTATTCACTGATCACCACCTCGATACCGGGATGGCGGTGGCTCAGCTCGCGCAGGATCGGCAGCACCGACACCCGGATGCCGGTGGCGAACCCGCCCACCCGCAGGGTGCCCACCGGTTCGGCATCGCTGTCCAGGTCCAGCCGGGCGGCATCGACGGCGGCCAGGATGGTCACCGCATGGTCGGCCAGGCGCCGGCCCGCCGGGGTGAGCCGTACCCGCCGCCCCTCCGGTTCGATCAGCTGCGCCCCGGTCTCCTTGGCCAGCGCCGCGATCTGCTGGGACACCGTCGAGGTGGTCAGGTTCAGGTTGTCGGCGACTGCGCGCATCGAGCCCAGCCGGGACAGGGTGAGCAGCAGGTGCAGTCGGCGGGTGTCCATCCCGTCATTGTTCAATAATTCTGAACGATTTGCCGATTCATCGCCGAACTCACCGAATATTTAGCACCGGTACGAACCCGCCGAACTGCTCCGTGCGACGATGCGCAAATGACCGAACCTTTTGCGCACTTCACCCCGCTCGACGCCGAGCGGGTGCAGCCGACCCGGTTCGCCCAGAGCCATTGGGGCGCCGACCACCTCAATGGTCCGGCTTTGGTGGGGCTGGCGGCGCACGCGCTCGAGTCGGCGTTCGGTCTGCCCGAGTTCCTGCCGTCGCGTCTGACGGTCGATCTGTTCCGCGCCGCGCGCGGCGTCCCGACCACCACCAAGGTGTCCCTGGTGCGCGACGGGCACCGGGTGCGCAACTCCGAGTGCGAGGTCATCCAGGACGGCGTCACGGTGGCCAAGGCCACCCTGGTGCAGTACCGGCTCAGCGAGCCGCCGGCCGGCCAAGAATGGGCCGCCGCAACCGAATTCCCGTACCCGGAGGAGATCGACTCCGCGTTGGCCACCTACATCAGCAGCGACGACGTGGGCTGGAGCCGGGCGATCGCCGATCACCAGAACGCCTCGCGCAAGCGCTACGTGAACCGCTCGATCGACGTCATCGAGGGGCAGCGCAACTCACCGTTCATCCGCGCCGCGATGGCCGCGGAGGGCACCAGCCTGGTGACCAACCTGGGCAGCAAGGGCGTCGGTTACATCAACGGTGACCTGACGGTGGCGCTGGCCCGGCTGCCCGAGGACGACTGGGTGGCGGTACAGGCCGATTCCCATTGGGCCACAGCCGGTATCGCAGTGGGCAACGCGACCCTGTTCGACAGCCGCGGCCCGTTCGGCTCCGGCCTGGTGACGGCCATTGCCAACCCGGCGGCGCAGATCGACTTCAGCAATGACCCGTTCCCGGAGCGCAGCGCCCGCAAGATGTGAGTCAGGCGTCCAGTTCGGCGAACAGGTCGCGGGCGATCCGGAAGCTGTCCACCGCGGCCGGCATCCCGGCGTAGACCGCCACCTGCAGGAAGACCTCGCGGATCTCGTCGCGGGTGACGCCGTTGTTCAGCGCCCCGCGCAGGTGGGTGCGCAACTCGTGGGGCCGGTTGAGCACCGCGATCATCGCCAGGTTCAGCATGCTGCGGGTCTTGAGTTCCAGGCCCTCGCGACCCCACACCGCACCCCATGCGTACTCGGTGACCAAATCCTGCAGCGGCTTGTTGAATTCATCGGGGCTGCCGGCGTTGGCCGCGACGTAGGCCTCGCCGAGCACCTGGGTGCGAATCTGCCGGCCCCGGTCGTACATGTTCTGGTCCATGACGTCCCTTCTACCGCGGTCGGGTCCGGCGGCAACAACCGGCCTCCCCAGGGGTTACAGATATCGCTCTAGGTGTTACGGTCCAGTTATGACTCTGGTCTCGGTTATCACTGGCGGCGCGGGCGGCATGGGGCAGGCCACCGCGAAGATCGTCGGACAGGATCATGCAGTGGTGCTGGCCGATGTCCGCCAGGAGCGCCTCGACCAGGCCGCGGCCATGCTCGCCGGACTCGGTATCACCGCCACCACCGTCAACTGCGATGTGCGTGACGCCGCCGCCGTGGCCGAATTGATGGCTACCGCAACCGGATTGGGCACGCTCAAGTCCGTCATCCACACCGCGGGCGTCAGCCCCAGCATGGGCGATGCCGACTACGTCATGCGCATCAACGCCATCGGCACGGTCAACGTCAACGAGGCGTTCTACGCCACCGCCGCAGAGGGTGCGGCGATCGTCAACGTCGCGTCGATGGCCGGGCATCTGTTGCCCGACGAGATCATCCCGGCCGACAAGTTCCCGGTGGCGCTGACCGACGCCGAGGGCTTCGTGGCGGCGCTGCTGCAGACCTGCTCGATCGTGCCGGCCGAGGCGCAGTCGGGCTTCTCGTATGCGCTGAGCAAGAATTTCGTCAAGTGGTACAGCAGTTCTCAGTGCGAGCGGTTCAACGCCAAGGGGCTGCGCATCGTATCGGTGTCGCCGGGGTCGATCGACACCGAGATGGGTCGGCTCGAGGAGCAGGCCGGCGCCGGCGCGATGGTGGCCGACGCCGCGGTGCCGCGCTGGGGCAAACCCGAGGAGATGGCCGACCTGCTGGCGTTCTGCGCGGGCGAGAAGGCCGGCTACCTCACCGGCACCGACATCCTCAATGACGGCGGTGTGGTTGCCTCGATGCGCGAGCGCGCCCGGTTGGCTACCGCTACCGCCAACGCCTAAGGCGCTGCCGCAGCGCGGTATTGAGGCTTGCCCAAACCCAGGTGGTACTGCGCGATCATGTTGCGGAACACCTCGAGGGTGCCACCGTAGATGCCGGCCAGCGGTGCGAAGCGGTAAACGTATTCGTTCTGGCCGCCATCGGGGGAGCCGATGGCGCCATAATGCAGGGCCCCGGCGGTACCCATGATGTCCATCAGATCCGGCGCCAGGTCGCGCATCATCTGTGCCTGCGCCACGCGCCCGTAGATGTTGGGTGTGCTCAGCCCCGCCTCCATCCGGGCCGCCGCCCGCCCCAATCGGTAGGCCACCGAGTCGTCATCGATCCCACGTCCGAGCGCGGCGGCCGCCCGGTCCAAGGCCAGCGCCAGGTAGCCGGCCTGGTGATCGAGGATCGACACATCGCGCAGGCCCTCGGTGTCGGCATCGACCGCGCCGTGTTCGACGTCCAGCGGTCCCCGCAGCACCGCCCAACCGCCGTTGACCGGGCCGATCCGATACCGATCGTCCACTCGGACATCGCTGAAGTAGACGATGTTGGTCCGGTCGCCATCGACGGTTCGGATGCCCTGTACCTCGACGCCCGGGGTGTCCAGCGGCAGCAGGAACATGGTCAGGCCCTTGTGTTTCGGCACCTGCGGGTCGGTGTTGGTCAGCAGGAACACGTACTGGCTCTGGTGGGCGCCGGTGGTGAACATCTTGGATCCATTGATCACCCACGAGTCGCCGTCCGGCACGGCCCGGGTCTTGCAGGTCGCGACATCGGATCCGCCGTCGGGTTCGGTGTAGCCCAAGCACATCCGGATGTTGCCGGACAGCACCCCGGGCATCACCTCATCGCGCACCTGTGGCGAGGCCAGCTCCATGACGGAGTGTGCCACCAAAGCCGTTGTGCCCCAGGTGACCCACGGAATGTGTGCCCGGCGCTTCTCCAGTTGCCACAGCCGGGCCTGCACCCGGCTGAAGCCACCGTCGGCCTCCTCGGTCAGCTCGCGTGCCAGGTAACCGGCGGCGCCCAGTGCCAAGTGCACCTGCTCATCGAAACTGTCACCGCCATCGCGCTCACGCTGCAGCACCTCTGGGGTCACATGTTCGCGCAGGAAATCACGGACCTCGGCGGCAAATGCCTGATCGTCGGCCGACAGTTCTATCGGTGAGAAGTCCACGTCCACGGCCTTTCTGTCGGGGTCGGTGCCAAATGCCGGTACGTACTGTAATCTATACAGTACGTCTTACGACGCGGGTGTGCCGATGTGCCCGAGGCCCACCCGCGCGCAGCTCACGCGAAGGGGAGCGAATTGACCGTCCAGTCCCTGGTTCGAGTCGGGATTCGGCGATGAACGCCGCGCACCGCATCGATGCCCAGTCATCAGATCCGTTGTTGGGTTGGGCCGCAGACAGTTCCGAGTCGAATTTGGGGAAGTACCGCCTGCACGTCATCGCATCGTCGGTGCCCGAGGCGGTCGAGCTGGCCGGCGGCGCCATCTGCGATCGCACACTGTCCGGTTGGGAGGTCACCGTCGATGTGCCGGTGGGCTCGGACGTCAGGCCGATCATCATTCTCGGCGCCCGGGTGCGGGACACCGCCACGGTAGCGGGCGAGGAGTCTGCCGATACCATCATCGTGCTGAAATGCGCAGGCGCGAAACCGACCTCGGGAGCTATCGGTAACCTGGGTCATTGGCGGACCGAAACGTCCGGTGCCGGAACGCACCCCCGCGCGGTGGCGCATCAGCTCAGTGGCGCGGCGATGGCATTCAAGCGGTGCGCCCTGCAGGCCGCTGCGGGTGGCCACGAACTCCGGGGCCGCACCGAGAATTTCCGTTGGGTGCCAACCGGTTAGAGGCCTACCGCGCCAGCCAGTCCGCGACGGCGGTGTAGGCCTGGCCGGCATTGCGATGCAGATTCAACATGTGCCCGGTATCGGGTATCACCACAAATTCGAAGTTCGGTCCGATACCCGCGGAGACGCGCCGGACCGTGTCGTGAGTATCCTTCTCGCCCAGGCCGTTATCGATCAGCAGATTGTCGAATTGACCGATCACCGCCAGCGTCGATGTGCTGACGGCGCGAATCGCGGGCCCGGCCACCGCGGCATCGGACAGCTCGGCCCGGGTCGCCGGGCCCCTGGTCGTCGTGTCGAAATCCATGATGTGCGAGTCGGTTTGTGATGGCCAGTAGCGCAGTGCGTCGACACCGAGATCTGTGCGGGGAACCAGATATCCGTCGTCGACGATGCCACGGAGATGCGGCAGTCCGTCCAGCGCCGGCACGAACGCGAAATCGAACAGGTCATCGCCCATCTCCGGCGTGCCGTCCACCGGCAGATAACCGGTCAGCACCAACGCATCAATCGCGGCACACTCGCGCGCGGCAGCGCCGCAGATCACCGAGCCCATCGAATGACCCACCAGCACAACGCGTCCAAACGTCGGCAGGTCGTGTTCACCGGCAAGGGCGGCCGTTGTCACCTGGCGCACCGCATGTACCTGCGCCGCGACATCGACCTCGATTCCGGGCGGATGCGAGCTGTGGCCGCAACCGATCCGATCGATGTTCAGCGTGGCCATACCGCGCGCAGCGGCCCACCGCACATAGGAGTAACGGTCCGGCTCCAGCGGCCAGTCCCAGTAGCGGTGATCGGCACCGGCCCCATGGACCAAGATCTGCAACTCGTTGCGGACCACCGTGTCCGGGACGGTGAGCCAGGCCGACACATACCAGGTGGGCCAGGACGATCCGGGCGGCGCCGTCACGGGAAGGCAGATGTGCCGGGCCGAGATCATGAGTTCACCCGTCCGGCTGCTTGTGCGATCAACGTCTCCCACTGCTGTACGACGAGGTTGGCGCTGTCGATGGTCTCGACCGGTATACCCCACTTGAGCATCGCCCGGGTTCCGGTGACGCACAGGACGGTCGCCCCCACGGCGGTCCAGTAGTCGCGGTCCCGCGCGGTGCGTCCGGTGCGTTGTTCCCAGCGGGCCCAGGTCTGTTCCGCCGGTGGTATCCCGGTGGCCGGACGGTCGGTGAGCAACCGGGTAAAGGCCTCCTGCATCAGGCAATAGCCGATATCGGCGGCCGGGTTACCGACATAGGCGACCTCGAAATCCACCAGGGTGTGCACGTCCTCGCCCGTCAGCAGGGCGTTGCCCAACCGGGCATCGCCCATACACAGCGCCGGCTGCGCGTCGGCGTCGTCGGGGACATGGGTGGCCAGCCAATCGATGGCGGCCAGTTGGCGAGGCACCAGCTCGGCCGGCGCCGCATCGAGCAACGACCGGCGCCAGTAGCCCAGCATGTCGAGCACGCCGCGGTCGCCGTAGCCCGCCGGCACCGAATCGATACCCACTGAATGCAATTGTGCCAGGGTGTCCAGAAACGACCACCACACCGATCGCTGGACAGTGTCGTCGGCGTCGCGAAACCAGCCCGCACCGTGGAAACTCGCCGGGGTGTCCTCGGGCACGGTGCGTCCATCGAGCAATTCCATGACGAAGAACGACCGCCCCAGGATCGCCCCGCTGTCCTCGATCGCCACCACGGTGGGCAGGGGAGCGCCAACGGCCCTGGCGGCCTGCAGAATTCGCCCTTCGCGAGCCGCCGCGCAGTCGAAGACCAGGCCGGACTCGGTGGTGGTCTTGAGCACCAGCGTGCCGGGTCCGGCCGATGTGCCGAAGTCCAGTTGCCAGGCGCCACTGGAATTTCCGCCACCCATGCGGCGGGCGGTCACACCGTGGATCGACGGATCGACGGTGACCGCCAGCCAGGAACCGAGTGCATCGACATCGAACTCTGTTGTACTGTCGCTCATTGGCCGTATGCCTTCACTATCGGCTCCAGTTCGGTGGGGGTGGCGCCGTGCATGATGACCCCGTCGCAGCCCAAATCCAGCTGATGGCGCACGGCGGCCGCGCACTGTTCGGGTGTTCCGGTGGCGCTGGCCGATAGCCAGTCCTCGGGCAGCAGGGTCGCGATGTGCTCGAGCTGCTCGGGAGTGCCGACACCGTCGATCGCGCCCGGAATGCTCTGCACCACCGCGTCAGCCCGGAAGCGTTGCAATACCGACGGATCCCACTGATTGATGTCGACCATCAGGTCGCCGTAGCCCTGCAGATAGGTGGCCAGCCGGCCGATCGATTTCTTGATCCGCAACGGCTCGGCGATGTGGTCGCCGATGGTGGCGAAACAGGACCAGACCCGCACGGTCGCCGGATCGCGGCCGGCCCGCTCGGCCGACTCCCGGACGGTGCGCACGCAGCGCTCGGTGGCAGCGTCATTGAAGTAGGTATGCAGGATCACCTCATCGAAACACCGACCGCCCAGCTTGAGCGAGTTGGGGCCCAACGCCACCAGGCTCATCGGCAGGTGGCCATCGAGGGTGGTGTCCAGTTGCAGCACCGGCCACGAGCCGGCCGGGCCCTGGTGTCCCAGAACGGTTTCACCGCGGAACAACCGACGCATGATGCCGACGAAATCCTCCATCTGGGCGGTGGTGATGTGCGGGATGCCGTATACGTCCTGCATCAGCGCCACACCACGCGCCAGTCCGAGCACGAACCGGCCGTCGGTGATGCTCTGCAGGGTGCGGGCCATGCCGGCGGTCACCATGGGGTGACGGGTGTTGTGATTGGTGGCGGCCACCTCGATCCGGATCCGATCGGTCACCGCGCCGACAGCGCCGGAGAGTGCGGCGACTTCCTTGAGGTTGTAGCGCTCGGAGATGAAGGCGGTGCCCAGGCCCATCGACTCGGCTTGGCGCGCCTCATCAAGGGCCACCCGGGCACTGGTCGGTTGTCCGCCCAGGAGGTAGAAACCGAGCTCGGGATGATGCTGGGCCATATCGTCTCCTCATAAAACCGTTGCCGTGAACCGAAATCCGGCAATGACGCGACGTTACCATTGACACTATGTCAATGGATAGGACAAGATTGCCGCATGTCTCGTTCACGTTCACGGGCCGTTCGCGGCAACCCAACCGTCCTGATCACCGGCGCCGCCCGCGGTCTCGGTAAGACCGCCGCCCTGACGTTGGCGGCCAACGGTTGGCGGGTCTATGCCGGGGTCCGCAACGACGGCGACGCACAACAGTTGGCGCAGCACAGCGGCATCACGCCGGTGCTCCTGGATATCACCGACAGCGAGCAGCTGGCCAAGTTGACCACGCAACTGCCCGACCGACTCGATGCGCTGGTCAACAACGCCGGCGTGGCGGTCGGCGGGCCGATCGAGACGCTCGACATCGACGAATTGCGCTGGCAGCTGGAGGTCAATGTGATCGGCGGCACCGCGGTCACCCAGGCGGTGTTGCCGCTGATCCGAAAGGCCAAGGGCCGCATCGTGTTCATCTCATCGACCAGCGGGCGGGTCGCCACCCCGTCACTGGGTGCCTACGGCGCATCCAAGTTCGCCCTCGAGGCGATCGGCGACTGTCTACGAAATGAGCTGCGGCCGTGGGGGATTACGGTCAGCCTGATCGAGCCCGGCCAGATCGACACTGACATGAGCAAGGACTCCCATCGGCAGCATGACGAGAACATCGCCAAGATGAGCCCCGGCCATCAGGAGCTGTACGCCGAGCACAGCGCCGGCATGCACAAGGCGATCGACCTGATGGACGGCGTCATCTCCTCACCCCAGGAGATCACCGTGGCCATCGAGCGGGCGCTGACCGACAAGCGACCACGGGCGCGCTACCTGGTTGGTAAGGGCTCTCGGGCGCACGCCTACAGCCGGATCCTGCCCGCCCGAATTGCCGACGCCGTCTTCTCCAGGGCCACCGGTATCCCCAAACGCATCTAGCGTTTGGGGGTCAGCGCCGTGCGCCAGACCTCGACCAGCGCCTCGTGCACGCCCACCGCCCGGCGGTCCGAGCCGGTGGTCCAACTGTTTTCGATCAGCAGCCGCTGTCCGGTGCCGGTCATCGAGGTCACCAGGGCCAGGTAGGTGACATCGGTGGGCAGGTCCGGGTCGATCGAACCGTCGCGCTGGCCGGCCTTGAACAGCGTCAGGAACGGGTCGCCGGCGCCGTCGGAGATCGCGCCGCGCTCGGCGTCCTCGTCGCCGAAGAGTCCCTGCTCGCGGAACGAGAAGTCGTAATAGCTGAAGAACCGGGTCATCTCCGGATGGGCCCGGGCGTACTCGAAGCTGAGCGCGAACCGGGCCAGCAACTGCTCGCGACCGTTGGCCGCACGCGGCGCGCGCGGGGTGACATAGGCATCGAGATCGGTGAGAAGTGTTCGGACGGTGAACAGTACGGCCGAACCCAGGGTGGGAAAGTACTTGTAGAACGTGGGCCGGGTGATCCCCGCGTGATCGGCCAGGTCGGCCACCTTGAGTGGAATCTGGCCTGCTGCAACGAGTTCCACGGCAGCCGCGGCGACGGCACTGCGCTGCTGTTCGGCCAGATCGATCCAGCGTTGCGAGGGGGTGCGTGCACGTTCGGCCACAACCACCGACTTTAGCATTTACGCAATGTCAATGGATGTTGCAATTGTCCATCAATATAGAACGGTATGTCCGTGATAATCACGTGGACATGAACGGTGCCGGACCCGTTCAATGGGCCGGTGCACACCGCAACATCACGCCAGGGCGCCCTGCTGGCGCTGGCATCGATGTTCTCGGTGCAACTCGGCGCGGCACTGGCGGCCCAGCTGATCGGCGAGCTCGGATCATCCGGGGTGGCCTGGCTGCGGCTGGCCTGGGCCAGCGTCCTGATGTTGGTGATGGTGCGGCCCCGGACCGCTGCGTTCACCCGGTCGGCACTGCTCAACTGTGTGGCGCTGGGCGTGGCCACCGCCGGTTTCACCCTGCTGTTCACCGCGGCGATCGGCCGGATCCCGCTGGGTACCGCCAGTGCACTGGAATTCCTGGGCGCCCTGTCCATCGCGGTCACCAAGGGCAGCGGCCCCACCCGGGTGCTGCTGCCCGGCGCGGCGGCGGTCGGGGTGGTCCTGCTCACCGAACCCTGGGTGGGCGCCGTCGATCCGGTCGGGGTGCTCTGCGCACTCGGTTCGGCGGTGTGCGTCGCGGTCTACATCCTGCTCACTCAGCGGGTCAGCGATGAGGTATCGGGCATCGCCGGGCTCGCGGTGTCGATTCCGGTGGCCGGCCTCATCGCCACCGTCATCGCCGGCCCGTCGACGGTCGGACACCTGACACCGCGGTTGCTGCTGATCGGCCTGGGGCTGGCGATCCTGCTGCCGGTGGTGCCGTTCGTCCTGGAGATGGCGGCACTGCGACGGCTGTCCGCCGCGTCGTTCGGCACCCTGATGAGTCTGGAGCCGGCCTTCGCCATGGTGCTGGGTCTGCTGATCCTGCACCAGCTTCCGGCCGCCACCGCGATCGTCGGGCTGGCCCTGGTGGTGGCCGCCGGTGTCGGTGCCGCCCGTACCGGCAGCCGATCCGCCGCAGCACCCGAGCCGGTACCGGCGCTGTACTGACCTCGATACCTGGTCGGCATGGTCGAATAGAGCCATGACCGAACCGGTAGCGGCCACCGTGCTGAATTCCGCCCCCTTCACCGGCCGCACCCCCAGCGGTGTCGGCGACCTGTCGGTGGAGTCGCACGGCATCGCCCCGGTGGCCGCCGAGCAGCGCTACGGCACCGCGCGGCGGTTGTTCACCGTCTGGTTCGCCCCGCAGATCAACATGTCGTGTGTGTTCACCGGAGCCCTGATCGCCTCACTGGGCCTGGGCTTCTGGCTGTCGGTGCTGGCCATGGTGATCGGCACGGTGCTGGGGTCGCTGGTGGTCGGTTATCTCTCGACGCTCGGCCCGCGCACCGGCACCGCGCAATTGCCGGCCGCCCGTATGGTTTTCGGCCCGGCGGTGGTGATTCCCGCCGTGCTGCAATGGCTCTCGTCGGTGGCCTGGGACGGACTGGTGGGGCTGTTCGGTGGCGAGGCGCTGGCCGCGCTGCTGGGCATTCCGTTCTGGGCCGCGGTACTGATCGTGCTCGGTGTGCAGGGCACGGTCGGCTTCATCGGCTATGAATTGATCCACCGGTTGCAGGCGGTGCTGACCGTGGTGCTGTTCGCGACGTTCGTGGTGTTCGCCGTCAAACTCGCCACCGGTCATCAGGTGGTGGTTCCGACAGCCGCACAGGGCGCCGACCTGACCGGCAGCTTCATCCTGGGGGTGACTCTGGCGCTGAGCCTGGCGGTGTCCTGGGCCAGTTACGCCGCCGACTTCAGCCGTTATCTGCCGGCCCAGACCTCCTCGCGCAGCGTGTTCGGCTACTCCTTTGCCGGTCTGGCGTCGGCCTACATCTTCATCGAGACCATCGGGATCGCCGCGGGCACAATCATTTCCGACCAGACCGCCGAAGGCGTGCGGTCGGTGATGGGCGGGGGAGCGCTCGGTGCGCTGGCGCTGGCGATCATCGCCCTGGCCTCGGTGGGCTCGGGCGTGATGAACGACTACAGCGGTTCGCTGGCGCTGCAGACCCTGGGCCTACGGGTGCGCCGGCCACTGTCCTCGGTGGTGGTGACCACCCTGGCCTTCGGTTTGATCCTGTGGCTGCACGCCGCCAACACCGCCGACCGATTCACCAATGTGCTGCTGCTGGTGAGCTATTGGATTCCGGCATTCGCCGCGGTGGTGATCGTCGACTGGCGCCGCCGTGGGCGCGGACCCGCCGCGGTGGACCCGGCCACCGCGCTCACCCCCCGCGCCGACGCGATCGCCGCCTTGGCGGCCTTCATCGTGGCCTATCTGGCGGCGATCCCCTTCATGAACACCACGCTGGTGCAGGGTTTCATCGCCCGCGCCTGGCACGGCGCCGACGTGGCCTACTTCGTCAACTTCGTTGTGGCACTGGCCATCTACGGTGGCTACCGGCGTTGGCGAGCGGCCCGCCGGTAACGCTCAGCGCACGGTGGCGAAAAACGCCCGCACGTCGTCGACCAGCAGCTCGGGCTGCTCGAGCGCGGCGAAATGTCCACCGCGCGGCATGTCCGTCCAGTGGGTGATGTGATACCCCGGTTCGCACCAGGACCGCGGCGGCCGGCCGATCTCCTTGGGGAAGGACGCCACCCCGGTCGGCACATCGACGCGGCCACGGGAACCGAAGGCGCCGAAGCTTTCCCAGTACAACCGGGCCGAGGATGCGGCCGTCGCGGTGACCCAGTAGATCATCACGTCGTCGAGCATCTCGTCGCGGCTCAGCGCATTTTCGGGGTGCCCGTCGCAATCGGTCCAGGCCCAGAACTTCTCGACGATCCAGGCCAGTTGTGCCACCGGTGAATCCACCAGGCCGTAACCCACCGTCTGCGGGCGGGTGGACTGCTGCTTGGAATAGCCGGTGCCGGTGCGCTGGTGTTCACGCATCGCGGTGATCGACGCCAGTTCTTCGGCGCTGAATTCGCCTGCCCCGGACGGCGGCCGGGCGATCGGCATGTTGGTGTGAATGGCCATGCAGCGACCCCCGTTGCGGCCGATCTGGGTGGTCACCGCCGAACCCCAGTCGCCACCCTGGGCGCCGTAGCGCTCATAACCCAGCCGTCCCATCAGGGTGTCCCAGGCCTGTGCGATGCGCTCGACCCCCCATCCGGTCGCGGTCGGCTTGCCGGAGAACCCGTAGCCGGGCAGCGACGGGCACACCACATGAAAGGCGTCCTCGGCCCGGCCCCCGTGCGCCGTCGGGTCGGTCAGCGGCTCGATGACCTTGTGGAATTCGGCGACCGACCCGGGCCAGCCGTGCGTCATGATCAGCGGCAGCGCCTCCGGGTGCGGCGAACGCTGATGGATGAAATGCACTTCCAGACCATCGATCTCGGTGGTGAACTGATCGAACCGATTCAGCCGCGCCTCCCGGGCCCGCCAGTCGTACCCGTCGGCCCAGTACTGCGCCAACTCCCGGGTGTAACCCAGCGGGATGCCCTGACTCCAGTCATCGACGCATTCGGCCTCGGGCCAGCGAGTGCGGGCCAGGCGGCGGCGCAGGTCGTCGAGGACCTCGTCCGATACTGCGATCCGAAAGGGTTGCACGGTGTCAGCAGGGTTCACAAGGACTCATTCTCTCTCGACCCGCTCGGCGAGTGGCACCGACGTGTGCGTCAGCCTTGATCGCCCGCGCAGCATCCGCATGCCGGCCGATTGCCAGTGCTGCCGTTCGGATTCCTGCGCATGATCGAGCACCGGCTGGGAGGCCAGGATCCGGCCGGCTTCCTTCTTGGCGACGTCGGCCAGTCGGGCGGCCTCGTTCACCGGATCGCCGATCACGGTGTATTCATAACGGTTTTCGGCGCCGATATTGCCGGCGAAGACGCTGCCCGCCGACACCCCGATACCGAAATCGACCATCGGCAGCGCCCGTAGCGCCTCGGCCAGTTCCCGCGCGGTGGCCAGCGCGTCATCGGCTGCGCTGGCCGACGGTAGGGGAGCGCCGTAGATGGCCAGTGCGGCATCGCCCTGGAACTTGTTGATCAGCCCGCCGTGCCGGTCCACCGCGGCCACCACGATGCGGAAGAAGTCGTTGAATACCGCGGCCACCTCCTGTGGGCGCAGCCGCGACGCCAACTGTGTCGACTCCACCAGATCGATGAACAGGATCGACACCTCCCGCACATCGCCGGCGGTATCCGAGGCCAGGGCCAGCCGCGCCACATCGAGGCCGACGTGCTTGCCGAACAACTCACGCAGTTGATCGCGTTCCAGCAGACCGGTGACCATCCGATTGAATCCGCTTTGCAGACGGCCGATCTCGGACTGTTCATAAACCGGCACGGTGCGGCCGATGACACCCCGCTCGACCTCGGCCATGGCCGCCACCACATCGTGGATCGGGTCGGAGATCGACAGCGAGACCACGATCAGGGCGCGCAGGCCCAATCCGACCGACACCACCGCCAGCACCACCACCGGAACGTCCACCGACGAGGTCTGCGGGATGCCCCAACCAAAATGGCGGCACAGCACCAGCACCGCGATGACCAGGCTCGGCAGCGCACTGTTGACCACCCACATGCCGATCAGTCGTGCCAAGACTCCGGGTGCGGTGGTCCGGCTCGTGTAGTCCTGGGTCGCGGCGGCCACCAGCGGCCGGTACAGCCGTTGGGTGAACAGCAGGCTCGTGCTCACGGTGAACAGTCCACCCAGGATCACCGCCTGCGCCACCGCCAGGGCGAGGAACATGTGTGGATTGGCGACGATCATCACCGCGCCACTGACCAGCCACACCGTCATCACCCGAATGGACTGCAACCGCACGATATTGATCGCGGCGTTGCGCTGTGCTTCGTCGGGCACCCGACCCGCGACATACCAGCGGGCGGTGCCGATGACGCCGGTATAGGCCGAGATCGCGGTGACCGCGGTGCCGACCACGACCACGATGATCAACAACACCAGGTTGTCGTAGTTCAGCAGCGGCCGCGCCTGCGGGAAGGTGGTGGCGCACAACGACACCATGATCGCGATCGCCTCGGCGGTGGTGAGCAGGTGCGCGAAAGTCCGACCCGCCGCATACCGCACGGCGATCGAGACGGCTCGGCTCATCCCAGTCCGTCCACGATCAGCACGTCGAGGGTGCGCGGACCATGCACACCCTCGACCCGCTCGAGTTCGATATCGCTGGTGGCGCTGGGCCCGGAGATGAACGTCAGCGGCCGCACCGGATCGAGCGCGGCAAACCCCTGCGGCACGGTCTCGACGATCTGGTGGGTGCCGATCACGCAGATGTGATGATCGGGCACCAGGGTCAGGGCGCGGCGTCCTTGTGCCGCACCGGCATCGAGAACGATCGTGCCGGTGGCCGCGATGCCCAGCGCACACCCGGTGACCACGGCATCGGACCGGTCGAGCTCATCGATGCTCAGCGGCGGATCATCGGCGACGGTGCAAACCCCGCGGACCCAGTCCGGCGGCAGATCGGCCGGAATCACCGCGGTACCGGCACCCACCAGCTCGGCAACCGTCGCGGCGATGTCGGTGGGCGCCACGTACCGTACCCGGGCCCGGTACTCGGAGACAGTTTCGGCGAACCAGGCCACATCGGCGGCTCCGGTCAGTGCGCCGTGCTCGTAACTGCGCGGCACCGCAACCGGTCCGGTCGTGGGCATCGCGGCGCGGATCCGGCGCAGCACCACCGCGCGGGCATCGTCACTCATGGGTCTGGGACCACCATTGCCGGAAGCTCTGTGCCGGCGGCGCCGGAATGTCCCGGCTGGCCGTCCATTTCGACACCGGCCAGGGCAGCGCGCGGATCTTGCCACCGCGGGCCACCACACGTCCGAGCCCGAGTGCCTTCTCCGCCAAGGAAAATCGCCGATCCGAAGCCATCGCCCACTGCGCAGCCTTCATGGCCAGGTCCTGACCGCCGAAACCACTGTCGGCATCGACCTGCTCGGCGCGCAGGTGCACCAGGATGCTTGGGATGTCGATGCGCACCGGGCAGGCCTCGAAACACGCCCCGCACAATGACGAGGCATACGGCAGGCTGGCATTCGGGTCGTCGGGCCCGGTGGTCCCGGTCAGTAGCGGACTCAGGATCGCGCCGATCGGGCCCGGATACACCGATCCGTAGGCATGACCGCCGGTGTGCTCGTACACCGGGCACACATTGAGGCAGGCGCTGCACCGGATGCAGTGCAGCGCAGCACGTCCCACCTCGTCGGCCAGCACCCGGGTGCGGCCGTTGTCCATCAGCACCAGGTGGAATTCCTGCGGCCCGTCGCCCGGGTACACCCCGGTCCACATCGAGGTGTACGGGTTCATCCGCTCGGCGGTCGAGGACCGCGGCAGCAGTTGCATGAACACCTCGAGATGAGCGAAGGTGGGGATCAGTTTCTCGATGCCCATCACGGTGATCAGCGTCTGCGGCAGGGTCAGGCACATCCGGCCGTTGCCCTCCGATTCGACCACGGCCAGGGTGCCGGTCTCGGCGATCCCGAAATTCGCACCGCTGACCGCGACCTTGGCGGACAAGAACTTTCGGCGCAGATGCTCGCGTGCGGCCATCGCCAGCACCCGCGGCTCGTCGGTCAGGGTGCCGGCTTCGGGCATCTCCCGATTGAAGATGTCCCGGATCTCGGCGCGGTTGCGGTGGATCGCCGGCACCAGGATGTGGCTGGGCTTGTCGTGGCCCAGTTGCACGATCAGCTCGGCCAGGTCGGTCTCGAATGCCGCGATGCCCACCGATTCCAGGTATTCGTTGAGCCCGGTCTCCTGGGTGGCCATCGATTTGACCTTGACCACCTCGTCGCTACCGGTGTCCCGGATCAGCTGCGCCACAATTCGATTGGCCTCATCGCCGTCGCGGGCCCAGTGCACCACGCCGCCGCGGGCAGTCACCTTGTGTTCGAACTGCTCGAGCAGTTCTGGCAGTCGTGCCATGACGTCCTGCTTGATCGCGCTGCCGGCGGCGCGCAGCTCCTCCCAGTCCGCGCATTCGGCCACTGCCACCGCACGTTTGGCCCGGATGGTGTGGGTGGCGTGGCCGATGTTGCGGCGCAGTTGTGCATTGCCCAGCGCGATCCTGGCCGCCTTGGGGAATTTCAGCTCGCCGCGCAGATTGCCGACGCCGGGGGTGCCGAGAAATACCGGGGTCATCGGGTCGCCGCCAGGATCTCGGCCAGGTGCACCGTGCGGACCTCGCTGCCGGTGCGGCTCAGTCCGCCGCCGATGTGCATCAGGCAGGACGAGTCACCGGCCGTGCACACCTGGGCGCCGCTGGCGGTGATACCGGCCATCTTGTCGGCCAGCATCGCCGCCGACACATCGGCGTTCTTGATCGCGAAGGTGCCACCGAATCCGCAACACGACTGCGCCTCGGGCAATTCCAGCAGTGTCAGCCCGGCGACGTTGCGCAGCAGCCGCAACGGTTTGTCGCCGACGCCCAGCATGCGCAGCGAGTGGCAGGTCGGGTGGTACGTGACCCGGTGCGGGTAGTAGGCGCCGACGTCCTCGACGCCGAGTACGTCGACCAACAACTCGGAAAGCTCGAAAGTGCGCTGCGCCACCGACTCCGCGCGCCGGGCCAACTGCTCGTCGCCGGCCCGCCGGGCCACCATCGCGTGCTGGTGGCGCACCGAACCGACACATGACCCCGACGGCGCCACCACCACGTCGCAATGCTCGAAGACCTCGACGTGGTGACGCACCAGCACGGCCGCGTCACGCAGGTAGCCGGTGTTCACATGCATCTGGCCGCAGCAGGTTTGGGTCTCGGGAAAGGCCACCTGATGGCCGAGCCGCTCCAGCAGTCGAACCGTCGCGATCGCGGCCGCCGGGAACATGGCGTCGGCCAGGCAGGTCGCGAACAGCGCTATTCGCATCGGCCCTCCGCAACGGCTCGGATCCAGCAGGAAGTCTCGGACCTGCCGACATTACCGCCGGTGCCGCGGTGCGGGCGCCGATTGCTGCGCGCTGATCCCGCTCGCGCCTTCACCTGTGCCATGCTCGTTCGCGTGTCGAGTCCACCGCAGAACCGCCAGGGCACGGCCACCCGTGCGTTATTGGTGGAGACTGCCGAGCGGCTGTTCGCCGAGCAGGGGGTGGATGCGGTCTCGGTGCGGGCGGTCAATGCCGCGGCGGGGGAGGGTGCGGCGTCGGTGCATTATCACTTCGGTGCCAAGGATGAGCTGCTGCGCGCGGTGGTGATGGACCTGGGTGCCGTGCTGGCCGCGGCCACCCGGGTCAATGTCGATGTGTTGGCCGCGGCACCGGAGCCGCCGACGCCGGAGTCGGTGGTCCGCGCGGTCACCGGTCCGTACCTGGAGCTGTTGCACCAACACCGGATTCGCGGCATGCGGTGGATCAAGATCGTGGCGCAGACCGCGCTGATCGGCCCGGCCGACGACATCATCGACTCGTTGGAACTCGACCTGTTGGCCCAGGTTCGGCGGGCCTTCCCCGATGCCGATCCGGAGCGGCTGCAGCGCCGGTGGGCGATGGTGGTGCTGGCGTTCGCCGAGGGCCTGAGCCGGGCCGACGAGTGGGGCGAGCCGGGACAGTCCACCGAGGCGCTGGACGCCTTCTATGAGGACCTGGTGGCGTTCATGATCGGTGGCGCCGAACGGATGCTCAACTCCTGAGTGCGACCGCTCGGCGTGTTGGCGCGTCGATCACGGGACAGTCGGCGCCCGGTACGGCACAGTTGACCTATGGCCGGTCAGAAGATCCCCAAGCCCAGTGATCTGCGGGCCGCGGCGCAGTCTGCGGTCGATGCCGCGCAACAGGCCGTCGACGCCGCCCAGGCGGTGGCCACCGGCGCCATGCGCATCCCGCCGGCCTCAGTCCAGCTGGCCGCGCAGGTGCCCGATCTGATCGAGAATCTGGCGGTGGCCACCGAGCGGCTCAATGCCACCATCGACCGCACCGAGCGGGTGATGGCCATGGCCGACCCGATGTTTCGCACCCTCGATGCGCTGCTGCCGCAGTTGGAAGCGCTGGTGAACACCGGCAACGAGGTGTTCCGGATGCTCTCCAGCATTCCCGGGGTGTCCCG
>Ga0164242_10002461_pt1 | contig 21407 bp, 19 predicted proteins | sample OricomgcompostMG_FD_108783 | JGI IMG/M metagenome (GOLD analysis project Ga0164242, IMG submission 108783) | Miracle-Growth compost microbial communities from Emeryville, California, USA - Original compost - Miracle growth compost (MG) ... | reverse complement strand
CTCTTTTTTGCAGCTCATTGGATTAATCCTTTATCCGAGACACCTTCTGGTCCATCAAAAAATTCTGCCAACCGGAATTCACGGTATAACATTAAAAACCACCCTTTGGAATAACTGCTTGAATCCAGTTGGCTTGGATGGAGATCATCCAAGTCTATTCTGTGCGTCTTGGAAAGTCATCAATTCCCCGTAATTTCACTGGGGAGCCCGAAGTTTTATTAAGATGCCACATACTTTTTATTATGTGGTCACAAAAAAACACCCAAGCGCTTCATAAAAAAAGCCTTGTAATCCCGAATTACAAAGCTTTTTTTAATGCACCAAATTCAATCGGAACTTTGGACCGGGTTGCGAAAACCAGGATTTTTGAAGCCGATCTGTAAGGCAGCATATACTTTAGCCAACAACTTTGACCAATCAATTTTTACTATTGCTCTACTACCTTATTTTGTCTGTCTCCCAGGCTAAGGTTAATATACCGTACGGACCTTAATGGTTCCTTTTACACCTTTGAGCAATTCTACTGCCTTGGCAGATAGTTTTTTGTCCAGGTCTAACACCACATAACCAATGGTATCATTGGTGCTCAGGTACTGCCCCAGGATATTGATCTTATTTTTGGACAATAAAGTATTGATTTCACTGAGTACACCAGGCTTATTGGCATGAATATGCAATATGCGGTGTGCGTTCGGGTGTGCCTGTAAGGCAATAGATGGCACGGTAATACATTGGTTGGTAACGCCGTTTTCCAGATAATCAAACAGTTTCTTACTGACGTCCTCTCCTATGTTCGCCTGTGCTTCTTCCGTTGATCCGCCTATGTGCGGCGTTAACAAGACATTACTCAGACCTCTGAGCGGCGTTTCAAATTCATCTCCGATCTTCTTAGGTTCAACTGGGAATACATCTATGGCCGCGCCGGAGAGATGGCCACTATTTAAATGCTTGACCAGTGCGTCAATATCTACGCAATGACCTCTTGCAAAATTGATCAGAATGGAGCCGTCTTTAAAGGATTTTAGTAGCTTTTCATTGACAATCTCCTTGGTTTCGGGTGTTTCCGGAACATGGAGGGAAATTATATCTGATTTGCTGACAAGGTCTTTCATGGTTTTGGTAGCTGAAGCGTTGCCCAATGGCAATTTAGTGGCAACGTCATAGAAAAGCACTTTCATGCCCAATGCCTCAGCCAGAATACTCAGTTGGGTACCAATGCTACCGTAACCAATGATTCCCATGGTCTTGCCGCGCAGTTCGTAGCTCTCCTTGGAATCTTTCAACCAGATACCTTCATGGGCAGCCTTGTTTTTATCCAGGATTTTTCGGATTAATAAAATAGAGGTTGCTATAACTAATTCCGCCACACTTCTTGTATTACTATAAGGGGCATTAAATACCGCAATACCTGCTTTTTTTGCAGCTTCCAGGTCTACTTGATTGGTGCCGATACAAAAACAGCCGATGGCTTGTAATTTGGTGGCAGCCTTAATAACATTCGCAGTAATTTTTGTTTTCGAGCGCACCCCAATTAAATGGACATCTTTAATCGCCTTAATGAGTTCTTCTTCATTCATGGCCCCGGTCATTTTCTTTACATTTGTATAACCCGCAGCCTTAAAGCGCTCAACGGCCCTGTCGCTGATATTCTCCAAAAAGAGAATATTAATCTTTTCTTTTGGATAACTGGTTTGCTCTTTCATGCAATTTTCATTTGTTTAATGAGTATTTGAGAATAATGCAAATTTTACATAGCATACGCATTTTTTTTGCATAGAATCTAAACAATTCTGATAAAAAATACAGCCTGTATTATTTAACATTTGCGAATTTAATTGAATCTAAACTAATGCATGTTAATCGGTAATGGCCAAAATTTAATTAATCCGGTCAGCGCTGTATCTTCTCGATCTAAGGAAAAAGCCAGGCACCTTCGTCCGATAACTAACTGTTGTACAATAGTTTAGGCAACCGATTTAACTTTATAATACTCTATAAATTTAATAGGGTTTTTGATTTAAAAAGTCTGACAAATAAATTTTAAAATATTTTTATTTCGAATAATTACCCAAACAAGCAAGGCGAACAACCATTGAAATTATCCATAGAAATACTTTGTACTCAAGAATTTATTACTACCTTGCACATACTAACAAATGTACGTTCATAAAATAAAAAGATTTGAATCGCGTTATGCCACCTTTATCAGAAAGCTCCGCAGCCCAACCCGCTAAACAGCCCTTTACCTTTAATGCAAAAAACATCTATTACAATCTTTCTCCTGAGCAACTCGAAGAGCAAACCATAGCGCTCGGTCAGGGTAAATTGACCAAAGAGGGTGCACTGGCTGTCAACACAGGGAAATTTACAGGCAGATCCCCCAAAGATAAATTCATTGTAGAAGATGCCATCACATCAACTTCTGTAGATTGGGGTGCCGTAAATATTCCCATTAGTGCCGCGGTTTTTAATAACCTCCATCAAAAGGTAATCGAATACCTATCAGATAAAGAGATCTGGATCAGGGAGGTAAGTGCCTGTGCTTATCCACAGTACAACCTTAAAATTCAGGTAATCAATGAAACGCCCTGGGCCAACTTATTTTGTCATAACCTTTTTATCGACTATCCCTTAGCCACGAATGATCATCAGCCAAGCATACAGGCAAAATGGCAGATCATTCAGGCACCGGGATTTATGGCGGATCCCAAAACCGATGGTACACGGTCGGAAAATTTTACCATTGTCAATTTTACCAAAAGAATCATATTGATCGGCGGCTCTGCTTATACGGGAGAAATTAAAAAGGGGATCTTCAGTGTACTGAATTTTCTACTGCCGCATGACCATAAGGTATTATCAATGCACTGCTCTGCCAATGAAGGAAAAAAAGGCGATGTCGCCTTATTTTTCGGGCTGAGCGGTACCGGTAAAACGACGCTTAGCGCCAGTCATGACAGGGCTCTGATCGGAGATGATGAACACGGCTGGGCGGAAAATGCCATCTTTAATTTCGAGGGTGGCTGTTATGCTAAATGTATCCATCTGAGCCCGGAAAAGGAACCGGAAATCGCAGCCGCCATCCGTAAGGGCACCTTGCTCGAAAATGTCGGATTTTACCCGGGAGAAAACCGTGTTAACTACAGCGATTCTTCCATAACCGAAAATACAAGAGCGGCCTATCCGATCAGTTATATAAGTAATGCTAAACACCCTTCATTTGGTAACCTGCCCAAAAATATTTTCTTTCTGACCTGCGATGCATTTGGGGTACTGCCACCTATTGCAAAGCTATCCAGAGGTCAGGCAATGTACCATTTTGTCAGTGGATATACGGCAAAAGTGGCGGGGACAGAAGTAGGCATTAATGAACCACAGACGGTTTTCTCTGCCTGTTTCGGGCATGTATTTTTGCCGCTTCATCCTACCGAATACGCTGAACTGCTGGGTCGCAATTTGCAGGCCCATCCGGAGATCAATGTATGGCTGATCAATACGGGTTGGAGTGGCGGCGCCTATGGTACGGGCAAAAGGCTTGCTCTGCATTATACCAGGGCAATGGTAAATGCGGCCATTAATAACGAACTCGATGATGTACCCTATGCACAACATGAAGTATTTGGTGTCATGAAGCCCCAAAAATGCCCCGGAGTACCCGATGTCGTGCTGAACCCCAGAGAGGCATGGGCAGATAAAGCGGCCTACGACCGCCAAGCCAATAAGCTGGCTGGCTTGTTTATTGAAAATTTCAAAAAATACGCAGACAAAGCCAGCCCTTCCACCAAGGCCGGCGGTCCGAGGATTATTTAAAATAGCGGATTTGCCATAACAAAAACCGCAGCTGGCTTTTATAAAGTACAGATGCGGTTTATTATGAAAATTAATTAAATGCAGAACTTTGCTTGCGGCTTTTACAGCGCTTGTTTAAAACTTTTTTAGTTACATCCGGTTACAAACTACCAATGAAAGGGCAATTTGGATGCAGGTTTACGCTTCCTGTAATTTCATTATTGCCTTTTTTTGTGCCCCTACTTATCAACCTGTGTTTAGAATTAAGCTATGGCCGTTTGTCAGCTCACTCCAGGAAAATAAAACAAGTTTCCTGCTCTATGAAAATAGACCTCTTTTCAAAAGGATTTTAACCGGGCCTGCTTGGTCTAGCTTTCTTTATGGCTGGGAGGAGGAGGTGGTGGCGGAACACCTGGATGGCCATCTTTACCGCCTTTCATATGTCCCGGCCCCATCATTTTAAGATGCTCTCCTTTCATATCCTCAATGGAGCTTACGGGATGTTCGTTGCCTCTGTGGCAGGTAACACAAGTAACCACCTGGATCGTATCCGGACGGCTTGAATTACTAAAATTAAAATAGTCTTTATTGATGGCAGCAGTCATTTTCATCATGTGACGGGCAAATTCTTTATGTTTTAGCTCGTCGCTGGCAAAATCAAGTTTTGTCGAATCTATTTTACTCTTTGCGTGGCAAAATCCGCATTTAACACCCAGCGCCTTATTGAATCCATGCATGATGCCCATCAGACTATCTCTGGTAATATCCTGTGGCAGGATCTTAAAATTGTGTTTGGGTTGTGTAAATGAAAAAGACATTAACACCCCAATGAACAGGGCTCCTATTATAACAAGAACACTGCCTTTGTTTTTATTGGCTTTAATTTTCAACATATCATTTCGAATTTGAATAGAATGTACAATAAGCCCATATCAACTTATTGTTTGGTAAATATAAATCACTCAAAACTACTTTCAAAATAAAATTCAACAGCCGCAGGGAAAACCACTTGACGTAAACTTGTCCATAAACGCGATCAGTTCATACTATAAGTAATGAAGCAGAAATTTTTTTTCATAAATTAGAACAAAAGCAAACCAACATCAAGAATGGAAGGTTGGCTTACTGGCGGAAGCCTTATCCAGATGTCCAGGCGTTTTAAAAAGATAAAAATGACCTAAGTGGTAAACAAAGAAAAGGATACAGGAGACGAGGCCTGTACACTTCAATAGGACGGAAGCGCATTGGACCCTCTGTTTTTTTGCTTCTTGCTGATCGGGATGTCGATGCGATCAATCATAGCAAATTCCGTTCGATCGTTTTATTTTATATGACAGGGAAAATACTCGTAGCAATTTAAATTTTCGCTTAGCTTTATAAATTACAGCTGATTACCAATCAGTCGCGTAATTAGTCGCTTACCAAATAACTTACTCAAAGTGAGTTAGAAGAAATTCCGCATTATTCCTATTCACCTGCTCCCTTCCCGCTGCAATAACCGTTAAAAAAAAAGAGCATTCCCAATGTGAACTTTACAGTACATTCAGAATGCTCGTTTATGTGTTGGTGTTCGTGAAGCGAAGGGTTATAATTCCGGTTATATTAACTAAGATCAGCTTAAAAATCATTCATGACTTTTGGAAAACATCTTAATGCTCCAATGCTCATTACAAATCCTGTTCTTTTTAAAAAGAATTACATATCCTTAATCACCAAAACCTGTTTTTGCATCAGGCGGCTTTTGCTGATTGATTTAAGGATTTTCCTTTACGCTGTACATGACGGCTATTCACTGTTTTAGTTTAAACTTTGTGGCCTTGCCTAAAACAGTGCAGCTAATAATTCAGATGGAAGTCATTATGCTTCTGCCACTTCATCTGAAACATTACCAGCGGAACGCCTTACTTTTTTGATCAACTTGAGTACGCGCTCCCGTACATCATCACTTACGCCAGCCACTTCTGATTTAAAGACTTCCTGCAGATCATTCAGCTCTTCCATGGATTTTTCGGACCACTTGCTGAATTTATTCTTTAAATCCCTGGTGGAATCTGCCAGTTGCTTACGGGTTTCTTCACCTGATTGGGGTGCCAGCATCAGCCCTACAACAGCTCCTGCGACAATACCGGAAATGGTTCCCACCAAAATATGTTTTGCACTCATAATGAATAGTTTTAAATGTGATAAATTAGGATTAATCTAAAGAATCCAACAACCTTGCCAAGATCATCAAACTCAATGTTAAGATAAGATAATCAGTCGACTATACCAATTATTTATTTTTTTAATTATTAAATGTCTCAAATATTGTTCCCGGGGCCACACCAAAAATTCCCCAATTTTTTATATAAGGGATCCGGTAACGGGGTTTAGGTAAAAAAAACTATATTCGCAGATAAATTATTACCCTTACTAAACAAGTAACTTAGCACTTAAGTGAATAAATTATGGCAAAAATATTAGTGATTGATGATGAGAAAGCCATCCGAAAAACGCTTCATGAGATTCTGAGCTTTGAAGGCTATAAGGTGGACGAGGCCGTTGATGGTGAGGACGGCTGGAAGCATTTTTCTGAAAACAACTATGACGTCGTTTTATGTGATATAAAAATGCCCAAATTAGATGGCATGGAATTTCTGACGAAGGCCATGGAGCTGAATCAGGATACCCCAATTATTATGATCAGTGGCCATGGCAATATCGAATCAGCAGTGGAAGCAGTCAAAAAAGGCGCTTTTGATTTTATCTCCAAGCCCCCGGACCTGAACCGTCTGTTGATTACCATTAGAAACGCGACAGATAAAAATGTATTAAGCAAGGAGACCAAGACCCTCAAAAAAAGAGTGGCCAAGGTCCAGGAGATGATTGGCCAGTCCGAAGAAATGAATAAAATCAAAGCGACCATTGATAAAGTCGCGGAAACGGATGCGCGCGTCCTTATTACCGGCGAGAATGGCGTGGGTAAAGAACTCGTGGCCAGATGGATCCATGCCAAAAGCAACCGGGCCGGTAAACCACTGGTGGAAGTCAATTGTGCAGCCATCCCACAGGAACTAATTGAAAGTGAGCTATTTGGCCATGAAAAAGGCTCTTTTACTTCCGCCGTAAAACAACATATCGGCAAATTTGAACAGGCAAGCGGCGGGACGTTGTTTCTGGATGAAGTCGGCGATATGAGCCTCAGTTCCCAGGCAAAAGTATTGCGGGCGTTACAGGAAGGCAAAATTCAGCGTGTGGGCGGGGAAAAGGAAATTAGTGTGGACGTTCGCGTTATTGCCGCCACCAACAAGGACCTGCTTAAAGAAGTGGAAGATAAGAATTTCCGGCTGGATTTATATCACCGTCTGGGTGTGATCCTTATTCATACGCCGTCCTTAAATAATCGCCGGGAGGATATCCCGCTGCTTGTCGAAAAATTCCTGGAGGATATTGCCCAGGATTACGGTCAGCCTGTTAAGAAGATTGACAAAGACGCGCTGAAGGCTTTACAGGAGCATAACTGGCGGGGCAATATCAGAGAACTGAGAAACGTAGTGGAAAGACTTATTATTCTGGCAGGTGACAAAATCAAGCTGGAGGATATCCATAATTATGTCATTTCCAAATAATTAAAATAAATTTCAAATAATTCACCCCTTCAATAGTGAAGAATCATCCGGCAAGCCTGCGCTTACCGGTTTTCGTTTTTTAATGAAACTTCCACATTGCAATGGAACCATACGTCCCATAGGTACGATCTTCATGCGGTGTGCATCTTCAGGAACGGGCAGATGTAAAAAGAGAACGGGGCCTATGGAATCTTTAAAGCTTAACGATCCTACCAGGTCTTCCAAAAGAACACTGGTTGTCCTTGCCGGACCTACAGCGTCCGGCAAGACAGCGCTCGGTATCTGGCTGGCTAAGGCGTTTAATACAGAAATTCTGTCGGCAGATTCCAGGCAGTGTTATAAGGAGCTCAATATCGGAGTTGCCAGGCCCAGTCCGGCGGAACTGGCCGAGGTTCCGCACCATTTTATTGCATCTCATAGCATCCATGATACAGTCAATGCCGGTGTTTTTGCCACCTATGGCCTTGAAGTATTGGAGCGATTATTTAAACAGCATTCGGTCGTTATTATGGTCGGTGGCACCGGACTGTATATAAAAGCGCTGACTGAGGGAATCGATGAGATGCCGGCTACGCCGTTGCACATCCGGGAAGAAATCACCCATGCATACCAGACAAATGGGCTGGAGTGGTTACAACAGGCCGTTGCGTCAGAAGATCCGGCATTTTGGCAACAGGCTGAAAAAATGAACCCGCAAAGACTGATGCGGGGGCTGGAATTTATCCGGACCACGGGTAAATCCATATTGAACTATCGGAAAAATAAACCGCAGACAAGGAATTTTCAGGTTGTCCCTATGGCACTGGATTTACCAAGAGCCACCCTTTATGAGCGGATCAATCAACGGGTGGACCTGATGATGGAACAGGGACTCGAAGAAGAAGTGCGTGATTTATACCCATTGCGTCAATTAAATGCATTGCAAACGGTAGGTTATAAGGAATGGTACGATTATTTTGGAGGTCACGCTTCTTTGTCCGAAGTCAGGGAGCAGATTCAACAAAATACGCGCCGCTACGCTAAAAGGCAAATCACCTGGTTTAAAAAACAACAAGATTTCAGGTGGTTTTCCCCCCAGGATAAAGAAAATATCCTAACTTGTATTCAATCTTATATTAATCCTTAATTGCATGGGCCTTATTCTGTATAGAATATTTTTATTTTTATATGCTACGGGCGTTGAAATCGCTTCGGTTTTTAATAAAAAAGCCCGGTTGTGGTACCATGGCCGAAAAAGGATTTTCAAGAAGCTCTCCAAAGCTTTTAAAGGCAACCATGCCCCGGTCATCTGGTTCCACTGCGCATCCTTAGGTGAATTTGAACAGGGTCGGCCTTTGCTGGAAGGTTTAAAAGCGCAACACCCGGATCATAAAATCCTGCTGAGCTTCTTCTCTCCTTCCGGTTATGAAATCCATAAAAACTTTACGGGCGCCGATTGGGTTTTCTATTTGCCCCTGGATAGTCATTACCATGCCAGACGATGGTTAAAGATCACAAAGCCCGCGCTGGTTATTTTTGTCAAATACGAATTCTGGTATTTTTACCTTAAAGCCATCCACGACCGGAAAATCCCGCTTTTACTCGTCTCTGCCTTATTCCGGGAACAGCAGCCCTTCTTTAAATGGTATGGCCCCCTGCTGCACACAAAAATGCTCCGGTTTTACAGCCATATTTTTGTCCAGGATGAACATTCGGTTCAACTCTTAAATCGGATCAACATCCATAATGTCACAGTAAGTGGTGATACCCGAGTGGACCGGGTCCTGGCTGTCAGGAATAACTGGACGCCGGTATCGGGCATTGAAGCTTTCTGTTCGGACCATCCGGTTATTGTGGCAGGCAGCACTTGGCCTGAAGACGACAATGAATTACGTCATTATGTAAATACGCATGCTGAACTTAGGTTTATACTGGCACCCCATGAAATTGACAAGGACCGGCTGGATAGTTGCCTTGAACTGTACCCGGGAAGTGTGCTTTACAGTGCTTATCTGAATAGTCCGGGCGCTTATCAGCAGGCGCATATCCTGATTATTGATAACATCGGTCAGCTAAAAAAATTATATCATTATGCGACCATTTGCTTTGTGGGCGGGGGGTTTGGCAAAGACGGGATCCATAATACGCTGGAAGCGGCCGTATATGGCAAACCGGTGGTGTTCGGACCAGTCTATGAACATTTTAAAGAAACGGTTGAAATGGAAAAAGCAGGGGCCGCCTTTTCAGTGGACAATGTCCTGGAACTGGAGGAGACCTTTAATGAACTGTTGCAGGACCAGTCGTATTACCGGAAGGCCTGTCAGGCAGCCACCGATTTTATGCAGCAGAGTGCGGGCGCAACAAATAAGATTCTTTCTTTTATTGATAATAACCTGATTGATTAATCCAAAATTACCATGAGTAACCAAAAACCCGCTTTTAAACATTCTTTGAACCTGATGGATGCGACGATGGTTGTCGCCGGCTCCATGATCGGGTCGGGTATTTTTATCGTTTCTTCAGATATTACCCGTCATGTGGGAAGTGCCGGCTGGATGATCCTTGTTTGGGTAATTACGGGCATTATGACCATTCTTGCTGCGGTCAGCTATGGAGAGCTGAGCTCAATGTTCCCCAAAGCTGGTGGCCAGTATGTCTACCTGAAAGAAGCCTATAATCCTTTGGTGGGCTTTTTGTATGGCTGGAGTTTTTTCTCGGTGATCCAGACAGGTACCATTGCGGCGGTGGGCGTGGCTTTTAGTAAGTTTACCGCGTATTTATTTCCACAGGTCGGTGAAAATGTCATATTAATGGACCTGGGTGCCTTCCAGATCAGTGCCGCCCAATTACTTTCCATTGCGATCATTATTTTTCTAACGGTACTTAATACCAAGGGAATCCGCAATGGCAAAATTATTCAGACCTTTTTTACCATTGTGAAAATCTTATCGCTGGCGGGCCTGATCCTTTTTGGCTTCATGGCCTTTAAACCGGAGGTCTGGAACGCTAACTGGCAAGGCAGTATGGGCCTGCATATGCTGAACCAGGACGGCAGTTTCAGCGATTATACGATGATGGCTGCTTTTGGCGCCGTAGCCGCTGCCATGGTGGGCTCCGTATTTAGCAGCGTCGCCTGGGAAAACGTAACGTTTATTGCAGCTGAAATTAAAAATCCCAAAAGAAATGTGGGGCTGAGTCTATTTCTAGGCACCCTTCTGGTGACTTTGCTTTATCTGGCGGTGAACCTGGTTTATCTGGCAGTGCTCCCTTTGCATGATATCGCTTATGCCGCCAATGACAGAGTGGCTGTCGCAGCCTCCCTGGAAGCCTTTGGACCGGCGGGCACCCTGATAATGGCCATTATGATCATGATTTCCACCTTTGGCTGTAATAACGGCCTTATCCTGGCCGGGGCCCGTGTTTATTATACGATGGCCAAGGACGGGCTTTTCTTTAAAAAAGCCGGACGCCTGAATAAAAATGAAGTCCCGGAATACGGGCTGTGGATCCAATGCGCGGTCGCGAGCCTGCTTTGCCTGAGCGGCAAATATGGCGACCTTTTGAATATGGTTTCTTTTGTGGTGGTCCTGTTCTATATGCTGACCATTATCGGCATATTCAGATTACGCAAAAAAATGCCGGATGCCCACAGGCCTTATAAAGCACCTTTATATCCGGTGCTGCCTGCCTTATATGTGCTGATCAGTGCGGCTTTCTGTATCCTGTTGATTTTCTATACCAGAAATTATGTGATCGGCGGCCTGATTATCGTAGCGGTGGGCTTCCCGCTGTACTATATGGCGAAAAGAAATAATGCGCTAAAGCCGGTCAGCAGGGATCAGGATGACTTGCCTGGTCATCTCTAATTTTATATGCACGGTGCCCGCAAGTTGGGCAACCATCATTAACGGCCTCCGCCCAATGGGAAGCAGTTTGACTGTTCCCATTGGGCGGAGGCATTTGGTGACTTAAGGGTCCTGAAGCCTTATAGCAGTATAAATACTAAGGGAACACTCGGTTAATAGCTGCCACCGCATTTGCCAGGCGCTCCTCATCCTGGCCTAAAATAACGGAAAACGGGGTCGCCTGGTGTATTAAAAGATCCAGGTAATGGTTAAATAGGTTTTGGCGCATCAGGGGATCAGGGTATTCCCGCAAGGGGTCAGGCATCCAGGGTAAATCAATGCCACACAGCAGATAATAATCGTATTTTCTATGAGCAATCTGCTCCAAGATCCAGTGATGGCACCTGTCAAAGGCAAATTCACTCCAGACCTTCATCACATACATATCGGTGTCAATGAATAAAAACCGGTCCTTTGCCGATCTGGCCTTTTCTTGGCAGGCGTCTTCCAGCGCTGTTTGCCCCCGGGCAATGAAAAGCAGGTCCTCTTCCCCGTAATGTCCTTGTTTATTTTGCTTTTGAAGATACTGCCTGGCATATTCCGGGCACCACGAGGCCTTATACTTTTTTGCGAGGGCCGCACACAGGCTGGATTTGCCTGTGCTCTCCGGCCCAATAACAACGATCTTAAAGGGTGGTGACTGCATGTAATTATTTCAGTGTTTCAGATCAGGGGGTAAGCGTCAGTTTTCCCAGATAGCGCAAAGCATATAAAATAGTGGAGATATGCATGGCTTGTGTAATCCGCTTTTCCTCAATTAATGTCATTAGCTCCTCAAAACTGATTTCCAGGACGTCGATTTCTTCATTCTCATCCAGCTGCTGCTCTTTTATTTTCTGCCCACCTGTCGCTACAAACATATGCATCAGGTTGCTGTTAGTAGAGGGGTTGGCACTGATCTTCCCTAAGTAATGCGCGGATTCAAAGGCATAACCTGTTTCTTCCAGCAGCTCTCTTCTGATGGCATCTTCAAAGTTCTCATCTTCTTTGTCGACACAGCCGCCGGGTAGTTCAATATCTACTTCTCCCAGTGCGTGCCGGTACTGCCTGACCATGATAACTTTGTTTTCCGCCGTAACGGCAAGGGCCGTTACCCATTCGGGGAATTCAAAAACGTAATAAGGATCGACAATTTTACCATCAGATTTTTCACATCTGTCTTTGCGCACAGTGAACCAGTTTTCTTTAAAAAGATATTCACTGTCCAGGACTTTCCATTTGAGTCTGTCTGAATTTTCCAGGTTTCCCAGATCTTCCATAATTTTTTATTTTGCTATTCCGTAACCTTTTGGTGTATGCGGTTTATTGAATTTCGTTTTACTGCCAGCCCATCCGGGTTTTTAAATCCATGACATGGCCCAGGTGATGGCGGCCATGCCAGCTGTACATCCCCAGGTGTGTGTAAATATCCATATGCTCTCCGGAGCCCGGATAAATCAATTCTCTTTGCCAATCGGCAGCTTCCAGGGATTCATAGATTTTCACCCAGCGCAGATGCAGACTATGCAGTAAGGTGAGAGAAATATTGATGGGCAGTCCTTTAGTATCTTCCAGCTCCGCCCATAAATGCTCCTCATAGGATTTGACGACAGGTTTGTCTTCCGTAAGGGCCATTTTACAGCGGATATAGCCATTCATGTGGCTGTCGGCTACATGATGAACAACCTGTTGTATGGTCCATCCGCCAGGCCTGTAAGGCGTGTGTAAGGCCGGGGCATCAAGTGTCTGTACGGCAATTTCAAGCAAGGCGGGCAGCGACGCTAAATCGGATATCCATTTTATTTTCTGTGCTTCACTAAAAGGTTCAGGCTGATAGTGCCCTATTGGATAGCGTAATGCTTCCAGGGTGTCCTTTTCTTGTAATTCAGGTGAGTTATTTGATGTAGCCATAGGTGGTTATTTTATGGTAGATATTTGCTTATCAATAAAAACCTTTCTGAACGCTTCGGTGTTAAGTTATATGTCCCTTAAGCTTTTGCCTGTCAGGTGCAAAAACACATCCTCCAGATTGGCCAGTTTCACCTGTTTAGGCCTTTCGAACCCCGTTGCCACCAGGTCATCAATCATCTGATCAGGGGTATTCAGTGAAATAATACTGCCGGCGTCCACGATGGCAATCCGGTCACATAAAAATTCAGCTTCATCCATATAATGTGTCGTCAGGATAACGGTGGTCCCCTGGCTTTTAATGGAGCGGATCAGTTCCCAGAGATTGCGCCTGGCCTGTGGGTCCAGGCCTGTTGTGGGCTCGTCCAAAAATATAATTTTTGGCTTATTGATCAGCGTTGTGGCAATGGAGAAACGTTGTTTTTGACCGCCGCTAAGCTGTTTGAACTTGTTTTTCGCCTTTTCCCTTAGCTGAACGGTATCTAACAAGTCCAGCGGATCGATCTTTTGATTATAAAGGCCTGCAAACATCTGCACCAGTTCGTAAAGGTTCAGTCCCGGGTAATAACCTGCCGCCTGCAACTGAACGCCAATAATCTTTTTTATTTCTGCCGCTTGCCGGTCCAGGTCCATCCCGTCGACGAAGACCTTACCGCTGGTTTTAGGCCTTAAGGTCTCAATAATTTCCAGTGTGGTGGATTTGCCGGCCCCGTTGGGGCCTAACAAGCCAAAAATCTCTCCTTCCATCACATCAAAGGAAATTCCTTTGACGGCCTTGAAACTGCCATAGTTTTTAACCAGGTTCTGCACTGAAATAATCGGTTCTGCCATGGCTGCAAATTAATTGATAATTTTGGTTTGAAGCGTTGTTTTCACCAATTTAACGCTTAACTGCTGCCTGAATCTGCCAATCCGGCGGCCTTATGCGGTCAAAATTCACAAATAGTCGCCGTCAACCTGTATTTTTGCGGCTGACTTATAATTATCACTTTACAATACAGAATATGCGGGTATTTAAGTTTGGGGGCGCCAGTGTTCAGGACGTTGATCATGTGAAACATTTAGGGAAAATCCTCGAGCAGTATAAAGATGAAAAAACACTTATTATCATCTCTGCCATGGGTAAAACGACCAATGCGCTGGAAACGGTCGCGGAATCCTTTTTTGCCGGCAGAAAAGAAGATGCCCTGCGCCTGTTCGGAGATATCCGAAAACAGCATTTAACGCTCGCTAAATATCTGCTGGTACTGGAGTTTAACCCCTGTATTGCGCAGCTCGCAGATTTTTTCACGGAGGTTGAATGGCTGCTGCATGACAAACCTGTCCGGGAATTCAGCTATTATTATGACCAGATCGTAAGCGTAGGGGAATTAATGAGCACTTGTATTATCAGCTTTTATCTTAAAGAGTTCAAGATCGGCAACCGGTGGCTGGATGTAAGGGATGTACTCAGAACAGACAATCATTTTCAAGAAGCTGTCGTCGACTTTGAATTTACCGAGAAGGCCACTAAATCCCAGCTATTGCCGCTATTTGAACAGACAGACATCATCATCACCCAGGGCTTTATCGGTTCAACGGACCAGTGCGAGAATACGACACTCGGCCGTGAGGGCAGTGATTACAGCGCAGCAATCTTTGCCAGTATCCTAAATGCGGATAATCTGACCATCTGGAAAGATGTGGAAGGTATCATGAATGCAGATCCGAGGGTCATACCTGAAGCGGTTTATATTCCGCAGTTAAGTTACAGGGAAGTCATAGAAATGGCCTACTATGGTGCCCAGGTCATCCATCCCAAAACCATAAAGCCCTTGCAGAATAAAAACATCCCATTGCATGTCAAGTGTTTTCTGGATACAGGGCTGCCAGGCACGTTAATTAACCAACATCCTGTAAGTAACCTGCCACCCATCCTGATCAATAAGCACCAGCAGGTGCTGATCCATTTAAGAACACTGGACTTTTCTTTTATAGAAGAAAAGCCTATGAGCCGCCTGTATAAGATTTTCAGGGAACTCAAAATAAAACCCAACCTGATCCAGACGGGCGCGATCAGTCTGCAGGTGGCGGTAGATGATCAGGAAGAGAAAATTGAACGGTTTGCGGCCAAAGCCAGCGAATGGTTCGATGTCCAGCTCCAAAAAGACTTGCACCTGTTTACGATCCGCCATTATAATGAAGCCGCGATTGATAAATATCTTTCGGGAAAAAACCCGGTATTGTTTCAAAAGGATGCGTCAAATTTGCAGGTATTGTATAAATAACCAGCGGGTTACTGTTTTAAAGCTTGCCCGCTTATGAATCATAGTCTCAACAGGATATTGACTTTAATCCAAACAGGTCAAAATCCACTAGAAACCGCAAAGAATACGAATCCTGAAACCCACGTATGCTCAGCAATCATACTGGGTGGTGCTTGATTGTCAGGTATAGTGGCACCTTTTATTTCTGGTAGTAAAAAGCACAATAGCTTTCCTTTTTTTTCAATATCCAAACGACGCTGGTTATCGGGAACTGGTCCACCCGTAATGGCGATTTTTTTTGAGACATTCCCTTCATCAGGTATTCCTTCACGCCCATTTTGAAGCTGGCCGCCTTTAAAAATATACTTCGCAGCGATGGGCGATAAATTTTGATCTTTAAGACCCACCCCATGAGCTTTGATCACTCCGTTCTCTGTTTTTTCAATGCATAAGAAACGGTCTTGCACAAAAATGCTTGCATCTGATTGGTTGCAGTAGCTCCATTGGCTGCCCTTGTCAAGCAAAAAGGCGTAGTGCCAGTCATAATTTTTACCGCCACCCCGGCCTCCCACGCAAAGCCCTGCCACTACATCAGAAATTTCATCACCATCCAGATCGCCGCGAATTAGCATCATGCGCTGATCATTCCAATTGGATTGTATCTCCTTTTCCAATCCTAAATCTTTCAGGAATTTTTTATCGTATTTCAGGGTTTCAAAAAACTGCATTATCGAAGTGCTGTCATTCAAAGCAAATAAATACGCTGGATTTGTTACGGCATTTACCGCTTTTAATGACTGTTGGCCGCAGCCCATGAACCAACCGCAAATCCCGCAGCCAAACATAATAAAAAAACTTATTTCTCTCATTTTTACCAATATTCTCACTGCCTGTATGTACATTTTAAAGATTTCCTCCCATATAATGTCCATTGCACCCTGGAGATACTCGTTCTGATCATCAAGCACCTTCTTGGTAAAAGGAGTTCTATTTTTTTGGAACAATGGCATCGCGGTTTTATTCTTTCACTCAAAGCGAATGAGTCATTATACGCTTATCCTTGGTCAGATAGTTTTATCAACCTGACTTTGACAGAAAAACAGACCGTACATCAAAAAACAATAAAATTATTAGCCTAAAAATCTTTAAATGTATCAGCCTACTTATTTATTTTAAACCGGTAATTCCCTTCAATCCACTGCGCTGCTTTTTTGTTCCATATCTTAAAATCAGTTTGGTAAACATCATAAACAGCAGAAGCGGCCGGTATGCCCATTTTAAGTGAAATGACCTGCGCATCCTTTTCCAGGAGCCCACTGGTATGGGCAAACAGTTTTTTGCACAAATAACGAATGGCAATAAAGCAGCACACCGGAAAAGATCATACAATATCACTTTAAAACAGTCTGTTCATTAGTAAATAATCATCCATATCAAAAACCGCATAGACTAATCCATGTTGAACCTGTGATATGCCAAAATTATCATATCCATAAAATTTAAAATAGGAGAAAATGGACAAAATAGCATTGAATAACCAGGTTTAATAATAAGCTATTATACCGTGGTTTACCGTCTCTTCCTATCGAGACTACCTAAGCTGCAATATGGCAGGAATACTGTTTATGAATGTCTTTATCCTCTTGGCACAGGGTGAACCATACCTGTGCAAGCGCAACAACGGCAACTCGCTAAATCCTGGTACTGCACAAAAAGGTTATTGGCATCTTTTTTACCCTACCAAAATTATCATAGCTATAGATTTTAAAATAGGAGAAAAGGGACATTCTCAATTTGTCAATCCTTAACGACCAGATTAACCGGCACGGTCTTCAGATAGTTATGGGGTGTGCTACCGGAAAAATTTTTAAATTCAGCAATAAAATGTGAGCAGTCATAAAAGCCAAAATCCAGCGCAAGTTTGGTGAGATTGCCATCAAAAGCGCTGCGGTCGATGATGGTTTTTACCGCATTAAAACGAACAATACGCGAATATAGTTTTGGAGGCACACCCAGATAATTCATAAAGGCCCTTTCCAGGGTCTTGCGGGAAGTGTTGGTTTGGACTTGCAGTGATTTAATGTCAATATTGCCTTGATGTTGATTAATTAGCATTAAAGCGTTATGGGCATTTTCAATCCGGTAATGTAATTTAGTGCTCAGGTATTTTTTAAGTAGAAATCTTTCCAATACATTAATCGTCTTTTCAAGCATGGTGGCCGACTGCATTTCATCACAGAGCTGTTTAAGTTCATTGCCCCAGAGATCTTCTGCATCAACAATTTTATCGGCAAGACAGCTCATATTAATTCCCGTAAGTTTAGTAATGCCCAGGGGTTTGAATTTAACGCCGACAATATCAACACCTTTTTCATTGCTGTTCACTACACGGGGAGACAACGATTGTCCGAAAACATAAGCAGACCTATCCAGCGTTATCGTCTTGCCATTGTAGCTATGATGTTCGGGTTGTTGCTTGAAGTTGAATACCAGCCCTTGTAACAAGGGTGTCGCATACTGCTGTAAAGCAGATGCTGTCAAATCAATTTTTGAATACCAATAGTGCTCTACGATATCAGATAAAGCCGGAACCGGATGGAAAACTCGGTAAATCATTCATTATTAGTTTTAGATTTTTACGATAACCAGCGCAGTTTAACCGATTAATAATAATGGCTGTCCTAACTAGAATAAATACCATCGGTATATTTTGCTTTTCAGCAAAATTACCAGACTTCCAAATTCTAAAATAGGAAAAAAGGGACAAAATACGGCAAGTATTTTTAAATGACATGGTGCGTTAAAATAAGTTTAGAGGAAATAAAGCATACGTCCTAAACCCAGAAAACGATGTTTTCTTTAGTTCCCACCCTGGAGCTTCAAGCCGCTGATATTTATCAAAAAACCTTTAAAACATTGTTTAGCAATCCTTTGATCCGTTAGTGCATTTTGACATTTAATTTAATCTTTTTTCAAAAAGAGCAATTGGATCCGGCAAAAAGATTAACTTTAGTTGAACAAAATCCTACTTATGCAAAATAATTCAATCTTGGGCAGTGATATCAATCCGCCTACGCCTCCGACTTCAGATGAAAAAACGCTGGGTTTGCTGGCACATGTGATTACTTTTATCAGTGCTTTTTTAGGGCCGCTGATTATTTATCTGGTCAAAAAGGATGAATCCTCTTTTGTTTCGGAACATGCCAAGGAATCACTGAACTTTCAGATAACCATTGCCATCATCAGCCTTATCCTGATTATTTCCCTCATCGGTATCCTACTGATCTGGGCCGTGGGCATTATAGATATTGTATTGGTGATCGTAGCGACGATCAGGGCCTCAGAAGGCAAACTCTATCGGTATCCGTTTGCTATCAGATTAATTAAATAACCCGACCTCTCGTTTAAACCAGAAATAATTTCTTAAACCGGTCTGTTACCGCTGCGTTAAAGTATGGTCAGATTGCAGCAACTTGCTAAAAAGAATGCCCGTTACATTTAAACATGTAACGGGCATTCTTTTTTTTAATCTTGCATTCATTTTTTTGTGCAATCTCCAAGTCAACCTTCTGGAAAAGGCACTAATTCCGGCTTTAAGCCTTATCTGCTTCTGCCGCTGCTTCTGGTAGCTCCGCCGCCACCACCGCCACCGCTGCTTCTTACAGGGGGCGAATAGCTCCTGGTTGGTGGTGAATAGCTCCTGGTTGGAGGCGTATAACTTCTTGTCGGAGGTGTGTAACTTCTTGTAGGTGCTGTCCTTCTGATGGTATTATTGCCTCTTGATTGTGAATAATCTCTGGTAGCAGGAGAATATCTGCTCCTGGTACTGCCACTTGCATCACGTATGGTAGGCTGATAAGAGCGTACTCCTCTTGTGTTGCTGACATTCATATCTCTGGAGGAAGCCCAACGGTTGGCCGATGTCGTCCGGGCAAAAGTTTTTCCATCTCTGGAAACCAGGTTTGAGTGTCTGGTTGCTCTGCGAACGATATAGGGAGAATATCCCCAGCCACCATAATAACCGCCCCAGCCATAGGCCGGATAACCCCAATAGCCGCCGTAGTAACCTGGCCAGCCAAAGGCGCCGCCCCAGCCGGTATATATGCTACCCCAGCCATAATATCCGCCCCAGCCATAGCCGATGCCGATGCCCCAGCCCCAAGGAGAGTAGGCACCCCATCCCCATGGAGAACCCCAGCCCCATCCGCTATACAGACCTAAGCCCCAGAAGGGATTGCCTGCATAGAAATTGGCACCAAAGTATGCCGGATTATAAACGTAGCCATTATCATAGGCCCCGCTGTTAAAATCAATTTTTGGTTCTTCACCCGCAGAGGTATCCGCATCCCAGCTTTCATCATACCCGTCCATATCATCACCCTGATAATAAGGACTATTTTGCGCCTGATTGTTGTACTGGGCGGAGTTGTTGCGTGCATAGCTGTCTTCCGGCCGGGCCTGATAGACAACTGTACAACTGCCCAGCAGCAGCGACACAATCCCTACGGTTAATAATTTATTTTTCATCATTAAATTTTTTTAATACATAAAGGCGGCCATCTTCAAGCAGCCTGTTTATCTTTGTCAACTAAATAACGTAAATATCAGCCTTTTTGCGACATGTTCTGCTTAAATTTAAGCTATTTTTGTCAAATTTAAAACTTTAAATACTTGGTTGTTAAATTAACTGCGAAGTTAGTACTTTTGCAACCTATTTTATTAGACTTTTTACCTGCTCCAATAGTTAATCACAAAAGCCTAATAAAAAGTTAAATAAAGCCTGATAAATAGGCATTCTCTAAGTTTATATTTCGAATAAAATAAAATGAGTAAAGAAATTACGTCCCGCAATGAGGATTATTCCAAGTGGTACAACGATCTGGTGATAAAAGGTGAACTGGCTGATTATAGTGCCGTTCGTGGCTGCATGGTTATCAAGCCTTACGGCTTTGCGCTCTGGGAAAATATGCGTGATGTGCTGGACCGGATGTTTAAAGAAACCGGGCATGTGAATGCTTATTTCCCTTTATTTGTTCCCAAAAGCCTTTTTGAAGCTGAAGAAAAAAATGCGGAAGGATTTGCCAAAGAATGTGCTGTTGTCACGCATTACCGCCTAAAAGCGGATCCGGACCAGAAAGGAAAACTGATCGTCGATCCGGAAGCCAGGCTGGAGGAAGAACTTGTGGTGCGCCCTACTTCAGAGGCCATTATCTGGAACACTTATAAGACCTGGATTCAATCTTACCGGGATCTGCCTTTACTAATAAACCAGTGGGCCAATGTCGTTCGCTGGGAAATGCGCACCCGGCTCTTTTTGCGTACTGCTGAATTCTTGTGGCAGGAAGGGCACACGGCCCATGCCACAAGGCAGGAAGCAGTGGAAGAGGCGGTGAAAATGCTGCATGTTTACGGTGATTTTGTTGAACAATATATGGCTGTTCCTGTCATAAGGGGCGTTAAAAGTGAAAGTGAACGCTTTGCCGGCGCGGTGGAAACTTATTGTATTGAAGCACTGATGCAGGATGGCAAAGCCCTGCAGGCCGGTACTTCTCATTTCCTCGGCCAGAACTTTGCCAAGGCCTTCGATGTTAAATTCAGCGATAAGCAAAATAAACTGGATTATGTATGGGCAACCAGCTGGGGGGTCTCCACCCGGCTGATCGGCGGTCTGGTCATGGCCCACAGTGATGATGAGGGGCTGATTTTGCCGCCCAAAATCGCCCCTGTCCAATTGGTTATTGTGCCGATCTGTAAAGGTGAAGACCAGAAGTTACAAATCGACGCCGTGATTACGCCATTATTAGACAGGCTAAAAGCCAGGGGCGTCCGGGTTAAATATGACGATTCAGATAATCAGCGCCCGGGCTGGAAGTTTGCCGAATATGAGAAAAAAGGCGTGCCTTTAAGAATGGCTATCGGCATGCGGGACCTGGAAAACGGACAAGCCGAGCTGGCCCGCAGGGACACCCGTGAAAAAACGACCTATGCGCTGG